>Ga0209066_10005274_pt1 | contig 13688 bp, 8 predicted proteins | sample All_14_2_FD_187198 | JGI IMG/M metagenome (GOLD analysis project Ga0209066, IMG submission 187198) | Freshwater microbial communities in response to fracking from Pennsylvania, USA - Allegheny Zone_MetaG_DW_15 (SPAdes) (version 2) ...
ACTCGGCCACCCGGCCCGCATGATCCACCAGCCAGTCGCGACTGACTGGCGTGGCCTTGCCGTCTGCAACAAACGCAATGGCGTTGGTCCCAAAGTCAAACAGTTCGCTGCGGTCGCGCAATACATGAAGCAACGCATCGGTGGCGTCCACCCGCATGCCCCGGCCCAACTGAACCCGCGCCGATTGGCGGCGTAGCTCGTAGCGCATGCCCCCATGCCGGTGTGAAAACAGGTCAGGGCGGGTGCCATTCAGCAGCCGGGCCACGGCCACACGCCGGTCGGTATCCGGGTCCAGAGGATCAGCAAACCGGGTGTTGTGCCAGCGGTGCGGGTTGTCCAGCAACTGCGCCACATTCACCACCTGGCCGTCGTCGCACGTCAACTCAAAGTCACCCATGAGCACCTGATTCACAGTAGCGCGCTCCAGCACGTTGGTGGCCTGCGCCAGCTTGATGCCACGGCGCTGCGCCAGGGCGGGGGCTTTGTCTGCCACCCAGTTGCGCCGGGCGGCATCACATTTTTCAGCAACCGCTGCGCGCGCGGCCTTGAGTCCGGCCTGAGCCTGCTTCTTGATCGAAGGCGTGGCGCTGTCGATCAAGAGGCGCAAGTTGAACTGAGCCTTTGCATCACCGAAGATCACCCCCTCAACCCCGGCACGGGTCACCCCGTCCACCAGGATCGACGGACCGGCAAAGTCCAGCCGCTCGGGCTGCCATACCGACACATCGACCAAACAGCGTGGCAAGCGTTGCCCTGCGACACCAACGTCGCACCAGCCCGCGCCCGGCGTTGCCCACAGCAGTGCTTCCAGCGCCTTGCCCGCCTCCGGAATCAACGAGGCATCCACTACCGGGATGTACAGGCGGTGCCGGGTCAGGCCCGACAAGATACCGCCATGCGGGTCCACACAACCCGCCGACGCACTGGGCCGCCAAAGCATGGGGGCATCGGCCAACGCAGGCGCGGCGGCAATCAGGCGGTCCCGAAACTGGAGCGGCGACAGTTCACCGTCGGGCAAACCATCGTGGTCCAGCATCATCACGCCCGGTGCCGTCTGAAACTTGAAGTTATCTCGGGTGCGTGCAATGGCACCTGCTTGCTGTGCTTCGGTATCCCCTTGCGTGCAGACCACCACTGCGTCGTCCTTGGTCACGCCCCAGGTGACCGCCTGCGCACTGGTCAGGGCATCCAGGTGGTGCTTGAGGCCGTACAGATCAGACACGACCACGCGCTGCGCCTGGCCCCGGCTCAGCATGGCCGAGGTTTCCTTGCGCATGCCGCCTGTGGCGTTTAGGCCGATGATTTTGGTGAGCCGGGCCGGTTGGATGCCGGTGAGGACCGTGAAGGCCAGTGGCAACTTGGGTGGCTCGGCGGGTGTGGTTGGCACTTCAGCACCCTCGGGCGGTTCTTCGCAGTTGCGAGAGTTGTCTGGAGTTGCGAGATTTTCGGCATGATCGTTCATAGACACACTTTCGAAGCAACACCCAAAAAGATTGCAACGGCATACGGCGCGGACTGGGCCAGCCAATAGGCGATGACATGAAGAGCGGTTTTCATTTCTACTGCCCTCAAACTGCTATCTGTTCTTTGCGCTTTGTGTGCAGCAACTCGACCAGCTCGCGGATTTCGGTGTCGGTCTTGCCAAAAATGCGCGCAGCGTTCAATGCATCGACCTCATGGGCAGGCCAGCCGACAGCGCGTGCCCCCAGGCTGACGGGCTTGGTCCACAAGCCTTGCGCAATGCGCAGGTAGATGGTGGAGCGGGAGTAACCCGATTTGTTTTTTGCGGCTGGAATTCGCAGGATGGTGGTCGTCATGGTGGCCCTCTTTGACTGGTATGGAACAAACTCAGACGCAGTGTGTTTGGGCGTTTTGGGCGATAAAAGGCCCACGCGGCGGCCTGCAGCGTGCTGTCTTTCAGAGGGGGAGGCGGGTAGGTTGCCTGGAACAAAGCTGCGCGAAATGGCGCGTTGTCAGGCGTGCAAGCTGGACGAAATCTTTCCGCCCAACTATTTCAAGAAAGCATGTTTTTCTTGATGGTGCTGGCGTTGCGGTCTTGCGCAATGGCGGTTTTGGCGATCTGCTGCGAGTACCAAACGTCCGATTTGTCTGGGCTCTTTTTGCGCAAAGCGCGGTACGCCTTTTGCCAGGTGGCGTACATGGCCTGCGTGTCGATCTTGCGCGCCTCGCGCTTGGCCGTGCTGGGTATGTGTCGCGGGTCGGCGGTGGTGGCTGCGTCCACCATTTGGCGGATGACGGCCTGATCCAGCGAAAAGCTGCCGCCCTCAAAGCCGATGACATCCGCCAGCGGCAATCCATCCGAGCCTGCAACCAATGTCACTTGACCCTTCACGACACGCAGGCACAGCATCTGCGTGCGCTTGTTGCCACGCGCCACGCCGATGGGCAGCAATCCGTCTTCAGCAGGTTGCACCGAGGTTTGCGTCAGGCCGAGACTGGCAGCAACAAATCCGCAGACCGCTTGGACATCGCAGCGCCATAGTGCCAGCCGTGTGGGAGAAATGGCGACACGGCTGATGTCGCTGCGCTTGTCACACACCACGAAAGACGTGGCGGGCGCGTTGGCCCTCGGCAACGTGTGCACGGGCATGCTGCATTCTTGCTCGCAGCCGGGGCAAACCACGCTGCGGGCAGGGCGTGCTTTCAGTAGCAAGCCTTGGGACTTGAGGGCGGAAATCGCCGCTGCTGGCCACTGGCTCAACTCTTCCGTGCTGACCGTGACTGACTCTCCATGGCGCGCGCCAACGCGGCCCAGCAACTCGCTCAAGGCGGCTTGGGGTGTCATTCCACGGTTTCGGGTGCCAGAACTCCGGCGGGATCGGGTGTGGCCGCTTCTTCAGGTTCGCGCGGTTCAATGCCGGATGCACTGAGCATGTCGCGCAGCTTCAGGTCCAGCTCGTCGTATTTGAGGGAGCAAGAGTTGGGGTAGGTGATGTGGATGTTCACCGTCTTGGGTGACCGGTCGGCCTCCACCACCATGCGCACTGCCAGGTCCACCTGGGTGACGCTGTACTGGGCCAAGGGCATGGCGGCCTGGATGCGATCCAGCAAGGCATAAACGGCCTGCGGGTCTTGACTGGTGTCGGCCTCCAGCGAGATGCGATCGCCCTTGTTGACCCTTGACGACAAGCGCAGCTTCTTGACGACGATGCTCTCAATGCCACTGCCCAGGTCGTAGGTGAAATCGAAACTGCGCTGCATCAACGGCCCCAGGTCATACACCCGTGAGTCCTTGCGGTCGGGTGGCAGTTCAGGCAATTGCAGAATCGTTTCGGCAAACATGACTTGCAGCGGCTCGATGGCCTTGTAGGGGCCGCGATAGTTCAGGTCCAGAGTGCCTTCAGACTGTGAATAGACAAAGACCACCTCAAACGCCGGGTTGTGCGGGCGAACGCCAAACTGGCCATCCACCCATTCCGGGCTTTGCTGTGAATAGTCTTCGGGGTAGGCAAAAAAGTAGTCGCGGTTCCCCCGGCGAAAAGGTTCCACCACGCAGTTGTTGCCCCGGCCCTCGGTGTGGTGAAAGTAGGTCCGGATGCGGTTGGCCAGCGCATCGATGCTGGCCGTGTCCACCGAAGCCGCCTGGTGCGGCAGGTTCTTGCGCTTGCGCCAGTACGACAGCGTGTCTGCATGGTAGAAGCGCGTGGCACCACGCCAAAACGGGTTGTGGTCCAGATACGTGACCATGGCGCGCTCAAAGTGGTTGACCATTGCCGCCAGCTTTTCAGCGAAGGCGACGGCGGCGTTCGGGTCCGCATCTTGGTCCAAGTGCCATTGGGCCTCGTCCAGAATGGCGCGGCAACCCTTCTCGCAACCCATCTCAAAGATGTCGCGGAACTCCGCATCCATGGTGTTGCGCTGGGCCTCTGGTAACGCAAGCCAGGCGGCAAACAGTTCGTCGTGCCGGGTCTCGGACATGGCAGCAAAGTCGAACTCGCCAAACACCGCACGCGCCGCAAAGTAGCGGCACAGCAGGGCATTGGGCATCTGCCGAAAAAAATCTCGGGTCGAATAATGACGGGCCATGTGTTCTCCCTGCTGGACGTTGAAGTCAGCGTATGGCGAACACTGTGGGACGCCCCTATGCCTTGTAGTAAATTGAGGTTTATACATGGATTCACATACGCATAGCGAGCAGCTCTATTGCTTCGTTGCGGTACATGGTCGGTCGAGCGGCGCTCTCGTGCTCGGAGAATTCACCCCAAGAGCCACAAATACTGAGCATGAAACTCATCGACAACATCAACGACCTGCTGGGCGACGACATCAAGCAGTCTGTTCCGCCAGGCGCGCGGCTCAAAGTTGCCGCATCGTGCTTCTCCATTTACGCCTATGAGGCCTTGAAGCGCGAGTTGGAATCGGTGGAGTCGTTTGAGTTCATTTTCACGTCTCCCACGTTCATGCCCGACGAGGTAACCGATGCCGCCAAGAAGGAGCGGCGCGAGTTCCATATCCCCAAGTCGCCCTCCGAAACCCACAGCGAGCGTAGCTTTTATGGCACCGAGTTCGAGGTGCAGCTCAAAAACAAGCTGACCCAGCGTGCCATTGCGCGCGAATGCGCAGACTGGATGCGCCGCAAAGCCAAATTCCGTTCCAATAGTGGCGTGGCCCCCATGCAGCAGTTTGCAGCGGTGCAGGCCGCTGGACCCGCAGCGCCCAATGCGGTTTACATGCCGCTGCACGGCTTCACCGCCGTGGATTTGGGCTACCAGCGCGGCAATGCCGTGTCCAACATCGTCAACAAGTTCGATGAGCCTGCCAACACCAGCGTATTCCTCAGCCTGTTTGATCAGATATGGGCTGATCCCGACAAGTTGAAGGACGTGACCAGCTTGGTGTGCGAACACATTGCGTCGGTGTACCAAGAGAATTCGCCCGAGCGCATCTACTTCCTGATGCTCTACAACATCTTCAACGAGTTCCTGGAAGACCTCAACGAAGACGTGCTGCCCAACGACCGCACCGGCTACCTGGACACATTGGTTTGGCAGAAGCTGTTCAACTTCCAGCGCGATGCTGCCACCGGCATCATCAACAAGCTCGAAACCTACAACGGATGCATCCTGGCCGACAGCGTGGGCCTGGGCAAAACCTTCACGGCGCTGGCCGTCATCAAGTATTACGAGCTGCGTAACCGCTCTGTGCTGGTGCTGTGCCCCAAGAAGCTGGCCGACAACTGGCTCACCTACAACCGCAACCTCAAAACCAATATCTTCGCCAAGGACCGGTTCAACTACGAAGTTCTGTGCCATACCGACTTGCAGCGCACCAGTGGCGAATCTTTTGGCACGCCGCTGAACCGGGTGAACTGGGGCAATTACGACCTGGTGGTGATTGACGAGTCCCACAACTTCCGCAACAACGATGTCTACAAGGACAAGGAGACGCGCTACCAAAAGCTGATGAACACGGTCATCAAGCAGGGTGTCAAAACCAAGGTGCTGATGTTGTCTGCCACACCGGTCAACAACCGGTTCAACGATCTGCGCAACCAACTGGCTTTGGCGTATGAAGGCAATGCCGGGTTGCTGGGCGACAAGCTGCGCACCGAGAAGGACATTGACGAGATATTCCGCCGTGCGCAAGCCGCGTTCAACAACTGGACCAAGCTGCCACCAGAAGAACGCACCGCCAGTGCCATCCTGGCCGCATTGGACTTCGACTTTTTCGAGCTGCTGGACAGCGTAACCATTGCCCGGTCGCGCAAGCACATCGAGACGTTCTACGACACCAAAGACATTGGCACCTTCCCCGAGCGTCTCAAACCCCTGTCATTCCACTGTCCGCTGACCAAGCGCACCGATGTCATTGGCTTCAATGACATATTCAACCGGCTCAGCCTGTTGAAACTGGCCGTGTATGCGCCTGTGGGCTACATCCTGCCCAGCCGCATCAAGAAGTACGAAGACATGTACGACACCGAGGTGGCCAGCGGCGGCGGCAAACTCAAACAGGCCGACCGCGAGAAGAGCTTGCAGGCGCTGATGACGGTCAACCTGCTCAAACGGCTGGAAAGTTCGGTCGCATCGTTCCGCCTGACTTTGCAAAGCCTGCAAAGCAACCACCAGAAGGCGCTGGCCAAGATCACCGCCTTCAAAAAATCAGGCAAGGCCGCTAAGTTCACCGACCACACGCCTGACTTTGAAGATGCCGATTTTGATGACGAGCTGTTGCCGGATCTGGATGACGACCAGGGCAGTGAAAGCAATTCAACAGGTGGCAAGGTGCGAATCGACCTGGGCGACATGGACTTGCCATCATGGGAGCACGACCTGGGTGCCGACCTAGCCGTGATTGACGGGCTTCTGGCTGAAATGGCCAAAATCACCCCGGCTGACGATGCCAAGCTCCAACACCTTAAAGCGCAGATCGAGCAAAAGCTGGCGCACCCCTTCAACCCCGGCAATCGCAAGCTGCTGATATTCACCGCGTTCGCGGACACGGCCAATTACCTGTACGACAACCTGGCACCGGGCCTGTTCCATAAGCACGGTATCCATACCGGCAAGGTCACTGGTTCCACCGAGCCCAAAACCACACTTCGGCTGGCTGCCAACCCGCGCCAGGGCGTGGATTTTCAGACCATGCTCACGCTGTTCGCGCCGCGCGCCAAAGAAAAGGCGCTGACCATGCCCCATGAGCCGGGTGAAATCGACGTGATGATCGGCACCGACTGTATCTCCGAAGGCCAGAACTTGCAGGACTGTGACACCGTTATCAATTACGACATCCACTGGAACCCGGTGCGCATCATCCAGCGCTTTGGCCGGGTGGATCGTATTGGTTCCCCCAATGCGCGCATCCAGTTGGTCAACTACTGGCCCGATATCAGCCTAGACGAGTACATCCGCCTCAAAGAGCGGGTGGAAAGCCGCATGATGATTGCCGACGTAACCGCCACTGGCGATGACAACGTGCTGTCTGCCCAGTCCAATGACGTGGCCTACCGCAAGGAGCAATTGCGCCGGTTGCAAGAAGAAGTCATCGAAATGGAAGACCTCAAAACCGGGGTGTCCATCACCGACCTGGGCCTGAACGACTTCCGCATGGACTTGCTGAACTACGTCAAAGCCCATGGCGACCTGGCTCGCCTGCCCAATGGCTTGCATGCCGTGGTGCCCGCCAACCCTGACAAAGGCTTGCAGCCCGGTGTCATGTTCACGCTGCGCAACCGGCTGCTGAGCGGCACTGCCGGTGCCGTGGTGCAGCAGAAGAACCGGCTGCACCCGTACTACTTGGTTTACATCGGTATGGACGGCAGCATCATTGCCGACCATATGGAGGTCAAGGCACTGCTGGACCTGGCCCGCAATGCCTGCAAAGGGCGCAGCGAACCCGTGCCCGCCGCCTTTGGGCCATTCAACAAGGCGACCGACGATGGCCGCAACATGCGCACGTTCTCCAACCTGCTGGACCAAGCCATCCACTCCATGATCGAGCGCCAGCAGGAGCAGGACGTGGACAGCCTGTTCTCGCCCGGCAAAACCAGTGCTTTGGTGGGAGAGATTGCCGGGCTGGAAGACTTCGAGCTGATCAGCTTCTTGGTGATTCAGGCCCCATGACCACCCAAGCACTTTTCGCGTGGCCGTCGCAGGCAGCAGTGGGCCGCCCGGTAGCCAAGTCGAAAATCTACGCCCACGCCAAGCCCACGGCGGCATTGCGTGCGCTGTTTGTGGCACAGGTGGAAAGCATCACCTGGGCCTACAAGCTCTCGCCAGAGACCATAAATCTGCCCGCCAAACCGGCGGTACCTGAGATCGAGGTGTTTGAAGTCGCCTTGAAGCTGCCTGATGTCAGTCATTCGGTACTGCGCTGCATCGACAAAGCCATGCCGCGCCCCATCCTGTTCAACCTGCGGTTTGAGGGGCATACCCAGCCAATTGCCGCCTACAAGCGGCCCAGCGATGCCGCCAGTGACCAGTGGGTGCTGGGTGACTACCACGCCGCGCCGTGGCAAAAGGACGGTGGCGCCCGGCCTGCATTGCCCTTGGCGCTGGACTTGCAGGGCCTGTATGAGCAGCTATTGCGTCAGCACTTGGCCATTCCGGCCCGCGCGGGTGAGTCATTGCGCGACCATTTGGACCGGTTGGCAGCACTGGTATCCAAGCAGGCCGCAGCGGTCAAGCTGGAGGCCCGCCTGAATACTGAAAAACAGTTCAACCGTAAGGTCGAGATCAACGCCCAGTTGCGTACCATCCGCACTGAACTGGAAGCGCTGACATGATCGGCGGCCAAACCAGCAAATTTGCTACGTATTTGATAGCTGCTCCCGCGCATTCGACGGGGGCTAGAAGCCAAAAAGACTATGAATAAACTGAAAATGCACAGCCCTGATCTGACCCAGGCCAATATCGACAAGGTGGCGGAACTGTTCCCAAGCTGCGTTGTTGAGGCACGTAGCGCTGATGGCGCGGTCATGCGCAGCATCGACTTTGACCAGTTGCGCCAGGAGCTTTCCACCTCCGTTGTGGAAGGACCGCAGGAACGCTACCAACTGAACTGGCCCGGAAAACGGGAGGCGCTGCTAACGGCCAATGCGCCAATTGCCAAGACGCTGCGTCCGTGCCGAGAAGAAAGCGTGGATTTTGATACGACGCGCAATTTGTACGTCGAAGGGGACAACCTTGATGCGCTCAAATTGCTGCAAGAAACCTACCTGAACAAGGTCAAGTTCATTTACATCGACCCGCCCTACAACACGGGAAACGACTTTATCTATGAAGACGACTTTGCGGAGGATGCAGAGTCGTATTTCAAGAAATCAAACCAGATGGACGATGCTGGTCAACGCATGATCGCAAATGCGGAAACAAATGGCCGCTTCCACTCGGATTGGCTATCAATGATCTATCCCAGATTGAAGCTCGCTCGAAGCCTATTGAGAGACGATGGTGTGTTCATCGCTTCACTTGATGACAATGAAATTCACAATTTCAAGAAGCTGTGCGACGAGGTTTTCGGTGAGAGCAACTTCCTGTTTCAGATAACAGTACTCTGCAACCCCAAAGGCCGGTCGCAGGATAAGTTCGTTGCGAACTGCCATGAGTACTTGATTGGCTATTCAAAAAGCGCGATGGAGAAGGGTCAGCTTGATGTTCCCAAGTCGTTGGATGAGGTTGAAGAGAACTACAAACTTTCCGATGCTCGCGGTGTGTATCGCGAACTTGAACTTCGAAACACACATCGCGAGTTCGGAAAACACAATCGTAGCAACCTGTTCTATCCGTTTTACGTCAACCAGGCGGGGGAGGTTTCAATAACGCCCGCTGCGGGATACGAAGCGATTTTCCCGATTTGGGAGGATGGATTTGAAGGCTGCTGGACATGGGGTGTTGAAAAGGCCACAAACCAGCTCGATGAGGTTGTAGCGAAAAAAGTGAAAGGTGCGTGGAAAATTTATCGCAAGAACTACGCATTTGGCGAGGATGGTGAGGCCAGTAAGCAGGTGAAGTCAATTTGGGTTGAAAAGGGCTTCCATACGGAAAAGGGCCAGGCAGTATTCAACGAGCTGTTCGATTCAAAAGGGAAGATTTTTCAATCTCCAAAGTCGATCAGCACCCTAGTACAGCTCCTATTGATGTCCTCAGCAAAGGATAGTCTTGTGGTGGACTTCTTTTCAGGATCTGCGTCTATGGCGCAGGCTGCAATGGAGTTGAATTCGCAGGATGGGGGAAGCAGGCGCTGGCTGTTGGTACAAATCCCGGATCTGACCGATGAATCCAGCGACGCCTACAAAGCTGGGTTTAAGACTATCGCTGAGATCGGTAAGGAGCGCATTCGCCGGGCGGGCAAAAAAATCAAGCAGGACAACGCCGGAAAGCCGGGAATCGACAGAGTTGATGTTGGCTTCCGTGTACTCAAAATTGACAGCTCCAATATGAAGGAGGTGTTCTACACCCCCGACGCTGTGTCCCAAGACCTGCTGTCTGATCAGGTCAACAACATCCGCGAAGACCGCACAGCCGAAGACCTGCTGTTCCAGGTGTTGCTGGATTGGGGCGTGGACCTGGCGCTGCCCGTTGCCAAAGAGACCATTGACGGTAAGACGGTCTACTTTGTGGATGGCAATGCACTTGCAGCGTGCTTTGACGAGGGGGTCAGCGAAGAGTTTGTGAAGCTGCTTGCCAAGCGCGAACCGCTGCGCGTGGTGTTCCGCGATGCCGGTTTTGCTACTGACAGCGTGAAGATCAATGTGGAGCAAATCTTCAAGCTGATGAGCCCCAGCACCGAAGTTAAAACCATTTGAGTGGCACGACCATGAAGCTCAAATTCAAAAAACAGGCGTACCAGACCAATGCAGTGGATGCCGTGGCAGATTGCTTTGCCGGGCAACCCAAGCGCGAAGGGCTTAATTACCGGGTGGACCCAGGCCGTGCCGTGGATGCCGGTGGCCAGGCGGTGGCTGTGCTGGAAACCGTCGGTTTCAAGAATGCCGATCTGGCGTTAACGCCGGGCCAGTTGCTGGAAAACATCCATGCGGTGCAGCGCAGGCAAAACCTGCCCCTGTCAGCCGCGTTGGTTAAAACCAAGGTGTGTGACATCAATCTGGACGTGGAAATGGAGACGGGCACGGGCAAGACCTATTGCTACGTCAAAAGCATGTTCGAGCTGAACGCCCGCTATGGGTGGAGCAAGTTCATTGTGGTGGTGCCCAGCATTGCCATTCGTGAGGGGGTGTTCAAGGCGCTGGAAATCACCGCCGAGCACTTTCTGGACGAGTACAAGAAGCGCGCCCGGTTCTTCATCTACAACTCAAAGCAGTTGCACAACTTGGAGAGCTTTTCCAGTGACGCGGGTATCAATGTCATGGTCATTAACGTGCAGGCCTTCAATGCCACGGGCAAGGATGCGCGCCGTATTTACGAAGAGCTGGACGACTTCCAGTCCCGCAGGCCCATTGACGTGATCAGCGCCAACCGGCCCATCCTGTTTCTGGATGAGCCGCAGAAGATGGAAGGCGGTAAGACGCTGGATTCACTGGCCAACTTCAAGCCGCTGGCAGTGCTGCGCTATTCGGCCACGCACAAGACGGCCCACAACAAAATCCACCGGCTGGACGCGCTGGATGCGTACAACCAGAAGTTGGTCAAGAAAATTGCAGTGCGCGGCATATCGGTCAAGGGCCTGACAGGCACCAATGCCTACCTTTATTTGGAGTCCATCGAGGTATCCACCGCTGCGCCCGTGGCGCGGGTGGAGCTGGAAATCAAGCAGAACAACGGCATTAAGCGCGTGCTGCGCAAGCTGTCCCGTAACGACAACCTGTTCGATCTGTCTGGCGACTTGGAACAGTACCGGGGCTTTGTGGTGGCCGACATCAATGCGCTGACCAACACGGTGACATTCACCAATGGCCATGAGCTGGTGGCGGGCGAGGCTACTGGTGATGTCAGTGAATCGGCTTTGCGTCGCATCCAGATTCGCGAAGCGGTCAAAGCTCACTTTGAAAAAGAGCAGGCGCTGTTTGCCCAAGGCATCAAGGTGCTGTCGCTGTTTTTCATTGACGCGGTCAGCAAATACCGCAGCTATACCGATGCGGGTGAGCAACCCGGCGAGTACGCCCAGATGTTTGAGGAAGAGTACAACCAGCAACTGGCCGAGGTGCAGATGCTGGAAGACACGCCCTACAACAGATATCTCAAAGGCATTGCGACTACCCAAACGCACAACGGGTACTTCTCCATCGACAAGAAGACCAAGCGCATGGTGGACCCGGAGACGGGTAAAAAGTCCACCGAAGCCGACGACGTGGATGCGTATGACCTGATTTTGAAGGACAAGGAGCGGCTGCTGTCGTTCGATGAACCGGTGCGGTTCATCTTCTCGCACTCCGCTTTGCGGGAGGGCTGGGACAACCCCAACGTGTTCGTGATCTGCACTTTGAAGCACAGCGACAACACGGTAAGCCGCCGCCAGGAAGTCGGGCGCGGCCTGCGTTTATCGGTCAATCAGCATGGCGACCGCATGGACAACGCGGCCACGGTGCACCAAATCAACGTCCTAACCGTGGTGGCCAGCGAGAGCTACAAGGACTTTGTGACCGCTTTGCAACGTGATATCAGTGAGGGATTGTCCGAGCGGCCACGGGAGGCCAACGAGTCCTATTTCACCGGCAAGGTGCTCAAAACCACAGCCGGTGACGTGGATGTAACCCCGCAACTGGCCAAGCAGATATACAAGTACCTGCTTAAAAACGACTACACCGACGACAAAGACCGCATCGCCGATGCGTACCACGAGGCCAAGAAAGAAGGCACTCTTGCAGCGTTACCCCCCGAGTTGGCGGCGCATGCCGATGCCGTGTTTGCACTGATCGACAGTGTGTTCAGCGATGCGAAGTTGCCATTGCCGGAGGATGACCGTAAGGCCAAAACCAATCCGCTGAACGCCAATTTTGAGAAAGCTGAGTTCAAGGCGCTGTGGAATCGCATCAACCGCAAGGCCGCATACACGGTGGAATTTGAAACCCCGGAGCTGGTTGCCAAGTGCGTGAAGGCCTTGGAAGTCGAGCTAAAAGTCAGCCCCATGCAGTACACCGTGGTGGCCGGGGAGCAGGCAGACACCGCAACTTATGACGGTATTCGGCAAGGCGAATCGTTCAAAGTGACCGAATCCACGACGGATTTTCACCGTGCGTCAGCCCACTCCGCCGTCAAGTACGACCTGATTGGCCGATTGGCCGGAGAAACGCAATTGACCCGTGCGACTGTGGCCAGCGTCTTGCAGGGCATCAACAAAGCCGTGTTCAGTCAGTACCGCACGAACCCGGAAGACTTCATGCAGAAGGCTGCACGTCTGATGAATGAGCAGAAGGCGACTGTGATCGTGGAGCACATTGCCTACGACCCTACGGGCGACACGCACACCATGGACATCTTCACCCAGGACAAGACGAAAGTGGACTTTAGCAAGGCGGTGAAGGCTGACCACCACATTTACGACTACGTGTTCACCGACTCCAAAAACGAGCGCGACTTCGTGCGCGAGCTGGACACCAGCACCGCCGTGGTGGTGTATGCCAAGCTACCGCGTGGCTTTTTCATCCCCACCCCGGTAGGCAACTACAACCCCGACTGGGCCATTGCGTTCCAGGAAGGCAAGGTCAAGCACGTCTACTTCGTCGCAGAAACCAAGGGCTCCATGTCCAGCATGGACCTGAGGAAAATCGAGGAAAGCAAGATCGAATGCGCCCGTAAGTTCTTTGCCAAAATCACATCTGACCAAGTCAAGTACGACGTGGTGGATGGGTATTGGAAGCTGATGGAGCTGGTGGCTTAGCTTGCGGTGGATGCTGGCGCGCAACCCATGCTTGCCTCGAAACCGAGCATCTATGAGGGGTTCAGGGCTTGATATGAACGACTCAGTTCATCGCCCCCGCTGCAAAGGCACAACATTGGTTACCCGGCCATCGGCCATGTCTTGCAGCAGCGCCAAGCGGGTTCCCAACAGTTGCCATGCTTCGCGCATCGGTCCTTCGTACTGCGCACGTTGATAGATGCGCTTAACCTTTCCGGCTTCGGCGTGGTTCAGGCACTTTTCAACCACATCGGGGAGGGCACCGAGTTCTGCCATGGTGGTGGCCGCTGTCCGGCGCAGGTCGTGCGGTGTCCATTTGCCGCCGGGTAGAACCAGGGCGTTCACGTCTTTGGAGCGGCCACTCATGGGAA
>Ga0209066_10005275_pt1 | contig 13683 bp, 14 predicted proteins | sample All_14_2_FD_187198 | JGI IMG/M metagenome (GOLD analysis project Ga0209066, IMG submission 187198) | Freshwater microbial communities in response to fracking from Pennsylvania, USA - Allegheny Zone_MetaG_DW_15 (SPAdes) (version 2) ...
TGGAGCGCACTGAAGAGAAAACCGACAACTGACCGGTCAACCAGCAGATGGATGACAACGACCTGCTGCGCTACTCGCGCCATATCCTGCTCAATGAAATAGGGGTTGAAGGCCAGGCGCTTTTTTCGCAGGCCCGCGCGCTGATCATTGGCGCCGGTGGCCTGGGCTCACCGGTGGCGCTGTACCTGAGCTCGGCCGGCGTCGGGCACATCACGGTGGTGGACGACGACACGGTGGACATCACCAACCTGCAACGCCAGATTGCCCACACCGAAGCTCGCGTCGGCCAGCCCAAAGTGGACTCCCTGAAGACCGCGATGGGTCAGATCAACAGCCAGGTGCAGGTGCACACCTACCAGGCCCGGGCGAACGCGGCGCTGCTGGACACACTGGTGGCCGAGGCAGACGTGGTGCTGGACTGTTGTGACAACTTTGTCACCCGCCACGCCATCAACGCCGCGTGTGTGGCGCATCAGACGCCGCTGGTGTCCGGTGCAGCCATCCGTTTTGACGGCCAACTTTGTGTGTACGACGCACGTGATGTCAGCTCGCCGTGTTACGCCTGCGTGTTCCCGCCAGACGACACGCTGGAAGAAACCCGCTGCGCCACCATGGGCGTGTTTGCTCCACTGGTGGGCATCATCGGCACGATGCAGGCGGCCGAAGCACTCAAATTGATCGGCCACATCGGCCAGACCCTCACCGGGCGCCTGCTGATGCTCGACGGCCGCAGCATGAGCTTTTCCGAGGTGCGCATTGGCCGCAACCCGGCTTGCCCGGTGTGCGGCGCCGCTACTTCAGCTTGAACCCGCCCTGACCATCGGGCAGGTAGCAGCTGCCGTTGCGTCGGCGGAAATCTGCCGGTGGCTCCGGTGCGGGTGCGGCAAACAAACCCGCCTTGGCTTTTCGGGCCCGGGCTTCCTGGCGGGCATATGGGCCTAGACTGCGACGCCAGCGGTATGACCAGGCCTGCCCGGCAAGCACCATCTTCGCGGCGACATCCTGACCATCCACCTCAATCTGTGCCAGACCACGCCCATAGTCATCCTGGAACTTGACCCGCACCCTCAGTGTGCGCTGGTCCACCAGGGCACGCAAGGCCTCGCGCGCAGCCATACCGCCGCTTTGGCAGATTTCCGGCGCGTCCACACCATGCAAACGCAGCTTGCGCGGCGCGCCGCCCAGAATCGGTTGAACCCACAGCGTATCGCCATCGGAAACTCTTGTAACCTTTGCGCTGTATGACTCTGAAGCTGCCAAACATGTCGCACCAAAGAACATCAGACCAAGCGCCAGCAGACCCGAATACCTGGACAGGCAAGGACCCACACGCCATGTGAAACTTTCGTTCACAGCGGGAGCGCCGGTGGCGAAGGCTGACCCAAAATCAGGAACAAGGACACGAATCCACCCCTTGTTGAGAGACTGCCGCACATAGCCAACCTGTTAGACTCAAAACCTTCAAACGAGAGTGCATTTCTTGAGTTCATTGTCTGCATCATCCTTGGTCAATTTGCGCCAATTGCGGCTTGACGACGCGCGTGCACTGCTGGAGCATAGCGGACAAATCCTGCCCGACGACCAGGCCGACGGCACCGCCTATCTGCAGGCCCTGATTGACAAGCTCAGCGAGTTGTCCCTGAAAGACCCGCTGACCGGCTTGTCCAACCGTCGTTATTTCCAGAGCGTTTTATTGCGTGAAATCGAGATCGTGGCGCGTTCCGGCGAAACCGCCCTGTTGTTGATGCTCGACATCGACCATTTCAAAAGTGTCAATGACCAGCATGGGCACCCAGCAGGTGATACCGTGCTGCAGGCGGTCGCCAAAACCCTGGCGGGTTGTGTGCGCCCGATGGACACCGTGACGCGTTACGGCGGCGAGGAGTTTGCCATCATCCTACCCAGCTGCCAAGGCCAGTACGGGCAGCAGGTGGCCGAGCGGATTCGCGAGGCCGTCAGCGCGCTGCGAATCCCCTTGCAATCCGGGGTGACCTTGCGGGTCACCATCAGCGTCGGCGGTGCGTATGCACCGCGCTGGGTGCGCTCGACGTCGGACCTGTGGATTGACCGGGCCGACATTGAACTCTATCGTGCCAAATCCGAAGGCCGCAATCGCGTGTGTATTGAGTCACAACCGATGCTGGCGGTCAGTGCCGAAGAAAAAAACCTGCTGTTTGGTCCGCTGTCGCTGGGTGACCCGGCCTGGATCGAGAGCATTGCCAATGATGGTTCTACCGGTTCATCGGGTAGTGTTATGAACAGATTGAACTGACATGAACGACGCAACACAACCCACTTCTGACAACAAAGTGGTCAAGCCCGGGCCGGTCAGGCCACTGGGCAAGGTGCTGGCTGTCACCAGCGGCAAAGGCGGCGTTGGTAAAACCTTCGTGTCGGCGAACCTCGCTGCGGCCTTGGCCAAACGGGGGCAAAAAGTGCTGGTGCTGGATGCCGACCTGGGTCTGGCCAATCTGGACGTGGTGCTGAACCTGTACCCCAAGATCACCTTGCACGATGTGTTTACCGGCAAAGCCAAGCTCGAAGAAGCCATTGTGAAGGCGCCGGGCGGTTTTTCGGTGCTGCTGGCGGGCTCCGGCATGGTGGAGTATTCGCGCCTGACCCCCAATGTGCGGGAAGATTTTTTGCGCATCATGGCCGGTCTGCTGCCACACTACGACATCGTGCTGCTCGACACCGGTGCCGGCATTTCAGACGTGGTGCTGTTTGCCGTGTCGCTGGCCTCCGAGGTGCTGGTGGTGGCCACACCGGAGCCGACATCGCTGACCGATGCCTACGCCACCATCAAGGTGCTGGTGGGTGAACAACAGCGCCGCATCATCCGCATGGTGATCAACCAGACCGCACGCATGGGCGACGGTCGCGCCATCACCAACCAATTGCAGCAGGTGCTGGACCGTTTTGTGGTGGCCAAACCGGGTGAAAAGGTACGCCTGATCCACATGGGCGACATTCCAGCCGATCCGGCGGTGCGCCAGGCGGTGATGCGTCGGCAGCTGATGATTTCGGTGATGCCGGGTTGCCCCGCCGCGCTGGCGGTCTCGCAGTTGGCCGGCAAGATCGAAGACACCCTGATCAACAAACCCCTTTAGGGTGCGGCGCTCAGGCGGTGACAATCCAGCCTTCCAGCGGGTCCATTGCTTCTGGCAAACCATAGCGGGCATCCCCCGCCTCGAATCGCGTTTGCGCCCACGCCGCCTGCAGCAGGCACAGCACGGCGTCCAGCGCATCACCGCGTGCATCGTCTGCCAACGCATCGCGCTGCGCATGGGTGAGTTTCAGGCGCACACCCAACCGGGTCTGGCCTTGTTCCAGGGCGGTGATCAGGTCTTTGCGGGCAATCAGCCGCTCAGGGGTCTGGCGTGCCTTGTCGTCACTTTTGTAAGAGCGCTGGCCCAGCACCTCACGCGCCAGCAGGCCCGGGTAAGCTTCCAGTGCCACCCGCTGCGGCAGGTCCATAGCGGCTGCGCCACTGCCTGAACCGGGCGTCAGCCCCGGCAAGTGCACACCGGCTTGCAGTAACAAAGGCACCCCGGCATGTAACATGAAGGCCACCGGCGGGTTCACCCATTTCATGCTGGGGCTGGAGCCAGCCGGGCCATCGGTGGCGCGGTGGGCAAACTTGCCACCCACCGGGCGGGCGTCGCAAAACGCGGCAAAGGCGGCACGGATCTGCTCGCGACTGAGTCCGCTGTAGTGCGCCATACAAGCTTGCCAGTCCGTCGGCCAGCCCAGGGTTTCAACCAGCTCCCGCGGCAAGCCAAACGGCAGATCGAACGCGCCGAGCCACGGCCCGGGCTGCTGCAGCCAGTCGGCAAAGGCCTGCAGCGAGCTGATGTGCACCAACTTCGATAACACCACGCGCCCTTTTGACTGGGCGCCCAGGGCGATCACGATGGGTTTTTGACGGCTGGGTGCGCTGGAAAAATCACAGCCCAGCAAGGCCGGGCTCAAGCCCGCCGCTTTGACCAACACAACCTGGCAAGTGGGAAGTTCAGGCCCGACCGATCACCGAGGCGGTTGCCATCAGCTCTTCCAGCAAGGCCATCGACACCGACCCGGACACCGAATACGGGTCCAGCTCGGGTTTTTCCGCGTACTTGAGCAAGATGGAGACATTGATGCGGGTCATGTTGACCTCGCCCATGGTCCAGCCGGCAAAACGGCGCTCGGCGATTTCTTCGTACTGCAACAGCACCACGTCCTTGTGGCGGGCATCGCGCTGGATCTGGTTGTAGAGTTGGCTGATGGCCATGCGGCCGCCTTCTATCACCTGCAGAAAGATGCCACCGCCGTAACACAACACGCCGGTGATGCCGCTGTTGGGGTTGCGGCTGCGGCATTCATGCAAGATGGCGTCGATGGTCTCGGGGCCGGGGTCGACCGCCCGGCTGGCGTAAAGCAAACGTACCAACATGGTTAACCTTTCTGGGGAATCAAGGACAAAAACTCGCGGCGCAGGTTGGCGTCCTTGAGGAAACTGCCACGCATGACCGAGTTGATCATCTTGCTGTCCACGTCTTTGACACCGCGCCAGCTCATGCAGAAATGGCTGGCTTCCATGACGATGGCCAGGCCATCGGGCTGGGTTTTGAGCTGGATCAGGTCAGCCAGTTGCACCACTGCTTCTTCCTGGATCTGCGGGCGGCCCATCACCCATTCGGCCAGCCGCGCATACTTAGACAGACCAATCACATTGGTGTGTTCATTGGGCAGCACACCGATCCAGATCTTGCCCATGATCGGGCAAAAGTGGTGGCTGCAAGCGCTGCGCACGGTGATGGGTCCGACGATCATCAACTCGTTGAGGTGTTCGGCGTTGGGGAACTCGGTGATGGGTGGCACCGGCACATAGCGCCCCTGAAACACCTCTTTCAGGTACATCTTGGCGACGCGCCGGGCGGTGTTGTCGGTGTTGTGGTCATGCTCGGTGTCAATCACCAGGCTGCCCAGCACACCCTTCATTTTCTCTTCCACCTCGTCAAGCAACAACTCCAGTTCACCCGGCCGGATGAAGTCAGCGATGTTGTCATTGGCATGAAAACGCTTGCGCGCGGCCTGGATGCGCTCGCGGATCTTGACGGATACCGGCGTGCCTTCGTCTGGGTCAACAGGGTTCATGGGGTGCATCGGAGTGAATTATTTGACTTGAGATGGTAGCAGTCTTTGCTTGCAAGTGTTATTGCCGTCAAGCCCCTGTCCCTCATGGGTGTATTGCTATATTTTTAGTACCGCTTGCCAGTCAGTAACAGCAGCGCACGCATGACCAGCAACGCTACCCGGTCCAGCAGCTTCTGGCCAAACGAGCGTCTGGCGTGCTGGTGCATGTCCAACCGGGTGGCGTGGTGTTGCAATGCCTGCTCCAGCTCGTCGCTCAGGGCTTTGGCAAACGCCGCGTCGGCCACCACCACATTGGCCTCACGAGCCAGCAGCAGGCTCAAGGGGTCGATGTTGGACGAGCCCACCGTGGCCCAGCGCTCATCCACCACCGCCACCTTGGCATGCAGGAAGCTGCTTTGGTACTCGTAGATCTCGACCCCACCTGCCAGCAGGTCGCCATACAAGGCCCGTGTGCCGTGGTAGGACATGAAGTAGTCGTATCGCCCCTGCAGCAGCAGCCGTACCCGCACACCGCGTTGGGCGGCATGCACCAGGCTACGGCGAATCTTGCGGCTGGGCAAAAAGTAGGCGTTGGCCAGAATGATGTTCTGCTTGGCTTCGCCCAGGGCCAGACTGTAGGCGCGTTCGATGCGCGAACGAAAGCGGACGTTGTCGCGCAAAACCAGCTGCGCCAGCGCGCCGGTGCCACGTGTAACGCGCTGGTCGGGCGTCAGTTTCTCCTGGGCTGCCAGTTGCAAGGCCTGCCACGTCCCGAGCCAATCCACCTGCTGTGCACTGCGAACCGCCCGCAAACGCCACCAGAACTGGGCCATGGCGGCATGCACCTCCCGCACCAGCGGGCCGGTGATGCGGACCATGAAGTCAAAACGCGGCGCCTCCAGGGCGCCGTAGATGGGGTCCCACCAGTCATCGAGCAGGTTGACGCCGCCACAATACGCGACCTTGCCATCGATCACACACAGCTTGCGGTGAAGCCGTCGCCAGCGGCTGGGTATCAGCAAGCCCAGCCAGTCCAGCGGCGAAAAAATCAGCCAGCGCACACCGGCCTCGGTGAACTTCTGCGGCCAGGGTGCGGGGAGTTGGGGTGTACCGAAGCCGTCCATCACAAAAAAGACGTTCACACCGCGCGCGGCTGCGTCTGCCAGCGCCTGCGCCACCCGCGCGCCTGAGCCGTACACGTTAAAAATGTAGGTTTCCACCCGAACCTCGTGGGCGCTGGCGTCAATGTCAGCCACCAGGGCGTCAAAAAATTCCTGCGCTCCCTTCAAGAGCTCAAGATGGTGACCAGCAGCGTACTCAGGCATGGCCAGGCATCATCACAACATCACAAATTCGGCAATCAGCGGCAAATGGTCGGACATGCGCCACCATGGGCGACCCTGCGGCGCTGACAGGCTGACAGGCTGCAGACCGCGGGCAAACACATGGTCAAGCTGCGCCAAGGGCAAACGTGCAGGAAAGGTGGGCTGCGGCATGCCTGACCAGGCCCGCAGGTCCATCGCCTCCAGAGCCTGGCGCAGTCGCGAGCCGACCTCGTTGAAATCGCCAGCCAGCAGCAACGGGGCGCCTGGCGGGACTTCACGCTCGATGAAGCGCTTGAGCTGCTCAACCTGACGAACCCGGCTGGCACGCACCAGCCCCAAATGCACCACCACCACATGCAGCTCGCGCCCGAACGCTGACAACGCCACATGCAGCAGCCCGCGCTGCTCAAAACGGTGGTCGCTCATGTCCTCATGCTGGTGCGACAGCACCGGCCAGCGTGACAACAGGGCATTGCCGTGCTCGCCGTGGCGGGTCACCGCGTTGGTGCGGTAGACCGAGCCATAACCCAGCGGCGCCAGAAAATCGGCTTGCCCGACCTGCGGCCAGTGTTTGAAACGCTTTTCCTCGCGACGGTTGAGCTGGCGCACCTCCTGCAGGCACACCACATCGGCGTCCAGACCCTCCACGGCTTGTGCCAGGTTATGAATCTCCAACCGGCGCGTCGGGCCGATCCCCTGCACACCCTTGTGGATGTTGTAGGTGACGACACGGATCAATTGATCAGGGTGCTTCATTGCACGGCGGATCTGACAGCAAAATGGGGCAACATCAGGCAAGCCTCGGCATTGGAAGGTGAAAAGCACTGGTCAGCCGCCTGCGCGTAGGGCAACCACTGGTAGTGGGTGTGCTCACGCGGGCTCAAACGCACCGGGGTGCCAGCGGGCACTTCCAGACCAAAGAGATGCTCGGTGTTGAAAAACACGCCCGGCGCGTAGCGGTGGCGCCAGTGCGGGTAAATCTCATAAATGTTCTCCAGGCCCCAATCGTGCAAATGGGGGTGCAGCGCCGAGCCGGGTGCGCAATCGATGCCGGTTTCCTCCCCCACCTCGCGGCACGCAGCGAGCGCAAACGCTTCGTCCGTCGCGTCCTTGCTGCCCGTGACGGACTGCCAGTACCCAGCCACATCGGCACGTTGAATCAGCAACACATCCAGCGCCGGGGTGTAGATGACAACCAGCACGGATTCGGGGATTTTGAAAACAGTCATGAAGCCTCAAGAAAAAGGGCGCTACCAGAGCGCCCTTTGATTCTGCCTGAAGCGGCAAAAGACCCGGACTCAGGCCGGTTTGACCAGATCGGCGTTGCGCAGGCGGATATGTAATTCGCGCAGCTGCTTTTCGTCCACCAGCGACGGGGCTTGTGTCAGCAAACACTGGGCGCGCTGGGTTTTCGGGAAAGCAATCACGTCGCGGATGGACTCGGCACCGGTCATCATGGTCACGATGCGGTCCAGACCAAAGGCCAGACCACCGTGCGGCGGCGCGCCGTATTGCAGCGCATCGAGCAAGAAGCCAAACTTGAGCTGTGCCTCTTCAGGCGTGATCTTGAGCGCGTCAAACACTTTTTGCTGCACATCGGCACGGTGAATCCGCACCGAGCCGCCACCCATTTCCCAGCCGTTGAGGACCATGTCGTAGCCCTTGGAGATGCATTTGCCCGGGTCGGTGACCATCAGGTCTTCGTGCCCGTCCTTCGGCGCGGTGAAGGGGTGGTGCACCGCCATCCAGCGGTCAGACTCGTCGTCGTACTCAAACATCGGGAAGTCCACCACCCACAAGGGTGCCCAGCGGTCTTCGAACAGGCCGTTGTTCTTGCCAAACGCGCTGTGGCCAATCTTGATGCGCAAGGCACCGATGGCGTCGTTGACGATTTTTTCCTTGTCGGCGCCAAAGAACAGCAAGTCGCCGTTCTGGGCACCGGTGCGTGCCAGCACTTCCGCCAGCGCCTTATCATGCAAGTTCTTGACGATGGGGCTTTGCAAACCATCGCGGCCTTTGGTGATGTCGTTGACACGGATATAAGCCAGGCCCTTGGCGCCGTAGATCTTGACGAACTCGGTGTAAGCGTCGATCTCCCCACGGCTGATGCCGCCGACTTCCTTGGAGCCACCCGGCACCCGCAGGGCCACCACACGGCCACCCTTCATGTTGGCGGCACCCGAGAACACCTTGAAGTCCACATCACCCATGACATCGGTGAGTTCGGTGAATTCGAGCTTGACACGCAAATCCGGCTTGTCGGAGCCAAAACGCAGCGCCGCTTCCTGGTAACTCATCACCGGGAAGTCGCCCAGGTCCACGCCCAGGGTGTTCTGGAACACGGTCTTGATCATGCCCTGGAACATCTCGCGGATGTCTTCCTCTTCCATGAACGAGGTTTCGATATCGATCTGGGTGAACTCGGGCTGGCGGTCCGCGCGCAAGTCTTCGTCGCGGAAACACTTGGTGATCTGGTAGTAGCGGTCAAAACCGGCCACCATCAGCAACTGTTTGAACAACTGCGGGCTTTGCGGCAAGGCAAAGAAGTGCCCATCATGCACCCGGCTGGGCACCAAGTAATCGCGCGCACCTTCGGGCGTGCTCTTGGTCAACATCGGGGTTTCGATATCGACAAAACCGTTGGCATCGAGGAACTTGCGCACTTCCATCGCCACGCGGTAACGCAGCATCAGGTTGTTTTGCATGTAGGGGCGGCGCAGGTCGAGCACACGGTGCGTCAGACGGGTGGTCTCACTGAGGTTTTCCTCGTCGAGCTGGAACGGCGGTGTGACAGAGGGGTTGAGCACCTTCAGCTCATGGCACAGCACCTCGATCTTGCCGCTTTTCAGGTTTTCATTGACGGTGCCGTCCGGGCGCGCACGCACCAAGCCTTTGACCTGGATGCAGAACTCGTTGCGCACATCTTCGGCCACCTTGAACATCTCGGCGCGATCCGGGTCACACACCACCTGCACATAACCTTCGCGGTCACGCACGTCGACAAAAATCACGCCTCCGTGGTCACGGCGACGGTTGACCCAGCCGCACAAAGTCACGGATTCACCCAACAGGGCCTCGGTCACCAGACCACAATAATGAGAACGCATTGCCATAAACTGCTTTCAGAGTTCGCCACCATGGGCGAAAAGTTATCAAAAAATTTATTTGGGGGGTGCGATGCCGGCACCTGCAGGCGCCACAGAACCCATCGAGATCACGTAGGTCAACGCCTCGTCCACACTCATCTTGAGTTCAATCACATCCGCGCGCGGCAACATCAGGAAAAATCCGCTGGTGGGGTTCGGGGTGGTCGGCACGTACACACTGACAAAATCGTTGCCCAGATGCTTGGCAACCTCACCGGTGGGCGAACCCGTCTGAAACGCAATCGTCCACGACCCGGCACGCGGGTATTGCACCAGCAAGGCCGTGCGAAACGCGTTGCCATTGCTGGAAAACAAGGTGTCCGATACTTTTTTGACACTGTTGTAGATCGACTTGAAAACCGGAATTTTGGCCAGCAGCCGATGCCAGTGACCCAGCCACCAGCGGCCCGCCACATTCGAGACCAGCGCGCCAGTGATCAACAAACCACCAAACACCAGCACCACACCGAGCCCGGGAATGTGCTTGAGCTGCTCCCAAAATGCCGTCATCGAGTCCGACGTGACCGCTTGCAGCGCGGTCACCAGACCCAAGAAAATCCCGTCCAGCAAACCCATCAGCCACAGCAGTACCCAAATGGTGATGGCCAGGGGCAACCAGACCAACAGACCGGTCAGCAGGTATTTTTTAAACGACACGGGCACTTTCAGTCAGTGATCAGGGGTGGCAGGCACAAGCCGCACCGCAGCCGCCCGATGCCGCCGGTGCTTCAGCGGGTTTGGCGGGTGCTGCTGGTGCGGTGGTGGTCGATGCACCGCCGTCAGCGGCGGGCGGCGCAACCGCGGCAGCCGCAGCGCTGGCACCTGCGCCTTTGAAATCCGTGGCGTACCAACCCGAGCCTTTGAGCTGGAAGCCAGCTGCAGTCAGCTGTTTGGCAAACGTGGATTGACCGCAACTGGGGCATTCCGACAACAAAGGGTCGGAGATTTTTTGCAACACGTCCTTGGCAAACCCGCAGGACTCGCATTTATAGGCATAAATTGGCATGGTGTTTATATCTCTGGGGAAAGAGTCGCAAAGCCTGCGATTATAAAGTGGACCGACTAAAACAGCCGTATCCGCACCAGGATCTGCAACAGCACCAGACCGAGTACAAACCCCACGCCGCCATACACAATCGCCGACAGCAGGCGATTGGTTCTCTTTTGCTCCAGCAACAGCGCCTGGACATCGTCCTGGCGACCACGGCTATTGGTTTGCAGGAACTCCACCAGCAGGCGCGGCAACTCGGGCAACAGCTTGGCGTAGCGCGGACCTTCGTTGCGCAACTGGTCAAACAGCTTTTTGGGACCGACCTGGTCGAGCATCCACTTCTCAAGGAACGGTTTGGCCGTGTTCCACAGATCAAGGTCCGGATCGAGCTGGCGCCCGAGGCCCTCAATGTTGAGCAGCGTCTTTTGCAACAGCACCAGTTGCGGCTGGATCTCGACCTGAAAGCGCCGCGAGGTCTGAAACAGACGCATCAACAGGAAACCCAGGGAGATCTCTTTGAGCGGCCGGTCAAAGTAGGGCTCACAGACCGAGCGGATGGCCGATTCGAGCTCGTCCACCCGAGTCGATTCAGGCACCCAGCCGGACTCGATGTGCAACTCGGCCACACGCTTGTAGTCGCGCCGGAAAAACGCCGTGAAGTTCTGCGCCAGGTACTCCTTGTCGATCTCGGTGAGGGTACCCACGATGCCGAAATCGAGCGAGATGTACCGCCCAAACGTGGCGGGCTCCAGACTGACCTGGATGTTGCCCGGATGCATGTCGGCGTGAAAGAAACCGTCGCGGAACACCTGGGTGAAAAAGATGGTGACCCCGTCGCGCGCCAGCTTGGGGATGTCGACCCCGGCGTCGCGCAGACGCTCGACCTGGTTGATCGGCACACCGCGCATGCGCTCCATCACCATCACGTCGGGCATGCAGAAGTCCCAGAATATCTCCGGGATCAGCACCAGATCGAGATCGGCCATGTTGCGGCGCAGTTGCGCAGCGCTGGATGCCTCACGGATCAGGTCCAGCTCGTCGTGCAGGTACTTGTCAAACTCGGCCACCACCTCTTTGGGTTTCAGCCGCTTGCCATCGTCTGACAGGGTATCGACCCAACCTGCCATCATGCGCATCAGATCCAGGTCCTTGTCGATCACCGTCAGCATGCCGGGGCGCAACACCTTGACCGCCACATCGCGAAGGTGGCCGTCCCTGTCTTTGATGACCGCAAAATGCACCTGGGCGATGGACGCACTGGCCACCGGCTCATGCTCGAACGACACAAAAATATCTTCCAGCTTGCGCTTGAAGGCCTTTTCGATGATGCCAACCGCCACCTCGCTGGGAAAGGGCGGCACCCGGTCCTGCAACCGGGCCAACTCATCCGCAATGTCAACCGGCATCAGGTCACGCCGGGTGGACAACACCTGGCCGAACTTGACAAAAATGGGCCCCAGGCTTTCCAGCGCTTCCCGAATACGCTGCCCGCGCGGTGCGCTTAAGTCACGGCCCCAGGACAGGGTGTGTGCCAACCGCTTGAGCCACGGCGCCTTCTGGCTGGACAGCACCAGTTCATCCAACCCATGGCGCAACAACACCCAAAGGATGAAGGCACTGCGAATAACCCGCCTCATCTGGCGGCTTGACCGGGAACGAAGGTCGATGCCTTGCCGACAAACTGGCGCACTGCCATGACCATGTTCAGGGTCCACTGGCACATCATCCGGGCGGGCACATCACCCAGGATGCGGGCCAGGTCTTCCTCGATGTCCCAGCGCACATGTTCGGTGAGCCAGTTGATGTCAGCGGCCAGTTGCACGTCGCCTTCAATGCGCACGGCTGGCTTGTCACCCCGCAAGGCGGCCTGTGCCAGGGCCAGGGGAGATTCTTCAAGGGCGGTCAGAACCAGGTCGGCCTGCGCCCCGGGCGCGGCCAGGTCGAGCAGGCCTGCAGGCGTGGCCTGCAGCTTGAAGGAAAAGGCCCGCCACTGCACCAGGACCACCCGGCCACTCTGTCGGGCCAGGCGCACCGTGGCCTCGGTTTCCTGCATGAGCACGTGGTTGAGCAGCAGAACGATGCGGTGCTGTGCCTCGGACACCGCCCAGTCAGGCGGTGCGAGTTTGGGAAGGGGAAGTTGCTGGAGGAGACCCTCCAGAAATGAAAAAGGGGACTGTGTTGCCATAGTCCCCGATTATTCCTGAATTTTGAAGCAGAACCTTATTGCAAGGCTTGAACCCCTGCAACCAACCAGCCGCTTTGACCGCTCTTGGTTTTGGTCATGTTCCACACTTCGCGGAACGGTGCCGGGCCGGATGACGGCTCTTCACGGATCATGCCGGAGAACTCGACGCTGGCCATGTAGTCGCTGCCCAGATCTTCAATGCCCAGCAGGTGCGCCTCGATCATCACCACCTCGGTCAGGTTGACCGGGCCACCGGTGTGCACCTCACGCTCGGCCAGCTGGGCCTGGATTTCTTTCAGCATGGTGTCGGTCATCATGACACGCAACGCCGGGATGTCAGACTTGTCCCATGCCGCCTGCAGCGACACAAAATTCGCCTTGGCCGACTTCAGAAAACCTTCCGTGTCAAAACCAGCTGGAATGCCCCAGCTCTGCGACCCGGACAGGCCCGAACCAATCATGGAGCCTGAAGCCGATCCAGAGCCAGCCACGCCTGCGCTGTCAAACGCGGTGTTGGTGCGCTCCCAGGGGCGCGCCGACGCATCGTTGCCGACGTTTTCCGGCCGGTAGCTGGCCGGTGTGGGGGCCTGACCCGCTGCGCCTGCGCCCTGAAACGCAAACGGTGACGCCGGGCGGGCGCTGCCCTGGTTCTTGCGGGAGCGCATGAACCAGCCCACCGCCATCATGATGACCAGCGCCAGCAACGCAAACATCATGAACTGCGCCATTTCCTCACCAAAACCCAGCGAACTGGCCAACCAGGCCAAGCCCAAGCCAGCGGCGAGGCCACCCAACACGGCGGCCTTGGTGCCGGTCTCGATGGTCTCGACCGAGGGATCGCCCGGGTCGCGCAGATGCACATGCGGATCGATCAGGCCCGGCAGGACGTGCAGCCCGGCGCAGTCGATCGTCTCGCTG
>Ga0209066_10005276_pt1 | contig 13683 bp, 16 predicted proteins | sample All_14_2_FD_187198 | JGI IMG/M metagenome (GOLD analysis project Ga0209066, IMG submission 187198) | Freshwater microbial communities in response to fracking from Pennsylvania, USA - Allegheny Zone_MetaG_DW_15 (SPAdes) (version 2) ...
TCGCCGACACCAAGACCCGCCTGCAGACCCTGCGCGAACAGGTGGATCAGGCCCTGGCCGACGTGCCGCCAGCGCTGTCGCTGGGCGAGAACATGAACGTGCAGCCGGTGAAGCTGCCGCTGTTCGTGAATGCACAGCTCGGCTTCATGGCGGTCTACCTGCTGGCCGACTACGACGACCTGGCCCGCAAGCTGATCCTGGCCCACCACACGGCGCTGATCGACCGCAGCACCTTGGAGCGCTGGCTCAACGATGGCGCGCACGCCTTGCGCAGCCTGTTCTCGCTGGCCCAGCAGTACCGCTATTCCGGCACCCAGCGCGATGACTTCGCTGCGAACAACGCCGCGGCGCGTGTCGCACTGGAGAAATACGGGCCGCTGCCGCAGGAGGTGCTCGAAGGCACACACCGCTCGCGCTTCGCGCCGCCCTTGGTGCGCCGCACTCCACTGACCGCCATGCAGCGCGAACCTGCCGAGGCCAGGGCCAGCACACCGGCGGCAACCGCGGACGAGGCCGAAGCCGTTGCGACGGACGAGGACACCGCCAAGCCCGACAAACCCAAGAGGTCGAGGAAGTCCGCCAAGGCGACCGAATCCACCGATGGGGATGCACCAGCATGACGGCGCAATCCTCCGCGGCGCCTCGACACTTCATGCCGCTGGAACAGCCCGACTTCCAGCGACTGGAACACGCCGCCTACCTAAAAGGCCTTTTGAAGCCTTTTAAAGGTAAGGGAAGTCTGGAGGCCTGGGCCAGCCAATGCATGGCGCTGCGCGACGACTTGATCGCGCTGGCGATGAGACGAGTGCTGCCGCAGGCACGCACCTACCCCTTCAACCTGCTCGGCTCGCAACTGGCTCAGCAGACCACTGGCGCAGGCACGACCTTCCTGCGCTGGCGCAACCTCGACCGGTCCAGCATGGGTGTGACGCTGTGGCAGCACCTCATCGCCAGCCCGTCCACGCCCGATCGCCTGGTCGACGATCTCTACGCGATGGAGCTGCAGCGCATCGCGCTGAACATGCAGATCAGCCTGACTCACAGCATTGCCCGCCAGGCCCTGGAATGCGCCGACAAGATGTCCCAGGCCGAGGCGGTCTACCTGCGCCGTGTCCACCACGGGCACGGCGTTTCGATCCAACCCACCACGCGACAGGAGGCACCATGAGCACGCATTTCAGCGGCGAAGGCAACATCGGTTCTGCGCCCGAGTACCGCGAGTTCACCAACGGCAACGACGAACCGCGGCGTCTGCTGCGCCTGAACGTCTACTTCGACAACCCGGTGCCGAAGAAGGACGGTGAATACGAGGACCGCGGCGGCTTTTGGGCGCCGGTGGAACTGTGGCATCGCGATGCCGAGCACTGGGCCAGTCTCTACCAGAAAGGCATGCGCGTACTGGTCGATGGCCGCACGGTGCGCGACGAGTGGGAGGATGCCGACGAGAACGAACGGGTCACGTTCAAGATCGAGGCCAGGCGTGTGGGCATCCTGCCGTATCGCGTCGAGGCGGTGGTGCTCGGCACCAAGCCGGCCGCCGGCCAATAGATGTCCTTCGAGGGCGGCTGTAGCAACCGTCAACCGCCCGCCATGCACCAGTTATCCCCTGGGGATAGCGTCATCGACGTCCATCGGCTTCCAGTCGCCCTCCCGACACGACGCTTCCGTAACGCCTTCCGCAGCGACCTGCCCACACCGCTGCGGGCGGCGTTTTCCTGTCGTCCACACAAATCGGTGTCCATCCCGTTCCGCTTCCTTGCTGTCGAGTTCTCCCTGCGCGGACATGCTGTCGTCCATCCGATCAACAGCACGTATCCGAGGAGGCTCCATGCGCGTGTTCCTGTGCGAGAAGCCTTCGCAAGGCAAGGACATCGCCCGCGTGCTGGGCGCCGGCCAGCGAGGTTCCGGCTGCTACAGCGGTTCGGGTACCGTCGTGACCTGGTGCATCGGCCATCTGATCGAAGCGGTTCCGCCCGAAGGCTACGGCGAGCAGTACAAGCGCTGGTCCATCGAGCAACTACCTATCATTCCCGAGCGCTGGCGCGTCGAGGTCAAGGCTTCGGTCGCAGCGCAATTCAAGGTGGTCAAGCACCTCGTCGCCCAAGCGAGCGAGTTGGTGATCGCCACCGACGCCGATCGCGAAGGCGAAATGATCGCCCGCGAAATCCTCGACCTGTGCAGCTACCGCGGCCCAATCCAGCGGCTGTGGCTGTCGGCGCTCAACGATGCATCGATCCGCAAAGCGCTGGGCGCGTTGAAGCCTTCGGCCGAGACGCTGTCGTTGTACTACTCGGCCCTGGCCCGCTCGCGTGCCGACTGGCTGATCGGCATGAACCTGAGTCGGCTGTTCACCGTGCTCGGACGCCAAGCCGGCTACTCGGGCGTGCTGTCGGTCGGTCGGGTACAGACCCCCACGCTGCGCCTGGTGGTCGACCGCGACCGCGAGATCGCTAGGTTCGTATCCGTGCCGTACTGGACGGTCGAGGTCTTGCTGGCTCAGTCGGGCCACTCCTTCGGCGCCCATTGGCTGCCGCCCGACAGCACCTCCGATGCGGCGGGACGCTGCCTCCAGCAGCCGGTGGCGCAGCACGCAGCCGATCGTATCCGCGCCGACCGCGAGGCGCGGGTGGTGTCGGTCGAGACCGAGCGCGTGCGGGAAGCCGCACCGCTGCCGTTCGACCTGGGTACCTTGCAGGAAGTGTGTTCGCGCCAGCTCGGCCTCGATGTGCAGGAGACGCTGGACATTGCCCAGGCGCTGTACGAAACGCACAAGGCGACGACCTATCCACGCTCCGACTCGGGCTACCTGCCCGAAAGCATGCTGGCCGAAGTGCCGGCCGTCCTCGGTGCCTTGCTCGCCACCGATCCCGGCCTGCGACCGCTAATCGATAAGCTGGACCGCAGCCAACGTTCACGCGCGTGGAATGACGACAAGGTGACGGCTCACCACGGCATCATCCCGACGCTGGAACCCACCCGGCTTTCAGCCATGTCGGAGAAGGAACAGGCGGTGTACGGCCTGATCCGGTCCCACTACCTGGCGCAGTTCCTGCCGCACCATGAGTTCGATCGGACCACAGCGGTGTTGACCAGCGGTGGCCAGCCACTGCAGGCGACCGGCAAGCAGGTGGTCGTGCCTGGCTGGCGCCTGGCGTTGGTCAATGCTGGTCCGGAGAAGTCGGATGATGAGCCGGCGCAGCGCGGTCAGATCCTGCCGCCGCTGACCAGCGGCATGCAGTGCGGCGTCGAGCAAGTTGAGATGAAGGCGCTGAAGACCTTGCCACCCAAGCCCTACACCCAGGGCGAACTGATCAAGGCCATGAAGGGTGTTGCCAAGTTGGTGACCGACCCGCGACTGAAGCAGAAGCTCAAGGAAACGACGGGTATCGGCACCGAAGCCACGCGCGCCAGCATCATCAACGGCCTGCTGGGCCGTAGCTATCTGCTGAAGAAAGGCCGCGCCATCCGCGCGTCGGATGCGGCCTTCACGCTGATCGATGCGGTGCCGGTGGCGATTGCCGATCCGGGCACCACGGCGATCTGGGAGCAGGCGCTGGACATGATCGAGGCCGGCCAGATGACGCTGGACACCTTTATCGAGAAGCAGTCGGCCTGGATCACGCAGTTGGTCCAGCAGCACCGCGGCACCAGGTTGTCCCTCAAGCTGCCGCCGACGCCGGCCTGCCCGTTGTGCACGTCGCCGATGCGCCAGCGCACCGGCAAGAGCGGCATCTTTTGGTCGTGCAGCCGCTACCCAGACTGCAAGGGCACACTGCCTGTCGAATCTTCGACGGGCAAACGCCCGGCGCCGCGCAAGCGGCGCGCGTCACCCAAGGCGTCCTGAAGCCTGAAAACACGTCTGCCGCGCCTGCCGCTCCCCCGGCGGCGAGGCATGCGCCCCGCGCGTTGCGGGGCCTCCCCAGCACGCGATCCCTTCTGCGACGGTGTGCGCGTCCTGCCTGGCACGTGTGGCCACAGGGCGAGAAGGCAGTTGGTCCGCGAATGGCGCCCCACGCGATTCCCTTGATCCGCGGTTCTTCCGTTCACTCAGAAGAGTCTCCTGGCGCCTCGTCTCGCGAGCCGCCAGGAGACTCTTCGGGGTCGACGGTATTCGGTGCCGGTGCCCGCCGGTGAAAAAACGGGCGCCCTTTGTGCGCGGATGCGTGCCAGAGGATATCGACCCCAGCCACGATACCGGTCGAGTGCGATTGCTGGTGCAGCGGCGGCTTTGACGACGGCCCCACGCCTGTAGCAGCCCACGGGTGGCACTCCTTTGTCATCCAGCCGAAGGCCTCCAGCCTTCGGCACCTTGGTCTTTCCTTGTCCTGAAACACGCCGGCCGCACGGCCGACAACCTCTGCTCCCTGTTTCACAACCGGCTCCGCACTGCGGGGCCTTTTCGTGTGCGCTGCTAAATGGCGACAGCGCTATCCAGCGCTTGGAAATCAGGAACCGCGCAGCTTCGATTTGTTGCACGACAAGCTCGCACTGCTCTCCGAAGCTAAGCCCATGCGTTGCTGACTCCGTCAGCGCCATGCCCAGGCAGCTCCGGTCTTCAAGGCTGCGCCGCGGAACCTTCCGCGTAGACCGAACCAGTCCGCTTCGCATCGCCCGCGCGGACGCCGCCGATACCTGGCGTCGATGCTTCGATCCACCTCACGGGAAGTTCCTTCATCCCGTCGGGATTGAGCTTTCCATTTTCCCCATGGAGAGCCCCATGTCCCTTGCTTCCACTTCGCCACCCATCACGGCACAGGCGGCCCGAGCCGATTCCATCGGCTACCTGGCCCTGACCTTTGTCGGCAAGCGCCTGCCTCTGCAGGTTCTTCGCAGTGCCGCTGGTTACTACATCGGCGCGTTCGATGACCACGACGGACCTTGCTCCCGCGAGTCCTTCGAGTACTTCCCCAGCCGCGACGCCGCAGCCAAAGCCCTGGCGACAGGCGCGTGGACACAGCGCTCGCACCCGTGATTGCCCCTGCCATCCAAGGAGATTCCTCATGAGCTTGTCATTGCCTCAAGAAGTGTTCGATCAGATCGCGCGGGAAGATGCGCATTTCACCCAGGCCCCGTCCGCGTTCTTCCAGGCCTGGAAGCGCGGTGCCGAGATCGCCGGCGCCGAGTGGTTCGGCGACGGCACCCGCGAAGGCTTGCAGCGTGCCACGACCAAGTGGGAGCTGCGGCCCAACATGCTGATGCTCAACGACGCCCTGGGTGTCCTGAGCAGTGGCCAGCGGATGTTCCTGTCCGCGATGGTGAGCTTCTACAACGCCCGCGAAGGCGGCGCGATGCTCAAGCGTTGCGGCTTCGAGGGGCTGTCCGACTTCGGCGGCCTCGATCTGGAGCGGCGCAAGGTCATCGCCGACTTGGTCCTCAACTACAACGGTTGGTGAGCCTGCCTCGCCGTCGCACTCGCACCTTTTCTCCAACCCTACGAGGGACACGTGTCCCTGCCGGGGCCGTGTTCCTCCTCTTCATCTCAGGAGTGGCACATGTCCCTGACGCTCAGACAAATCGTCCGGCGGCTCAACGCGCATCACGCGCGCACCAGCGCCGGGTTCTACGGCGACGGCCAACTGCCCGGCCGCTGGTTCAGAGCCCGAATCGTTCGCGGCACGACGCTGGAGGTCCATGACTGGATCACCTGGGTTGCCGTACCGGACGGCACGTGCTTCCGCGATCACAACGGCAGGCAGTTCCTGACCGTGATCTATCCCCCATCGGACACACCGGTAGCAGGCATGCCCGCCCGCTGAGCAGCTGCGTCCGCTACCCGAGGACCGATGCCTGTCTGGCGTCGATACCTCGCTTCGCAACTCTGCGGACTCCCCACGTCCGCCAGGGCGCGGCTCCGCAGTTTCTTCAACCAAGGAGCCACCATGTCCAACAACTACTACGACGCCACCGGCGTTCTTGTGCTCGACCGGATCACGCCGGTCATCACCGCGCTATTCGGCGGGTTCAATCTGGACGAGACCTATCCCGGCGACGGAGAGACGTACATCGCCCGGACATCCGAAGGCAGCGATCCGCAATGGGACGACATCCGCGACAACCTGGTCGAACTGGCCTACCAGCTCGGCCGGCCGTTCCCCGAGGATGAAGAGCCCAGCATTCAGTCCTACCTACGCCTGCTGGCGAAGCACTTTTCCGCGGAGAGCGATCCGCAACTGGATCACCTTCTCAGGGCTCATCGCTTCGAGGACGGCGCGGAACTGGACACGCTGTTTGTCGTCGCCAGATGCTTCGACGACGGACACGGCCTCCGAGCCATCCGGTTCGAGGGATGTTGGCACAGCGACAGGCCGCGTCTCTTCGAGTTTGGCGGCAACGGCATGTTCATCAGCCGCGACGTCACCGTCTACAGCAGCTCGACCCGCGCCCTGGAACTCGGGCAGGACCTGCACAAGGCGATTCAGGCCGGCGATCTTGACGAGGCGGCCGCCCGGATCGCGCTCGAAACCGTCAGCCTGCTCGCCGGTATCGGCGATGACGCCACCCGCAGATCCCTGCGCCTGAGGCTCGCCGAACGCCTGCTGGAAAGCAGCACTTCCCACCGCTCCGCCTGAGCGTCCACCACTTCATCCACCCGCTGGGGCTTAATCCCCAGCAGGGGATAGCTCCGCCTATTCTCTGCTGGAGAAATCCCATGTCCATCCAATCGAATCCGTTCGTTCGCGGTTATCAGAACCTGCGCATCGTCCGCACGCTTTGCATCACCTACGAGGACGACAGCCCACCGGTCTGGCGGCTACTTCACTCCAGCCAGGCTCATCTGCCTGACGATCAGGTCGCACAGTTCCCCTGCATCTTCTGCAACGACTTTGCCCTGATCACCGAGGGCCAGGAGATCAGCGAGGAACTCGAGGATCAATGCCAGACCGAGGGCATCGTGCGAACCGTGACCTATGCGGTTGCCGGCGATGACTTCGGCCAGCCTGTCCATGTCGGCGACACCTATTCCGACGAGGCCGCACGCGAAGTCATCCGGCGCCTGACATTCGATACCGGCTTCTACAGCCGCTGCTGGGAGATCAGTTCCGCCCACATCACCGAAGATGCCGGGCGCTACCTGGCCGAGCTGGCCGACATCGCCACGCCGACCCGGTTTCTGTTCGTCGCGTTCCGCATTCCGTACAGCCCGGCGATCGGGGTCAAGCTGATCGCCACGCCCTGGACGGACGAGAACCTCGGCCATGTCGAGGGCATCACGGCCGAAGACCTGCGTCGGGAGCATCTCAAGAAGGCCATGCCCGAGAGCCTGGTCAACGTCCTGCACCTGGCAGCGCAGGCCGACGTGCGCATCCTGATCCTCGATGCGGACGCGCAGATCCTGGAAGGTCTGCCGATCTTCGAGGAGTGACGCCACACCTCAAGCCACAGCCCCTGTTCGCAGGGGTTTTTTTCGCGTGCAGGAAACCGACCCGGCCGGGGTGCCGATTCTTTGTCGGCAGGTCAATGGAGCCGGTGCACTCTGAACCCATGTTCCGCTGACTTGAGGTCAGCAACATGCCCAGGTAGCCATCGACCTCCAAGGCTACGGTGCGGTTCGCCGCACAGGTCGTTGTTCATCCCCGGCGCATCCCGCGCCATTTACCTCAACCCACCAGGGGCTCCCAACCCCGGTGGCGGGCGGGCGTCCTTTGGTCTTCTTCTAGGAGATTTCCATGGACCACGCTCTCATCCGCTCTCAAATGCCCACCCTGGTCGCAGGCCATGTGCCTCGCAATGCTAGGTCGTTCAAGTTCAACGTCTACGACGGTACGCCGCAGAAAACTATGCTGGGCTTCGCGGCCGATCCCAGTCCGTTCCAAGGCAAGGTGATCGCGGTCACCGACGACGCGATCGTTGTGAAGGTCAAGCCGACCCAGTTCGCAGTGGTCGATCGCCATCTGGTCACTGCTGTTCCAGCCGAAGGCAGCAAAGTGGAAGTCATTCCGTATGCGCGTCGCCACTTCGATGGCCAGCGCGTCGGCACACCCCGGGAGAAGACGGAGTACCTGGCCGATGGCAGGCCCTACACCGTCAAGTCGGTGATTCTGGGCGACGCCACCACGGAGCTGCCTGTGCCACAGGCACGCTGCCCGGAACTGGCCGAACTGATCCAGCAGTTGCAGAAGCTGCCCGCACCAGATGGTCATCGGTACATCAGCCACCTGCTGGTTGACGCCAATGCCCGGGACTTCTCGCTGGTCGACCCCAAGCCGCACGACATCATCGCCACTCCGCCGTCCATCCGTTTCACGGTCGAGACCGGTAAGTTCAGCGGCCAGGTCACGGTGAGCTACGACCGCGGCGGCGACGTCTATGTGGTCGAACTGCACCGCGACGGTGAATCCGTCGAGCGCGTCGATGACGTCTATTTCGACGATCTCGGTGACACGCTGGAGCGCTTAATCGATGACGGCAGTTGGCGCCTTATCCGGGTGGAAACGCTCTCCGGCAAGGCGCGCAGCGTGCGGCACTGAAACCAACCCTTGTGTTCCTTCACAGCCCCTCGATCGAGGGGCTTTTCTTTGGTTCATGCCCCCGGTGGTCGAGCAATCGGGAACATCGCTGATGCCGATTCCTTCTGGCAGCCCGCGTCTGTAGGAGCCACGCTGCTGCCATGTTCCGCTGACACCCGTCAGCAGCATGCCCAGGTAGCCAAGGTCTTCAAGGCTACGACGCGGTTCCGGCCGCGTTGATCACCCCAGTTCGCTCTCGGCATCCATAGCGCGAACGTCCGTCGAGTCATCGATGGAGATGCCACGGTAGTTGTTTCCGGGTCTCACGATCCACAACCCGCGCGGGGGTTTCCACACCTCCCCGCCAGGGTCGGTGTGTCTCCGCTTTTCTTGTTCTCAAGTCTGGAGATTCACCATGACCACTTCATCCGAAAAATCGTTCTTCGACCTGCACATCACTGGCCTCGGGTATCTCAATCGCATCCGCGAAGTGAAGCCCAAGAAAGGTGAGCCGTTCCTGGCCTGCGACATCGCAGCGCTCAATGGTCCGAGCAACGCTCCCGAGTACCGCCGTTTCGACGTGCGGGTGTCCGGCAGCGAAGCTCAGCATCTGGTCCGCCGTTGCGAAGAGGCCGTCAAGGCCGAACGCAAGGTGCTGATCGGCTTCCGCCTCGGCGACCTGTGGACCGACATCTTCACCTACTCCAAGGGGAAGAATGCCGGCCAGCAGGGCGTCAGCCTGAAGGCCCGCCTGCTCTTTGTGAACTGGATCAAGATTGATGGCGAGATGGTCTACAAGGCCGAGCCCAAGACGACCGATGACGCGGCGAGCGAGGATGCACCAGCACCCTCCAGCGCGTCGGCAGCCCAGGACGCGCCCGCATCCGAAGCCGCCGCCAATGACGACGCCGATGCACCCGCTGACGCGCCGGCCCTGGCCGAGTCGTTCTGATCTGCAAGGCCCCATGCGCATGCACCGGGGCCTTGTTTTCTTCCCCTTCGATCGAGCACCGCTTGCGCTTCGGCGCCGGCGGCACGCGATCGCTCATTCGTCGAAAGGAGCTATCCATGATCAATGTTCCAGGCCAACTGGCCATCAAGACCATCCACGGTCGCAACGGCGACTTCAACGTCGGCCGTCTGGCGACTTCCATCGGCGAGTTCGTCATCAAGAATGCCGAACTCGACCAGTACGCCGAAGGCAAGTACGACGGCGACTTCATCATCACCGAGATCCGGCCCTCCACCTACAACACCAGTGGGCGGATGGTGATCGAGATTCGCGCCCACCTGGGCGGTATGACCTTGTCCAGCATCGATCCCCTGAGCCGTGACGAAGCCCGCCGGCTGAGTCCGCAGGAAGTCGATCCGATCGACGAAGAGGCGCAGGCACCTGTGCCTGTCGCAGCCCCGGCACCTGCCAAGGCGAAGGGTCGCAAGACCCGCGATCCGCTGGTCGATACCACGCCGTTCGGCACGGAGAAAGCAGCCAAGCCGTCTCTCGAAGCCTCGGCCGAGGAAGACGACACCGCACTGTTCGGCGCGCTTTGGCCGCTGGGCGACAGCGTCAAGCTCGATCCGACCGTGGATCGTCGTGTCCTGCGTCAGCAGCGCGACCGCCTCGGGGTGCTGGGTTATTCGTTCGCCCCGTTGTCTCAGGACTGGCACCTCGCCACCGCCTGATCCATCGGCCGCGCAAGCGGTCAGTCACCACCCGCCGGGGTTCTTCCCCGATGGGGAGGACTCCGGCTTTTTCTTCAAGGAGAACTCTCATGGGCTGGTATTTCTCAAGGCAATCCCGCCATCAGCTGATCCAGGAGCTGATCGAACCCCGCGACAACGAGCAGCTTCGCGCGGAGACCGTCGCACACACCTTGCGCGGCAACGTGCTGTGGTCCGTCGTGCGCATCACCGCCAAGCAGGAAGGCATCAAGCCGGGCCTCGGGGTTGGCGACTCCTATCACTACATCCGCTGCGACCTGCTGGAAGGCTCCGGCAATGAATGGGGCTACAAGCCGATGGATGAGTCGATGCACCCGTACTACTACTCGTGCCCGCTCAGCTATCTGGCGATGGCGCCCGAGCAGTCCCCCCAGTGGCGCGAAGGCGTGCGCGCCTACCACGCGCGTCGTCGCACGCCGACCCTACCGGCTACGCCGGTGTCGGCCTGATCCCAGGAGGCTCACGATGGACTCCATCCTCGCGTCTCTTCCGGCATCGCTGCTGTCTTTCGTCGAAGACCAGTTGTCCAACAACGACGTCTCGCCCGACGAGGAACTGCTCGACCACTTCATCGCCAACGGCCTCACCGATGAGCAGGCACGGCAGGCGTTGACCTACCGCGACAACTACTCGGCCAACATCTACCTGGAAGGCTTCACGCCGATCCGCAAGGCAGACGAGGCGCTTCGTTTCAATCCGGCCACCCGGCAGTTCAAGCCGGACTGAGCCATTCCTTTTCCACCCCACGGGGCAGTACTTGCCCCAGCGGGCAGTGCTGTCCCTTTCCTTTATCCAAGAGGACATCACCATGCCTGCACACTCCGATCCCAAGCCGCTCTACCGCATCGACGAATGCCCCGACCTGATGGCCGATGGCTGCGTCGGCGACGAACAGGGCAATCTCGTGTTCCTTTCCATCTGGGCGCGCGACACAGCCATCCAGGAGTTCCTGGCACGTCTGACCCTCGGGCGCGACGAACAGGGGCTGGACCAGTTCCACGTCATCACCGAACAGGGCGGATCGATCCCGGTCTTCGTCGGCAACGTCGAGAACCTGGAGAAACGCTCCACGCGCGTCTTCCGGCGCACGCTGTTCGGTTCCATGGTCAACCTGTGGTTGTTCGACCGCCGCTGCGTGAAGCCCGACAAGGCCAACGCCGGCGCGCTGGCCCTGCTGCCCAGGGATTCATCGCATCGCACCGATCGGCTGTGGACGCTGGTGCAGGACACCTGCCCACTGCCGTTGCTCGATCACTGGCGCGACACCGTGCTGGAACTGCTGCAAGCCCGCGCGATGCTGAGCCGCCTGCCATCCGCCATCGGCGCGTTGGAAGGTCATCGGCTGGCGATCGACGTCCCGGCGCTGACCACCGCGCTGGGTGACCTGATTCGCAACGGCACCCTCGGGGCGTCGCGGTACGAGCTGGCTTCCGGCGCACCGCTTCGGCGCGTGGCCTGAGTCATCTCCATGTACGGGCATGCGCGGCGCGCGTGCCCGTCTTCCTTCATCCCACTTCCTTTCAGGAGGTTCTTATGGCTCTCATGTTCCCGCGCCTTGCGCGCAACTTCATCAAAAACGGCTATTTCCCGACCGATGAGCCCACATTGGAACGGGCGTTGTCCGCACTGGCGCCAGCCTCTGGCCCGCTCTCCATCCTCGATCCCTGCGCCGGCGAAGGCGTGGCGATTGCCGAAGCTGCGCACGCCCTCGGGCGCGAGCAGGTTTCGGCTTATGCCGTCGAGTACGACGCCGAGCGTGCCCGCCACGCCCGGCAACTGGTCGATCGTTGCCTCCACGGCGACCTGATGGACTCGCTGATCAGCCGGCAGAGCTTCGGCCTGTTGTGGCTGAACCCGCCGTATGGCGACCTCTCCAAGGACGTCAACGGCAACATCGGCTATCAGGGCCAAGGTCGTGCCAGGCTGGAGAAGTTGTTCTATCAGCGCAGCCTGCCGCTGCTGCAATACGGCGGTGTGCTGATCTTCATCGTGCCGTCCTACGTGCTCGATCCGGAGCTGGTCGGATGGCTGACGCGCCATTTCGCAGACCTGCGGATCTACCGTGCGGTAGAGGCGCAGTTCAAGCAGGTGGTGATCTTCGGTCGGCGGGCTCGCCAGCGCGACCAGGCGTCGGACTCGGCCAAAGCCGTGCGCGGGCTGCTGTTGCAGATCGGGCAAGGCGATGCTGAGGCCGAGGAACTGCCAGTGGAATGGCCGTTCCTGCAGTACACCGTCCCAGTGTCTCCCGCGGAGCCGGAGCACTTCTATCGCGTGACGATGGAGCCTGAGCAGTTCGCCGATGAAGTCGGCCGACTGCAGGGGCTATGGCCGTCGCTCGACACCCACCTGGGGGCCGCGCAGCAGTCGCTGCGTCCACCGGCGCGGGCCTTGTCCCACTGGCATCTCGCTCTGGCCTTGGCCGCGGGCGCGATCTCGGGCGTCGTGACCTCGAAGAGCGGCAGAACGCTCGTCGTGAAAGGTGATACCCATAAGGAGAAGACTCTCCAGACGGAATACACCGAACGCGACGACGGCTCCGTGGCCGAGACACGCATCCTCACCGACAAGTTCGTGCCGGTCATCCGTGCCTGGGACATGACACCGGGCTCCGCCACGCGGGGCGAGGTGCTAATCATCCGCTGATCGTTGTTCCCTGACGGCAAGCTGCCAGCGCTTCGCCGCCTTCTTTGTCCACCCACCGGGGTCATGTCGCCCCGATGGGGTGCCGTGGCCTCTTTTTCTTTCTGAAGGAGAAATCACCATGGCACTCGCTGTTCTCAATCTCGTCTCGCAACCACGGTTCCCATCCGGACAAGTGGTCATGACCGCCGGCATCAACGATCTGGTCCAGCAGGGTCAGTTCAATCCGGTGCCTTATCTGCGCCGCCACCTGCGTTGCGACTGGGGCGATCTCGATGACTGCGACCGGCGTTCCAACGACGCTGCATTGAAGTCCGGAGACCGCTTGTTCTCGTCCTACCAGGTCACGCCGACCTTGAAGCTCTGGATCATCACCGAGTGGGACCGCAGCGTCACCACGCTGCTGCTGCCATCCGAGTACTGATCGTCCTCTGACGGCTCGGCCGTCTTTCTCTTCCCACCCCTGGGGCATGCCATCGCCCCGCAGGGGGCGGTGCATGCCCCATTTTCATTGGAGCATCACCATGTCACTTGATCTCGAAACTGTTCCCGCGGCTGTTTCCGATGCCTCGCCCGTGCAGGGCGACCTGCTCGAAGCCGCATCTTCTCCGCTCGCCATCAGCCTGACCGACTTCGTGTCGGAGTTCGGCGACGAGCTGCTCGACTCGCTCAACCGTGCCAATCCCCCGGTCTACACCGGCCAGGTGCGGGTACATCGGCAACTCATCCTCGCAGCCCTCAAGCGCAAGCTGTTCCAGGCGCAAGCCGATGTGGTCCATGCCGTCACCGAGCTGCTGGCCGATCGCGGCGAACGTGCTGCGATCGTCAATGGCGAGATGGGCTGCGGCAAGACGACCGTCGGCATCGCCACGGC
>Ga0209066_10005278_pt1 | contig 13679 bp, 9 predicted proteins | sample All_14_2_FD_187198 | JGI IMG/M metagenome (GOLD analysis project Ga0209066, IMG submission 187198) | Freshwater microbial communities in response to fracking from Pennsylvania, USA - Allegheny Zone_MetaG_DW_15 (SPAdes) (version 2) ...
TATTTTGATAGGATATCTCTAGGGCAACCCTGGATGTTGTTGCTTCTTTTAATAATACCGATATATATTCTGTGGTATTATTACAGGCATCGCCGACAAGATGCTGCGGTACAGATCTCTGATACTTCAGCTTTTTTTGGGATGCAACCAAACTGGCGGGTTCGATTCAGGCATATTCTTGTAGGACTGAGGTTAGCGGCCTTGATGTTTATTATAATTGCTCTGGCTCGTCCTCAGAGTAGTATATCCAGGCAAGATGTCAGTATTGAAGGAATCGATATCGTGGTAGCTTTGGATATTTCAAGTTCTATGTTAGCAGAAGATTTTGATCCCAATCGTTTGGAGGCTGCCAAGACAGTTGCCGGAGAATTCATAGATTCCAGACCTAATGATAGGATTGGTTTGGTTGTCTTCTCAGGCGAGGCATTTACGCAGTGTCCGCTGACAACCGATCATGCCGTTCTTCATGATTTATTCTCGGCGATAAAGAGTGGCATGATACAGGATGGTACTGCAATAGGCGATGGATTGGCTACTGCTGTTAATCGACTAAAGGAGAGTACTGCCGTTTCAAGAGTGATTATTCTTTTGACTGACGGAGAGAATAATGCGGGTAATATAGATCCGCTGACCGCAGCAGAACTTGCAAATACATATGGAATAAGGCTTTATACAATAGGAGTTGGAACCATTGGAACAGCTCCCTATCCGTTCGATACACCTTTTGGTAAGCAATACCAGAATGTTGAGGTTAAAATTGATGAGAATCTGCTTACCAAAATGGCAGGGGTAGCCGGGGGGCAATATTTCCGTGCCACAAATAATGAATCTTTGAAGAAGATCTATGCTGACATTGATAAGCTGGAGAAATCGAAAATTGATGTCACCGAGTTCAGGAAACATAATGAGGAGTTTTTACCCTTCGCTTTAATTGCCCTAATACTACTCGTAGCTGAGTTGCTGTTGAGAAATACTGTGTTTAGATCTATTCATTAATCTGAAAAAGACTGATAAGATGTTGCAATTTCAATATCCACTATTTTTTTATGCTCTTATTATCCTTCCTCTTTCTCTTGTCTGGATGTTCTGGATACAGAAGCAGAGGAGAAAGAGTATTCGGACATTTGGTGATGTCGAATTGATGGATCGGTTGATGCCACAATATTCGGTTAGAAGGTTCTGGGTGAGATACTCTATTTGGTCATTTGCAATGTTGATGTTGATCATCGGGCTAACTAATCCACGAATAGGATCTAAGTTGGAGAAGGTTAATGCGAAGGGGATTGATATCATGATTGCTCTTGATGTCTCTAATTCCATGTTGTCGGAAGATGTTAGTCCTAACAGACTTGAAAGTGCTAAGCTTGCGATTAGTCGATTGGTAGATAATCTGAGAAGCGACAGGATTGGTATGGTTGTCTTTGCAGGTAAAGGATATGTACAGCTTCCGATAACGACTGACTATGCAGCGGCAAAGTTGTTTTTAATGAATATTAAGACCACCTTAGTACCCACTCAGGGAACCGCCATTGGCAATGCCATTGAGTTAGCATCTCAGTCGTTTAATGATGAGAAGAATAGCCGTGCGATTATTGTAATCAGTGATGGAGAGAACCATGAAGATGATGGTTTGTCTGCTGCTAAAGATGCTGCTTCTAAAGGCATTAGGGTGTTTACGATTGGCATAGGTTCTGTCAAAGGAACGCCTGTACCTGATGTAGATGCCAGCGGAAGAGCCATTGGTTATAAGCGGGATGGTGATGGAAATACGGTAGTGAGTAGGTTGAATGAGAAGATGCTTCAGGATATTGCTCAAGCTGGTGGCGGGATGTATGTTTATGCTTCAAACACCGGTGCTGCCTTGAAAAAGGTGAAGGATGAGTTAAGTAAGCTTGCGGAAAATGAGTATGATGCTCAGCTCTATTCTGATTATATTGATCGTTTCTCCTATTTTCTAATGGCCGCCCTGGTTATATTATTACTGGAAATGCTAATCTCTAATAAAAAGAGCCGTTGGGAAGGTAAAATGAACCTGTTTGGTTCACGTGAGCTCCCGAAAAGGGATGCAAGAATTGCTTCAGTTGTCTTGTTGATAATCTTTAGTCCAATCATGCTTATGGCTCAAAAGGTTGAACCTGCTGAAAGGCAAAACGTCAGAGCGGGGAATAAGCTTTATGAGCAAGGTAAGTATCAGGAGGCGGTAGTAAAGTATATGAAGGCTCTTGAAGCAAATCCTGGTTCTGTTCCGGCTGCATTTAACCTCGGTTCTGCCTTATATAGAAATAAAAATGGGAAAGAGGCCAGTCAGCTTTTTTCGAACAATGCTCAACGAAAAGATATCGATGAGAAACAGGCATCGAAACTTTGGTATAATGCAGGTAACTCTTTCCTGCAACAAAAGGATTATCAAAATGCCGTTGAGGCTTTTAAGAATTCTTTAAAGATAGATCCTGATAATGGTGATACCAGATACAATCTTGCCTATGCTCAGAAAATGCTAAAGAACCAGCAGGATAAGAATAAGGACCAGAATAAGGATCAGAATAAAGACCAGAATAAGGATCAGAATAAGGATCAGAATAAGGATCAGAATAAGGATCAGAATAAAGATCAAAACAAAGATCAGAATAAAGATCAGAATAAAGATCAGAATAAAGATCAGAAAAAGGATCAGAATAAGGATCAGAAACAGCCAAATAAGTATGATAAGAAGGATGCCGAAAGAATGCTGGAGGCTATGAAGAATGCTGAACAGAAGACCCTTGAGAACCTTAAACAGAAAAAAGAAAAGGGAACCGGTGCGGCCATAGAAAAAGATTGGTAAAACTTTTCAATAACTTAACTTTACTGTTGAAATGACATCGTCAATTACACACCTGAAAGTAAAAATGATGAATAGAATTGGAGTTTTATTGTTCCTGTTATTGGTAGCTACTTTTTCAGGCTCAGCTCAGACAGTCTCATTTGAGATGGATGCTCCACAGAATGTTCAGACAGGTCAGCCATTTAGAGTAAGTTTTTCAGTAAATGCGCAGCCGGAACGATTTCGTGGTCCTGACTTTAAGGGATTTGATTTACTAAGTGGGCCAAATCAGAGTTCTTCGTCGAGTTTTCAGATGATAAACGGACAGGTGACCCAATCCATGTCGATTACCTATTCGTATCTGGTTAGACTTTCACAGCCTGGGACATACGAAATCAAGTCGGCTTCAGTTACCGTGAAGGGCAAGGAGTATACCACCCGGCCAGCTTCAGTAAAGGTTTCAGGGGCAGCCGTTGCAAATCAGCCTCGCTCAAATTCCAATGCCACGACTCCATCGCGGCAGGGTAGTAGCAGTGCTGCAACTGGTAAAGATCTTGATGAGAGTACCGGTGATATGCCTACCGGAGAAGATATTTTTATAAGGGCATTTGTTTCGAAACCCGATCCAATGGTAGGTGAGCAGATTATTGTCACATATAAACTTTACAGCAGATATTCTCTGTCGAGCCTTAACTTTAAAAATCTACCCTCGTATAGCGGCTTCTGGAATCAGGATCTACTTGATCCAAAAGCTAGAATTCAGCCGGGGCAAGAGACGTACAACGGGAAAAGATATGTTACAGCCGAGATCAGGAAGGTTGCATTATTCCCCCTTAAATCGGGAAACTACTCCATCTCTCCTCTTGAGATAACCGTGATGGCGCAGGTTCAGAAGCAGGCTAAGTCTCGCTTCAATGACCCTTTCTTTGATCAGTTCTTTAATGATCCAATCTTTAATATGACCGAGCAGCCGGTTGAGATGAATATTAAATCTCGCCCGGTTTCTATAAAAGTAAATGAACTTCCATCGGCTAACAAGCCTGTAGACTTTTCAGGTGCTGTAGGGAATTATAATCTGAAAGCAACCATTGATCGTACAGAGTTAAAGGCCAATGAAGCGGTGAATCTTAAAGTGACTATTACAGGAACAGGCAATCTCGAGATGATTGATAAGTTGCCGATTGTCTTTCCTCCGGATATTGAGGCGTATGATCCTAAAGTATCTACTAGCCTGAACAAAGCAGGTGGTGTGTCAGGGAGTAAGACATTTGAGTATCTTTTAATTCCGAGAAGTGCAGGCGATTTTACTATTGGTCCTTTAAACTTCTCGTATTACGATTTGTCAGCCAGAAAATATGTTACTGTTACCTCAGAAGCGTTCAACCTTAAAGTGGCTAAGGGAGATGGGTCCCAAGGGGCTGTAGCCTATGGATCTGTAGATCAGAAAGAGGTTGAGCAGATTGGTACAGATGTAAGACATATTAAGTTGATGCCTTTGCCTGTTTATAAAGAGGGCGATATTTTATTCGGTTCACTTCAATATTGGGTGATGTTAGCCTTGGCTCTTGTCGTAGCTGTGGTATTTGGCGTTTTGGTTAGAAAACAACAGATCGCAAAAGGAGATATAAGAGCTCTTAGACTTAAAAAGGCGAATAATGTTGCGCGTAAACGGTTAAAACTTGCAAACGACTATCTGCAAAAGCGGATGGAGAATGAGTTTTATACTGAGATTTCATTGGCATTATGGGGTTATATTAGTGATAAATTCTCTATACCGCGGGCAACGTTGTCTATGGAGAGTGTGAGTGAAGTGTTAACTGAACATAATGCTCCTCAAGAGATTATTGAGCAGTTTGTAAATACGCTTAATAATACAGAGTTTGCCCGATTTGCTCCGGGGGATAAAGATGCCAATATGGAAGAGGTTTATCAACAAGCCTTAGATGTTATCACTCAGGCAGAAAGAATTATACGTTAACAAGGATACTGAAAGTGATTATGAAGAATATTATAATTGGAGTAATGGTTTTAGTTGGAATCGTGGTAACTATTCCAACGAAGGCTGATGAGATTCCTACAGGATATTTAGCTCTACTCGATAGTGCTACCAATAATTACACAGGGAAGAATTATAGTGAAGCACTTAGGCAGTATACTCTGGTGACCTCATATGGTTACGAGAGCCCTGAGATATGGTATAATATGGGAAATTGTGCTTATCGTCTTAACTCTTTGGCAGAATCTATTTTGTTTTATGAGAAGTCGCTTAAGTTGGATCCCGGCTTTGAAGATGCGCAATATAATCTTAGGGTTGTGAACTCAAAGATCCTTGATAAGATTGACTCTGTGCCTCAGCTTTTTTATGAGCGATGGTGGTTTGCTCTACAGAATACTTTTCGAGCGAATACATGGGCTTTACTTAGTCTGGTTCTTTTTGTCTTTTCTTTAGTCGGCTTTCTTTTCTACTATTTAGTAGATCTGCGTTGGTTAAGAAAGACTGGGTTCTATGGCGCTTTAGTCTTCCTTTTTCTGTTTGCTCACTCCTTTGCGTTTGCATGGAAAGCATCCAGTAGAATAACCAGGTCTGATTATGCCATCGTCTTTAGTCCCTCGGTTACAGTAAAAGGCTCTCCTGATGCTACATCAACTGATCTTTTTGTTCTGCATGAAGGTAGTAAGGTTTTTATTGGAGATCAGGTAGGCGAGTGGTGTAAGGTTAAAAGATCTGACGGGAAAGAGGGGTGGATGCCATTAGAGGCGATTAGGAAGATTTGATTAGAGTCGAGGTGTCATTGCCTCGTTTTTCTGCGATCTCTTTTTATAGGGCTTAAAAAGGCCCTTTAGAGGGTAGTTTGAGGTTTGCTCATTGGTGTAAAAAGGGGGCTGTGCTGTTTTGTGAAAGCATAGCCCCCTTTTTGGATTAGTCGAACCACTCGTAAGTTGATATTTGAACAGGGGCGTTTAGATTATGAAGAACCTTTTCTAATAAGAATCCCTCATCAGAGTCATGGTGATAACCAAAAGTACTTCTGACCCCAAGAGAGATAAATTGAACTGCTCTGTCAATTGCTATTGGCAAGCTATCTCCCTGAAGAATGGCTCCGGTGATGATACTGGCGAAAGCATCACCTGTTCCGGGGTAGTGAGCCGGGAGGTAATCGCATGATACCTTCCAATACCTGTTATCAATGGAGTCGTATGCAAGAACCGATGTTCGCTTTGGAAAATTAGGTACCGGAACGCTGGTCACGATGACCGTTTTAGCGCCTATATTGGTAAGCTGACTGATCCCTTTTCGAATATCTTCGAGAGACATATCGGGGTTATAATCTCTATTGGTAAGAAAGGCTAGCTCTGTAAGATTTGGAGTGATAATATCGGCTTTAGTAATTAATTCCCGCATTCCTGAGATCATTTCAGGTGTCATTGGTCCATATAGTTTTCCGTTATCACCCATTACGGGATCTATTACAACAAGTGTCTCTGGAGTTGAAAATCTTGAAATGAAATCGTGCATGATACTGATTTGCTGTGACGAACCAAGAAATCCGCTGTAGATGGCGTCAAACCTGAGCCCGAGTTTTTCCCAATGGTCAATGATGGGATACATCTGTTCCGTGAGATCCACGAAATGAAATCCTTTGAATTTACTGTGTGTAGATAAGACAGCGGTTGGAAGTGGAACCACTTGAAATCCCATTGACGAGAGAATAGGAATTACCACTGTAAGAGAAGCTTTTCCGAAACCCGATAAATCATGAATTGCGGCGATTCTTTGAATAGGATTTTTATTAATCATTCTAATTTTTCTTCTATAATTATAAGCTTATTGATAGGAAGTCAACCCACGAATTATATTAATCAATGGATTGTCAGTGTTAAGATAGATAATTGTTAGAGGCCAAAAAAGTATATTAAGGGAGCTGCAATTTGAGCTCTCCAGAGGCCCCAAGAGTGCCCTTCGTTGGCCTCGTTGTAAGAGTATTTATAGCCTTTTGATTGGAGAATGTTTTTTAGTTTAAGAGCACGTTCCTGAGTGTCGAAGAAGGTGCCGGTGGTAATCCAGATGGACACCTCTTTTACTGGTGATTCTTGATACAAATTAATCAGGTTCTGATTAAATGCTGGTGAATGAAGTATTAGCTTTCCGAAAACATCAGGACGCTCTATGCCTGTAAAGGCGCTACACCACCCACCCATTGAAGTTCCGCATAAGGCACGGGATTGCGGATTTGTTAAAGTGGCATAGGTCTTGTCGATGAAAGGCACTAATTCGTCACATAAAAAACCAGTGAACTTAGGATTGGCTGCATACTCACTCATTCGTCGGTTTTCTTGGCTGTTATTTGGGTTTATGGGGTCAATAAAGATAACAATGGCCGGAGCTACTTTTTTATCGTGAATTAGGTTGCCAATTATGGTTATAAAAGCCCCTTTTTCTTGGTCAACATAGTCTTGTCCGTCCAGGACATAGATGGCAGGATAAAGCTTCTCTGTTGAATATTTAGGTGGCGTCCATACCTGATATTTTACATTATAGCCTAAGTTTTTCTTTGTACTACTGATATTAATTGGCATCGACAAGCTACCATAATCTACCTCCGGGCGAACTTTAGTTTCTTCAGGGAAAAGATAGTCTTTCATTGCTATGACCGAATTGTAGTCCCACCCACTTAGTTGTACTGCGTCATTCAATGGGTCTTTTATCCATTGGTCGTCAACTACAATTTTATAATCGAAACGTGCATTTGAAGGGAACCTCTTAGTTAGATACCAAAAGTGAGCGTTTTTAATTGCCCAACCTTGCCATCCGTTTTCTTTTGGATTCCATCCGTTGAAATCGCCAGCCCATGAAACCTTTCTGGTTAATGAGTCACCTTTGAAAATAAACAGTGCAGTATCACCGATTATTATTGGTGAGTGGGTTATTATGTGAGGGTTTTTAATAAGCTGAGAAATTGTTAGGTTTTGAGCTTGGACTATTTGAGATATAACTGCTAAAAGCAAAACGATGGTCAGTTGGGCCTTTTTCACGGATTTAAAGATGTTGTTCATAATGCTCATCTTTGGTAGAGTGTTGATATTTTACAAAGGTAAGGTCATTTTCTTAATCGATAAGACAACCTTTACTTATTGATAGAGGGTATCAAGATGATACTCGGAAGTTTTGTGAAGTGATGCGGTGATGTTGTGCCTTTTCTTCTGTTTTCTATGGTATAGCAATATAATTTCTTAGTGCGAAAAAATATTTTTTGTTGAATTGTTTTTCTTTTGAAAAATATATTACATTTGGATTTCACTGAGAGAAATAGATGAATATGCCGAAACCAATTAAACAGTTAGTCACCCCCCCCCCATATATTTGAACAATTATCACATTCAAGTATAAAACGTTCTTTGCCGTTTGGTAGATTATGTTCCGATCAAACGATTAAAACACTTCTTTTGTGGCGGCTTCATCCTTGGTGAGTTGCGAAACCAAACCAAACCGATTTAACCATCTTGTTGTGTAGGTATTGATTCGTATATAGCCAACATAAAATCAATCACAACCGTAGGTATTAAGGCTATTTTACAAAAGTTTCATAGACAACAGTTAAAGAGGTTTTATTTAACAGTTTTAAGAATTTAAATATTTAATTTATCCAATTATTATGAAGAAGTTAGTTTTTGTTTTTTTTGTAGCTTTCATTGCTACAATGCAGGTGTCTTATGCCCAATACCCTGTATTGAATGTAGATATCAGTGGATCTGAAACCACCGCTCTTTATGATATTTATATCCAGGTTGTTGATAACAATAATAATAGGATTGCCGGACCTAGTTGTATCAAGCCTAGTCATTGTTTTGGAGTCGAAGGATCGTTTGTTCTAATTGATTATACTTACATTCAATTTGTTATTCCTAATGTAAACCCTTCTCCAAAAGAGTATTGCAAAATACAGGTAGGAGTTGTTGCTGCTGGTACTACTACACCCAATCTTGCGCCAGGTGCATCCGAATTTATGAGTTATGATGAGATAACAACATCGGCAAAACCCGTGAAGAGTCGATTTTAGTTTACAGAGTTGAATAATAAGGAAGACTAAAGGATAAAATAAGTGTCTTGTTATACTCAGATTGTAAAAGCGCTAATATGATATCAACTTATAAAGGATGTAGTACAATACACTATTTGCACTAAGTTTTTATTTCTATTTTTATCTGAAATACTTATTTGTTTCTCTTTAGTCTTCTTTTTAATATAGTCATTATGATTAGAACACTCTCGGTTTTACTATTTCTAACTTGTTTTGTTGTTAATTCATTCGCTCAAGGGGAGTGGAATAATTGGGTTTTTGGAGGAAATGTCGGTTTAAATTTTGAGTCTAGTCCACCTTCTGTATTTCTAAATACTGGAAGTGGGAGTGCTGGTAGTATGGCCGTGATATCTGATTCTTCAGGGCAGCTTCTTTTTTATTCTAATGGGGAAAGTGTATACAATAGAAATCATAGTCTTATGCAAAATGGGAATGGGTTATTTTGTTTGACGGGTACTTTTCTTTCTCCAGTATGTGCTGCTTCTATGGTAGGCGACGAGTTTCGCTACTACTTATTTACAATTGAAGGAGATCCATGGAGTGGGAATTGGGGTTTGTATTATAGCATAGTTGATATGCGACTTGATAATGGATTGGGTGGGATTGTTGTTGGACAGAAGAATATTCCCGTATCAGGGGGAGAAGAGATAGAGCATGGAATTATGGGAATAAGACACGAAAATAAGAGGGATTTTTGGTTAATATCTCAAGGAAGAAGAACTATGGCAGCTAATCGGTATTTAGCTTTTTTGGTTGATAAGGATGGAATTCATGAACCTGTTATAAGCTATAGTAGTGTGTCGTTTTCGACAATTGGTAAGGGTTATAAATTAGCTATGAATGAAGAAGGGACAAAACTGATAGGGCAGTTTGGAAAACGTGTATTAGAGTATTGTGATTTTAATGCCTCAACAGGTCAGGTTATATCTCTTTTTACGTATGATTTCGCTGAAGGTGCTGGAATAGAAATGCATCCCTGCTTTTCATGGAGTGGAAATAAGCTGTATGTTTCACGGTGGGAATCTGGATATCATACCTATGAATATTCTCTTTATCAATTTGATTCCTCAATAGCAGATTCTACTTTGTTTGCAAATTCAAAAATTGCGATAATGAAGAAGGGTAATTATTTTGGAGCTCTTTCTTTGGGGAAAGATGGGAAGATATATAAGTCAGAGTATGATGAATCAATGGTTGGGGGGTGGAATGATTCCATTGGAATAATTCGTCAACCTGAATTACTTGGAATGTCATGCGGCTTTGAAGCGAGTGTGATTGACCTTCATGGTAAAGGTAGTGGCGGCGGTTTCCCTCAAATACTTCAACGTTACTTCGCCTATATTCACCACTCCGGTTTCTGTCAGGGAGCCTCAATTTGTTTTGAACCCAACACCTGGCCTCCCCCTGATTCTTTGTGGTGGGACTTTGGTGATCCATCCAGTGGGGTGGCTAACTTCTCGAATGATAGTACTCCTGAACACATCTTCAATACCCCTGGAATCTATACCGTTAAGATGATCGTTAGGCACGTAGATATGCGCTACGATACAGCTACCCTTAACCTCACCATAGAACCTCAACCAATGCCAAACCTTGGTCCCGATAGAATGGTCTGTCAGGATCAACCGGTGATTCTTAATGCAGGCTTTAATCCGCAATGGACTTACCTCTGGAGTACAGGAGAGACCACTCCAACTATTACAGTAATCAATACGGGCACCTACTCGGTAACTGTTACCTCGCCCAATGGATGTACCGGCTCAGACGAGGTGGTTCTAAGTATCATCCCCGGGAGCACTCCGGAGCCGAAGCCGATAAAGCATAATTGAGGAAGGGTGGAGGAGACTTTGAGACTTTGTGACTAGGAGACTATGTGATTTGGTGATGTGATTTGGAGATGGATCTTTAGGACTATCGTTTATTTGGGAGGATTATATTTTGAGAAAGAGTGACTTTTGTTCTGTTCTCAGTGCAATAGCAATCTATTTTGTGAAGGCGTAAAAAATATTTTTTGTTGAATTGTTTTTCTTTTGAAAAATATATTACATTTGGATTCACTGAGAGAAATAGATGAATATGCCGAAACCAATTAAACAGTTAGTCACTTTGGTTTATAAAGCAAGTAAAGCCTTGAGACAGTTGCTTTATGATGGTGGTTGTCTAATCGGTCTATTCCCCCCGCCCCCCCCATATATATGAATAATTATCATATTTAGGCATAAAACGTTCTTTGCCGTTTGGTAGATTATGTTCCGATCAAACGATTAAAACACTTCATTTGTGGCGGCTTCATCCTTGGTAAGTTGCTGAGTTAATCTTAAAGTCAACCATGAACCATTAGTGTTATTCAACCTGCTTAAAATGTTTAGAGTCAATTTTGATATATCCTTATATAGTTAACAATGGTATTTCGTAGATTCTACATGGTTTTCTTCTTTTGTTGAGTATCATTAAGCATGTTTGATATTAAGTTGTTTTTAGTCCTTGCATTTTGGTATTATTTCAAATTTCAAAATATTCGATGCAAGGATTCTTGAAGTTCTCGATTTATTAAATTTCAAAGAAAGTAACAAATGAAATCACTTATAAGTGTAATGGTAGTTTTAATTGGTCTACTCTCCTTCTCAAAACCAATGGAAGCGCAATCTTATCAGCCAACCAATGTGACTTGTTTTATACACTATTCAGGAAGCCCTTCGGTTGAGTATCAGTATTACCAAGTGTATCTTAGGGTGAACACAACAGATGGACATCATGTTGATGAAGTTCTGGCTATAGATCTTATTCAACCTAGTGAACTTAATTATCCACATAGTTTTAGTGGAGATTTACAAGTTTGGGTTCCTGCTCTGATACATAAAGGTTATTATAGAATTGGTGTAGCTGTGGTTGGTGTCGACTTAAATGGTGGTCTACATCCATTGGCAACACGTGCTTCTGAATGGTGTGATTTCTCTGATTTGTCTTCAGGAATGACCATTGAATTGTAGATATTACTGAGTCTTGGGGTCTGACAGCTTTGTTAGAGCCCTGATTTTGTATTTTTATAGAATAGGATAATAACCCTTGGTTGAGAATTGGTAGGATTGGCTTATTATGTGACTCGTTACCATTTATGTTAATTTATAATATGAATATAAAGCTTTTAAGGTGGTGTCTTGTTTTAATAATTGTGAGATGTTCTATTCCTTTATACGGTCAGGGAGAATGGAATAACTGGTATTTTGGAGTCAAAGCAGGGGTTACCTTCCAAAATGGTTCGCCTCCAACTGTTTTAATGAATAGTAGTGTGATTGCACCTCATGTTTCCAACGTAATTTCAGATTCTTCAGGGCAATTGCTTTTTTATACGCAGGGATTGGAATTATATAATCGGCTTCATCAGATTATGCAAAATGGTTATTTATTGCATGGTGGAGAAGTGCTTGAGAATGTTGTTTCAGTTCCATTGCCCGGAAGCCGTACTTTGTTTTATATCTTTACTAATGGCTGGATAAAACCCCCTCCATATACTGGTTATACATTTGAGTATAATATTGTGGATATGACTTTGGATAATGGAAATGGAGGAGTATTACCAGGATATAAAAATGTGTTGGTACCTGGGACAGAGTTATCTGACGGTGGTATCACTGCTGTGGTACACCAGAATAAACGAGATTATTGGATAATCGTCCCTGTTTCTGAAACTACTAAGCGATTCCATTCATATCTATTGACCAAAGGAGGACTTCAGCCACCTGTCATTAGCCTAATGCCAATGTTAAATACGTGGCTGGGTGGTAAAGCAATTTACCGAATTCGAGCTTCACAGGATGGTAAGAGGATCGTGGCTTTGACGTTTGATAACGATGAAGAGTTAGCCTATTTTTCTTTTAATCCAACAACAGGGGTAGTCTCTTCATTATTTACTTTTAAGATTCCTGGAAATTATGATCCACATTCGGCTGAATTTTCAGTTAGCAATAGATATCTTTATGTTTTTGCTCAAAAGGGAGGAACAAATGATCACGGTATTTGGCGGTTTGATACCAGTAAAACCGATTCAACAGAGTTTGTAAAATCAAGAGAAAAGGTTGCGAGTACGAATTATTACGGGAAAATGCAGTTGGGGCCTGATAATAAGATTTATTTATCAAAGCGAACTTCTAGTGGAGGCATTGATTCCATTTGTGTTATCAAATATCCTGACCTTCCTGTTGATCAATGTGGTTATCAAGATAACTATGTTGGCCTTCAAGGCAGGTCTTCTTTGGATTGTCTTCCTTTTTTTGTTCAACGCTACTTCGCCTATATCCACCACTCAGGTTTCTGTCAGGGAGCCTCAATTTGTTTTGAGCCCAACACCTGGCCCCCACCGGATTCTTTGTGGTGGAACTTTGGCGATCCATCCAGTGGGGTGGCTAACTTCTCGAATGATAGTACTCCTGAACACATCTTCAATACCCCTGGAATCTATACCGTTAAGATGATCGTTAGGCACATAGATATGCGCTACGATACAGCTACCCTTAACCTCACCATAGAACCTCAACCAATGCCCAACCTTGGTCCCGATAGAATGGTCTGTCAGGATCAACCGGTGATTCTTAATGCAGGCTTTAATCCGCAATGGACTTACCTCTGGGGTACAGGAGAGACCACTCCAACTATTACCGTAACCAATTCAGGCACCTACTCGGTAACTGTTACCTCGCCCAATGGATGTACCGGCTCAGACGAGGTGGTTCTAAGTATCATCCCCGGGAGCACTCCGGAGCCGAAGCCGATAAAGCATAATTGAGGAAGGGTGGAGG
>Ga0209066_10005280_pt1 | contig 13676 bp, 9 predicted proteins | sample All_14_2_FD_187198 | JGI IMG/M metagenome (GOLD analysis project Ga0209066, IMG submission 187198) | Freshwater microbial communities in response to fracking from Pennsylvania, USA - Allegheny Zone_MetaG_DW_15 (SPAdes) (version 2) ...
GTCGGTCAGTTCTTCATACTGTTTGGTCATGACTTTGATGTTTGGTCACAACAAAGATAGGCACGACACCCATGCTTTAAATTCCCGAACACCGTCTTAAAAACCTGATTATTTTAACTCTTCTCTCCCCACTAAAACGCCACCACCTTCCGCTCCCGCAAAACAGCCTCCGCTTGGCCCTGCGTCAGTTCCACATATTTATTGATTGGAATATTCTTGTAAACCGAAACTGAACGGTCGGCATCCGGCCAAATGACCTCCACCTGCTGGATGGCCGTTGCATCGCCAAGCCCAGTTTCCAGTTGCAGGCTGTTGCCACCAAAGCTGCTGCCCGTGTTCACGAGCAGGTTAATCTGCCGCTCCTTCCCACCCTTGCCGATGGCCGTGATTTTCACCCTCGCCCCAACGGCCATGAGGTTGGACGTGGTGCCAATGAGCTTCAGCGTCACCCAGCTTTGCTGGTTGCCGATGGGGTTTAGGAAGAAAGCGTTGCTGAAAACATCGCCGTCCAGCGCCCCACCGAAGACTGAGTAGATGTCCTGGTCGCCGTCGTTGTCAAGGTCGCCGAAGCCGATGGCGTGGCCTTTTTGCAAGACGCCAAAGCCACCCGACGTGGTCACATCCTGCAAGCCATTGCCTTCGTCGTTTCGGAACATTTTATTAGGCACCACGGCGCTGTAGCCAGGGGCGCCAGTGCCAAGGTAGAAATCGAGCCAGCCGTCGTTGTCGAGGTCGCCGTAGTTGGAACCCATCACGAACAGGGCGTTCGTCAGGCCCACTTGCTTGGTGATGTCGGTGAAATGGAGAGATGTTTTGTCGCCTTTCCCATCGTTGATATAAAGCCGGGGATTGCCGCCAAGCTGCTTGCCTTGGGCGTTCAAGGTGGACACTTCAGCGGCCAGCAGTTGCGTGGTGCCACCGTAGGAACCTGCAAAAATATCGAGCCAGCCGTCGTTGTTGAAGTCGAACATCCACGTGGAAAAACCGCCGAACGGCTCCTTCACGCCCGCCTGCTCCGATACATCCATGAAAATAGGCAGGCCGCCCGGCTCGGTCGTTTGGTTCAACAAAAGCATGTTGGTGGAAGTGAGGGTGGAGATGTAGAGGTCCTGCCAGCCATCGTTGTTGACGTCGCCAGCGGTCACGCCCTTCACGTAGGCTTGGTAGCCGTTGAAACCTGCCTGTGCCGTGATGTCCGTGAAGGTCCCGTCTTGGTTGTTCAGGTACAGTTCGCAGTTGTTTTTGAAAGCCAGCGCACTCTCGTTGCCGATGAAAAGGTCGAGCCAGCCGTCGTTGTTGAAGTCGGCCCAGGCAGCGGTCTGCGTCGGGTGGAAGGAAAGCAGTCCCGCCTGCATGGTCACGTCGGTGAAAGTACCATCGCCGTTGTTTTTGAGCAGGGAATTGGGGATGTTTCCACTAGATTGCCACCAGGCGCCCCGCAGCACGAGCACATCCACAAAGCCGTCGTTGTCGTAGTCGGCGTGCTGGAGGTTGAGGCCGCTGACGAGGCCCGTGAGCTTGGCAGCATCGGTTTTTTCGGTGAAATGGCCGTCGCCATTGTTTTCGAAATAGCGCAGTTGTTCGTTCATGCCCCAGGCAGAAGCCATGATGTCGAGTAGGCCGTCATTGTTGAAATCCTCGACGCAGGTGCCGCCCGAAAGCCCGACAACGCCCACACCGATTTTAGCCGCAATGTTTTTGAACTTGGGCAGGTCATAATCTGACGCAAAAAATGACTCGGGGATAAGGAACTGCTTTGGCACTTTCTGAGGGTATTCACCGACGGTCATGTAGGCAAAATTGAGCATCCAGATTGACTCGTTGTCGTTGGGGTCGGTTTTGAGCAAATCCTCGTAAAGTTGGATGGCCTTTCGGCTGCCAATTTGGTAGGTGTAAACGCCTTTTCCTCGCAGTGGCATCAAGCACGACTCCTCGTTGAACTGCTGGATGCAGTTGTTCGTCTCGCCGATGCGCACGTAGCAGAGCGCCAGCAGTTTTTTGATTTGAACCAAGGACTGCGGGTCGGCTTTGGCGTCGGCAGCCGTTTTCAGCAACTCCTCAAACTCGATGATGGCTTGTTCGTTCTTGCCACCGCCCAGCAGTTCAAAGGCATACTGCATCTTGAATTTCATCTGATCGTTGATGTCGGTCGCCTTGTCCAGCATTTCCTTGTAGATGGCCGCCTTGCGGTTGCTGTCGTAATACTGGATTTGCATGGGGTCGAGCTTGGCAAAGGTCTCGTTCAGCAACTTGACCATCTTGGCGGTGCCTTCAGGGTCCACTTTCATGGGTTCTTTTTTGGGATTCAAGCCGTTGCAACTCAGCACCAGCAGCACCAACACACCACCCAACACCCCCAATCTGTAGTTCATAGTTTGTTCGTTTTTTAAAAAATACCACGCTGGTATTCGGGCCAAAGCTAAGGCAAAGGCTCGCTAAATTTGGTGTTTTCGATTTCAAAATGGAATATTGCGGGGTGCAGAATATCACTCACCCAACGCTGACGACTTTTCTACTTTTGTAAAAAAAAAATGATGAATAAACTCGCCACGACTGCCACTTTTTTGCTGCTCAGTCTTCAAATCTTCGCCCAAACCATCCACTCCCCCAACGGCAAGTTCACCATGACCTTCTCGCTGAGCAAGGCGGGCGAGCCGACCTACGAGCTTTCATTCAACAAAAAATCCGTCGTGCAGCCCAGCCATTTGGCCGTGCTGCTGAAGGATTTGCCCGCTTTCGATAAGGGTTTTTCCATCGTAAAAACGGATTCGACGGTCGTGGATGAAACATGGACGCCCGTTTGGGGCGAGACCAAAACCATCCGCAACCATTACCGGGAACTGGAGCTGACCCTTCAACAGGCTGCCGCCGAGGGCCGCCAACTGGTCATCCGCTTCCGGCTCTTCGACGACGGGCTGGGCTTCCGCTACGAATTCCCACAGCAGTCGCAGCTCACACATTTCGTCGTCGCTGGCGAAAAAACCGAGTTCGACCTCACGGGCGACCACAAGACCTTCTGGATTCCCGGCGACTACGATTCCAACGAATTTGCCTACAACACCACCCGCTTGAGCCAAGTGAACGGCCTCGTTGGTGGCGCCGCCAATGAAATCCACGCCCGCACGGCCATCGGCACCAATTTCGTGCAGACGCCGCTGATGATGAAATCGGCGGACGGGCTTTACATCAACATCCACGAGGCAGCGCTGGTGAACTATCCTGCGATGGACTTGGAAATTGACAAGACGACTTTCAAGCTCAGCTCCCAACTCGTGCCGGATGCCGTCGGCAACATGGCCTACCTGCAAGCGCCCGCCAAGACGCCCTGGCGCACCATCGTCGTCAGCGACAAGGCCACCGACATCCTCGCTTCCCGCCTGATCTACAACCTGAACGAACCCAGCAAAATCGCCGACCCGTCGTGGATTCACCCCACGAAATACGTCGGCGTCTGGTGGGAAATGCACGTCGGGAAATCCACTTGGGACTACGCCGGCACGCAGAGCGCCAGCACTTGGGATGTCTCTGAACTCACACCGTCCGGTCGGCACGGCGCTACCACGCAGCGGGTGAAAACCTATATTGATTTTGCTGCCAAACACGGCTTCGACGGCGTACTGGTGGAAGGCTGGAACACAGGCTGGGAAGACTGGTTCGGCAAGTGGAAGGAGGATGTGTTCGACTTCGTGACGCCCTACCCCGACTTCAACGTAGCCGAGCTTTCGGCTTACGCCAAACAAAAAGGCGTGAAAATCATCATGCACCACGAAACCTCAGGCTCCGTCACCAACTACGAGCGCTGGATGGATCAGGCGTATGATTTTATGAAAAAATACAATTACGACGCCGTGAAAACGGGCTATGTGGGTCGCATCATCCCTCGTGGCGAGCACCACGACGGACAGTGGATGATTAACCACTTCAACCGGGTAGCTGCAAAAACCGCCGAGCGCCATATCATGCTCGACTCGCACGAGTCTGTGCGCCCGACGGGCATGTCCCGCACCTACCCGAACTGGCTGGCCTGCGAGGCCGCCCGTGGCAACGAGTTCAACGCCTGGAGCGTGGGCAACCCGCCCGACCACGAGACCATCCTGCCCTTCACCCGCCTCATGGGTGGCCCGATGGACTACACGCCGGGCATTTTTCAAATCAAAATGAACTACTTCGACCCGAAAAAGACGGAGCAGGTTCACACTACTTTGGCGAAGCAATTAGCGCTGTACATCACCATGTACAGCCCGCTGCAAATGGCCGCAGACCTGCCCGAAATCTACGAGCAGCGCCTCGACGCCTTCCAGTTCATCAAGGACGTAGCCATGGACTGGGATGACAGCCGCTACCTCGAAGCCGAACCAGGCGATTATATCTCCATTGCCCGCAGGGCAAAAGGCAAGGATGATTGGTTCATCGGTGCCATCACCGATGAAAACGCCCGTACCGCTACGCTGCCGCTCGATTTTTTGGACAAAGGTCAAGCCTATATTGCCACTGTTTATGCCGATGCACCCGATGCAGATTGGGAGAAAAACCCGATGGCCTATCTAATTACCAGCTACATTGTGAAAAGCGAAACCACCCTGAAAATCCCATTGGCCGCTGGCGGCGGGGTAGCCGTTTCCATTCGTCCAGCTGCGGATTCCGATAAGTCTAAATTCAAACTTTATAAGTAAACAGTGATTAGAGACTGGTGATTAGTGATTGGTGGGGCCGCTAGCTCCCTTCAACTAATCACTAATCACCAGTCACCAATCACAAAACACACCAATCACATTAAATATGAACATCAGTACCCTACTCTGCACTTGCCTGCTGTTGGCCGTTTCCACTTGGAAAAGCTGCGGCGAAAAATCAACGGCAACGACTGCCCAGACGGGCAAATGGATTTCCCTTTTCAACGGGAAAAACCTCGATGGCTGGGACGTAAAAATCGCTGGCTTCGACCTGAACGACAATTACAAGAACAATTTTCGGGTGGAGGACGGCCTGCTGAAGGTGCGCTACGACGGCTACACGAGCTTTGACCAGCACTACGGCCATATTTTTTATAAAAAACCCTTCTCGCATTACCGGCTGCGGGTGGAATACCGCTTCGTAGGTGAGCAATGCCCCGGCGGCGAGGATTGGGCGCTGCGCAACAGCGGGGCCATGCTCCACGGCCAGTCCGCCGCCAGCATGATGAAGGATCAGGACTTCCCGATTTCCATCGAGGCCCAATTTCTTGGTGGAAATGGAAAGGACGAGCGCCATACTTCCAACCTCTGCACCCCCGGCACGAACGTGGTCATGAACGGCAAACTGGAGACGGCCCACTGCATGGACTCCAGCTCCAAGACCTACCACGGCGACCAGTGGGTAACAGCGGAATTCCTTGTGCTCGGCGATTCGCTCATCCAGCATATACTTGAAGGCAAGGTGGTCATGGAGTACAGCAAGCCCACCATCGGCGACGGCGTGGTCAACAACTACGACCCTAAGGTGAAGATTGACGGGAAACCGATTTCCAGCGGCACGATTTCGCTGCAAAGCGAGAGCCACCCCATTGATTTCAGGAAGGTGGAATTGATGGATTTGTCGGGGGACTATAAGTGAAACTAACGGGAGCTTCGCCGCCCCATACAGTAGGCTCCAAGCGGAATAAGCATAGCCAAAGCGTAATTGTCGTAATTGACAAAAGTAGCCAAAATATTGGTCAATAAAAAGACAGTTGACAAATGGCCGAAAAAGTCCGTTTTGGCCTTAAAACCTCGTATTGACACCCCTTTTGCGATAGCAAAAAGCAAGAAAACAAAAAGGCTCAGAAACGGCCAACCAAAATTTGGAGTGCTGATTGCTACCAATATAATGCTGACTATTGTGGCCATTGAAATATATACCCACCTATAAAACGCATTAAAATCAGGTGCGCAATCAAAACCTTCAGCCGGGGCTTTGCTGCCAGCGATGATGCGGCGGTTATAAGTGATAATTTGGTAAAGCCCTGCTATTAAAAATCGGAATATACGCCAACGGAACAGTGGTTTTAACAACGGGAATTCTTCACCCAAAATATAAAACAAGGCTTCCTTGCCATATAGCGTCTCTTTTGTCTGTGTATCATAAAGTGGAATTTCATGCCTTGCCCGGTCAATATCTATCTGTTCAAGCAATTCCTTTGGTGCGGCACTGAAGCCAATGCGATGATTCGGCAGCAGCCACCCGATGTTGACGAAGCCGCTGGTGTAAGCTTTGCAGAGCGGGCAGACGTCGTCGTAGATGATGATTTTATTGGACAAGGTTTTCATGTCGGAAAGCTTTGAATTTGCAAGTGGAACAGTACAAACGGGGAGTGGTTTTTAATTTTCAAAAAAAAGTGAAAGTTGCAGCAAAATATTTTTTTGATGCCAACGGAGACTACATTTGCGCTGCCAAATCATATTGAAAATGCTCAAAACCATCCTACTCCTACTTTTTGCCCTTATCGTGCTGCCATTGGTGGCTTGGCACTACGATGCACCGCTCGCCCCCGAGCAGAAAGACATGCTTTTCGCCATGCTGAAACTCTACGCCTTCATGGCTGGGCTGTGCTTTGTGGTCAGCGAACTGACCCGCAATTGCAGCCAAGTGGACAAACTCTGGAGCATCATGCCCATCGTTTACACTTGGTATTTCGCATGGGCGGGCGACTTCGATGCCCGCATGACGCTGATGGCCGTGCTGGCCACGGTTTGGGGGCTGCGGTTGTCTTACAATTTTTGGCGGCGGGGCGGCTACACTTGGATTCCGTGGGCGGGCGAGGAGGATTACCGCTGGGCGGTGCTCCGCAAAACGCCGCTGCTCAATGGCCGCCTGCGCTGGGCTGCCTTCAACTTGGGCTTCATCTCCTTCTATCAAATGGGCTTGATTTTGCTGTTCACGCTGCCAGCCGTCATGGCCTGGCACGGCAAAGGCCAGCCGCTCAACTGGCTCGATTACTTGGCGGCGGCGCTGTTCCTCGGCCTAGTCGTGTTTGAAACCATCGCCGACCAACAGCAATGGAACTACCAGACCGAAAAATACCGCCGCAAAGCCGCCTGTGAACTGCTCACGGGCGACTACGCCAAGGGCTTCCTCGACACGGGCCTGTGGGCCAAGTTGCGCCACCCGAACTACGCCGCTGAGCAAGGCATTTGGTTGGCTTTTTACTTGTTCAGCGTGGCAGCCACGGGCCGCTGGCTGAATGGCTCACTGGTCGGGGCGGTGCTGCTGCTCATCCTTTTTCAGGGCAGCGCTGATTTTAGCGAGAAAATTTCAGCGGAAAAATATCCGTCCTACTCGGAATATGTGAAGCGGGTTGGGCGGTTCTTGCCGAAATTTGGTAAGTAAAAAATGGGCAGTGACCATGAACGAAAAATCATTGTCACTGCCCATTCAATCACATGGCGGCTGGCGGGAGTGGCGCTGGCACCGCGTTTTTCACGGGCGGAATGGATTGCAGGTAGGCAAACATGGCGGCAAGGTCGTCATCGTTCAGGCTGGTATAATTCTGCCAAGGCATGGGGGGCAACAGCGGCCTGGTGCCGTCCATCCCCTTCGATTTTCCTTCCCTAAGTGCTTTCCCGAACTGCTCCAGCGTCCAATTGCCTAGGCCCGTGTCGTCAGGCGTCAAATTTGCGGCGAAGGTGCTGCCCCAAGGGCCTATGCCGACCGTTAGGGAACCATTGAAAAGCACAAAATCCTTCAACACTTTCGGGTCAGCGATGGTGGCCAGTTTCTCATCGGCTGGGTAGCCGGAGAGCAGACGGGCAGGGTCGGGCGCTGGGCCTTTGTCCGTCATGATTTTCGGGGTGTGGCAGTCGTTGCAGCCCATGATGTGCACAAGGTACTCGCCCCGTTTGACCAAATCGGCTTGGGAGGGCGCTGGTGCCTCGGCCGCTGGTGCTGGCTCGGCTGGTTGTTTTTCGGTGCAATTTGTTAGCATGAAGATTGACATCAAAAGCAATGTGAGTAGGTGAGGGACTTTCATAAAAGCTTGATTTATGTTGTTAAGAAAAATTGGTTTGAACGGCACGAAGGTAAAATTGTCGGGCAATGTTAAAAAGCACTATTTGTATATCTCGCACTCGTTTCTCGCCCTATAAAACGAATAATAGCTGATCGGCAACAAATAATAAATCCCAAAAATCCGCTATTTCAACACATACTAACCATATCTCCACACTTACGAGAGTGCTCATTCTTCAGGCAAGGCGCATAGCTATTTTTGGCTAAAATCAATATTATTCATTTTAAAACACCACAATTATGAGCGCCCGTAAATTTTCAAAACCTGCCGTATTTGCAGGTTTTTTCCAATTTTTTGAATCCGCATTTTCAAAAAGAACCAAAAGCCATAAGCTGCCTTACCTGGGCAAGCGCTCCAGCTATATTTGGGGTGCAATATGCCTATCAGTCGCCATTTCCTATAACTCATGTGGCGTACAATATACACAAGTGGCAAATGCTCAGAATATGCTTGAAAAGCCAAGTAATAAAATCGAGCAAAAAACACCGCCAATTGATAACCGCAAGGTCATTTATTTAACCTTCGATGATGGCCCGAACAAAGGAACCTCCAAGGTGATGCAAGTTCTCGAAAAGCATGGGTTACCTGCCACGTTCTTTCTGGTAGGGGAACATATATACGATACACCTTGGCAAAAGGCACTGTATGAAAATTTGCTGCAAAGCCCCCATTATGAAGTGGCAAACCATACTTTTTCCCATGCCAAAAACAGGTACAACCATTTTTACCTACACCCTGAACTGGTGCTCGCAGATTTTCAGCGGATGCAGGATTCCCTGCAACTCCACACTTCCATCGGCAGGACACCCGGCATGGACGTTTGGCGCACCTCCGAAATCAAGTATGACGTATGCAAGCGCTCTTCGAAAGCGGCTGATATGGTGCAAGCCAACGGTTTTACCCTTATAGGTTGGGACGTGGAATGGAAGGCAAGCGGCAAACGCCAGTTGAAAAAAACGGCAGGCGCAGTGGCCAGCGAAATCGCCCAAGCCTTCGCCGAGCGCCTTACCCACACCGACGATCACCTCGTACTGCTGCTGCACGACCAACACTACATGGACAGCAGCAACGTGCAGGCGCTGGAGAATTTGGTGGTGGCGCTAAAGCAAACTGGCGAGTACCGATTCGAAAAGGTCAGCGGGTATCCGTGTTTGTAGCTGGGACCTCGGCCTAGAAGAACGATGTCCCAACTACAAATCATGCGATTATTTCTTCTTCCTCTACTTGGCCTGACTCCGCTATCATTTCCTCGTATCCCTTTCCACCTTTTCTTGAAAGGAACGAGTACATGGCCGGAATGACGAACAGCGTCAGCAGCAGCGAGAACAGGATACCGCCCACGATGACGATGCCGAGCGGGATACGGCTTGTTGCGGCAGCGCCCAAGCTGAGTGCGATGGGCAATGCGCCAAGCGACATGGCCAAGCTGGTCATGAGGATGGGGCGCATACGGGCGGTGGATGCCTCCAAGACGGCTTGCGTTTTGTCCATGCCCGCCTTGCGTTTTTGGTTGGCAAATTCGACGATGAGGATGCCGTTTTTGGTCACGAGGCCAATGAGCATGATCATGCCTATCTGCGAGAAAATATTGAGGGTTTGGTCAAAAAGCCAAAGCGAAAGCACGGCCCCGGCCAAGGCCAGCGGCACGGTGAGCATGATGACCAGCGGGTCGACGAAGCTCTCGAATTGCGCAGCCAAGACCAAGAAAATCAGCACAAGGGCGAGGATAAAGGCGAAACTGGTATTACCCTGGCTTTCGGCAAATTCCCGGCTGCTGCCAGCAAGTGCGGTACTCCAACTGCCGTCGGTGAGCAGCCCATCGGCAATGCGTTGCATTTCGGCGATACCGTCGCCCAGCGTTTTACCGGGAGCGAGGCCAGCGCTGATGGTGGCGCTTTTGTAGCGGTCGAAGTGGTAAAGCACGGGTGGTGAGGTTTCCTCCCGGATGTTCACGAGGTTATCGAGCGGGATGGGAGTGCCCTGGGTGTTGCGCACGAAGATATTCTTGAGGTCGGTAGGGTCGTCCCGGTCGCTGCGGGCCACCTGCCCGATGACTTGGTACTGCTTGCCTTCCTTGATGAAATAGCCGAGGCGGCGGTTGGAGAGGGCCAATTGCAGCGTTTCGCTCACATCGGCCACGCTTACGCCCATCTGGGTGGACTTCAGGCGGTCAATTTCGATGCGAAGCTCCGGTTTGTTGAACTTCAAATCCACGTCCACGCCTTGGAACACAGCGCTCTGGTTGGCCTGTTCCATGAACTGCGGCAGCATTTCCCGGATTTTGTTGAAATTATTGTTTTGAATGACAAACTGCACTGGCAAGCCGCCACGACGGTTGGCAGTGATGGTCTGTTCCGTAATCGGAAACGCCTTTCCGTCGGTGAATTTCCCCAGATTCCGGCCCACCATGTCCACGACATCCTGCTGGCTGCGCTGGCGTTCGGTAGGCTCCACGAGCACCACCCGCACGAAACCCTGATTGACGGAACCGCTGCCAAAAAAACCGGGCGCCGTCACACTCATCACCACTTTTTGCTCTGGTACGCTGTCAAGCATGAACTGGGACATGCGGTCAATGTACTGGTCCATGGCATCGTAGCTGGTGCCTTCAGGCATGGACATTTGGAGGCGGAACTGGCTGCGGTCTTCCAGTGGAGCCAGTTCGGATTTTAGGCCACCGCCGACTTTCCAAATGATTAAAAAACAGCCTAAAATAACGGGCACTGCCATCCAGCGGATGCGCATGAAGCCCTTCAGCAGCCATTGGTAGCCGTTTTCCATGCCTGCAAAAAACGGTTCGGTCACCCGCCATAGCCAGCCGTGGTGGCCGCCGCTCATTTTCACATTCAAAACAGGCGTGAGGGTGAGCGAAACGAAAGCGGAAATGAGCACGGCCCCAGCAACCACCATCCCGAATTCCCGGAAGAGCCGCCCGACGAAACCTTGCAGGAAAATGATGGGCAGGAAGATGACCGCCAGCGTGATGCTCGTGGCGATGACGGCGAAGTAAATCTCCTTCGAGCCTTCCCTTGCGGCTTGCCACTTGTTCATGCCCGCCTCCATTTTCTTGAAAATGTTTTCAGTGACAACGATACCGTCGTCCACGACTAGGCCCGTTGCCAATACGATGGCCAACAACGTGAGGATGTTGATGGTAAACCCAGCGATGTACATGATGAAAAACGCCCCAATCAGCGAGACCGGGATGTCAATCAGCGGGCGGAAGGCGACCAGGGCATTCCGGAAGAAAAAGAAAATCACCAACACTACGAGTCCGATGGAAATCATGAGCGTTTCTTCCACTTCCGAGATGGATTGCTTGATGAATTTCACCGAATCGAAGGCGATGTCGAGCTTGATGTCTTCCGGCACTTCGTTGCGGAGCTGGTCCACCCGTTTGTAAAATTCATCCGAAATCTCCACGTAGTTGCTGCCGGGCTGCGGCGTGATGGCCACGGCGATCATGGGAACCATGCTTTTTTTGAGCACGGTTTCCTCGTTTTCTGGGCCAAGTACGGCAGTGCCGATGTCCTTGAGCCGTATGTCTCCTGCGGCACTGTTTTTCACAATCAAATCGGAAAATTCCTCCTCCGTGTTGAGGCGGCCAAAGGTTCGAACAGTGAGTTCGGTGGCGTTTCCGGCGATTTTACCACTGGGCAATTCCACGTTTTCACGGGCGAGGGCATTGCGTACGTCCATGGGCGTGAGGCCGTAGGCGCTCAGCTTGGCGGGATCCATCCAGATGCGCATGGCATAGCGTTTTTCCCCCCAAATATTCACGCCGCTCACGCCTGGGATGGTTTCTAACCGCTCCACGAGGGTGTTGTTGGCAAATTCGGTGAGCTGCAACTGGTTTCTGATGTCGCTCTCCACGGTCATGGAGAGGATGGGGCCAGCGCTGGCGTCGGCCTTGGAGACCACGGGCGGACCGTCGAGGTCCGGCGGGAGGTTGCGCAGCGCACCGGAAACTTTGTCCCGAACGTCATTGGCAGCATCTTCCAAACTGATGCCCAATTCGAACTCTACGGTGATATTGCTCGTGCCTTGGCTGCTGCCGGAAGTGATGCTTTTCACCCCGGCGATACTGTTCAGCGCCTTTTCGAGCGGCTCCGAAATTTGGCTCTCGATGATGTCGGCATTGGCCCCAGCGTAGTTGGTGCGCACGCTGACGGTCGGAGGGTCAATGGCTGGAAAGTCCCGCACGCCGAGGGACCTAAAGCCGAGGATACCAAAAAGAATGATGAGGATGCTCATCACGATGGCAAGCACTGGGCGGCGGAGGGAAATTTCGGAGATATTCATAAGCTTATTTAAATCATTGAGAACTGCTTAGAGCGCAAAAAGTTGCCCACCTCAATCATCCAACCCCTGGTAAATGAACTGCCGCAAATACCCGCTCGTCTCGTCGCCGTTGTAACCTTGTGTCTGTTTCATCAGGATGCCGATGATTTTCTCCTTCGGGTCGGCAAAATAGGTCGTGTTGAAATAGCCGCCCCAGTCGAAAGTACCTTCGCTCCCGTTGCCGCCCTTCGCCTCGCTTTTTTCACTCACAACACCAAAGGCAAGTCCAAAGCTGTTGTCGCCGAAGAGGTCGCCGACTTGGTTGCTCAGCACGGCGTCCACGGTGGTGCGGCTGAGGATGCGCTTGCCGTTCAGTTCGCCGCCGTTGAGGTACATTTGGAGGAAAGTGGCGTAGTCCTTCGCCGTGCTGCTGAGGCCAGCCCCGCCGCTGAAGAAGCGCTTGGCACCTTTCACAGGATAATTCGTATCGTAAAACGTGACAGGGTAAGGCACCCACTGGCCGTTCTCCGGTTTTTGCACGGTCACGAGCCGACTGGCTTTTTCCGAAGGCAGGTAAAACCACGTGTCGTTCATGCCCAGCGGGTCGAAGATGTGCTTGCGCAAAAACACGTCGAAAGGCTCGCCAGACACCACTTCCACGAAGTAGCCCAGCACGTCCAAGCCCTCCGAGTAGGTGAATTTTTCGCCGGGATTGTGGTGTAACGGCAGCTTGGCCAGCTTCTTCACGCTCTCGCCGATGGAGATGTTTTCGGTGGTAAAAAGGTCGGTGATACCCGCCTTGTGGTACATCATCTTGAAGCGCTCGTCGCCGTCAATGATGCCGTAGCCGATGCCGCTGGTGTGCGTCAACAATTGCCGGATGGTGATTTCGGACTTGGCGGGGTCGGTAGTCCAGGTGGTATCGGAATACTTGAAATCCTTGAGCACCTTCGGGTTTTTGAACTCTGGGATGTACTTCGAAATGGGGTCGTCGAGTTGGAACTTGCCCTGCTCCCAGAGCATCATCACAGCAGTGGAGGTGATGGCTTTCGACTGCGAAGCGATGCGGAAAATATCGTCCCGCTTCAATTGGCGCTTGCTGGCATTGTCGGCCATGCCGAAGGCTTTCCATTCCACGATTTTGCCGTTGCGGGCGATGAGCAGCACGGCTCCTGGGATGTCGCCGTCCTTGACAGATTGCTCGATGAAGGCGTCGAGCCTGCCCAATCGTTCGCTGCTGAAACCCTGGCTTTCGGGCGTGGCTTCGGCGAGGGCAGGGGAGTTTTTCATGGACTTGGTTTGCGCTAGCGCAAAAACGGCAAGGCAACTGAAAACCAGCAGTGGCAAGTATTTTTTCATGATAGTTGATTGT
>Ga0209066_10005281_pt1 | contig 13676 bp, 7 predicted proteins | sample All_14_2_FD_187198 | JGI IMG/M metagenome (GOLD analysis project Ga0209066, IMG submission 187198) | Freshwater microbial communities in response to fracking from Pennsylvania, USA - Allegheny Zone_MetaG_DW_15 (SPAdes) (version 2) ...
CACTATAGCCCTGTCATTATGACAGGGCTATAGTGTCTATTTAGGATTTATACGATTATGCGGAAAGAATTTGCAACCAGATACGATTACTCCCACTCTATCTTTCATTCTAAGCCTGAAGATGTAGGCTGTTAACCTGGTTTTATCACCCCTTCTTTTTTTACTGCAAAGCAAATAGAGTAGGTAGTTCCAATTTGATGATTGAAAATATATAGGACAATCGTTTCAGTTTCATAACATTTAGTTGAGGGATTTACAAAAAAAATGGCCTGAAATTATGAAATTCCATTTGAGCACTTACAGTACTGTTGGCTTACATAAATGTCGGGCGATTCCATGCCTCTAACCATTCCCATCAGAAACTCATAGCCTATAATCCGCAACTGTTACAGGGTGATCCTGGATCTGACCAGGAAATTTAACATTGAAAGTTCGAAAAAAGCCGAGGGGTGCAACATAAGGCTATAAGTCAAAATTGCTTCATCGACGTTGTGGGGTGCAGGGTTACCAGAATATTTTGGTAATGCCGATTCGCGTTTCCGGCGATTTTGATCTATGTAAAGGAGTTAGTAATGAACAAGACCATTTACCGTATTGTGGGAATTTTCCTGGCACTTGCACTTACGCTGGGAAGTTTCTCCAATACACAGGCATCTTCCAATGAGCCTGCCGTTACAGATAAGCCAGTTTACGCTTATTACTATTTGTGGTGGAGTTCTCAGCACTGGAAAAACAAATTGGGGTCGAACTATCCATACGGTTCCTCTCCGCTCCCGCTGCCATCCAAAACAGACATTGACGGTTGTAACGCCGTGTCCAATTACACGGGCAATCAGCTGTTGGATGTACCAACGAAACTGGTTAGCCAGGATGACCCCGGTGTCATTGAAAATGACATTATCACAGCCAAGAACGCGGGCATCAGCGGCTTCTGGTTGAACTGGAGCGGCAATGGTTCCGCCAATCAGATACGCACAAGCGTTACATACACACCGCGATTGGCTGAGGCGTTTGCCGCATCAGCGCGCGTGGGAGGCTTCAAGAATTGGGTCAGCTATAAGGCTGCCTCCATGCCTCCCCCCGACATGATCATTAATGACCTAAACTTCCTCTATGCCGAGTTCAAGAATGAGACGGCCTGGGAGCGGATCGACGGAAGACCCGTTGTCACCTTCACGGGTTCACGCAAATACAGTGATGCCGATGTGCTAAAAATAAGCAATGCAGTTCGTGACAGAATGTACCTTGTGGGTGATGAATCCCGCGCGACGCTGACAACTGCTCGTATTGCCATGTTTGATGCAGTCACATATTACTGGTCCAGTCAGGATCCATTTGGAAATCCCGCTTCATTCAAGCAAATAAAAGAGATGGGCGACAAGGTTCATGCTGCTGGCAAACTGTGGTTTGCTCCAATCAACCCCGGATATAACTCCAGTCTACTGGATGGTGGACAAAGCTGCATTCCGCGACGGAATGGCGATACGATCCGCTCGATTTGGACTGGCAACTCCTCGTCCAAACCGGATGGGTGGGGATTCATAAGTTGGAATGAGATCGCTGAAAATACTCATATCAAACCAATGCAAAAATGGGGAAGCACATCCCTGAATGTATTGTCAGAGCTCATCGGCGCAGCCCCAATGCCTTCTCCGACTGCACTACCGACGCAAACTATCTTGCCAAGCCCAACATCCACAGCGATAGCGCCCACTGCTACATTGATCGCTCCCACCCCTACTGTAGTTCTCCCCACCACCACGTTACTCCCTGCTTCTCCTACACTGAGCATTTCGACAATTTCTCCAACATTTACAAGTACATCCAGCCCGATAACTTCGGCGACATCACTGGATGACAAGGATCCCAGTTTTGTCTTTTCACCCGGCTGGCAGAATATATCTACTTCAAAAGCCAGCGGCGGTTCTTACAAGGAAACTACCCAGAATGGGGCAGCTATAACATTAACATTCACAGGTCAATCCTTTAGCATCCTCTATAAAGGCGGTATTACCTATAGCAAGTTCGATATATATTTAGATGGAGTTCTGGTAGGCATGCTTGACCAAAAAATGTCAGTGGCTACCTATAATCAGCGATGGGATTACCCCAATCAGCTTTCCATGGGCACGCATACACTCAATTTAGTATTCAAAGTGACCAGTACAAAAATTAATCGTGGCTCTTTTGATGCGATCATCATCCGATAGAAAATCCCCATTGAATGAATGAACAAAGTACACACCCCATCTCATGGGGTGTGTACTTTGTTGGATGAATAGCGACAACCTCATTTGCGAAGAATAAGTTAATAGCGACGAGTTGAATTTTTAGTGTTCATTTCTTGACCGTTTCAATTAATATCGGCCGAGGCTGCTGGATTGGTCTGCTTCTGAAAAGGTGATATACGCCGCAGCTTACGGAGTTGGTGTGGGCGCCCGATAAAGAAAAGCGTCAAAGCAAGTAGGAGCGGCGCACCAAATATGATTGCCATATCAAGAAAACTGAGTACAAGAAGTTCAACATCTTGATCACGGGATAAGTGTATTGGGGTAGATGGTGCAGAACCACCATTGCTGATTACTGTGGCGCTATATGAACCGCGCGCTAGGGAGGGAATTTCTATTTCAGACTTTGACGAGTCGAAGAAAAATGTGTCAATATGACCATCTGGGTAGGTTAACTCAATGCCGGAACCGATGGCAAAACGGAACATTGCATCTCTGGAAGAGAAACGAATTGAGTAAAGCAATACATTGATCGACCATACATCATTAGGTCTCAGATGAAAGCTCTGTTGACTCTTGTTGATCACATTGGCTCCATCAATCTGGATGTCTTTAAAGTAATACACAATTCCCTGGCTTTGTAGCTTCTCGCCAATACGACGGGCCAAGCGATTTGCTGGCAACCAAATAGGTCCAGCTCGATCAAAGGTATATGTTCGCCCTAATCCCTTGAGGGTCATCGAAGAGATACGCGCAGGATCCACTATCGCACCGGTTGAATCATAAAACACCTCATTCACTAAATAATTGAAGATGAAGCCCGCTTCAATAGGACGCGTTCTAGGAAAGTAAATCTCCCGTCTGGATGTGAAGATATTATCATTCCAACGCGAGAACTCCATTGTGGTGTTGGGAAGCAAAAGCTCAGTATCGACCGGCATAACTTCCAGTAGATACGTGCCACTTTTGTTAACCTGGAAACTAACAAAACCATTCTCGTTCGATGTATAAATATGCCCGTCAAACTTGAACTTGATTCCAGCCATGGCTGGAATCGTTCGTATCGTAGCATTCGCAGGTTGAATAAGCATATCCGCTTCAACACTCGCCATGGGAATACCCAAAACAGGCACACCATTATAAAGAGCCCTAATATGATATTTCCCCGCGGGGAATTTATATTTTAAAGTGAGCGAGGCTACCCCGGCAGAATCAGTCACTCCGCTGGCTTTGCGCTTACCGTCCACATAGATCGTGATGGGTTGATTGGCAATGGGTTTTCCAAATTCAGTTGTAAGATGCAATATCATCGTCGGATGATCACCCAAGGCAAACGGCTTTAGCGGTTCAAGCGTTAAATTAGACTCTATACCACTTTGAAGTAATGGCATCTGCGCGAATTTGATAGATTCGTTTTTGAAGATCAGCTTATCCTTTCCCGATCCAGATAAAGCAGACCCCTCAAACGAGCCGACAATTGAATCTGCTACGAAGGGTTTGAGTGCTGGCTGTAACATTCCCTGAGCCGGGCTGGCCAGCGCAGTTGTCGTCAGCTCAAACAAACTTAGTAATATCATAAGGGTTACAAGTGATAAGCGCCGAAAAATAATCATAATGTTTTTCTAGTTTCTTCCGAAGAATATACGGGCTGAACAAGAGGTTGGAGATTGTCTTTTCTTGAATGAGCAAGGATAAGAAAGATAAGCGCAAACAACATGGCTGAGCCATACACTACGTAGATCACAATACGGCGGGGTTCTATACGCGCTTCTGGCAGACCACGAATTGACGAAACAAACACCGGCTCGCGTGGAGCGCTGGCAAAATCGAATGCGGAGGTAATATTGTTCGCTTGCGCATCCCGTTCTGCCAACGGTTCCATATCCCAATTGGATTCGATAAATTTCAACAGGGAGGTATGGTCAAGCTGAGTATGGTCAATATGTCCCTGGCGTGCGTAAGCGCTCACCAACATGGCAGGGACTCGAAAGCCATAGCCATATTCATCCACTTGAGGCGGCGGCACATGGTCATACCAACCGCCCCAGTCATCATATGTGATCACTAATGCAGAGCTCTTCCAGGCGTCGCTTTCCATAAGCATTTGGATCATCGTTTTATTTGTAACCTGACCGAGTTGAGGGTCAGAGATTGGGTGTTCAGTTGCCCCCAAAAGAAGAACATAAGATACTGCCGGCAACGTACCATTTGCAAGGTCTGTATAATATTCACTGAGGTCCACAATTCTGCTGGAAAGTTCCGGGTCATCCAGAAAGCGATCCATGCTCAGAAGCGGCACCCATTGGATCTGTGGAGGCAAATAATCCAACTCCTGCAAAATCCTATAATTAAAGTCAGGGTTATAGTCCCTAATATAATATTTCCAGGAAATTCCGCGTTCCTGAAGACGATCAAAAATTGTAGGGATGTTCCCAAAACCGTTAACAGGAATACGGTTTTTGTCACTGCCCGGCTGGCCGCTGATCGAGAACATTCGATTCATAATACTTCCGGTATGTGCAGAAGAAAAATAATTATCGAATAGAACGAACTGATCTGCCAAATTCCAATAGAATGGAATATCCGTGTCGTCATAGTACCCCATCGTCAATTTCCCATCCTGATTCAACCTATTCAATGTATCCACAAAGCCATTCATTTTTCCATTCTGATACTGTCCTTGAAAAGTGCTGGAAGAATGGCTCAAATCAGTAATTGGATAGGAGCCCATTTGATATGGAGATACACAAGAAGTATCTGGCTTATTCGGCAGTGTAACCGCCATGCAGGTTTCTGATGGAACACCATTGGCGCCCGGGTATGTGCCAAAGTAATTATCGAAGGTGTGATTCTGTTGCATGACTACTATGAGATGCTGAATAGGTGTATTTGGCTCGTTCGCAGAAACAGATGCAGAAGCACTTCCAGTACTCAAAGTTGAAAGTAAGAGAATGAATAGCGAAAACAGGGGCGTAATTTTTTTCAAAAACCTCATGGGTGCACCATATAAATAACGATTACAGGTTTGGATATCTGGGTTCCATTCTCGGAAGTCACCAGCACGGATTCAGTATGAATGACCCGTCCATTGAAACGTGCTGCAAGCGCAAGCAGCCTTTCAGAGAAGAAAGATGAACGTTCAGCAGAGTACGAATCCCATACAAGATATTGGATGTCACCCATGCGAAGAACGAGATTGGGGTTATTAATTGGCTCATACGATGGATTGCGATGAAGAGGATTGGGGCTAACGGATATGCCATAAGCTTTCCGATAACCATAAAATTCGATAATGTTAGCCATCGATGGTCCAATGGTGAGCAGGGTGGCATTGGCAGGGATGTTTTGCTGGATCCATTCCCCGGCTTCACGTCCACCGGGAACACCACCTGTGCCAGCCAGAAATGTGCCAGAGGTCCCGGGCTGAATCGTCTGCCAACTTACTGCAAAGAGACTGAGAATCATAATTCCTCCGATGGTCACACTGATCCATTTGTTGTTTTTGCTATGGTTTGGACTATTGCCTGTATAAATCGAAGGCCAATGCGTGAGCATTCGTCCGGCCAGAACGGCCAATGCAGGGGCAACTGGAAGCAGGTACTGAAAACCCTTTGTTGGCCATATTTGAAAGAAAACGACCGGCACAAGAATCCACCAAACGAGAAGTTTTTCGCGCCAGGTATTCTGCTTTCGTAATAGCCAAAGCCCTAATAATGCTACGATAATGACCAGGATACCGATCGCGCCAGGAACTGTGGTGAGATAAAAATCCCATGTATGGTTTGGACGGCGGAAAAGCTGCCATACTAAATATTGCCCACCCACTTTTGAACCGCCAGCAAGTATTAATGAAAGTGGGAAAGGCAGCATTATTACGATCATCAAGATAAGCGAGAGTACCAGGTCTCGAACGCGAACATTGATCTCGCTGGCAAGTGCAAAGAAAGCATATACAGCACCAATGAGAATGAGGCCAGTCTCCTTTGCAAGGAAAGTCAGACCCATTCCAATACCAACCGCGTGCAGCCATACAGAACGCTCAGTCAATGCATAACGCGCCAATAGATACAGGGTTAGTGTAGAAAATAAAACCATGGGTCCATCCAGGAGAACCTGACGCGTAACGATCACATGGTATGGCATGGCCGCCATGATCAGTGCAGCCAAAATACCTGCGCCTTCTCCATACAGCAGGCTCCCGAGACGATAAACCACATACACTGTGGCAACACCAATTGCCACAGCCAGCAAACGCGCCGTCAGATCGCTGACACCGAATTTAAACAACAATGCCAGAGAAAACTGAAACAACAGCGGATGAGCCCGGAAGACGGGAAATATATCCTTGAGGATTGGCGATTGAGCTATTGCGGCAGCCTGGCCTGAATACACAGCCTCATCAGTATTGAACCCAATTTGATTTAGCCCCCAAAGTCGTAAAACGATCGCCAAAGCCATGATTGCTGCAATACGGGCGAATCGAATGACAGCCACATGATTTAGTTGCCACCATATTGCTGAAGTATTCGATAATGGGCGTTGGGTAACGTGTCCACTAATAGAAAATAAGTTTTTAAGATCCATGGCGCTCATCGATCAACTGATAAAACGCAACTATAAAGAATAGATTATCCTGTATAACCTTGGCAGTTTCCATATTAAGCCTTCCTTTTATTCTTACGGTTGATACGGATAACAATGATTAGCAAACTGATAGTTATCAATGCACTAAGGAAAAATAGAGCAGTAAATTGACTTATGTTTCCAAGGCTTATTCCTGCTGGCCCGCTTGAATCAAAATCACTTACCTTTGATGCTGGCATAGTGTGAATTTCCGTAAGTACCTGTAGATAGAGATTGTCGTAGATAAGGCTGGGCTCAATATGTGAATTCTCGCTGAATTCATTCCAACTGATCAGTCCAACGGCATCAGGTGCTGATTGGAATGCAGTATCCATTTCGATTCGGAGAGTTTCGCCATCCTGCCTATCAACTATGGTAGTTCCACCGATCAACCTTGCGTCAAAACCGACTGCGGCTGGTGCGATCCATACCCCGCCCTTTTCATGCACTGCCTCTCCCATCGCTATCAACTTCTTGGCATACCCAGGGTGCGTGGCAGGGTTCACTGATGACCAATAGTATGCATTGCCATCCACCAGATCAGCGAGGCGCTGGTATCCTTCCACATTTTTCTCCGACGCCAGGATCAGCAAGCGATCTCGTTTGGTTTCAGCTACGTTCTGGATTGCCTGGGCTGAATATTTCCAGCTCCCTGACCAGATGACCAACGGCTTGCCAAACAGGTTAAACACCGGATGGGTTGCATAAAGATCTATGAAGTAAATTAGATCTGCATCAATTTTTTCTGGCGGAAGTGGATCGCGCTCGAAGTCCAGACCTTCGTAGATGATTACCAGTTTGAAATTTGCCTCATCTGCAAGCTTTACAAGCTGATCAAGGCGGCGATTCAATTTTTCGGTGCTCTTCCAACTGACAATAAATCCATCGATCCCGGCCGCTTGCGCCCATTGAATATGCTGACGCATGACATCCGCATCGTCACTACTGTAGCGGCCCAGCAATGGATAATCTGTCTTTGCCCGATCCCAAGATTTGACATCAAACCAGATATAGTAATATGCCAAAACCGGGATGGGATCGGTAGAGGGACTGGCTGCCTTATCAGGCTGAGATAATGCTTCGAGAGCAGGAACAGGTTCAGGCGCCGGAAGACCGTACGTCATCGCCATAAACGAAGCCAAAAACAACATGGACATCGTCAACTGGAATGCGCCTGAACCAATAAAGAATTTCAAGCTCGGACCGCGTTGCATGTTTTTAAAGATCATTTATACGCTTTTGGCGTCAATACCGGCGAGCTGCATAGGTGCAGCAATCATGTTATCGGCGACAACCGGCAAACGCTGCCACCAGTTAAATTTTGGATCACGAATACGGATCGTGGGTATTGCTGTGAGCGCTTCGGCTACGATCGCCTGTTCAATAGGATGTAGATCCTTCTCTTCCCATTTGCTAATAAAGTTGACAAGGACTGGATAAGGCGGAAACCCATAGGCATCCTCGGCATTACGGACGAATTCTTTAACTGCCTGGTCGTGAGGAAGAAATTCTTCATGTTCAGGTCCGCGTTCAATGATGACAGCATGTGATAATTTTGCGGAATTGGTATATGACACTTTGGGGATCAGACGGTGCACCATATACTTGGGGGGCGGAATCAACATCTGCACAATGGTATTCATGGTCGCAGCAGGTAGATTCGTTTTGCTAAGTTCCAAGCCTACATGGCGCCCGGATTTCGAGTGCAAGCGGCTTTGGATCTGAAGGGCCATTCTCTCTACGATCGAGAGTGAAGAATTTGCATTAACCGCGCTCAACGTGTGATTGCTAATGGTCAGCGGTTTTGGATAGCTCATCACCAGGCCATCGCGGCTTACAATCGTCATATCATCAGACAAAAATGAGCAGGAGTAGTTGTCCACGGCACGAAGGATGGTAGATGTTTTTCCTGTGTCTGTTCTTGCGGTAATAAGCACGGCCTTTCCATCTGCTGCGATGCAGGCGGCATGAACCAGGGCATATCCTTTTCGAACCATTGCCCAACGCAGGATCGGCTCAATGACATTGGTATAAAGAACATGCAAAGAATGTTGAAGAATCGAGGATACAGCAACTTCCACACCTTCCTTATGGGTAATCGAAACTTCAAAGCCAAAGCGGCCAAACGTCTCATCATAGTGAATCCCGGCATCGGAACGCCTTGGTGTAGCAGCCCGCTGACGATGCCCAACAGTACTCTGCACGCGATTATTCCTGCGGCGGTCTTTGCGGCGACGTTCAAGCCGCAGGCGAATATCTGATTCGGCCAACAAGGCTGGAACACGAAAATATTCAAGTTCAGGCAATCGAAACATGGATGCTACCCGGAGAATGTTATGAATATTATAGGAATAGATGAATGGATTGGGTTGCTGGTATTCGGTTATTTTCGTGTCAGGCTTGAACTGTAATGCAGTATCCGGTTGAGATTTCGTCATTTTATTTCTCCTGTTATTTAATGTGGGATCGTTTGGCAATAAGCTAGTTGTTAGTGCTTTTCCCCATATCCAGCGGTCAGCCACCGCGTAGCGGATGAGTGTCAACGCAAAAATCGATAGTAAGTTGGATATCAGGTAATGGATACCCAGTTGTGTCACCATGAGTGACAACATGGGACCTCTTACGAGGAGTAAAAGATTATTGATTAGTAGGAAACCTGCCAGGCGATAGACCAATGGTTGTTCTACGGTACGTTTTCGAAATACCCAGCCTTCAGTCAACCCGAAATTCCATAATGTGGAAGCTTGAGTCGCCAGCACAGCTGAGAGCAGAAGATTGAACGCCCCTAATTCGGTAAATGCTGCAAGCACTAAAGAGTTCACGAGCAAGCCGGATACCCCCACAATTAGAAAACGGATAAAGTTTTCATTCCCTGCAAGTCTCAAACGAAATAGTCCGCGTGCAAAACGAATCGTCTCTTGTACTGAGGCTTTACTTTCGCCGGCATTTCGATATCCAAAGCGAATCGGAATTTCAGAAACGATCAAGGAAGGATGACTGACCAGTATCTCCAACAGAATCTTAAAACCGTCTGGATGAAGATCATCAGGATTGACAGCATCACGTCTAAGAATAAAGAAGCCAGTTAATGGATCGGTTATCGCCCTGAGCCGCTGGGGGAAAGTAACGCGCGTTGTCATTGCAAAGACTTGAGAAATAATGGTTCGTTTGAGCCCCAGGCTGGAAGCATCCCCGCCCGGAGCAAGGCGACTACCCACAACAACATCTGAACCGGTTTTCTGGGCATGATTGAGGATCATAGGGATAAATTCAGGCGGATGTTGCAAATCAGCATCCATTACGCAGACCCAGGGAGCTTGGGCAACTTTAAATCCCTCAACTACTGCCCCACCCAAGCCGCTCTTTCTTCGTTCAGGCGGACGGATGATCAGGGAAATATGTAACGAAAGATGTTCTTGAAGACTCCTGATAATTTCCGCGGTGTTATCTGTGCTGTCGTCAACGAACACTACTTCAGTCGATATGCCGCGAGTCGCTTGACCAATACGGTCGAGCAAAGGTTTAATGTTCCCTGCTTCATTCCTTGTTGGAATAATCATGGATAGTGCAAACTGCGCGTTAACTTTATGTTCTTGAGACTGAGAAGTCGAAATTTTCGATTCCTCCATCACTAATGGCGGTCGTTCTTGTTGCAAATCATTTTTATACATATATTGCTTCTCCCAAAGAACGGATAAGATATATTGCGTTAGTCATAAATATGTAATTTCAAATACATAAATTAATTATTTTCATAGTACGATAAACACCGTCCGGAACCATCCATCATATGGGCTGTCTCTGTCTCCGCCACTTGGGGGAGATCATTGTTTGCTTGTCGCAATCTTGTATATAGTGACAAATGGAATCCAAATCCAAGCTGCTACAACTCTTTCTTGTACATAAAACATATCCGAATGTGTTCATTCCTCCTCATGTAGATTCCAGGGCGATACACAAAAGCTTATTAAGATTTTCCGCTTTATAATTGTCTTTATGCCGCTATCGGTTCTACAAACGAAACTCTATCCACCGCTGCCAACAGAAGGATTCGTTTTTCGTCAGAGACTAACCGAACGAATACGATCTGGCTTGAGCGGAAGAGCGATGATTATTTCAGCGCCACCGGGCTTTGGTAAAAGTACCCTGCTGGCAGCCTGGATAGCCCAGAGTGGGGATGAAAAGACGGCATGGTATTCATTGGATGAAGATGACAATGACCCTGCCCGATTTTTCGGATACATCGCCGCTTCCCTTCAGACAGTTGAGCCTGATTCCGTCCATCAGCTTGTCTCTCTGCTGGATGCGGGTTCCGCCAACCCCCGCGAACTAACTGTCGCTCTTCTCAACGATCTCTCCGAATTTTCAAGCAAAAGCGTCGTCCTGGTCTTGGACGATTATCACCACATCATGCAGCAGCCCATTCACGACGCAGTTGCTTACCTGATCGACCATCTTCCCAACAACATTCATCTCGTCTTCATCAGCCGCGCCGACCCGCCGCTCCCATTGGGACGTTGGCGTGTGCGCGGACAGTTGACCGAGATCCGCGCCGATGACTTGCGCTTCACCGAAGAGGAAGCCGCGCAGTTCCTGAACCAGACAATGGGACTGTCTCTCACGGCAGAAGATATTCAAACGTTGGAGTCACGCACTGAAGGCTGGGTGGCAGGACTTCAACTCGCCGCGCTCTCCTTGCAAAAGTCAGCAAACCCCAGCGAGGTCATTTCCGCATTTGCGGGTAGCAACCGCTATGTGGCAGAGTATTTGACCGATGAAGTACTTTCGCGCCAATCTGAAACTTTGCGTGAATTTTTATTGAAGACTTCCATTCTGGAACGCTTCAACGCATCTTTGTGCGACCACGTATTGGAAGTATCCAATTCAGAATCCATGCTCGCTGAACTGGAACGCGCCAACCTGTTCATCATCCCGCTTGATTCGGACTCGAACTGGTTCCGCTACCACCATCTCTTTGCAGATTTGTTGCGGCGGCGGCTTGCCCAAGCCGATCAAAATGAAATTGCCATCATCCATCACCGTGCGGCAGAGTGGTTCGAGAAGAATAACTTTCTGCTTGATGCCGTTCGTCATTGGATTGCGGCGAACAAGCCTGAGCGTGTTGCTGCCTTGATGGAACACACCCTCAGCCAGACTTGGGGTCAGGTGGAACTGGCAGGTTTGATGAAGCGCGTGGAAACACTGCCCGAAGCGGTGCTGGCAGAATACCCATCCCTGAGCGCGTTTTGGGGATGGTCATGGTTCTGGCTAGGGTATGACAATGAAAAGATCCTGCCCTTGCTCGAGCGCGCGGAGAAGAACTTGCAGGGCAAGCCCAATGCGAATCATTTCATCGGGCGCTTCAACGTCATCCGCAGTTATTTGCTCCGTGCCGTGAATACCGATTCGCCAGCTGCCGCTTTGCTTGGTAAACAAGCTTTGGAGCAACTGGCGGAGGAGGATCTGCTGTGGCGCGGATTTGCGGAGTTGAACATCGCCGCATCCGTACATTCGATGGGTAATGATATTGCACAGGCAGAGGAAGCCTATGGCGAGACAGTTCGTCTTTGCCAAATGGCGGGAGATTTCACCACAGCCTGGATCGCAGCATGTGTGCGAGTGCAGGTGGTGACAGAACGCGGCGAATTAGGACGAGCGATCACGCTCAATACTCAATTATTAGATGGTGTGCAGCGTAAAGGTGGCACAAGCACTGTACGTGGTTGGGTGCATATCAATCAGGCAGGCTTGATGTATCAGGTCAATGACCTTGAGGCGGCGTGGCGTGAAACGAATATAACTATTGAATTGGAAAAGCGAACAGGCATTGTGCCCGATGTTGAACTGCGTCTATTCGCTCTGTTGACGAAACTCGAACACCTCAGGGGGGATGAAAGCGCAGCACGTCACGCCGCGAACGAACTGATCAACCGCATGAAACGCGGTGGGGTGACGAATGCCATTGACCGCGCGGATTCCATCTACGCGGAGTTGATGTTCAGACTCGGCGATTGGTCTGCGTTTAATGCCTGGGCGCAAACGTATCGTCCGCCGCCGCAGCCGTTGTTCTTCCCCTATCGTTTGGCAACGCTGATGTATGCGCGTTATTTAATGCGGCAAAAGGCTTGGGATGAGAGTCGGCGTTTGTTGGAGGAACAGGCTCGGCTGGCGCGTGAGGCGGGACACGTCGAATACGAGATGGAAATTGGCATCGGTCGCTCCATCCTTGAAAAAGAGGCGGGATGTTCATCCGAATCCATGCAAGCGTTGACGCAAGCGCTGAAGATTGGCGCGGCGGGCGGGTATGTGCGAGCCTTTGTGGATGAGGGGGAGGCGATGAAAAATCTATTGGCGCAGGCGCAGAGATCAACGAAGGATGAGGCGCTGCGGACGTACATCACGAAACTGCTTGATGCATTTGAGAAATCGATTGCTGTTGACCAATCTTCCCTGATCGAGCCGTTGACCGAGCGTGAGATCGAAGTGTTGACCTTGATCGCTGAGGGACTGTCTAACCCTGAGATCGCAGAGAAACTTGTGCTCTCGGTGGGGACGGTCAAGACGCATGTCAAACATATTTACGGAAAATTAGGCGTGGATGACCGCGTGAAGGCGGCAAGCATGGCACGTGAAATGAAATTAATCAAATGACGGTCACTTCAAAAGTGACCGTCATTTGATTACTCTGCTGTATTGGTATCGTCCCTGTGCCCGCGCAAAATATACAAGCCATAGAGCGCCATCAAACATCCAAGGATAATCTTCAATATTGAGATATAGAGCGCCACGTCTCCAGCCTCGAGTCCGCCTGTTGCGCTGAATTGC
>Ga0209066_10005282_pt1 | contig 13674 bp, 10 predicted proteins | sample All_14_2_FD_187198 | JGI IMG/M metagenome (GOLD analysis project Ga0209066, IMG submission 187198) | Freshwater microbial communities in response to fracking from Pennsylvania, USA - Allegheny Zone_MetaG_DW_15 (SPAdes) (version 2) ...
CAGCTCTTGGGCGTGCTCGCTGTGGGCGCGGGCTTCCAGGTCGAGGGTGGGGTCGGCGTTCATGCGGCCTCCGCAGGGTCTTGGGGCGTGGGTTGCAGGCTGCGCTGGCGGGCGATTTCGCGGTACAGCTGGTCGCGCCCGCTCTCGTAGGGGCGCGGCCAGTCAATGGTGCGTGTTTGCAGCTTGGCGGCTTCATGCAGCGTCCAGGCCGGGTTGGCCAGGTGCGGGCGGGCCACGGCGCACAGGTCGGCGCGGCCCGCGCCGATGATGCTGTTGGCGTGGTCGGCTTCTGAAATGGCGCCCACGGCCATGGTCAAAATGCCCGCTTCGTTGCGCACCCGGTCGGCAAACGGGGTTTGGTACATGCGGCCATACACCGGCTTGGCGGCGCGTGTGGTTTGGCCAGACGACACGTCGATCACATCACAACCCGCCGCCTTGAACAGGCGGGCCATGGCCACCGCGTCGTCGGCGGTGTTGCCGCCGGGCGCCCAGTCGTGGGCTGAGATGCGCACGCTCATGGGCTTGTCGGCAGGCCAGGCGGCGCGCATGGCGGCAAACACCTCCAGCGGGTAGCGGCAGCGGTTGTCCAGCGAGCCGCCGTAGTTGTCGGTGCGCTGGTTGGTCAGCGGGCAGATGAAGGCCGAAAGCAGGTAGCCGTGCGCGGCATGCAGTTCCAGCCAGTCAAAGCCCGCCGCCGCAGCGCGTTGGGTGGCCTGCACAAAGGCGGCGGTGGTGGCGTCCATGTCGGCGCGGGTCATGGCGTGCGGCACCTGGTTGCGCTCGCCGTAGGGCAGGGCGCTGGCCGAGAGCAACGGCCAGTTGCCGTGTTCCAGCGGTTCGTCGATGGCCTCCCAACCCAGTTGGGTGGAACCTTTGGGACCGCTGTGGCCCAGCTGGATGCCGATCTTGGCGCTGCTCTGCTGGTGCGCAAAGTCCACGACGCGCTGGAACGCGGCCTGCTGCGCGCCGTTCCACAGCCCCGGGCAACCGGGGGTGATGCGGCCCTCAGGCGTCGGGCTGGTCATTTCCACCATCACCAGCGCCGCACCGCCCACGGCGCGCGCGCCCAGGTGCATCAGGTGCCAGTCGCCCACCTCGCCGTCGGTGGCTTTGTACTGCGCCATGGGTGAGACGACGATGCGGTTCTTCAGCTCCACGCTGCGCACCTTCAGCGGCAGCAGCATGGGCGGTGTGGGGTGCTTTTGGGGCGCGGTGCCGGGCCGGGCTTGTGCTTCCAGCCAGGCCTCGTAGCCTTCCAGCCACTGCGGGTCGCGCAGGCGCAGGTTTTCGTGGCTGATGCGCTGGCTGCGCGTGAGCAGCGAGTAGCTGAACTGCTCAATCTCCATGCCGGTGTAGCGGTCCACGTTCTCAAACCACTCGGTGGAGTTGCGCGCGGCGTTTTGAATTTTCAGCACCTCCACGCTGCGCCGCGCTTCGTAGCCTTGCAACACCGTGGCCATGTCGGCGTCCGGGTGGCGGCTGAACTCGTCGGCCAGGTCGATCGCGTCCTCCAGCGCCAGCTTGGTGCCGCTGCCAATGGAGAAATGCGCGGTGTGGGCCGCATCGCCCATGAGCACGATGGGTGTGGTTTTGCCTGTCACGTCCTGAAAATGCACCCAAGTCTGGCAAATCACACGCGGAAAGCGAATCCAGTTGGCCGAGCCGCGCAGGTGTTTGGCGTTGCTGATGAGGGCGTGGCCATCGAGGTATTTGGCAAACAGCTTTTCGCAAAAGGCCACACCGTCTTCCTGGCTCATGTCCTCAATGCCGTGCGACTTCCACACCGCTTCGGGCACTTCAACGATGAAGGTGGATGTATCCGCGTCGTACTTGTAGGCGTGGGCCTGAAACCAGCCGTGCTCGGTTTGCTCGAACGCAAAGGTGAACGCGTCAAAGGTTTTGTGGGTGCCCAGCCAGACAAAGCGGCATTGGCGCGTGTCGATGTCGGGCTGGTAGGTGTCGGCGTAGCGCGTGCGGATGCGGCTGTTCAGGCCGTCGCTGGCAATGACCACATCGGCGTTGTATTGCTGCGCCAGCGCCTGGTCGTCGGTCACGTCGGTTTCAAACACCAGTTCAACGCCCAGCGCCAGACAGCGCTCTTGCAAGATGTTGAGCAGCCGCTTGCGCCCAATGCCAATAAAGCCGTGGCCGGTGGAGCGCACGCGGCCACCTTTGTAAAACACCTCAATGTCGTCCCAGTGGTTGAACGCATCGGCCATCTGCTGGGCCGATTCCGGGTCGGCCCGTTTCAGGTTCTGCAGTGTCTGGTCAGAGAACACCACGCCCCAGCCAAAGGTGTCAAATGGTCGGTTGCGCTCGACCACGGTGACCGTGAGCGAGGGGTCGCGCCGCTTCATCAGCAAGGCAAAGTACAGGCCCGCCGGGCCGCCACCGATACACAGGATGCGCCGCAGCGCTGGAATGGAGGTGTTCATACCTCATTAGTTTAGACATGAACAAAATGGCGACCAGCGGGGAAACCCTGAAACCGGAAAACACGGCACGCAAATGCCGCTGCCGTGGCCGGAGCTTTCAGCCCAGGCCACGGAAGTTCAAACGAGAACAGCGGCGGCTTGACCCAACCGGTAGGCATGGGCTGCCTTTGGTGCAAAAATGGGTTTTTAGACCAAGGAGAGCAACATGTCTTTGTACCGATTCAAATCCCGGGAAACCGGCGACCTGGTGATGCTGGAACCCACCGGCCAACGCGTGCTGGACATCCTGGGCAAAGACCCGAGCGGTCCCGGCATCATCTTGCCCGAGCAGATGGCCGCAGCGATGCAAGCGCTGCGCGATGCGGTGGTGCAGGAAGAGGCGGAACAAAAACGCCTGAAAGAAGAGGCCGAAGCCAATGGCGATTTGCCCCCCGAATTCGATGTGGTGAGTCTGCGCCTGCGCTGTGCCCCGTTCATTGAAATGCTGCAGCGCTGCGAGCAGGCCGGGGTTGAGATTGTCTGGGGCGTGTGACCTCCAAGCGTCCATAAAAAAACCGCCGAAAGGCGGTTTTTTTATGGACGCCGACCCCGCAGGGCTGGGTCGGTTGGCGTCTCCAGTCAGGGATCAGTCGGCAAACTGACCGGCAGCGTCGATCACTGTCTTCAGCTTGGTGATTTCAGAACTCACAAACGCTTTGTGGCCCGCCGGTGTTACGCGGTTGTCGGTGGTGACCAGCGCGCCCAGAGCTTCCTGGCGCTTGATGAAATCAGGGTCTTTCAGGGCCACTTGCAGCGCGTCGTTCAGCTTTTTGGTGACCGCAGCGGGCGTGCCCTTGGGCGCGTACATGGCGTGCCAGATGGTCAGGTTGAAACCTTTGAGCCCCATCTCTTGCAGTGACGGGTAGTCTTTCAGCAGCTTGTGGCTCGACAGGGGCTTGGCCGTGGTCACCGCAAAAGCCTTCACGCGGCCGCCTTCGATCTGGCTGGTGGTGTTGGTGGTCTGGTCACACATCACGTCCACCTGGCCGCCGATCAGGTCGTTCATGGCCGGGCCGGTGCCGCGGTAAGCGATGGTGGTCATGGACTTGTCGAGCTTCACCGCCGACTGCCACATCAGGCCGCACAGGTGGGACGCTGAACCCAGACCGGCGTGCGCCAGGTTGAGCTTGCCGCCGTTGGTGCGAATGTAGTTTTCAAAATCGCGGTAGGTGTTGGCCGGCAGCTTGGGCGAGCCCAGCAAGGTCATGGGCACGTCGTTGATCATGCCCAGGTACTCGAAGTCTTCCAGCGGCTTGTAGGGCAGCTTGCGGTACAGGCCGGCGGTGGCGGCCATGCCGATGTGCCAGACCAGCAGCGTGTGGCCATCGGGGGTTGCGCGGGCGACTTTGGTCGCTCCAATCGTGCCGCCAGCACCGGCTGCGTTTTCCACCACGATGTTGGCACCGCCCAAGGGCTTGCGCATGGCTTCGGCCAATTGTCGGGCCACCAGGTCGGTGGGGCCGCCTGCCGCAAAGGGAACAACGATGGTGATGGGCTTGCTGGGGAAGTCTTGGGCGAAGGTGCTCACCGAGAAAGCGGCCGTCAGGGCCAGGGCCAAAATCTTTTTCATGCGAAGGTTCCTTAAGGGTTAATTGCCTGCTGATATTAGCTGTTGATCCTGCGCCGGAAATCGCGGTAATTACTTAGCCCACCACAAGGGGAAACCCTGGGGCATCCGCTGTTTGCAGGTTATTTGTAACTGCGTGCGTCTTCAATGACCTTGCCGTCGTTGGGCAAGGTGCCGGGGCTGACCACCTGCACGGTCCCCCGCAGCTTGGTGATTTCGCGCATGACGGCTTCCATTTGCTCTGCCAGCCCATCCACCGCTTGCGCCGCTTCCACCTGCAGGCACATGCTGTCGTTGGCCATTTCACCGCTGACCACCAGGCGCGCTTTGCCCACCTGGGGAAAGCGCCGGGCCATGTCGGCCACTTGCGAGGGGTGCACGAACATGCCCTTGATCTTGGTGGTCTGGTCGGCGCGGCCCATCCAGCCCTTGATGCGCGGCGCGGTGCGGCCGGTGGGACAGCTGCCGGGCAAGATGGCTGAGAGGTCGCCGGTGCCGAAGCGGATCAGCGGGTACGCGGGGTTGAGCGTGGTCACCACCAGTTCACCCACCTCGCCCTCGGGCACCGGGTCGCCGGTGCCGGGGCGCACAATTTCCACGATCACGCTCTCTTCGAGCACCAGGCCCTGACGCGCGCTGGTCTCGTAAGCCACCAGGCCCAGGTCGGCGGTGGCGTAGGTCTGGTACACGTCCACACCCTGTTCCTGAAACCAGGCCGTGAGGCTGGGCGGGCAGGCTTCACCGCCCACCGAAGCCTTGGTCAGGCACCCAATGTTGGCGCCGGTCTGCTGGGCTTTTTCGAGCAGGATGCGCAGGAAGCTGGGCGTGCCGGTGTAGCCGTTGGGTTGCAGGTCCAGCATGGCTTCGAGCTGCTGCTCGGTCTGGCCGGTGCCGGCCGGAAACACGGTGCAGCCCACCGCGTGGGCGCCCGATTCCAGAATGAAGGCGCCCGGCGTCATGTGGTAGCTGAAGCTGTTGTGCACCAGTTCGCCCGCGCGAAACCCGGCCGCGTACAAGGCGCGCCCGGTGCGCCAGTAGTCGGCCGTGCTGCCTTCGGGTTCGTAAATGGGGCCGGGCGACGCAAAAATGCGCGACATGCCGGGGCCGCGCACCAGCGCAGCAAAGCCACCAAAGGCATCGCCACCCGCTGCGCGCAGGGCTTTCTGGCGCTCCAGCAGCTCGCTCTTGCGCGTGACGGGCAACTGGGCCAGCGCAGCGCGGCTGTTCACCGTGGCGGCATCCACACCACGAAGCATCTCGGCCATGGCCGCGCTGTGCGCCTGGGCGTGCGCAATCTGACCCGGCAGCGCAGCCATGTGTGCAGCCTCGCGTTCGGCCGGTGAACGGGTTTCCAGGGCGTCAAAAAAAACGGTCATATTTAAAACCACAAAAGGTGGGGGGATGCGATTTGCCTTCAACCAAGAACGCCGCGGAACCGGCTTCGCCGGGCCGCCAGCGTTGCCCCCCTGGGGGGGTGACGCGCCACAGGCGCGGCGCGGGGGGTACTAGGCAAGCCAGCGCTTGCGCCGTTTGTAGCTTTTCACGTCTTTGAACGACTTGCGCTCGCCACCGCCCATGCCCAGGTAAAACTCTTTCACGTCTTCGTTGTTGCGCAGGTCGCTGGCAGCACCGTCCATCACGATGCGACCGCTTTCCATGATGTAGCCGTAGTCGGCGTACTTCAGCGCCATGTTGGTGTTTTGCTCGGCAATCAGGAAGGTCACTTTTTCTTTGGTGTTGAGGTCTTTCACGATCTCGAACACCTCTTCCACGATCTGCGGCGCCAGGCCCATGGACGGCTCGTCCAGCAGCATCACGCTGGGGTTGGTCATGAGTGCGCGGCCAATGGCGCACATCTGCTGCTCGCCACCCGAGGTGTACGCCGCCTGGCTGGTGCGGCGCGTTTTCAGGCGCGGGAAGTAGTTGTAGACCTTTTCCAGGTTGCGGGCGATCTCGGCCTTGTCGGTGCGGGTGTACGAACCCGTCATCAGGTTTTCTTCAATGGTCAGGTGGGCAAAGCAGTGCCGGCCTTCCATCACCTGCACCACGCCCCGGTTCACCAGGTCGGCCGGGGTGAGGTTTTCAATGCGTTCACCGCGCAGCTCGATACTGCCCTTGGTGACCTCGCCGCGCTCGGCTTTGAGCAGGTTGGAGATGGCGCGCAGCGTGGTGGTTTTGCCTGCGCCGTTGCCACCCAGCACAGCCGCAATTTTGCCCTCGGGCACGTTGAGCGAGACGCCCTTGAGCACCAGGATCACGTGGTTGTAGATGACCTCGATGCCATTGACGTTGAGAACGGATTTGGTGGGTTCCATGTGCTTTTTCCTTTGACCAATCGACAAGGCTGCGGTGCAGCCCTGTCGGTTGGCGGCCCGTGCGGGCCGCGCCCTGCCCATGGTTGGGCAGGGCAGGGGTCCTGTCAGGACTGGCAGTCGGACGGCGCGCGGCGCGTCAGCTTCTTGTCGGCGGCGTAGGTGTCAGCCGCTTTTTTCACCATGGGCTTGATGATTTGCTCATCACCCTGGTACCAGTCGCTGCTGAATTCCCACTTGGCACCGTCCCAGGTGTGGATGCGCGCCCAGGCCGCACCCATGTGGTCGTTGCAGCTGGTGGAAATGGGGCGCATCACGCCCTTGAAGCCCAGTGCGTCGAGCTTGGCTTGCGTCAGGTTCAGGTTTTCATAACCCCAACGGGCCTGCTCACCCGTGACCACTTTGCCTTTGCCAAACTTCTCTTGGGCCTGGCGCACGCCTTCCACGGCGAACATGGCGCTGATCAAGCCGCGCATGTAGAGCACTTCACCCACTTCGTCTTTGGGGCCGGTGCCCTGGCCCTTGTCGTGCAGCTTGGCGAGGATCTCTTTGGCAACAGCCGAACCTTTTTCAGTGCCGTGCTGCATGGTGATGGCGTTGTAGCCCTTGGCACCCATGCCCACGTCTTTCACGTCAGGCTCGGCGCCGGCCCACCACACGCCATAAATCTTGTCGCGGGGGTAGCCCGTGGCTTGCGCTTCTTTCACCAGGGTGGAGTTCATCACGCCCCAACCCCAGTTGATGACGTAGTCGGGGCGGTCGCGGCGAATCTGCAGCCAAGTGGACTTTTGCTCCACGCCGGGGTGCGTGACGGGCAGCAGGCTCAGCTGGAAGCCGTGCATGGCGGCACGCTCTTGCAGCAGCGGAATCGGCTCTTTGCCGAACGGGCTGTCGTGGTACACCAGCGCAATTTTCTTGCCCTTGAGCTTGTCCAGGCCGCCTTCTTTCTTGCCCAGGTGCTGGATGATGACGTCTGCGGCCACCCAGTAGGTGCCGGCAATGGGGAAGTTCCACTTGAACACGCCGCCGTCGGCCGACTCGCTGCGGCCGTAGCCGGCGGTGATCAGCGGGATTTTGTCGACAGGGGCTTTTTCGGTCAGCGCAAAGGTGATGCCGGTGGACAGCGGCTGGAACACCGTGGCGCCGCCGTTTTTGCCCTTCAGGCGCTCGTAGCACTCCACGCCGCGGTCGGTGGCGTAGCCGGTTTCGCATTCTTCAAAAGACACCTGGACGCCATTGATGCCGCCACGCGCATTGGTGAGCTTCAGGTAGTCCGCATAGCCGTTGGCGAAGGGTACGCCATTGGGTGCGTAGGCGCCGGTGCGGTACACCAGCGAGGGGAAGAACTGTTCCTTGGCCTGGGCCATGGCAGCGGTGGAAACCAGCGCACCCGAGAGGGTGGCACAGGCCATAGATACCGAGATAGCAAGGTTACGCAGCTTCATTTCGTTTGTCTCCTAAAGAAAAACCAACACACAAAAAACCAACCCGAGGGCCCGTCAGTTCACTCCGTCCACAGCGCGGGCGCCATTGGGCATTTCCCCATCGGGAGTCACCCTGATGCGCTGCCGGCTGCGGCCGTGCGGACATCAGTGCGGGAAAGGCCACAACCGCAACTTCTGTTTCGCGACACTCCACAGCTTGGCCAGGCCGTGGGGCTCAACGATGAGGAACCACACGATGAGCGCGCCGAACACCATGAATTCGGTGTGCGAGATGGCGGCGGTGGAAATCGTCATGCCCACCAGACCACCGGCCCACGGCAGGAACTGGTTCAGAAAAATGGGCAGGATCACGATGAAGGCGGCGCCAAAGAAGCTGCCCATGATGGAGCCCATGCCGCCGATGATCACCATGAACAGCAGCTGGAACGAACGGTCAATGGAGAAGGCGGCGGGCTCCCATGAACCCAGGTGCACAAAGCCCCACAGGCCACCGGCCACGCCGATGATGAAAGAGCTGACCGCAAACGCGCTGAGCTTGGCGTACATGGGGCGGATACCGATCACGGCCGCGGCCACGTCCATGTCGCGGATGGCCATCCACTCCCGGCCAATGGCCGAGCGCACCAGGTTTTTCGCCAGCAGGCCGAAGACCACCAGAAACGACAGGCAGAACAGGTATTTTTCGACCGGGGTGTCGATGCGCCAGCCCAGCACGCTCAGGTTGGACACGGACACCGAGCCTGACGCGGTGTTGTTGGTGAACCAGCCGATGCGCAGGAAGGCCCAGTCGCAGAAGAACTGTGCGGCCAGCGTGGCCACCGCCAGGTACAAGCCCTTCACCCGCAGGCTGGGAATGCCGAAGAACATGCCCACCAGGGTGGCAAAGAAGCCACCCGACAGCAGCGCCACGATCAGCGGCATGCCGTCGATGCGGATGTAGGTGTTGTAGGCCATGTAGGCACCCACCGCCATGAAGGCGCCCGAGCCGAGCGAAATCTGGCCGCAGTAGCCCACCAGAATGTTCACGCCCAGGGCGGCCAGCGCCAGGATCAGGAACGGGATCAGGATGGCGCGGAACATGTACTCGTCGACCAGGAACGGAACGCCGATGAACGCAAAGGCAATGAGCGCCAGAATGGCCCAGCGGTCTTGAGCGATCGGGAAGATCTGCTGGTCGGCGCGGTAGGAGGTCTTGAACTGACCGTTTTCTCTGTAAAACATGTTCTTCTTCCTTACACGCGGTCAATGATTTTTTCGCCGAACAGGCCCTGCGGCCGGAACAGCAGGAACACCAGCGCCAGCACATAGGCAAACCAGATCTCGATGCCACCACCCACATAGGGACCGAGGTACACCTCGGAGAGCTTTTCGCCGACGCCGATGATCAGCCCGCCGATGATGGCGCCCGGCACCGAGGTGAGGCCGCCCAGAATGATGACGGGCAGGGCGCGCAAGGCCACGGTGGTGAGCGAGAACTGAACCCCCATCTTGGAGCCCCAGATGATGCCGGCCACCAAGGCGGTGATACCGGCCACAAACCACACGATGACCCAGATGCGGTTGAGCGGGATGCCAATGGACTGTGCTGCCTGGTGGTCGTCGGCCACGGCGCGCAGCGCCCGACCGGTGCCCGTTTTCTGGAAGAACAGCGACAGCACGATCACCAGCAAGGCCGCCACGCAAGCCGCGTACACGTCTTCCAGGTTCACCAGCACGCCGCCTTCGAACATACCTTCCAGCAAAAAGATCGGGTCCTTGGGCATGCCCACGTCGATCTTGTAGATGTCGCTGCCAAAGATGGTTTGACCCAGGCCGTCCAGGAAGTAGGTGATGCCCAGCGTGGCCATCAGCAGCGTCACACCTTCCTGGTTGACCAGGTGGCGCAGCACCAGCCGCTCGATCAGCCAGGCCAGCGCAAACATGCAAGCCGCTGCGATGGCAAACGCGATCAGGTTGCCCAGCAGCTTGCTCTCCAGTCCCAGCCACTGTGGAATCCACTCGGAGAATCGGGCCATGGCCAGCGCCGCAAACAGCACCATGGCGCCCTGCGCGAAGTTGAAGACGCCCGAGGCTTTGTAGATCAGCACAAAGCCCAGCGCGACCAGCGAATACAGCATGCCGGCCATCAGGCCACCCAGCAGTGCTTCTAAGAAAAATGCCATCTTGTTGTCTCCGTGTTCAGTGGCTCGTACCAAGGTACGCGCTGATGACTTCTTCGTTGCTGCGCACCTCTTCGGGGGTGCCGTCACCGATCTTCTTGCCGTAGTCCAGCACCACGACGCGGTCAGAAATGTCCATCACCACGCCCATGTCGTGCTCGATCAGCACGATGGTGGTGCCGAACTCGTCGTTCACGTCCAGGATGAAGCGGCTCATGTCCTGCTTCTCTTCCATGTTCATGCCAGCCATGGGTTCGTCGAGCAGCAACACCTTGGGCTCCATGGCCAGGGCGCGGCCCAGGTCCACCCGCTTTTGCAGCCCGTAGGGCAACTGACCCACCGGCGTTTTGCGAAAGGCCTGAATTTCCAGAAAGTCGATGATCTGTTCGACGTATTCGCGGTGCTGTTCTTCTTCGCGCTGGGCTGGGCCGATGCGCAGGGCCTGCAGGAAGAGGTTGCTTTTGATGCGCAGGTTGCGCCCGGTCATGATGTTGTCGATCACGCTCATGCCCTTGAACAGCGCCAGGTTCTGGAACGTGCGGGCAATGCCCATCTCGGCCACCTGGCGGCTGTTCATGTGCTTGAAGGTCTGGCCGCGAAAGCTGATGCTGCCTTCTTGCGGCGTGTACACCCCGTTGATGCAGTTGAGCATGGAGCTTTTGCCCGCGCCGTTGGGGCCGATGATGGCGCGCACCTCGTGCTCCTTCACGTTGAAGGAAATGTCGGTCAGCGCCTTCACGCCACCAAAGCGCAGGCTGATGTTTTGCACGTCGAGAATGACGTCGCCGATTTTTTTGGTCATTTGACCCCCATGCTTGTCATTTCATGTACTGCGCTTCCCCCCAAGGGGGCTTGCACAACTTGGATCGGTCCGGCGTTGTTCATGCTGCGGCCTTCACAGGGGCAAAGGTCTTGGCGTCGCCCACCTTCAGCGTGGCGCTCACGCTGCCGGTGCGGCCGTCTTCAAACTTCACCTGGGTTTCGATGTATTGCTCGGTCTTGCCGCCGTACAGCGCGTCGATCAGCACGTTGTATTTCTCGGCAATGAAGCCACGGCGGACCTTGTTGGTGCGGGTGAGTTCGCCGTCGTCGGCGTCCAGCTCTTTGTGCAACACCAGGAAGCGGCTGATCTGGCTGCCGGCCAGCAACTCGTCGCGGCTCAGGTCGGCGTTGACCTTTTCCACGCAGTCGCGGATCAGCTCGTACACCTCGGGCTTTTGCGCCAGGTCGGTGTAGCCGGCGTAGGGCAGGTTGCGCCGCTCGGCCCAGTTGCCCACGGCTTCCATGTCGATGTTGACCATGATGCAGACCTTTTCGCGCTGGTCGCCGTAGGCCACGGCTTCCTTGATGTACGAGAAAAACTTGAGCTTGTTCTCCACGTATTTCGGCGCGAACATGGCCTTGTCAAACGCGCCGCCCTTGATGCGGCCCACGTCCTTCACCCGGTCGATGATCTTCAGGTGGCCCGAGGCGTCGATAAAGCCGGCATCGCTGGTGTGGTACCAGCCGTCGGCGGTCAGCACCTCGGCGGTGGCCTTGGGGTTTTTGTAGTATTCCTTCAGCAGGCCGGGCGACTTCACCAGAATCTCGCCGGTGTCGCTGAGCTTGATTTCCACGCCTTCGCAGGGCACGCCCACGGTGTCGGCGCGGGCTTCGTGGTCGGGCTGCAGGCAGACGAACACGGCGGTTTCGGTGGAGCCGTAGAGCTGCTTGAGGTTGATGCCGATGGAGCGGTAAAAGCTGAACAGGTCGGGGCCGATGGCTTCACCCGCCGTGTAGGCCACGCGCACCCGGCTCATGCCCAGGCTGTTGCGCAGCGGGCCGTACACAAAAATATTGCCCAGCGCGTACAGCACCGAATCGACCAGGCCCACGGGTTTGCCGTCGAGCTTGTCGGGGCCCACGCGGCGCGCCACGTCCATGAAGGTGTGGAACATCTTGCGTTTCAAGGCGCCCGCGTCTTCCATGCGGATCATCACCGTGGTGAGCAGGCCTTCAAACACCCGGGGTGGTGCGAAATAGTAGGTGGGGCCCACTTCTTTCAGGTCGATGGTGACGGTGGCGCCCGACTCGGGGCAATTCACCACATAGCCCGCCACCAGCCACTGCGCATAAGAAAAGATGTTCTGGCCAATCCAGGCCGGTGGCAGGTAGGCCAGCACCTCGTCTTTGTCGGTCAGTTTGTCAAAACGCGTGCCCACGGCGGCGCGGTCGATCAGCGTGTTGTGCGTGTGCACCACGCCCTTGGGGTTGCCGGTGGTGCCACTGGTGAAAAACATGGCCGCCACGTCGTCGGGGGCCGCCATCTCCACCTGTTCGCGGAACAGCTGCGGGTGGATCTTGGCAAACGCCTGACCCGCGGCCACCAGCTCTTCCAGTGCACCCAGGCCCAGCTCGTCGTACTTGCGCAGGCCGCGCGGGTCATCAAAGTAAATGTGCGAGAGCTGCGGGCAGCGGTCGCGAATCTCCAGCATCTTGTCCACCTGCTCCTGGTCTTCCACCACGGCAAACCGGATCTCGGCGTTGTTGATGGGGAACACGCATTCGGCGCCCACCGCGTCCTGGTACAGGGGCACCGGAATGGCGCCGATGGACTGCGCGGCCAGCATCGTGGCGTACAGGCGCGGGCGGTTGGCACCGATCACCACCATGTGCTCACCGCGCTGCAAGCCCGCCTGGTGCAGGCCGCAGGCAATGGCTTCCACCAGTTTGGCCATGGCCGACCAACTGGTGGTCTGCCAGATGCCGTATTCCTTTTCGCGCATGGCGGGCGCGTCGGGGCGGCGCTGCGCGTGTTCCAGCAACAGCCGGGGGAAAGTGTTTTGCATGGCAACGTCTCCTGAGTCCGGGGACCGGTCCAGAGCGCCTCTGGATCGATACGGTCGCACCGCGGTCAAATCATTCTGGTGCGGATGGTATGCCTGCATTTGACGTTATGTTGTCAGTGCGACGACAATTGAGGGGTCTTCCCTCCTAGGACTTTCCCCTAGTGCTTTCTCGCCAACTGGGTTTTCGCCATGGCCTCATTTCCGTCAAGCCGTTCAGGTTCTGCGTTGCGTCAGCGGGCCCGGGCACCCACCGAGGCCGAGCTGGCGCAAATTCCCTGGTTGCCCAGCCTGGGCCCCGCCGAGCGCGAGCGTGCGCTCGAGGGCCTGGTCGTCACCGAAGTCTTGGCGGGCGACTACATCATCCGCTTCGGGCGTTCCGCCACCTACTGGTTTGGCCTGGTGGACGGGCTGCTGAAGATGAACAACGACGAGTCGCAGGGCTTCGCCATCACCTTCACCGGCCTGGCCCCCGGCGGCTGGTTTGGCGAGGGCACGGTGCTCAAGCGCGAACCCTACCGCTACAACGTGCAGGCCCTGCGCAAATGCCGCGTGGCCGGTGTGCCGGTGGACACCTTTCACTGGCTGCTCGACCATTCCATTGGCTTCAACCGCTTCGTCATGTTGCAGCTCAACGAGCGCCTGGGCCAGTTCATCGCCGCGCGCGAAATCGACCGCCTCAACAACCCCGACCTGCGCGTGGCGCGCAACCTCGCCGCGCTGTTTCACCCGCTGCTCTCGCCCAACGTGGACGGCATTTTGCGCATCACCCAGCAAGAGCTGGCCTACCTGGTGGGGCTGTCGCGCCAGCGGGTCAACGAAGCCCTGTCCACCCTGTCCGCCAAGGGCTGGATACGGGTGGAATACGGCGGCCTGCGCGTGCTTGACC
>Ga0209066_10005284_pt1 | contig 13673 bp, 8 predicted proteins | sample All_14_2_FD_187198 | JGI IMG/M metagenome (GOLD analysis project Ga0209066, IMG submission 187198) | Freshwater microbial communities in response to fracking from Pennsylvania, USA - Allegheny Zone_MetaG_DW_15 (SPAdes) (version 2) ...
GGGTGGGTGGGGCGAGGCTGCAATAGTTGAAGCGGGATATTCATGCCTTGGTTTTGTGTCCAAATTCCCTAATTGGTTTCCAGTGGATAGCATGAAAAATGCTGTCGCCAATATCTCCAGTGAATTGAAAAAATATTCGAATATCATTGCATATGGCTTTTCTCAGGGTGGGTATGCTGCGATAAAATATTCCAAATTGATAGGGGCTCAACATGTTATATCTTTTTCTCCGCAATACTCCATTGATCCAGTGAGTATGAATGGAGTGGATTGCCGGTTTTCATCTTATTATCTGCCGGGATTGCATGAGAGTATTCAGGTTGATGATGTTTTGGAGAATGGGGATGTTTTTATATTTTATGATCCATTGGATTTGCTTGATAAAATTAATGTAAAATATATTATAAGTGAGGCATCATGGTGTAAATTGATACGGGTGTATGGCGTGGGGCACCAGACCATAAGGCTGGTTGCTGGGCGTGAGAAATTTAAAAACCTAATATCGAAAACGCTGACAGGTGATGCGCTTCGAGTGCAATTGGCGATCCGGTTGTTAAAGAGGAGTTGGAAAGCCAGGGGAATATTTATGGCAAGAGCGCTGACCTCTAAGAGGAAGTGCCTTGCCGTTGACATGATTGAGCGACATATTGCACATGTTACTCCGGATTTGCTTCTGGATATATGTGGGTTTCTTCTCGCGGTTGGGCAGCATGATTTTATATATAGGCACTATGACTTTTTTCGCCCAGCGATGGTGAAGCTGAGGTCAATGGGTTTTGTGAGGGGCGTTTTTCCGGGGATTGTGGAGAATGCTTTTGATGAATCGGGTCGGGTCTATAGATTGATGGCCGCCAAAGCAAAAGAGAATATTGAGGTTGCATTTGACTTCGGTTGGCATGAGATGGAGATGGATGGGTGCTGGGCGAGCGCAAGCTGTTCGCGATTGCATGTGAAATGTCCGAGAGGTGTGCGCGGGGTGTTGCTGATTCCATTCACTGCTTATTATGTCGATGGGGTGGGGATTTCTGCGAAAAAAATTGACTCTAATGGGGTATTGGATTTGTCTGTTATTAATGGGTCCATATGCATTCCTCTTGAGTTTGGAGATTTTTTGGTTGACATATACAGTCATAATGTTTTCATGCCTCATCGATTTGGGCACTTGAATGACTTTAGGAGTGTAGGGGTGAGAATCTCTTCTTCTGACAAGTGGATGCTTAATGATGTCATTCGAGAAACTAGGCTGTGGAAGGGCTGGATCTGATTGCATACCTGTTCCAAGCTGAATTGCAGGTAAAATTCAGCTCGATTTTTTTATACTATTTCAACTGCCGTGACCTTGCATCTGTGTACCTTTTTGGGCGGCAATGCCCTGAGTTCTTTCAAAGCACGTCAGCTGCTGACCCCCTTGCAAGCCGTGAGTGAAAAAATCACTGGCCTGTCGGCGCGTTTCGTGCACCTGGCGGCTTTCGACCAAGTGCCCGACGCCGCCACCGTGGCCCGCGTCGGCGAGCTGCTGACCTATGGTGAGCCCGCGTCGGCCGAGCCCGATGGCCCCAGCGTGACCGTGGTGGTGTCGCCTCGTCTGGGCACCGTGTCGCCCTGGGCCTCCAAGGCAACCGACATCGCCCACAACTGCGGGCTGGCGGTGCGCAGGCTGGAGCGGGTGACCGAGTTCCGCCTCACCCTCAAATCGCCGCTGCTGGGCAAAGCCAGCCTGACCGACGCGCAACTGCAAGCCGTGGCCGCGCTGTTGCATGACCGCATGACCGAAAGCGTGTTTGCCCATGTGGACGCTGCGCTGGCGCTGTTCACCGAGCTGCCCGCTGCGCCCATGGCGCACGTGGACGTGCTGGCCGGTGGCCGCCCTGCACTGGAAAAAGCCAACGTTGAATTCGGCCTGGCCCTGGCCGACGACGAAATGGACTACCTGGTGACCAGCTTCACCGCGCTGGGCCGCAACCCCACCGATGTGGAGCTGATGATGTTCGCCCAGGCCAACAGCGAACACTGCCGCCACAAAATTTTCAACGCCCAGTTCACGGTGGACGGCGTGGCGCAAGACCACAGCCTGTTCGGCATGATCCGCCACACCCACCGCACCAGCCCGCAGCACACGGTGGTGGCGTACTCCGACAACGCCTCCATCATGGAAGGCCACGCGGTGCAGCGTTTCACCGCCAAGTTTGAAGGAAAAAGTGCCTCTAGTGCTTGCCAGTCAAGCGTTCCCAGCTATCAAATCAATGAGGCTGTGAACCACGTGCTGATGAAGGTGGAAACGCACAACCACCCCACGGCCATTTCCCCTTTCCCCGGCGCATCCACCGGCGCGGGCGGCGAAATCCGTGACGAAGGGGCCACGGGCCGGGGTTCCAAGCCCAAGGCGGGCCTGACCGGGTTCACCGTGTCCAAGCTGTGGGGCAGCACCGTGGGCAAGCCTGAGCACATTGCCAGCCCGCTGCAAATCATGGTCGAAGGCCCCTTAGGCGGTGCCGCGTTCAACAACGAGTTTGGCCGACCCAACCTGCTGGGCTACTTCCGCGAGTACGAGCAGACCGTGGCCACCAGCGCCGACACCATCGTTCGCGGCTACCACAAGCCCATCATGATCGCGGGCGGCCTGGGCGTGATTGACGCTGACCAGACCCAGAAGATCGAGTTCCCAGCGGGCTCTCTGTTGATTCAGTTGGGCGGCCCCGGTATGCGCATTGGCATGGGCGGCAGCGCGGCCAGTTCCATGGCCACGGGTGCCAACGCTGCGGCGCTGGACTTTGACTCGGTGCAGCGTGGCAACCCAGAAATCGAGCGCCGTGCGCAAGAAGTCATCAACCACTGCTGGGCACAGGGTGCGGGCAACCCCATTCTGGCCATTCACGACGTGGGCGCAGGCGGTTTGAGCAACGCCTTCCCCGAGCTGACCAACGATGCCGGACGCGGTGCCCGCTTTGACCTGCGTGCCGTGCCGCTGGAAGAGTCGGGCATGGCACCCAAGGAAATCTGGTGCAACGAAAGCCAGGAACGCTACGTGCTGGCCATTGCGCCCGAATCGCTGGATCAGTTCAAGGCCTTTTGCGAACGCGAGCGTTGCCCGTTTGCCGTGGTGGGCGTGGCCACCGAGGAGCGCCAGTTGCTGGTGACCGATGCCCAGGCCTCCGAGGCAGACCAGCCGGTCAACATGCCCATGAACGTGCTCTTGGGCAAGCCCCCGAAGATGCAGCGCGACGTGACGCGCATTGCCCGCGAGGCCCAAGCCCTCAACCTGACGGGTGTGGACTTGCAGCAAGCCGTCATCAACGTGCTGTCGCACCCCACGGTGGCCAGCAAACGCTTTTTGGTCACCATCGGTGACCGCACCGTGGGCGGCCTGACCCACCGCGACCAGATGGTCGGCCCCTGGCAGGTGCCCGTGGCCGATTGCGCCGTAACCTTGGCCGACCACGCCGGTTTTGCCGGCGAAGCCATGAGCATGGGCGAGCGCACGCCGCTGGCCGCCACCAACGCAGCCGCCTCAGGCCGCATGGCCGTGGCCGAGGCCATCACCAACCTGCTGGCCGCGCCGTTCGAGTTGCCCCGCGTCAAACTGTCGGCCAACTGGATGGCCGCCTGTGGCGAGCCCGGTGAAGACGCCGCGCTGTTCGACACCGTCAAGGCCGTGGGCTTGGAGCTGTGTCCCGCGTTGGGCATCTCCATTCCCGTGGGCAAAGACAGCCTGTCCATGCGCACGCAGTGGACGGAAGGCGCTGACAAGAAAAAGGTCACCTCACCCGTCAGCCTCATCGTCACCGCCTTTGCCAGTCTGGCCGATGTGCGTGGCACCTTCACCCCCCAGCTCGATGCCACCGAGGCCGACACCACGCTGGTGCTGATCGACCTGGGGCAGGGCCAAAACCGCATGGGCGGCAGCGTGCTGGCGCAAACGTTGGCAGGCGAGCAGGCCCAGTTCGGTGGCGATGTGCCCGACCTGGATGACCCGCAAATGCTGGTGAACTTGGTCAACGCCGTCAACGCCTTGCGCGCGCAGGGCAGGGTGCTGGCCTACCACGACCGCAGCGACGGTGGCCTGCTGGCGGCAGCCGCCGAAATGGCCTTTGCCGGGCACGTGGGCGTGGCGCTGAACATCGACATGCTGGTCACCGAAGGCGACGGCATCGCCGACAGCCGGGCCGATTTCGGTGACGCCAAGAATTGGACCCACCAGGTCAGCGCCCGCCGCGAAGAACTCACCCTCAAAGCCCTGTTCAGCGAAGAGCTGGGCGTGGTGCTGCAAGTGCGCACCGCCGAGCGCAACGAGGTCATGCAGGTGCTGAGGGCGCATGGGCTGAGCAAGCACAGCCACTTTGTCGGCAAAACCCGACCGGTGGCGGCCCCGCTGGAGGAGGGCAAAGGCCGCCTCCAGGTGTGGCGCGACACCAAAAAAGTGTTTGACGCGAGCCTGTTTGACCTGCATCAGGTGTGGGACAGCGTGAGCTGGAAGATTTGCCAGCTGCGTGACAACCCGGCGTGCGCCGACAGCGAACACACCCAGGTCGGCCAGCCCGATGACCCGGGCTTGCACGTGTACCGTCCTTCTGGTTTTGAGGAAAAATGGGGTTTGGCGCATGACAGACAAGCGGTGTCAGCTTCAGAAAGCGAAGCGAAACCGGGGTTGCTGCTCTCGCGTCCGCGTGTGGCCATCCTGCGCGAGCAAGGGGTCAACTCACACGTTGAAATGGCCTGGGCCTTCCACCAGGCTGGTTTTGAGGCGTTCGACGTGCACATGACAGACCTGCAAACCGGCCGTGCCAACCTCTCCGATTTCAAAGGCGTGGTGGCTTGCGGTGGTTTCAGCTACGGGGACACGCTGGGCGCAGGCATCGGCTGGGCACGCAGCATCACCTTCAACCCCGTGCTGGCTGACGCGTTCAAAGCCTTTTTCGCGCGGCCCGACACCTTTGGCCTGGGCGTGTGCAATGGTTGCCAGATGTTTGCCGAGTTGGCCGACATCATTCCCGGTGCCGAACACTGGCCTCGCTTCACCACCAACCAGAGCCAGCGTTTCGAGGCCCGGCTCAGTCAGGTGGAAGTGCTGCCATCCCCCAGCCTGTTTTTTGCCGGTCTGGCGGGCTTGCGCCTGCCCATTGCCGTGGCTCATGGCGAGGGGTTTGCCAACTTCGGCCACCGCGGCAACCACGCGGCCCTCATCCAGGGAGGGCTGGCGGCGATGCGGTTCACCGATCACCACGGCCAACCCACCGAAACCTACCCGCTCAACCCCAACGGCAGCCCCGGCGGTCTGACGGCCGTCACCACCGCCGACGGCCGCTTCACGGCCATGATGCCGCACCCCGAGCGCGTGTTCCGCAACGTGCAAATGAGCTGGACCGATCTCTCTGCCACAGGTGGCCTGACCGCCCACAGCCCCTGGATGCAGCTCTGGCACAACGCCCGTCGTTGGGTGGGTTAAACCGTTGACTTTGGGCACGGGCGCAGCTGACAGGTGGGGGCGCCGGATTCAGACGGCCATGCGGCAGTGCACGCACTGGCCTGCTTTCGCATTGCCGCTCAAGCTGTTGTGGCTGGGGATCGGCTTCTTCCTTTTGCGTCACACCCGGTTGCGGTCATTTCAGCCGGCGTTGCACACCACGCAGGGTTTGCAACTGGTGGGAACGCCAAGAGATTCGACGCTGAACGCCATTGTGTTTTACCGAGGGCTGTTCGAGCCGGTCCTGTCGCACCTGATCGAGACATTGGTCGAGGAGGGAGATGTCTGCGTCGACGCAGGCGCGAACGTGGGCTACTTCACACTGCTGCTGGCTCGGCAGGTCGGCCGTTCCGGGCATGTGCTGTCCATTGAGCCGGTGCCACGCAACCTGGCCCGATTGCAAGCCAATGTGAGCCTGAATGGGTTTGCCGACCGGGTCAAAGTCGTTCAGGCTGCCTGCGGCAGCACAACCGGTACCGTGACGTTTTTTGTGAACCGGTTCAACGACATGCATTGCCGCCTCCAGCTTCCCACGCAATACGAGTGGGACCATTGGTTGATGGGAGGCAGTGGCGCATGGCACCCGATTTCGGTTCCTGCGGTCAGGTTGGCGGAGGTGCTGGGCGGGCGGGCTGCCGAGGTGAGCTTTGTCAAGCTTGACATTGAAGGTGCGGAGCACCTGGTCATTGACGACATCCTCCGCCACTGCACTCACCCTCGTCTGAAGGTGGCACTTGAAGCCAAAGCCCCTTTCATTCGAGACACTCTGCACCGTTTTGAGGCAGAGGGGTTCTGGATATACGACCTGCGGAACACCTATGGGTGGTTGTTTGACCAGCGTGCCTTGGCGCCTCGGTTGCTCAGTTATGCCGAGGTCTACCAAAGGCGACACATGGTCGACGTGCTGGTCTGCCGCCAGCCTTTGGCATTGACTTTGTCTTCCTGACAGGTCATTGTCTCCCCATGACCGTTGACGCCTCCATTCGCATTCAGGCCGGTTACACCCCCGGTGCCATCGGGCGGGTGACCGAAATGCACGCTCGCCACTATGCCCTGCACGCGGGGTTCGGTGCTTTTTTCGAAGCCAAAGTGGCGACCGACCTCGCAGAGTTTGTGCCCCGGCTTGGGCCAGGCAAAGCGCCGGGCCTGTGGCTGGCGCTGAAGGGCGAACAGGTGGTGGGGTCTGTGGCCATGGATGTGGAATGGCCCGATCCCTTGGCATCTCCAGTGGGCCATCTGCGCTGGTTCATACTGGACGATGCGGTGAGGGGGCGAGGGGTGGGCCGCAGCCTGTTGGAGCAGGCGCTGGGGCATGCCGACACTTTGCGGCTGCCATCGTCTTACCTGTGGACGTTCAGTGGCCTCGACGTCGCTCGCCACCTTTACGAATCGGTCGGTTTTGGGCTGGAAGCGTCGTCCACCGGGTGCCAGTGGGGTGCGGAGGTGACGGAGCAGCGGTTTGTTCGGTCCCTGCCTGGCGTTTGGCCTTGAGGGGGCCCGTTCGAGGCGTCACCCGGGCTGTATAGACTCGGACTTTGTCACCTGACTCGGCCCGAAATGGCCACGCACCTGTTTTACCCACGGATCACCATGGCCGCATCCAGTCTTCTTGCCCTGATTGACGACATCGCCACGTTGCTTGACGACGTGGCAACCATGACCAAGGTTGCGGCCCGCCAAGGGGCGGCCGCTGCGGACGATGTGGCAGCGATGACACAGATGGCAGCCAAGAAAACCGCTGGTGTGCTGGGGGACGACCTGGCGCTGAATGCCCAGCAGGTCACCGGTGTGAGGGCCGACCGGGAGTTGCCCGTGGTGTGGGCGGTGGCCAAGGGGTCGTTGTGGAACAAGGCCATTCTGGTTCCGGCAGCCTTGATCATCAGTTGGCTGGCTCCCTGGGCCATCACACCTTTGCTGATGTTGGGAGGGCTTTTCCTGTGTTTCGAAGGCTTTGAGAAGCTGGCCCACAGGTTTTTGCACAGCGAGGCGGAAGACGAGGCCGATCGCCGGAAAACGTTGGAGGCGGTGGCGGACGAGCACATCGATCTGGTGGCCTTCGAGGCTGAAAAAGTCAAGGGGGCTGTGCGCACCGACTTCATCCTGTCGGCTGAAATTGTGGTCATCACGCTGGGTACCGTGGCGGCGGCGGGATTGGGCGAGCGGGTGGCTGTGCTCGTGGGCATCTCCGTCCTGATGACGGTGGGGGTGTATGGGCTCGTGGCGGGCATTGTCAAACTCGACGACGTCGGCCTGCACCTCAGCCGATCGACCGCAGCCACTGCCCGGCGTCTCGGGGCCGGACTGCTGGTGTTTGCGCCCTGGCTCATGAAGGCACTCTCGGTGGTGGGCACCGCGGCGATGTTCATGGTGGGCGGGGGCATTCTGGTGCACGGATGGCCTGGGTTGCACCACGCCGTGGCATCGCTGGACCACAGCCTGGCGGCGTTGCCGGGTGGGCCCGTCTGGGCGAGCCTGGGCAATGCCGTGACCGGTGCGCTGGTGGGGGTGGTGGCCGGGGCCGTGGTGCTGGCAGGTGTGACACTGCTCACGAAACTCAAGCCCAAGCGATGAGTGGCGGCGGCGCAAGCCAGTGCTGCGGCTGCCTTGCCCTATGATCGCGCCTTTCCCGGCCCTGAAGGCCGGGGATTTTTTGACCCGACGTGGTGTGCAAGGGCAGGCGCGCGCCGCGGCATGAACGGGTCTTACTTCGCCGCCCAACCCCATACATTCGTTCGGGAATACCCAAAACATGTTCAAAACCCATTTGCGGCGCAGCGCCCGCCGCCCCGTCTTCAACAAGTCCACATCCTCCGGACAGCCTTCGGCCCAAGTCCGTACCGGGCGCTGCGTGGCGCTGGTGGATGCGCGCTTTCTGAACTGGCTGACCCAGGCATCGGACGACCGGTCCAGCGATCTTCCGGCACCTCCTGCCGCCGAAATGCTGTCCATGCTGGCGGCTTCGTTGCGGCAAGCCGCATTGGAGGTGGACGTGGTGCGAGCCTATTGGTACAGCGATCTGGCCGTTGCCCAGCCCGCCGATGACGTGGTGCAGCGGTCTGTGCTGAACCCTGACACCGACGGGGGGCTCTCCCTGATGCGCACCATGGGCAGCGATCTGGTGCAACTGGCCGCCAACCGCGCTGCCGATCATGTGCTGGTGGTCAGCGACGACGAGCGGCTTTTGCCTGCCGTTGACCAGGCGCAGTTGCACGGCCTGGGGGTGCATTTGCTGATGGACGAATCGGGCAATGATTTTGAGAAATTGTTGCGAGACGATCCCAGTTGGGCGCGTCTGCTGGCACAGGCCGATCGGCGGGTCCTGATGGTGCCCGCGACGGGCGCAACGGGGCACCCTGTGCGGGAAAACCGAGGGGCTGAGGGACAAGCCCCTGCCGACATGCAAGCCAACATCACGCAGGAGCTTCAGACCTGGTGGGACGAAGAACCCGAAACACAGCGCATCGATCTGCAAGACGAGCTGCGTTTCTCCCGCAGCATCCCTCAGGAAGTGGACCGTCAGCTGTTGCTGCGCCTGAGCCGCAATCTGGGCCACCCGTTGAGCTGGCCTGAGAAGAAAATCATGCGCGAGAGCGTGCGCCGCATCGTGTTGGGTGACGAGTTCACGCCTTACAAGTCCGAGCCCGGCCTGGGCAGTTCCCACGCGTCAGCCGATGCCGCCGAGACCGGGGCAGATGCCCCCGCCTCGTGGCGCCATGCCGAACAGACGCCTTCCACCTGACACCTGAACCCCGGCCACCCCGCTTCAATGCACCGGCCGGGTGCGGTAGAACTTCAGGGGTGAGGCGGCGCTGGCTGCCCGCACTTGCGGGCGGATTTTGCCCACCACGTGCATTTCGCAGGGTTTGCAGTCAAAACGCAGCGTCAGGGTGTCTTTGCCGTTGACCAACGTCAGCGGCTCAGCTTTCACCGTGCCTTGCACGCCTGTCACGCCTTTGGCTTGTTTGGGGCACAGGCTCAGGCTGAAGCGCACGCAGTGCTTGGTGATCATCAGGCTCACTTCGCCGTCCTCCTCGTTGGACTCATAGGCGGCATCAATCACTTTCACACCGTGTTTGGCGTAAAAATCGCGCGCCTTGTGGTTGAAGACGTTCGCCAGGTAGGTCAGCGTGTCTTCCGGGTAAGGCGTGGGGGGCTGCACGGGGTTTGCACGTGGCAAGCGCTTGCAACCTTTGAGGCGGGCGGCCTCCAGCGCATTCACCGCCTCACGGCGCAAGGCATTCAGGGCGGAAGCGGGCACAAACCAGGGCTGGCTGAGTTGGACGTTCACGTCCAAGGCTTCAAACACCGTGTCGCCCAGACGGGCCAACTGTTCTTTCAATTTGTGTGGGCCTTGGCTGGCATCGCGGGCCGGTGTCAGTGAGAGGCTGGCTGTGGCTTGGGCGGCGTGGCCGTCTTCGTCTGTCAGCGTCAGGCAGAGTTGGCCGGGCGTGGGGTCGGTCAGCGTCATCCAGACGTTGATGCGGCGATCTGCCGATTTTTTGTCGAGCGTTCGCACCCAATCCATGCTGCGGTTGCGGTTGATTTCGCGGCCCTTGCGCAGGTCTTTGAAGCTGGCCATGGGGTCTTTGGGGTACACGCGCCACAGTCGGGTGGGCGCACCTTGTGTGGCCGATGGCAGGGCTTCCACCCGGTTGGTCTGCAGGCCCACCAGTTCTTTTTGCAGGTCGTGGTAGCACAGCCCGTCGCCGTTTTGCAGCACCGTGGCCGGGTCGGTGGTTTCCAGCTCGATGAAGTCTTTGCCGTGGCCCAGCCCGTTGCTGACCTTGGTCACCCAGCCAATGGGTTGGCCCGGGTTCTTGGGGCTGTCGAACGCGCCGATGTCCTCTTTGCGGCCCTGCACAAAGTAGTCGGTGAACTCACGGTTGAAGTTCTGGTCCGGGTCGGGGGTGAAGGTGTAGGTGCAATGTCCGCTGGAGGTGGCGGCCAGTTCGGGGCGGCGCTCCAGGATCTGGTCCAGCAGGGTGCGGTAGTGGGCGGTGATGTTCTTCACATACCCCATGTCTTTGTAGCGGCCCTCGATCTTGAAGCTGCGAATGCCCGCGTCGATCAGCGCCTCCATGTTGGCGCTCTGGTTGTTGTCCTTCATGCTGAGCACGTGTTTGTCGTGTGCCACGAACCGGCCCTTGTCGTCCATCACTTGGTAGGGCAGGCGACAGGCCTGGCTGCAATCGCCTCGGTTGGCGCTGCGCCCGGTGTGCGCGTGGCTGATGTAGCACTGGCCACTGTAGGCCACGCACAGGGCCCCGTGCACAAAAAACTCCAGGGCCGCACGTTGGCCATGTTCTCCGTTTGTCCCGTGTGGGCCCAGCGCCATGTCAATGCCGGCAATTTGCGCCAGTGTCAGCTCACGGGCCAACACCAGCTGGCTCAGGCCTGCGTCTTGCAAAAAACGGGCTTTTTCGGGTGTGCGGATGTCGGTTTGGGTGCTGGCATGGAGCTGGATGGGGGGCAGGTCCAGTTCCAGCAGGCCCATGTCCTGGATGATGAGTGCATCCACGCCCACGTCGTACAGCTGGCGGATGAGCTTGCGCGCGGGTTCCAACTCGTCGTCGCGCAGGATGGTGTTGAGCGTGACAAAAATGCGGCTGTGAAAGCGGTGCGCGTGTTTGACCAACCGTGCAATGTCTTGCACGGGGTTGTCGGCGCTGCTGCGTGCACCGAAGCCGGGGCCACCGATGTACACCGCATCGGCCCCGTGGTTGATGGCTTCGATGCCGATGTCGGCGGTACGGGCAGGGGAAAGCAGTTCGAGCTGGTGAGGGAGCATGGGGCCGCAGGCAAAATCAGACAAAGTCGAATTGTCCCGGAGAACCTGCATGAACACCACCCAAGCCCCTTCAAAGCCCCCCGTCACGCCTCCCCCTGCCATCGTGCTGGTTCATGGTGCATGGCACGGTGGCTGGTGTTGGCAGAAGGTGTTGCCACGGCTGCACGCCAAGGGACTGGTTGCGCATGCCGTCACGCTGACAGGAGTGGGGGAGCGGGCGCACCTGCTGTCCGGCCAGATCCGCCTTTCCACCCATGTTGCCGATGTGCTGGGCCTGATCGACTCGCTGGAGCTGGAGCGCGTTCTGTTGGTGGGACACAGCTATGGCGGACTGGTCATCACCGGGGTGGCCGACGCGCTGCTCAGGCGTTCTGACGCGCGCACGGCGGTGCACGGCCTGGTGTATGTGGACGCGGTGACCCCACACCCAGGGGAAAGCTGGAGCAGCCAGCATGCCCCCGATACCGTGGCTGCCCGGCTGGCGCTGGCCCGCGAGAAGGGGGCTGGCGTGGCCATTCCGCCGCCTGATGCGACGGTCTTCGGTCTGGAGGGGGAGGACCGGGACTGGGTCAATCGCCGGCAGACGCCGCAGCCGCTGGGCGTGTACCAGGACCCGTTGGTGTTCGATCACACGGCCGTGGCCGCCTTGCCCCGCACCTTTGTTGACTGCACGTCCCCGGCTTTGCCCACCATCGCGGTGATGCGCGAGCGGGTGCGCACCGAGCCGGGTTGGACGGTGCACGAGCTGGTCACGGGGCACGACCCCATGGTCAGCGCACCGGACGATCTGGCGCATTTGCTGCTGGAAGCTGCAGGCACCGCGCGTTCGGCATGAGCCCAGCAGGCCGTTACGACCGGTTGGACGCCTTGCGCGCCGGTGCCATGGTGTGGATGACGGTGTTTCATTTGTGCTTTGACCTCAACCATTTTGGCTTGATGTCCCGGCAGAACTTTTACACCGACCCGTTTTGGACGTGGCAGCGCACCGCCATCGTCAGCCTGTTTCTGTTCACCGCCGGCGTGGGGCAGGCGGTGGCGCTGCAGCAGCAGGGATTGCGCGACCGGCCTGCGTGGCAGAGGCTGGATGCGCGGTTCTGGCGGCGCTGGGCGCAGGTCGCCGGGTGTGCGCTGGCGGTGTCGGCGGGCTCTGCCCTGGTGTTTCCCCACAGCTTCATTTACTTCGGTGTGCTGCACGGGTTGGCGCTGATGCTGATCGTGGCCCGCCTCAGCGCTGGCTGGGGTACGGGGCTGTGGGTTGCCGGAGCGACCGCAATTGCACTGAATTACATAGCTTTTATCGCAGTACCAGAAAGCGGTTCAGGCAGTTTTTTCAATGAAAAGTGGATCAATTGGCTGGGACTCATCAGCCGCAAGCCCGTCACGGAGGACTACGTGCCCCTGGTGCCATGGCTGGCCGCTGTGTGGTGGGGGCTGGCGACCGGATTCTGGGTGCAACGCCACCGGCCGCACTGGCTCGGCGGCTCGACCCCGCTGTGGCGCCGACTGGCCTGGCCAGGGCGGTGGAGTCTGAGCTACTACATGCTGCACCAGCCGGTGCTGATGGCAGTGCTGTGGTGTTGGGTGACCGCGTGGCGCTGAACGCGCACACGACGGCACACCCACGCACTGGGCACAGCGGCGCTCAGACGCCGACGGAAGGCTCGGTGGCCGGTGCGCCGGCGGTGTCGCCAGTGGTTTCTGGTGACGGCACCAGAGCCGCTCGTGCCAGCGATTTCGATACCGCGCTGGCCCCCATGCCATAGGAGCTGGCAAAGTCATCCAGGCTCAAGCCGCTTTGTGTGAAAGCGCGCAGCAGGGCTTCGTCTTTGGCGGCGCGGGTGGCTGCATAGGCCAAGGCAGCGTCCAGCAGCACGTTGGCGGCCTCGTCTTTGGTGCGCACCCGCCGGGCAAAATCGTCGCGATGCAACTGGGTGGCGTCCAACATCTGCACCATCCGCTCCTGCAGCTCAGCTCTCACGTCTTCACCGGTGCGGGCGTGGCGGCGTTTGAAGACTTCGAGCAAGGCGTGGTAGGCATGCTCCAGCGCCAGGGGCTCGACCGGGTTGCCTTGCAAATCGTGGCGTGGATGGTTGTCTGCCATCGCTTTCAGGTAACGGGTGCTGCGGGTGTATTGGCCCAACGCTTCTTTCAGTGCGGCCTTTTCAAACAAGTCGGGGTGGGCAGCCACCAAGTCCTGGAAGATGCCCCGCTTCAAAGGCCGTGCCACATCGCCGAACAACGCGGGGTACAACTCCGCCAACTTTGCCAGCACAGGATGGGTGGGGCGTGGAGCCGGGCGCTGCGGCCGTGCGGGGCGTTCGCTGGCGGCGGCTTTGTCGTTGGCGCGAGGGCTGGCCTGGCGTGCATCCTTGCCAGAGCGGCCGGAGTGCCCCCGTGGCCCACGGGGGCGGTCACCCCTTGGGT
>Ga0209066_10005289_pt1 | contig 13664 bp, 11 predicted proteins | sample All_14_2_FD_187198 | JGI IMG/M metagenome (GOLD analysis project Ga0209066, IMG submission 187198) | Freshwater microbial communities in response to fracking from Pennsylvania, USA - Allegheny Zone_MetaG_DW_15 (SPAdes) (version 2) ...
GACCTACATCGCGCAATCCGGCGTCAAGGCTGCCTGGGACCAGGGGTACGGCGGCAAGGACGTTCTCGTGGGCATCCTCGATTCCGGACTTGCGGCGACGCTGCCCGAGTTCGACGGTCGCGTGCATCCGGCCTCGGGAAATTTCGGCGAGGATGCCAGCGGAACCGGGATCGTCACGCGGCCCGTCACGGACGACCTCGGCCACGGCACCTGGGTCACCTCGGTGCTGGGCGCCGGCGCCAACGACCAGAGGACCGTCGGCGTCGCGCCGCAGGCCACGTTGCTGAGCCTCGGCTTCTACGCCCAGCGCGACATGACGGGCCCCACGACGATGCTCGTCGACCTCGACCGGATCAGCCGTGCGCTCGCCGTCGGACGCGACGCCGGTGCCCGCATCATCAACGGCAGCTTCAGCATCGACGGCGATCCGGCCACTTTCCGCAATGCGCTCCAGCAGTCGGTCGCCGCCGGCCAGTTGCTGGTCTTCGCCGCCGGCAACGATGCTGCGGCGAACCCGAGCACGACCGCGCGCTACGCTCGGGAAGCCTGGGCCAACGGACAGATCCTGGCCGTTGGCGCGGTCGACGCGAACAACGTGATCACGAACTACTCGAACCTCGCCGGCGACGCCATGCAGTTCTATCTCGTGGCGCGCGGCAGCGTCACGGCCAGCGACATCGACGGACGGCTGGTCTCGGTCGCCGGCACGTCCTTCGCTGCACCGCAGGTCTCCGGCGCGGCCGCCCTCCTGATGCAGAAGTGGCCGCGCCTGACGGCGTCGCAGACCGCGGGCGTCCTGCTGACGTCCGCCGCGGATCTCGGCGCGCCGGGCGTCGACGCCGTCTATGGCCATGGCCTGCTCGATGTCGCCCAGGCGATGCAGCCGGTGGGCCAGACGACCGTGGCGACCGCGGGTGGCCTCTCGGCGCCGGCCGACGCCACCGGCCTCGCGCTGCCCGCCGGGGGCATCGCGGGCAGCGTGGCACACGCGGCAGCCGAGGGGACCTTCACCGTCGCCGCCACCGACGCCTACGGACGCGACTTCGCCATCGACCTCGCGCCCAATGTCAGCCAGTCCGCGAGCCTGGCCCAGGACGACCTCCAGCAACGGCTGGCACGCGGCGTCGACGGCATCGACGCGCGCGTCGGCGGCCTGCGCCTGGCCGCCGCACCCGCGCTGCTGGGCGGGGCCGTCGTGCCGGCCGGGCCGAGCTTCTTCGGCGCGGGCTCGCGCGCCGCCTGGCAGTTCGCCGGCGGCTCCGCCGACCGCATCGACCATTTCTTCGGCCTCGAAAGCCACTTCCGCGGCATCGCGCAACCTTACTTCGAACTGGCGCGCGAAGGCCGCTTCGCCGGCGCCGGCTACGCCCTTTCGGAGCGTTCGCGTTTGCGCGCCGGCATGCTCGACGCGCCGACCGCCGCCGGACAGGTCTTCGACCTCGGCTACGCCAGTCGCGGCGATGCGCTGGGCGAGCCCCAAGCCGGCGACTGGGCACTGGCCCTGACGGCGGGAACACTGACGGAGAAGGCGCGGCTGCTCGGCATCGCCGGCAGCGGCGCCTTCAGGCTGACCGAGGGGCGCTCGCACTTCTCGACCCTGGACGGCCGCTATCGGACGGGTCGCTTGACAGAAATCGGCGGCAGCCTGACGCTCGGGAGAACGGCCGCCAGCGGTGCGGGACTGCTGCAATTCAGCCCGATAGGCGCTTGGTCGGCGGAGGCACGAGTAACGCGCGCGGATGCCTGGCGCAACGGCGACCGGCTGAGCGCATTCGTCGGCCGACCGCTGACTGTCGTCGCCGGCACGCTGTCGGCAGTGCTGCCGACACGCATTGCGGACGACGGCACGCTCGGCTTCCGCGAATCGCGCCTTGCCCTTGCCGGCGGCCCGACGGAAAGCCGCATCGGCTTGTCCTACGCGACGCCGCAAGGCACCAACGGAAGGGTGAGCCTCGCCGGCATGCTGCGCCTGAACCCGGACAACACTCGCGCCCGTCCGCAAGCGCTGCTTGGCCTGCAATACCGGCTGCGCTTCGACTAGGGTCTGTTCTCTAGGCCGGGGTGAGCGGCAGCTCGACGGCGAACATCGACCCGCGGCCGACACGCGACGCGACGCGGATTTGGAGACCGAGCAGCGCGGCGGTCCTGGCGACGATCGCCAGGCCGAGGCCGACACCTTTTTCGGCGTTGCGTTCGTCGTTGTCCAACTGGCGGAACTCCTCGAATATCTCATCCGTCTTGTCGTGCGGAATGCCGATGCCGGTGTCCCAGACCTCGACCCAGGATCGACCGTCGCGATACCGTGGAACGACGAGCACGCCGCCGCGATTCGTGTAGCGAACCGCGTTGGCGACGAGGTTGTGCAGGATGCGCTGGAACAGCGCGGGATCGGTGCAACCGCGCCTGCCGAAGCGCCGGGCGCGCAGTTGCAGCCCCTTGATGCGCGCGAGCGGCTCGTGCGCGGCGAACACCTTCGCCAACAGCTCGTCCGCATCGAAATCGCGCACCGCGGGCGCGACGACGCCGGCATCGAGCTTCGAGAGGTCGAGCAGGTTCGACAGCATGGCCCCCAGTCCGCCGACGCAGTCCTTGAGGTTCGTCAGCAGCGTGTCGCCGGGCGGGAGCCGGCTGCGCAGCGTGTCGATGTAGAGCGATATGGCGAAGATCGGCTGCCGCAGGTCGTGGCTGATGGAACCGAGGAAGCGCGACTTCGCCTCGTTGGCACGCTCGGCCTCGGCTTTCGAGGCCACCAGCGCCGCCTCGGTGTCCTTGCGCGCCGTGATGTCCTCGGTGAACAGGACGATGCCCCCGACCTTGCCGGCGTCATCGTGCCAGGGACGGATCTTCCAGCGGCCCCAGTGAACACGGCCGTCGGCGCGCGCGAAGCGGTCTTCCTCGCACTCCAGCGCCTCGCCCGCGAGCCCGCGTCGATGGTACGCGCGCCAGCGTTCCGGAATCTCGGGAAAGACGTCGTAGTGGCTGCGGCCGACGATGTCCGTCGCAATCCCGAAGTCCTCCATGAACCGCTTGCTGACGGCGAGATAGCGCATCTGGCGGTCGAACATGGCGATGCCTGCCGGCGCGTTCTCGATGAACAGCCGCATGCGTTCGGCGTTCTCGCGCGACGAACGCTGGGCCATGACGTAGGGCGTAGTCTCGCGCAGGCTCAGGACGAGGCCGATCGTCCGTCCGCTGCCGTCCCGGTGCGGCGACAGGCTCCAATCCCAGTACGTCGTGCCGCGCTCGGGCTGGTCCGGAAACGCGAAGGGCTTGTCCTTGAAGAACGCCGGCTCGCCGGTGTCGCGCACGCGGCGGAAGATGACCTCGTTGTCGGTGTGCGGGTAGAGCGCGAAATGGTTTTTGCCGACCAACTCGGCCGGCGTCATGCGGCAACCGCCGGCATAGGCATGGTTGACCCAGACGAAAGAGAACTCGCGGTCGAGATAGGCCAGCATGACGTCCGTGGTGTCCATGACGGCGTCGAGCAGAGCGCTCTTGCGCTCGAGCGTGGCGGCGACGTCGTCAGCGGCGCCGTGGCGCCGCACGCCGACGATCTTCCGCCAGAGAGCTCCGATGCGCCGCACCACCGGTGCTAGCGCAAGCGCGCCCGCAGGCGCAGGTCGCGGCCGACGCGACGCGTCTCGAAGATGTCGAGTTCGCGCCGCCCGGCGAGGTCGGCGAGTTCCGGCAGCACGACCATGCCGCGCGCCTTGTCGCCGAGCAGGACCGGTGCCTGGTAGATCAACAGTTCGTCGATGCAGCCGGCCGTCATCAGCGCGCCGTTGAGCCGCGCGCCGGCTTCGACGAGCACCTCGTTGACGCCGCGCCTGCCGAGCTCGCGGAACATGCCCGCCAGGTCGACCTTGCCGGTGCCGTCCGGCAGGCAGATCACCTCGGCGCCGCGTGCCGTCAGCGCCGCCGCGCGCAGCTCGTCGTCGAGCGAGGCGAACACGAGCGCGTTGCCGCCGTCGACGACGCGAGCCGTGGGGCGCGTTTCTAGCCAGCCGTCGAGCACCACGCGCAGCGGCTGGCGCGACGTCGCGACTTCGCGCACCGTCAGGCTCGGATCGTCGTCGCGTACGGTGCCGATGCCGGTGAGGATGGCGCAGGAACGCGCGCGCCAGGCGTGCGCATCGCGGCGGGCGTCGGCGCCCGTGATCCACTGCGACACGCCGTTGGCGAGCGCAGTCTTGCCGTCGAGGCTCATCGCCACCTTGAGGCGCACCCACGGCCGGCCGCGCGTCATGCGCGCGACGAAGCCGACGTTGAGTTCGCGCGCCTCGGCCTCGAGCAAACCATTGGCGACCTGGATGCCGGCGGCGGAGAGCCGCGCCAGGCCCTTGCCGGCGACGATGGGATTCGGGTCCTGCATCGCCGACACCACGCGCGCGACGCCGGCGGCGACCAGCGCCTCGGCGCAGGGCGGAGTGCGCCCGGTGTGCGAGCAGGGCTCCAGCGTGACATAGGCGGTGGCGCCGCGCGCCAGCTCGCCGGCGGCGCGCAAGGCGTGCACTTCGGCATGCGGCTCCCCGGCCTTGTGATGCCAGCCTTCGCCGACTATCTCGCCGGCCTTGACGAGGACGCAGCCGACGCGCGGATTCGGCGTGGTGGTGTACAGGCCGCGCGCCGCGAGGCGCAACGCCTGCGCCATGTGCGCGTTGTCTGCCGGCGTGAAGCTCACGTCAGGCCGGGCGCGGCCGGCGCACGCGCGGTTTCTTCACCTCGCGTATGGCATCGGAGAATTCGTCGAGGTCCTCGAAATTGCGATACACCGACGCGAAGCGAATGTAGGCGACCTTGTCGAGCTTCTTGAGTTCGCGCATGACGAGTTCTCCGATGCGATCGGACATCACCTCGCGCTCGCCGAGGCTGACGAGCTTTTCCTCGATGCGGTCGATGGCGCTCTCGAAACTTTCGGTGTTGACCGGCCGCTTGCGCAGGGCAAGCATCATGCTCGCCTTGAGCTTGTCGCGGTCGTAGTCGGTGCGGCTGCCGTTCTTCTTGACCACCAGCGGCAGTTGCAGCTCGACGCGCTCGTAGGTCGTGAAGCGCTTGTCGCACGCCAGGCAGCGCCGGCGGCGGCGAACCGTGTCGCCGTCCTCGTTCTCGCGCGTGTCGACCACCTGGGTGTTCGGATCAGCACAATACGGACATTTCATCTGCCGGCCTCCTGTTCTCTCCCGCAGGGAGAGCTAGCTAGTCGCCTCCCCCGCCCGGCGGGGGAGGTTGGGAGGGGGTGCCCATCCTGCTCACTGTTTATGGCGATCAGCCATAAACAGGGAACTTCTTGCAGAGCTCGGACGCCTTCTCGCGCACCTTGGCGAGCACGGCTTCGTCGGTGGGGGCGTCGAGCACGTCGGCGATCATGTTGGCGACCTTCTCGGCCTCGATCTCGGTGAAGCCGCGCGTCGTCATCGCCGGCGTGCCGATGCGAATGCCGGAGGTGACGAAGGGTTTCTGCGGGTCGTTCGGGATCGCGTTCTTGTTGACCGTGATGTGGGCCTTGCCCAGCGCGGCCTCGGCGTCCTTGCCGGTGATGTTCTTGGCGCGCAGGTCGACCAGGAACACATGCGACTCGGTGCGGCCGGAAACGATGCGCAGGCCGCGGCTGATCAGCACCTTGGCCATCACCTGGGCGTTGTCGACGACCTGCTCCTGGTAGTTGCGGAACTCGGGGGTCATCGCCTCCTTGAATGCCACCGCCTTGGCGGCGATCACGTGCATCAGCGGGCCGCCCTGCAGGCCGGGGAAGATCGCGGAGTTGATCGCCTTCTCGTGCTCGGCCTTCATCAGGATCAGGCCGCCGCGCGGACCGCGCAGCGTCTTGTGCGTGGTCGAGGTGACGACGTCGGCGTGCGGCACCGGGTTCGGGTAGAAACCCGCGGCGACGAGGCCGGCGTAGTGGGCCATGTCGACCATGAAGATGGCGCCGACCGACTTGGCGACCTTGGCGAAGCGCTCGAAATCGATCTTGAGGGCGTAGGCGGAGGCGCCGGCGATGATCAGCTTCGGCTTGTGCTGCTGAGCCAACTGCTCGAGCGCGACGTAGTCGATCGCCTCGTTCTCGTCGAGGCCGTAGGGCACGACATTGAACCACTTGCCGGACATGTTGACCGACGCACCATGCGTCAGGTGTCCGCCCATCGCCAGGTTCATGCCGAGGATGGTGTCGCCGGGCTTGAGGAAGGCCATGAACACGGCCTGGTTGGCCTGCGATCCGGAGTTCGGCTGCACGTTCGCGCAATCGGCGCCGAACAGCTTCTTGGCGCGATCGATCGCCAGCTGCTCGGCGATGTCGACGTATTCGCAGCCGCCGTAGTAGCGCTTGCCGGGGTAGCCCTCGGCGTACTTGTTGGTGAGCTGCGAGCCTTGGGCTTCGAGGACGGCGCAGGAGACGTAGTTCTCCGAGGCGATCAGCTCGATGTGCTCTTCCTGGCGGCGGTTCTCGGACTGGATGGAGGCCCAGAGCTCGGGGTCGGTCTTGGCCAGGGTGTTTTGCTTGGCGAACATGGGGAATATCCGGCTGGGATGGGAAGGCGGCGATTTTACCCCAGAGCCGGGAACACCCCGGGTCCCACCACGACTACTGCCCGACTTCGTCCAGGGACGCCGGAAGGTGGTCCTGCTCGCCCCAGGAAACGACATGCCAGCGTTGCGCGCGGTATTCGATCCAGTTGAGGCCGGCGTTGGGCATGACGAAGTCGCGCGGCGCCGTGAGGTCGCGGCCGGTGGCGAGGCGATAGGCGACGTCGAGAACGCCGCCGTGGGAGACCGCCAGCAGGCTGCCGCCCGGGTGCGCCGCGACCAGCGCCTGCAGCGAGGCGGCCACGCGGCTGGCGAACTCCGACAGCGTCTCGCCGCCCTCGAGGTCGTGATGCGGATCGCGCGCCGCATAGACGGCATGCAGCCCGGGGAAGCGCTCGCGCGCCTCGGCGCTGGTGAGTCCCTGCATGCGTCCGTAGTGGCGTTCGCGCAGGCCGGCCGCCTGCTTGAGCGGCAGGCCGAGCGCGGCAGCGATCGGTTCGGCGGTTTGCAGCGCGCGACGGAGATCGCTGCTGTAGATGGCATCGAACCGGCGCCCCGCGACGCCCGCGGCCGCGGCTTGCGCCTGGACGCAGCCGGCAGCGTTCAGGGGAATGTCGATCTGGCCCTGGATGCGCCTCTGCGCATTCCAGTCCGTCTCGCCATGGCGAACGAGGCAAAGTCGGGTCGTGTTCAACGTCGTCGGGGAATGCGTAGTGGTTTTCCGCAATGCACGGCCATTCGTCTGGAAAAAAGCCGCAAACAACATTAACCTTAGCCGGCCACACGCAGAACAAAGCAACAGGCCCGCCGGTCGGGCGCAGATTTTACCCGCAGAACAGAACTGTGGAGGAGAAGCAAAAAATGCAAGCCCTGCTCAAGCTGTCCGGCTTGATCGACGACATCAACGAACGCATCGGCAAGGCGGCGACATGGCTGGTGCTCGTCGTCGTCGTCATCAGCGCCGGCAACGCCGTGATGCGCTACACGATCAACTGGAGTTCCAACGGACTGCTGGAAATCCAGTGGTACCTGTTCTCCGCCATCTTCCTGTTCTGCGCCGCCTACGTGCTGAAGAAGAACGAGCACATCCGCATCGACGTCGTCGCCGGCCGCTTCTCGCAGCGCACCCAGAACTGGATCGACGTCTTCGGCCTGATCGTCTTCCTGCTGCCCATGGTCGTGCTGACGATGGTCCTGTCGTGGCAGGTGTTCATGAACGCGTGGGATACCGGCGAAGTCTCGCCGAACCCGGGCGGCCTTGTGCGCTGGCCGGTGCGCCTGCTGCTGCCGCTCGGCTTTTTCCTGCTGCTGCTGCAGGGCCTGTCAGAACTCGTCAAGCGCATCGCCTTCCTGACCGGCAACGGCCCGAATCCGCTCGAGAAGGAAAAGGCAGCCAACGAGATCGAGGAGCTCGCAGCCGCGATCAAGCAGCACCAGGTGGCGCCCGAGGTCGCCGACATCGTCTCGATGAACGCCCACATGGTCGATGACCAGCCGCGCGAAGGGGACAGGAAATGAGCGAATTCCTGATCGCCAACATGGCGCCGATCATCTTCGCCTCGCTGGTGATATTCCTGCTGCTGGGCTTCCCGGTCGCCTTCGCGCTCGCGGCCAACGGCATCATCTTCGGCTGGATCGGCATCGAGCTGGGCCTGTTCCAGCCGACCTTCTTCCAGGCACTGCCGGAACGCATCTTCGGCGGCATCATGAACAACGACACGCTGCTGGCGATCCCGTTCTTCACCTTCATGGGCCTGATCCTGGAACGATCGGGCATGGCCGAGGACCTGCTCGACACCATCGGCCAGCTGTTCGGCCCGATCCGCGGCGGCCTCGCCTTCGCGGTGGTGCTCGTCGGCGCCATGCTGGCGGCGACCACCGGCGTCGTCGCCGCCTCGGTGATCTCGATGGGCCTGATCTCGCTGCCGATCATGCTGCGCTACGGCTACGACCGGCGCCTGGCCTCGGGCGTCATCGCCGCCTCGGGCACGCTGGCGCAGATCATCCCGCCCTCGCTGGTGCTGATCATCATGGCCGACCAGCTCGGCAAGTCCGTCGGCGACATGTACAAGGGCGCATTCATGCCCGGCTTCGTGCTGACGGGCCTCTATCTCGGCTACATAGTGCTCGTCACGCTGATCAAGCCGCAGTGGGCGCCGGCGCTGCCGCCGGATGCCCGCACGTTCCGCGAACCCGACGGCAGGAGCGGCGCCGTGTCGCTGCTGGTGCTGACGGCAATCTCCGTCGCCGCCGCACTCGCCTGGTCTGAATTCCGCATTCCGGCCGACCATCCGCTCGACGAGCGCATCGTGGTGTCGATGCTCGTCGGCATCGGCGTCGCCTTCGTGCTCGCAATCGCCAACCGCACGCTCAAGCTGGGCCTGCTGTCCGCAATGGCCGAGCGGGCAACCTTCGTCCTGATCCCGCCGCTGGGCCTGATCTTCCTCGTGCTCGGCACGATCTTCCTCGGCGTCGCGACGCCGACCGAAGGCGGCGCCATGGGCGCCGCCGGCGCCGTCATCATGGCCCTGATGCGCAAGCGCCTCTCATGGGCACTGACGAAGCAGGCGATGGATTCGACGGCGAAGCTGACCACGTTCGTCGTCTTCATCCTCGTCGGCGCACGCGTGTTCTCGCTGACTTTCTATGGCGTCGACGGCCACCGCTGGGTCGAGCATCTGCTCGACGACCTGCCGGGCGGCCAGATCGGCTTCCTGATCGTCGTGAACATCCTGGTCTTCGTGCTGGCCTTCTTCCTCGACTTCTTCGAGCTCGCATTCATCGTCATTCCGCTGCTCGGGCCGGTGGCGGAGAAGCTCGGCATCGACCTGATCTGGTTCGGCGTGCTGATGGCGGTCAACATGCAGACTTCTTTCATGCACCCGCCGTTCGGCTTCGCGCTGTTCTACTTGCGCTCCGTGGCGCCGGCCTCGACCTACAGGGACCACGTCACCGGAAAACCGACCGCGCCGGTGACGACCGGCCAGATCTACTGGGGCGCAATCCCGTTCGTCGTCATCCAGATCATCATGGTGGGCATCATCATCGCTTTCCCGGAACTCGTCGGCCATGACCCGAAGCCGGTCGACAGCGGGCCGGAGATCGACATTCAGCAGATGCTGCTGGAGGACGCGCAAAGCGCCAACCCGACGGCGGCGCCACCAGCCCAGGACGACGACGCCCTGACGCGCGCGTTGCGCGAGGCGGTCAAAGAATCCAAGTAAGGCGCCGCCCGGGCGGAAACGAAAAGGCCGCGGCAAATGCCGCGGCCTTTTTTTCGAACACGCGTTCGGCTTACCTGATGTGCTGCTGCAGGAAGCTGTCGATGCCGATCTCGGCGACGCCGAACCACTGGTTCTGCGTCTTCTGGTACTTCAGGTACTCGGTGTAGATCTTCTTGAACGCCGGGTTCTTGGCCGATTCGTCGTTGTAGAGCTGGACGGCGGCCTTGTACGCGGCTTCGAGGATCTCGTTCGAGTAGCGCTTGAGCTTGACGCCCTGCTGGACCAGGCTGCGCAGCGCAATCGGGTTCTTGTGGTCGTACTCCGCCATCATGGTGATGTTGGCTTCGTACGCGGCGGCCTCGAACGCGGCCTTGTACTCGGCCGGCAGCTTGTTCCAGGCGTCCTTGTTCACGAAGAAGTGGATCACCGGACCCGGCTCCCACCAGCCCGGGAAGTAGTAGTTCTTGGCGACCTTGTGGAAGCCGAGCTTCTCGTCGTCGTAGGGACCCACCCACTCCGCGCCGTCGATCGTGCCCTTCTCGAGGGCCGGATAGATGTCGGAGCCGGCGATTTGCTGCGTCACCATGCCGAGCGACGAGAAGACGGCGCCGCCGAGGCCGGCGATGCGCATCTTGATGCCCTTGACGTCGGCCAGTGTGTTGATCTCCTTGCGGAACCAGCCGCCCATCTGCACGCCGGTGTTGCCGCCGGCGAAGGAGACCACGTTGTAGTTGCCGTAGAACTCGTCGAGCAGCTTCTGGCCGCCGCCGTAGTAGATCCACGCGTTCATCTGGCGGTTGTTCATGCCGAACGGAACCGCGGTACCGAAGGCGAAGGTCTTGTCCTTGCCGACGTAGTAGTACGAGCAGGTGTGGCAGCACTCGACAGTGCCGTTCTGGGTGACGTCCAGCGCCTGCAGGCCCGGGGCGATCTCGCCGCCGGCGAACACCTGCACGGTGAACTTGCCGCCGGTCATGGCCGCGAGGCGCTTCGACAACACCTCGGCGCCGCCGTAGATGGTGTCGAGGCTCTTCGGGAAGCTCGACGTCAGGCGCCACTTGATGGTCGGCAGTTCGGCCGCCACGGCAGGGGCGACGCCGGAAGCCAGGATGCCGGCGAGACCGGCGTTCTTCAGGAATTTGCGACGTTCCATTCGAAATGTCTCCTACGTGATTGAGGTCAATCCCCGCATAGGGATCGTTTATCGATACTACCCGAAAAAGTCTTGCGTTCGCTCGCGCACGTCACCGCAAGCCTTGTTGCGGTGCGGGCTGCGCGCCTAGTTGCCTGCCACCGTCATGCGCTCGATCAGCACCGAGCCGACCTGCTTCGAACCGCGCACCTCGAGGTCGTTGCCGATCGCCGCGATGCCGCGGAACATGTCGCGCAGATTACCGGCGATGGTGATCTCGTGCACCGGGAAGGCAATCTCGCCGCCCTCCACCCAATAGCCGGCGGCGCCGCGCGAATAGTCGCCGGTCACGTAGTTGATGCCGTGGCCGAGGACCTCGGTGACCAGCAGGCCCGTACCCATCTCGCGCAACAGGCCGCGGAGGTCGAGCGGCCCCGAGGAAACGATCAGGTTGTGGCTGCCGCCGGCGTTGCCCGTGGTCGGCATGCCGAGCTTGCGCCCGGTGTAGGTCGACAGGAAGTAGCCTTGCAGCACGCCGTCCTCGACCACCGTGCGGTCGTGCGTGGCAACGCCGTCGTCGTCGAAGGGGCTCGAGGCAAGGCCCCGCTTCAGATGCGGCCGCTCGTCGATGCGCACGAAGGACGGGAAGATCTGCTTGCCGAGCGAATCCAGGAGGAACGACGACTTGCGGTACAGCGCGCCGCCGCTCGCGGCATGTACGAAGCTGTTCATCAGCCCCGCCGCCAGCGGTGCCTCGAGCAGCACCGGGACCTGGCGCGTCGTGAGCTTCTTTGCTTTCAGGCGCGAGAGCGCGCGGCGCGCGGCGTAGTCGCCGATCCGTGACGCCGGTGCCAGGTCGGCCGGATCGCGGTGGCTCGAATACCAGTCGTCGCGCTGCATGTTCGCTCCCTTGCCGACGATGGGCGCGCACGAGAGGTAATGGCGCGAGCTGGCGTAGCCGTCCATGAAGCCGAGGCTGTTGGCGGAAACGAAATGCGACTGTTGCGCCGAGACCGTTGCCCCTTCGGAATTGGTCACCAGCGGGCTGACATCGAACGCCGCCTGCTCGCACTCGCGCGCGAGCTCGATCGCCTGTTCCACCGAGAGATTCCAGGGATGGAAGAGGTCGAGGTCCATCGGCTTCTTCGCCAGCAGCGCGGCGTCGGGCAGCCCGGCGCAATCGTCCTCGGCGGTGAAGCGCGCGATGGAGAGCGCCGCCTCGACGGTGGCACGCACCGCATCGGCGGAGAAATCCGACGTGGACGCATGGCCGCGACGCTGGCCGAGATAGGCGGTGACGCCGATGCCCTTGTCGCGGTTGTATTCGATGGTCTCGACTTCGCCGCTGCGCACCGTGACGGTCTGGCCGAGTCCTTCCGAGACGTCGGTCTCGCAGGCACTGGCGCCGAGATTGCTGGCATGGTCGAGCACCGCTTGCGCGAGTTCGCGCAAACGACCCTGGCTGTAGCTGAAATCGTGGCCGGACATAGGGAAATTCGGGCGGGAACGGGAAATGCGAAGGCTATAATCATACGCGTGGAAACATTCGACAAGCCCAGCAAGTCACAGATCAAGCGCGAGATGGATGCCCTGCAGGACCTGGGCGCGGAGCTTGTGGAACTCAGTCGCGATCGCCTGTCGAAAATCGACCTGCCGGAGAATCTGCGCGAGGCAGTGCGCGACTGGCAGCGCTTCACCAAACACGAGGCACGGCGCCGCCAGATGCAGTACATCGGCCGCCTGATGCGCGACATCGACCCCGCGCCGATCCGTGCCGCCCTCGACGAGATCAAGGGCATCTCCGCCGCTGCCACCGCACGCCAGCACGCGCTCGAGCGCCTGCGCACGCGCCTGCTCGAGGACGAGGCGGTGATCGGCGAGATCGCGCGCGACTACCCGGGCGCCGACCTCCAGCATCTGCGCCAACTGCGCCGCAACGCGCTCAAGGAGCAGGAGCAGCAGAAGCCGCCGCGCGCCTTCCGCGAACTGTTCCGCGTCCTGCGCGAACTCGAAAACAACGAACACGAAGAAGACGCGCATGACGCAGATGACGCTGGAACTGCCGACGCATGACGGGCTGCTGATCGGCCTCGTCTCGATTTCCGACCGCGCTTCCGCCGGCGCCTACGAAGACAAGGGCATTCCCGCGCTGCGCGAGTGGTTCGCGTCCGCGCTGGCGACGCCCTGGCGCATGGAGACGCGCCTGATTCCCGACGACCAGCCGACGATCGAGCGCACGCTGGTCGAGCTGTGCGACCTCGGCTGCCATCTGGTGCTGACCACCGGCGGCACCGGCCCGGCGCCGCGCGACGTCACGCCCGAGGCGACGATGGCCGTCGCCGACAGGCTGATGCCGGGCTTCGGCGAGCAGATGCGGCAGATCTCGCTGCACTTCGTGCCGACGGCAATCCTCTCGCGCCAGGTCGGCGCGATCCGCGGCAAGACGCTGATCCTCAACCTGCCGGGGCAGCCGAAGTCCATCAAGGAAACCCTCGAGGGCGCGAAAGATGCGGACGGCAGGACCGTCGTGCCCGGCATCTTCGCCGCCGTGCCCTACTGCCTCGACCTCATCGGCGGGCCGTACGTCGAGACGAAGCCGGAAGTCGTCGCCGCCTTCCGGCCGAAGTCGGCGCAAAAGCGCTAGCGCGACTCCGCGATCCAGCGCGACATCAGCGTCGCGCCCCAGGCGACGCCGAAGCCCGTGAGGTCGGTGCCGACGGCACCGAGTCCGCCGCCGCAGTTCGCCGCCGACAGATCGACGTGTATCCACGGCAGGTCGTTGG
>Ga0209066_10005290_pt1 | contig 13664 bp, 10 predicted proteins | sample All_14_2_FD_187198 | JGI IMG/M metagenome (GOLD analysis project Ga0209066, IMG submission 187198) | Freshwater microbial communities in response to fracking from Pennsylvania, USA - Allegheny Zone_MetaG_DW_15 (SPAdes) (version 2) ...
ACGCGGCTGAGTGGGTTCAAGACTGCTGGCACGCTAACTACATCGGCGCTCCGGATGATGGCAGCGCGTGGACCAGCGGCAACCAGTGCAAAGAGCGCGTCAATCGAGGCGGCTTTTGGAGCTACATGAGGGTCGGCCGGGATTCATGTGAAATCCTCGAAAAACTTTGCTAACCATCAGATTTAGCGTGAAAAATCTGGCATCGACTATTTCGACTGATGGCGCCAACCGGCCTTGTGGCTCAACAGTGGCGGATCAAACAACGTACCGCACACCACGTTGAATAAGTGATTCGAGTTCATTAACCCACCACAGAATTCCGGCTCAGTCGCGATGGTCATACCCGTCATTCGCGGGAGAATCCACGACATGAACGGACTTGCTGGATCAAGGCTTGCTTGGATTTCGTCTTGGCCGACCAGTTGAAGCTTCTCGCCTCCTCCGCATGGATCCGGACTTTCGGTGAAGTAATCCAAGTCGATATCGAGGATAACCGAATCGTGCTCTTGCCCTGAAATCGCCTCGGTTAGTTGCTCCACGGAGTCATAACAGCGGAGCAGATGCTTCCGCCCTTCGATATCCACGAAATCCTCGGGGCATTCATCACGTTGCTTTTGCACGACGTGGATGTCGCCAATCAGGTTGAGGTAAGCCGCAGCCAGGATGTGGCCATCGTTTAAGGCATGTAACTTATCCCAGCAAAAATAACCGACAGCCTTGTAGTCAGCCCTATCAAGCGTGCTGAGCCATTCGCATTCGAGGTCGCAGGGTTGAGCAAGATCTTGATGCCAATCCAGAGAAATCAGTGTTGGCGGATTGGGCTGCTCTGCTTGTTTGTTGCGCCACTTGAGCCAGTAGAAGAAAGCGAAACGATGATCCTGAACGATCGCTACTTCGATTGCACGCCTCCTATCGACCGGATGTGCAACGATATCGTAGTAGGTTCCAGGTGGTCGAATGTACTCGTTGGACTCCATGTACCCCTCTGTTTTCTGGTTTGCTGATAAGCATGGTAGCGTTGAAACCATGCAACCCGATGCTCGCGCTTGGGTAGCAGGCAAACAGCATCCTGGCTGGCCCAAAAAAGCCGCACGGCGCTGCCCCCCTCATTACTTTTTTGGGTCAAAGAGCGATTCTTGATTCTCGGCACTTCCTTTGCGCTGTCCGCTGCTTTTCGTTGCCGATGTCTGATTGACAGTGAGCTTTTGCAGGATTTGTTCCTGGCTGGCCAACACTGCCTTCGCTGCGGTCAATTCAGTCTCCAGGCGGAGCCTAGCTTGATTCGCATCCTGTAATTTTCCCGTGCTGCTTTGGTTTTCCACGATCAGTTCATCAATGCGTGCAGCAATCTGGGCCAGGCGCTCTTCCAACTGTTGATTCTTCAGTTCGGAAACAGCCAGATGTTCCCGGGCTGTACGCAGGGGACGAATCTCAGATTCTAAACGGTGTAACTCGCTACGAAGATGGGCATGCTCGCTGGAAAGACGGGCATTATCCTGATGGCTGTGGATGAGTTCCTGTTGTTTCGCATTCACCGTTTCCTTGGCTGCACGCAGTTCGCCCTGCAAGAACTGAATCTGCTGCTCGAACTGCCGCTGGTCCTGCTCCCGTTGTTCCTTCGCCGCAGTGCGGAAATGCTCCAGCGCCTCTCTGGCATGCTGGTGCTTTTCTTCCAGCGATACACGATGCGCGTCTTCCTTTGCCAATTGCTCTTCCATGTCCTGGATACGCTGCGTCATTTGCGCCCGAACGATTCTCTCTTCCTGAAGCGTGGCCATGGTTTCGGCGTGGGCCATTTTTTCTGCCGCCAGATCCAGGGCCTGGCGCTCAGCCAGTCCTCGGAACGATTCGCTTTCGTTACGTAATACAGCCATAGCTTCATTCAGCGCCGCAATTTCCGCCTTGTGCTTGTCGGTCAGTGCCGCCAAGCGCTGATCGGCTTCCTGATGCAGGCGTTCGGCCAGCCGGGCCGACAAATCCTGAATGGCTTCACTGACCGTGACCTGGGTGCCGGTACTACCACCTTCCTCTTCCTCGATTTCCTTGAGGTAGCGGTGAATCGTGCCTTTCGAGCCTGTATTGCCCAATTCGCCACGAATGGCATCGATCGACGGGTAACGCCCCTGCGCCAACAGATTGTCTCGCGCTCTCACCACTTCTGACTTGTAGATTCCGGCTCTGGCCATGGCATCCTCGAATTTCGTACCGTATTACGTAATACGATATTACATACTAAATTTACGAAATTCAAGGTGGTATAAATACAAATTATAAGACGCGATAATGGTTGATTATTGATTGTGATGGGTACATCTCGGACGATCTTATCGAACCTCGGTACGAAATCTTGAGTGGTTCCGACCGTCAATTTGGCATGTCAGATCGGATATCGACTGCAACGTGTGATTGTTGGCGAATCCCCCTGAGGTTGACTGCTGCCCATGCTGCGCTGCACAATATGGTGGCTATGACTGTTACACAATTCACCAAACCGGACACCCCAACACGCTGCTTGTCCAGCGCGGGTTTCGCTTTGTGTGCTTATTTGCACATCAGCTATCGCGGCTTGTCATTGCCGCGAGGCTTCTTCAGCGCAGTCACTCCCCCCTAGGTTCGTTCCGATACAGCCGGTTTTTTTTCGTGAGTCGCCAATGACTCAGGACAAAACCCGTTATCACTTTTGCATCGTGCCCCTGTCGCACAGCAAGAGCCGTATTCCATTTGCTCCTACGAACCCGCCTTCAAGGCTGAAACCGATAACTATGACACTACAGAAACTCCAACAGGACTGGTTTTCCAATATCCGCAACGATCTGCTGGCTGGCGTCGTCGTCGCCCTGGCACTGATTCCCGAAGCCATCGCTTTTTCCATTATCGCCGGCGTCGACCCCAAAGTCGGGCTGTACGCCTCATTCTGCATCTCCGTCGTCATCGCCTTTGTCGGTGGTAGGCCAGGCATGATCTCGGCTGCCACAGGCGCCATGGCCTTGCTGATGGTCACGCTGGTCAAGAATCACGGCCTGGAATACCTGCTCGCCGCCACAGTGCTCACCGGCGTGCTGCAGATCATCGCCGGCTGGATCAATCTCGGCGCGTTGATGCGCTTCGTCTCGCGCTCGGTGGTCACCGGTTTCGTCAATGCGCTGGCGATACTGATTTTCATGGCCCAGTTGCCGGAACTGACCAATGTCACCTGGCATGTTTACGCAATGACTGCTGCCGGCTTGGGGATCATTTACCTGTTCCCGTACATCACCAAGGCGGTGCCGTCGCCGCTGGTGACCATCGTCGTGCTCACTGCCGTCGCCATCTTCCTCGATCTCGACATCCGCACCGTCGGCGACATGGGACAACTGCCGGACAGCCTGCCGGTGTTCCTGCTGCCGGACATTCCGCTCAATTTCGAAACGCTGGCCATCGTCTTCCCGTACTCGCTGACGCTGATGGTCGTCGGCCTGCTCGAATCGCTGATGACAGCGACCATCGTCGATGACCTGACCGACACGACCAGCAACAAGAACCGCGAGTGTGTTGGCCAAGGCGTTGCCAACATCGCCTCCGGTTTCATCGGCGGCATGGCCGGCTGCGCGATGATCGGCCAGTCGGTGATCAACGTGAAATCGGGCGGTCGTGGCCGGCTGTCCACGCTGGCTGCCGGTGTTTTCCTGCTGCTGATGGTCGTTTTCCTCGGCGATTGGGTAGCGCAGATTCCGATGGCGGCACTGGTCGCGGTGATGATCATGGTGTCGATCGGCACCTTCAACTGGGGATCGATCCGCAATCTGAAGGAACACCCGGCCAGTTCCAGCGTGGTCATGGTGGCCACGGTGATCGTCACCGTCTTCACCCACGACCTGGCCAAGGGCGTCGGTGTCGGCGTGCTGCTTTCCGGCTTCTTCTTCGCGCACAAGGTGGCGCTGCTGTTCCGTGTCCGCTCGCGCTCGGAAGATGAGGGCCGCGCCCGCGTCTACCAGTTCTCTGGTCAGATCTTCTTCGCCTCGGCCGACCGGTTCGTCAATTGCTTCGATTTCAAGGAAGTGGTTGAGAAGGTCATCATTGATGTGTCGAAGGCGCACTTCTGGGACATTACCGCCGTCAGCGCCCTCGATAAGGTGGTGCTGAAATTCCGGCGCGAAGGCGTCGAGGTTGAAATCGTTGGTCTCAACGAAGCCAGTTCAACGATGCTCGACCGTTTCGCCATCCACGACAAGGACGGCGCAGAAGATATGCTGGCCGGCCACTGAGGAGAACGATCATGACCCAAAACGAAAACAAGGTCCTCGCCTGCGTCGACCGCTCACATTTCGCCAACACCATCGCCGATGCTGCCGCCTGGGCGGCCAGCCGGATGAACGCGCCGCTGGAATTCCTGCACATCCTCGACCGCCACCAGGAGGTTGGCTCGGGCGAGGATCATTCTGGTGCCATTGGCTTCGATGCTCAAGAGCATCTGTTGAAAGAACTCAGTGACAAGGATGCGGAAAAAACCAAGGCCATGCGCGAAGCCGGTCGGCTATTCCTCAACGGCCTGCGCGAACGCGCCATAGCTGCTGGTGTGCCGGCACCGGACACACGCCAACGCTATGGGCATCTCGAAGAGAGTCTGGCCGAGCAGGAACCCGGCGTACGCCTGTTCGTCCTTGGACGCCGTGGTGAATCGGCGGAAACTACGCAACGTGACCTGGGCCGCAACGTCGAAACGGTCGTCCGTGCGCTGCACAAGCCGATCCTGACCGTCACCGAAACCTTCAAGGTGCCAGAACACTTCATGATCGCTTTTGACGGTGGCGAAGTGACCAAGCGCGGTGTCGAGATGGTTGCCAACAGCCCGCTGCTCAAGGGCATCCCTTGCCTACTGCTGATGGCTGGGAAGCCGGACCCGGAAGCGCCGAAAAAAATGGATTGGGCGAGGTCGACACTAGAAAAATCTGGTTTTGCCGTGAGCACTGAGATCATTGCCGGTGATACTGAAACTGTCATTGCCAAGACCATCCAGGAACGCGACATTGACCTGCTGCTGATGGGCGCTTTCAACCACTCGCCGCTGCGTAAACTGTTCTTCGGCAGCCGCACCAATGAACTGCTACGCTCTGCGAAAGTGCCGACGCTCCTGCTTCGATAACGCATAGCGGACCACGTGAGCTCACCATAGCAAAGGAGAGACAAGTCGATGAAATTGCCAATATCAATCGGTCTGCCCAGTTTTGGTGAGCCCACCTATCGGATCATCGTGGTTTCCGGCGGAGAAAATCTGGTGGGGCGATTGAGCGAAGATCTCAGACCACATGATCTTGATGCACGGCAATTTAAAACCATCCACCAAGCACTAACCTACATCGACAGTGAAGATGAGGGCGAGGCCAACCCATTCACTCTGTGCACCATCCTGGTGACTGCCTCACTCGATATTGCTGCACTGCCAATGGAGATGCGCTGTCGAGTTTCCCTCCTGCAACAACAACACGACATGCTTATCGTTGCCGGTCGTAGCAGCGACACCAACGCCAATGCAATCGCACGTCCAGTTCTTATCAACGATGTGTTGCCATTTCCATTCGACTATGGAGAAGTGCTGCATCGACTCCGGAATATCCTGGAATATCGAGCGATAAAGAGACAGGCAATTCTGACAGAAGCCTTGCTCGCCTGCATCGGCGAGGCGTTGATGATTACCGACCAGAACGACCGAATTCTCTGGGTCAATGCGCACTTTTCTGAACTGACTGGATATCAGGCCAACGAAATCATCGGCAAACGCCCCAAATTCATGCGCTCCAGTCAGAATTCACCAGAGTTTCTTGAACAGATGTGGCGGACGATGAGAGAAACCGGTAGCTGGCGCGGTGAGATTTGGAATCGACGCAAGGATGGTGGCGCCTATGCCGAGTGGCTCACCGTCAGCGCCTTGCGAGGGCTGAACGGGGCAATTGAGGGCTTTCTGACTTTGTTCACGGACATCACGTCACGAAAAATCCGGGAGGAGCATTTGGAGCATCAAGCGCTGCATGACCCGCTGACGACCTTGCCTAATCGGCTACTGCTCGAAGACCGGTTTACCCTGGCGATGGCGCAGGCAAAACGCTCAAAACGTTATATTGCCTTGGTATTTCTCGACCTCGATGGATTCAAGGAAGCCAATGACCAGTTTGGCCACGCCACCGGCGATCAAGTGCTGATTCTGTTAGCCAGGCGGCTCCAAAGCGTACTGCGCAGCAGCGATACCGTTTCGCGCTTTGGTGGTGATGAGTTCGTCTGCTTGCTGAACGACCTAGAAGCGGCAAGCGACGCCACGACTTTGGTGGATAAAATGCTGACTGCGATGGCAGAGCCTTACTTAATTGACGGTCAGACGCTCGAACTCAGCATCAGTATCGGCCTCGGGGTCTTTCCGGAAGACGGCGGTGATTTCGATACGCTGCTGCAATTCGCTGACTCAGCCATGTATCGAGCCAAGGCACAAGGTAAGAACCGCTATTGTTGGCATTGAACGAGCAGAATAATCAGGAGTTTTTCAGACCGATGTAGATCGTCACGCAACATCAAAGGCTCCGAAAGCCTGGCTTTCGGAGGCAAATGGCTCCCGCGCTGAAATGCTTGGCTTGCGGGCTTGCTCCTGATGTGGCGTGCCATCCTCTTGTTGATTCCGGATTTGCATTTCCATGAAGTAGCCGCTGCAGCAATCATTGGCGCGGGTCTCTTGACCCGATCCAAGGCGAGTCTTTATGGAACAGATGGAAGTAAGATCAGTCTCCGCCGCGCGTGACGCTGCTGGGCAGCGCGATAACCCGGTCACACAGGAAGTCAAAAGACGGCGAACGTTCGCCATCATCTCGCACCCCGATGCGGGCAAAACCACCCTGACGGAAAAGCTGTTGCTGTTCGCCGGCGCGATCCATATCGCCGGCAGTGTCAAGGCGCGCAAGGCAACGCGACACGCCACTTCCGACTGGATGGAAATCGAAAAGCAGCGCGGCATTTCCGTCGCCAGTTCGGTAATGCAGATGGAGTATCGCGGCTGCGTCATCAACCTGCTCGACACGCCCGGCCACCAGGATTTCTCGGAAGACACCTATCGCGTGCTGACCGCCGTCGACGCCGCCCTGATGGTGATCGACGCGGCCAATGGCGTCGAATCGCAAACCTTGCGCCTGCTGGAGGTCTGTCGGGCGCGCAACACGCCCATCATCACCTTCATCAACAAATTCGACCGCGAGGTCAAGGACCCGCTCGATGTCATCGACGAGATCGAACGTGTCCTCCAGTTGCCGGCCGTTCCCTTTACCTGGCCGGTCGGCATGGGCAAACACTTCGTCGGCGTGTTCGACATCCAACGCGACCGGATGCGCCTGTTCAAACCGGGTTCGGATCGCCAGACCGACGACGAAACGGCGCTCCAGGGCTTGACCCATCCCGACTACGAAAGCCGTTTCGGCATGCAGTTCAGCCAGGCGCGTCAGGAAGTCGAACTGATCCGCGGGGCGGCCCCAGTGTTCGACAAGGAGGCCTTTCTGGCCGGCCAGCAGACGCCGGTGTTTTTTGGCTCGGCGATCAACAACTTCGGCGTCCGAGAAGTGCTCGATGCCCTGGTCGACATGGCGCCGGCGCCGCTGGCCCGGCCCGCTCTCCAGCGCAACGTCGAGCCCGCCGAGGAAAAATTCACCGGAGTCGTCTTCAAGGTGCAGGCCAACATGGACCCGGCGCACCGTGACCGCATTGCCTTCGTGCGCATTTGCTCGGGGCGTTTCGAACGGGGAATGCGATTGAAGATTTGCCGGACGGGCAAGGATATCCGCACCAGCAGCGCCATGTCCTTCCTCTCCCAGCGGAGAGAACTTCTGGAGGAGGCCTACCCGGGCGACATCATCGGACTGCCCAATCACGGCCTGCTGCAGTTGGGCGACACGCTGACCGAAGGCGAAAAGCTGCAATTCACCGGGCTGCCTTTCTTTGCCCCGGAAATTTTCCAGGGTGTCGAGGTGGCGGACCCGATGCGCGCAAAGCAGTTGCGCATGGGCCTACTGCAACTGGGCGAGGAAGGCGCCATCCAGGTCTTCCGGCCACACGACGGCGGCGGCCTGCTGCTCGGCGCCGTCGGCAATCTTCAGTTCGAAGTGGTGGCGCACCGCCTGCGCCACGAATACGGCGTCGATGCGCGCTTTGTGCCCAGCAAATATCGCCTGGCCCGCTGGATCACGGCGGACGACCCGGATGAACTGAAACGCTTCATCGAATTCAACCGCTACCGGATCGCCTTCGATGTGGTTGAGGCGCCGACTTTTCTGGCGAGCTATCCCAGCGAATTCAATCTCACGGATCGCTGGAAAACCATTCACTTTCACGCCTTGCGCGAACACGCCGGGTTGATTTTTCAATCCCGGCTCAGTGGACAATAAAGGAGGGGCTTAATGCTGACTAAGCAACAAATTGACGGTTTTCAGGTGCAAATCGAATTGGCCCTGGCCAACATGATCGAGGAACTCAACGACAAGACGACGAGTGTTTCCCGGCGCGACCTGCTGAACCGTGAACGTCGCCGCTACGAGGCGGCAATGGAGCGAATCGAACAAGGACGATTTGGCAAGTGCTGCGCTTGTCATGACGAGATTGAAACACCCTACCTGCAAGCCAAGCCCGCCGCCCCATTCTGCGAATACTGCCAGGAGGAAAAAGATGCGCTCCGACAATAAGCCAAACACTGAAGGACTCGATCTCACCTATTTCCGCAATCGCCTCAGCCTGGATCTGATCAAGCTTAACCAGGCGATTGAGGAATCCCGTCAGGCCTCGGCGACGGTGGTACTGGACCAGAGCAGTGTCGGCCGTCTTTCGCGTATGGATGCCTTGCAGCAGCAGGCAATGGCGCAGGGCATGATGGAGCGCTTGCAGTTGCAGAAGCGGAAGCTGGAGGCTGCCTTGGTCCGCCTCGGCAACGGCGGCTTCGGTCTCTGCTGCGCCTGTGGCGACGAACTGGAGGCCCAGCGCCTGCATGCCGACCCCTGCCTTCTTTTCTGTGTGGCATGTATAGAAGAACGAAGTATCGGGAACACGTAATCAACTTCACCCTCTCTGACATGGCCTTAGGAGCAAAAGGATATGATAGGCAATCACAAAACTCATACTCAAATCGCTTATGAGCAGGGTTGATTTCTACCTTCATGCAGCAGAGAGAGCCAACACCCGACGTAGCTACGCATCGGCCATCCAGCACTTCGAAGTGGAATGGGGGGGCTTGTTGCCGGCGACCATCGATTCGATAGCGCGCTACCTCGCGGCATTCGCCGAATCCCTGTCGCTTAACACGCTGAAACACCGACTCGCGGCGCTGTCGCGCTGGCATCAGGATCATGGTTTTCCGGACCCGACGAAAGCCCCGAAGATTCGGCAATTGTTGAAAGGTATCCGAACCCTGCATCCGGCCCAGGAAAAGCGGGCCAAGCCGCTGGAACTGGAAATTCTGCGCGGTGTTGTCGACTGGCTGACGTCAGCCATAGCTGCAGCGGTTAGCCGGGGAGATTCGGCCAATGCCCTGCGATACACCCGTGATCGAGCACTGGTTCTTCTCGGCTTCTGGCGCGGCTTCCGTTCCGACGAACTGGCTCACCTACGCATCGAGTTCATCGAGATCAAGCCTGGAGAGGGGCTGACCTGTTTCTTGCCCCGCAGCAAGGGGGATCGTAACTTGGAAGGTCGAAGCTACTCCTGCCCGGCGCTGTCCAGACTGTGTCCGGTCGAGGCTGTCGAAGATTGGCTGGCTTTGTCTAAACTGACGGCGGGGCCGCTATTTCGTAAGATCGACCGCTGGGGGCACCTATCCGAGGCTGAACTGACACCGAGCAGCATCATTCCCATGCTTCGAAAGTTACTGAGTCAGGCAGGCGTGGCCGACGCAGAGTCCTTCAGCAGCCACTCGCTACGCCGGGGGTTTGCTCAGTGGGCGGGCATGAGCGGCTGGGATATCCGGGAGTTGATGCATTACGTGGGCTGGCGTGACGTGAAGGTTGCCGTGCGCTATCTGGATGGAGTCAGTTCCGACCAGAAAGCGCGTTTCGAGCAGGGTCTGGACAGGGCGCTACCGGAAAAATTGCCTATTCCAACCCGGCAACTGCCGAATCTGCCCGAGGTTGCTCTCACAACAATCGAGGTTTCCATCGATCTATCTGCCTTCAACGGTAGCAGACGCGCCGTTGCCAATGCTTTGCGGGATATGGCGAGTACCTGTCTTGCCCGGTTCCAAGCACAATCGCTGGATCAGGCCGGCCGACAATATCAAATTTTCGTACCAAGCCCGTCGACTGATATCCTGGACGATCACCTCTACGCGCTGCTCGACGAACTCCATCGCATTGCCGACGCTCGTGAGTGCTTTCTGGAGGCTGTCTGCCGCGACACAGCCAGTGGCAGACACTGGGACTGATAGTGCATGACCCAACTTCACGAGACCGCGTATCCCCGCCTGAAAGCTGATCCGTCTGCACAGGATCTCGACGAGATTTATACCCTGACCCCCGATGAAATCGCGTTCATCGACAAGACCGTAAAGCGTCCCATTGCTCGCTCGGCAGCATTCATCTACCTGAAGCTGTTTCAGCGGCTTGGGTACTTCATCCACATCAGGGATGTCCCGTCAGTGATTCGCCAACACATTGTGGCCCAAACGGGGCATCGGCAAGCCAGGGCTGATGAACTTCGGCAGTTCGACCGAACGACGACGCGCACCACATTGATTTCCGCCTTGCGGCGCTACCTGAATGTTCGCCCTCTGGACGATCAGGGACGCGCCTGGTTGCGGCATATTGCAGAAACCGCCGCAGACAGCCGGCATGTGGTGGCCGACATCATCAATGTGATGCTCGAAGAACTGGTGCATCATCGCTACGAGTTGCCCGGCTTCTCCACGCTTGATCGGTTGGGTATCCAGGCCCGGGAAAAGATCCACGACGTCCATTTTGCGAGCATTGCCGACCAACTTGATGCCAGGGTGAAAGCCTTGGTCGACAACTTGTTCAAGGTCTCGTCGGGCGAGACCAGCAGTACCTGGAACCTGCTCAAGCGCGAACCCAAAAAGCCGACCAACAAGGAAACCCGCTCCTATCTGCAGCATATCCGCAGGCTCCAGTTGCTGGTCGACCAACTACCCATTCCCGATATTCCCGTTCCGAAACTCAAGCAGTACCGCTACATCGCCCGTTCGCTGGATGCGACAGAAATGGCAGAGTTGAAGCCCCAGAAGCGCTATGCCCTGGCGGTCATCTACATCCGCTCGCAATTTGCCCAGACGCTCGACGATGCGGCCGACCTGTTTGTCCGCATGCTCCAGAACCTCGACAATCAGGCGCGCAACAAGTTGGGCGAATACCAGCAGGAACACCTCCAGAGAACAGATCGTCTGATCGGCCAGTTGAAAGAGATGTTGCTGGCCTACCGGATCGACGGCACGGATCATCAACGGGTGGAAGCCATCGGTGGTAGCCTGATCGCTGAGGTCGATGACCTGGTGGCCATCTGCGATGAGCACATGGCCTACGCTGGACGCAATCATCTGCCGTTCCTCATCCAGCCCTACAAGATGGTTCGCGCTCAGTTGCTGAACTGTATCGAAATCGTCAATCCGCAGAGTAGCAGTGAAGACGATACCCTGATCCGGATGATGAAAGCGCTGCAGGCTTTGCGTGGCACCCGACATGAAGTCGTCCCGCTGTCGTTGGTCGGGTTGAATGCCGAGGAGGATTTCCAGTGGCTCTCCACAGCCTGGCGAAAACTGGTCATTTCCGAGCGCGCTGACGGTCAAGTCGTTGCCATCAACCGCCGTTACTTCGAACTGGCGGTCCTGTATGCGATCCGCGATGAACTGAAGTCGGGCGATCTGTTCATCCAGCACGGCGAGCGTTACGACGACTATCGGGAGCAACTGGTTGACGACGACACCCTGAATCGGGAATTGGCGCAGTATGGCGAGGTCACCGGTGTCGAAACGGATTCCAGGGCCTTTACCGAGTCTTTGAAGACGGAATTGCTGGAGACGGCAGAGGCTGTTGATGCCGAATTTCCCGACAATGCCTATGCCGAAATCGTCGATGGCCGGCTGATCCTGAAGAAACCGCCAGCCAGCGAACCGCCGCCCGGCATCAGGGCGATCGACCAGCTGATTACCGAGCACATGGAGAACATCAGTATCGTCGACGTACTGATCGACACAGAGCGCTGGCTGCAATTGCACAAGTTGTTTCGGCCTTTGATGGGAACCGAAAGCCGGATCGAGGAATTGCGACCGCGCGTGATCAGCACCCTATTCTGTTATGGCTGCAACCTCGGGCCGACTCAGACGGCGCGCTCAATTCGGGGAATGAGCCGCAAGCAAATCGCCTGGCTCAACATCAAGTACGTGACGGAAGAGGTGCTGGAAAAAGCCATAGTCAAGGTCATCAATGCCTACAACAAGTTCGAATTGCCTGGCTACTGGGGATCCGGCAAGCATGCCTCGGCCGACGGCACGAAATGGAACCTCTACGAGCAGAACCTGATTTCCGAACATCACATCCGCTACGGCGGCTATGGCGGTATCGGCTACTACCATGTCTCCGACAAGTTCATCGCGCTGTTCAGCCACTTCATTTCCTGCGGCACCTACGAGGGCACCCACATCCTTGACGGGCTGATGACCAACACCTCGGATATCCGGCCGGACACCATCCATGGCGACACCCAGGCCCAGAGTTACACGGTTTTTGCGCTTTCCCACCTATTAGGCATCAAACTGATGCCGCGCATCCGTGGCATCAAGGATTTGGTGTTCCATCGGCCCGACAGCAATAAGAAGTTTACGCATATCGACCGGCTTTTCAGCGACGACATCAACTGGCAGATGATCGAGACCCATTTGCCAGATATGCTGCGCGTGGCGGTATCCATCAAGCTCGGGAAAATTTCTGCTTCGGCCATCCTGCGTCGCTTGGGGACTTACAGTCGAAAGAACAAGCTGTATTTCGCCTTCAAGGAACTCGGCAAGGTAATCCGAACCATGTTCCTGCTGAAATACGTTGGCAACGTCGAACTTCGCCGACTCATCCACGCGGAAACCAATAAGTCGGAGCAATTCAATGGTTTCGAGAAAAAACTATTCTTCGGCGGAGAAGGGGTGATTGCCGAAAATCTGCGCCATGAACAGCGCAAAATTATCAAATACAACCATCTTGTTGCCAACTTGGTCATCTTGCACAACGTGGTGGGGATGAGCCGGGTACTGAAACAGATCCAGGCTGAAGGTGCAGTGATCAACCAGGAGGTTCTGGCTGGACTGGCTCCGTACCGATTGGAGCATATCAATCGTTTCGGCGACTACGTTTTGGATTTTCGGCGCAAGGTTGAGGCATTGGATGAGGGATTCCGAATTCTGGAGATCGAATCGCCAAGCCAAGCCGAATGACTAAGCAAGAGCAGATCGGCGAAGCTGGTTTTCGCATCAGCCAAGAAATTTCTTTTTAAGAACAAATCGCTAAGCGGTTTTTCCGAGGATTTCGCACGATTCCCGGCCAACCCTCTACATCGACTTGGTCGCCCGCGCCGCCTACCGCGGCAGAAACGCCGCCGACGGACGCTTCAGCGCCACTGGCTTTCGCCTTGCCAGGGATCGCTGATATTGCTTAGTGGCGCCCTTCAGCGCTGAT
>Ga0209066_10005291_pt1 | contig 13663 bp, 17 predicted proteins | sample All_14_2_FD_187198 | JGI IMG/M metagenome (GOLD analysis project Ga0209066, IMG submission 187198) | Freshwater microbial communities in response to fracking from Pennsylvania, USA - Allegheny Zone_MetaG_DW_15 (SPAdes) (version 2) ...
CGAGGGCTGGAAGCCGGTCAATACGTCATGAGCGGCTCCTTCACCCGCCAGTTTCCGCTTGCACCTGGCGACATTGCCGAAACCCGGTTTAGCGAGATCGGCACTGTTGCTTTACATATTGCGCAGTGAATCGGCTCAGCCCACAAGTGTCACCCGCTTATTCCATGCAAAAGGCCGCCTGAGTCCAAAAAACGTGCCCAATCAATCGGCGCCGGTACACCCGACACTTGTGCCAGGCCGCATGTCAAACACTTGATTAGCCTTTATTCTCACAAGCTACGGCTCAACTGCGCAAGGCGCAAATCAAACCATGGTTTGAAGCAGTGCAAAAGATTGGCAATCCGGTCATCAGCGCCTACCTGCAAGGCTTGCTGCTCACCGGCGCAAAGCGCAACGAATTGGCCACATTGCGCTGGGCTGATGTCGATTTTCAGTAGAAAAGCCTCACTATCCGCGACAAGGTGGAAGGCGAGCGCACCATCCCGCTCACACCCTACATGGAACACCTGATCGCCATCCTGCCCCGCCGTAACGAGTTTGTTTTCAACAGCCCAAGCGCCGCATCGGGCAGGATTGAAGAGTCGCGCATTCAACACGTCAAGGCATTGGCCGCCGCTGCCCTTCCTGCGCTGTCACTGCATGGCCTGCGCCGCTCGTTTGGCACACTGGCCGGATGGGTCGAAGTTCCGGCCGGAGTGGTTGCACAGATCATAGGGCACAAGCTCAGCGTCATTGCTGAAAAGCACTACATCCAGCGCGAACTTGACCTGCTGCACCTATGGCACGTCAAGATTGAGCAATGGATTCTTGAGCAGGCCGGGATTGAATTTGCACCAGTGCAGGCCGGTTTGCGGGTAGTGAAATCACGCAAATAAGTGTAACGACAAATAACCATTGACTTTGCTATTAAATATAACTACATTAAAACTATGCGGACCACATTCGACGAAGCAAAAGATGCACTGAATAATCGAAAGCATGGCGTATCGTTGTCCGAAGCCGAAAAACTGGAATGGGATGACGCATTGATATGGCAGGACACCCGCCGCGATTATGGCGAAGCGCGCATGGTTGCATTGTGTGCGATAGGTGAACGGCTTTACTGCGTGGTTTATGTTGACCGTAACGATGCGCGAAGAGTAATCAGCCTGCGCAAGGCGAATAACAAGGAGAAAAAACTTTATGTATCTAACAACTAAATCCGGCAAAAAAATCCTGCTCAATACGCCTGAAGAGGATGCGCAGATTACCGCTGCTGCGCTGACCGACCCCGACAATTTACCGCTGACTGATGCGGAGTTGAGCCAATTCAAACGAGGGCGCGGCAGACCCCTTGGAAGCGGTACAAAGGAGCAGGTAACGCTGCGGCTTGATACGCAAATACTGGAGCAATTCAGGGCAACCGGCAATGGCTGGCAAACGCGTATAAATGATGCGCTGCTGGACTGGGCCAAGCACCACTAACCATGCTTGACAAGTATTCCTTGACACGCAACTGCTGAGCACCTTCACCAGCATGGTCCGACTTCCTGAATGAAGGCATTGAAAGAAATGCACCATGAACACCAGAACTGTTATTTGCAGAACAGGGGTTGCACAATCGAATCCTTTGGGAGAGGTGTCGATATGAAATACGTATTTGTTACCTTGTTGGGCGCGCTATGCTTCACTGGTTGTTCTACGACGCCTAATTATTTAGTGCGCGGTGCAAGTTCAACATACTTGTGCCGAGCCATCGCTGATGGCAACAGCTCTACTAATCTTTATCGCGAAGTATTGGATGAACGAAAACACAGTTGTCAGGATGGGCTTGCGATTGATGACAAAGGCAAACCGCTTGATTCATTTGGAAAACAGGAATCATCTAAAGTAGCGCTTCGTTCTCCCGTAGGCAGCGTTGATGAAAGAGCCAAAGCACTCAATGAATCCTTTGTTGAACTGCTTGGTAAAGCGCAAGCGGGGAAATCCACATATCTCAAATCGGCACGTGAGCATCGAGATAATTTCTTTCGCCTTTATCCAGAGCATAAAAATAATCTTCATGTCAATGAGTACCTAAGTTATATGGCTATGCTGGCAGAACAAGTTGATCTAAAAAAGATGACTGAGAGTCAAGTTCAATATGAGCTGGCAAAAAAAAGCAGGGAATTGTTCGAGGAGGCACAAAAGGCCGCACAGCAACGACAGCTGGAATTTGATACTGCAAGGACACAACAAACCCAAGCGAAGGCGGAAGTGGAACAGGCTGCACTGATACAGAAACAACAGGATCGACAAGAGCTCAAGGCCAACCTACTCGGTGTGGGCTTGCAAATTTTGCAATGGAATCATGAAATGGCATTGGCTACACAAATGAGACAACAACAGTGCGTTTGGAACAAGCAGGGGATATGGTGGTACCAGACGTGCAACTAGGCATCGTGCTGTGATTGCAGTTGCAATGAACCGGAACATGTAGCTGCCAGCCAACTTTATGACATTTGTCACTTTTGATTCCTGGAAAATCCCCGAGCCCATTCCCGGCTTGCATAGTTCTGGATGAGTGAAGGCATTGGAAGGAATGCACCATGGACAAATCACATGAACCGCTGAATCAACACCTGATCAACCTGCCTGCTGGAACTACTCACATTAAAGTTGGTGATGTTCCTGATTTATTGGCCTCCGCGTTCTACCCGCTACCGGACAGCTATGGGCGCATCTCTTCTCGCGAATCTAACAAGCGTGGCGTGGAGAAGGCGGTTAAAGCTGGAACGATTACGCCGCTGATCCCAGATTCATTGGAAGATCACCCATTCCCGTTTGGTGATGCATTGGATAATCCGTGATTACCATTGAAGATTTTGCGCTATTAGCTAAAAAGGCTCGGATAACCCTGGTGATTGATAGGCCAGCAAAAGTCCGCACTGGTGACACGGCGAGCAAGGACAACAAGCCGAATCTGCCAGAAGGAATTCCAACCGGAACAATCGTCGCCAAATTCAGACTAGAAAAGAATTGGGAGGATAAGCTCAAGCACATTGACCGCAACCCATTTTTACTCGACGCGCTCCTGCGCAAAGGTTCCCGCAAGATCGGCAAGACGCCGGTAGCACCGCACCTATGGAACCCAGTGAAGATTGCATGGATTCTTAACAAGCGCGGGGACAAGCCCTCGCGTGCGATGGAAGCAGTCATCAAGAACCATTTCAAGGCTTGGGAGGATGTATGGATTGAGTCATATGAGGATGCCGAATCAAGCGAGTTTGAGACCGAATAGGGCAGTTTTCACGGCAAGGCCATAGGGCAGTATCCGACGCCAACCCTGACCACAAGAGCATCGGCATAGGGCAGTAGTGCGAGCAAGGAATTGCCCTATGCAAACTGGATTCACCATCAACAACCCGATAGGTGAATCCCATGAACGGAATTACATCGAACACCGGCTTACCGGCAGTCCTGACAACGAATGAAGCCGCAGCAGCAATAAATCGCGCCCCCAAAACCCTTCGGAAATGGGCATACTTGGAGAATGGCCCAATCAGGCCTGTGCGCATTAACGGACGCCTTGCGTGGCCTGTTGCTGAAATCCGTGCGCTGCTGGCAGGGGGCTTGTAAACGGGAAACAGGCGGGAAATATCTTGAATAGTGAAAGGAATAAACACATGAACCGCAATCAAACAATCAACCACTTATTTGCCACCATCGGAACCGAAGGCATTGATGCGCTTGTCCGCGAAGGCCTGCGCCGAGGAACGTCATCCGTCGCAATCATGAATCACTTGAATGTTCCAACGAATACCATTGAAGATTTTTTCAGGCGGCATGAAACCGAGTTTCCGCTAAAGCCCGGAGATCGCGTTCGGGCGCTGGTCGATTTTATGGGCTGGCGTGGCAACGGAACCGTGATTGCGGAACAAGACTGTGACGGTTTTATTCGTTTGAAAAAAGATGGCGCACCTGAAAAGTTTGGCTGCATCGTTTCAGCCTTGCGGCACGAAATTGAATTGACCGACACGCCGGAACTGCTGCCAGAAGGTGCGGCCTTCAATGACTGCGGTTATCTTGAAATTCCCTGCGATTTATCTGAAAGCGGCCAGCATCTTGAGTTTTATTGCCCCCATTGCCAGGCGACGCATCGCCACGGATTGCCGGGCGGATATGTTATCGCGCAATGTCATAAGGCTAATTCGCCTTTGCTGGCGAGGGATAGCGTTTTCCTTTTACCAAAAACGAGGCGTTAACATAAGAAACATTACCCAAAGTAGGCCAGCCGCTGCGCAGGGCTTCGCTTGATGGCCTACCGCTGTGCGCCCTGCGGGTTCGGGTAATGGTCGGTTATGTCTGGCGCCCCAGCCCGGACAACAACCATATCGGCTGCGATAGGTTAGTCAGGCTGCGCGATGGTGGTGTGGGCCGCTTCCGCGCCTTATAGCTTGCTCGCTGGCCGGCATTGCCAGTGGTCAGATGATGGCAGTACCATCAGCGCTTGTCAGGCGCATAATTACCGGATGCATTGAGGGGATGTGATGAAAGATTTATGCGGAAGGTTCCATTTCGCCAAAGACATGAATGGCGATTTTGTGTTCACAATTTCCGACGTATGGTTGATGATCAAATTCGTTTGGCTTCTGCCCGTGAAAGCGGTACTCGCCTTGATTGAGACGGATTCGAAATGGATGACGTTCTTCGAAGTCGATTGTTCAACGGGCGAATCTTGGGGCGGAGGGATTCTCGCCTTTTTCGGGTGGATTGCGATTCTTGTACTTATTGTTTCGTTGCTAGTCGAGTTTGGGAATCGAGCAGGAGGAAGCAACTCATGACTGACGAGGTAAAGCTGCGCCTCTACGTTACCGCGATTGTGATCGTGATGGCGACTCTCTATGTCGGCCCGTTCGCAGTAACTTCTCATTTCAATGAAGTTGAGCAAGCATTGCTCCAAGATTGTCTCAAGGAATTGGAACTCGCGAGTTTTAACTTCTGTTGGGATAAGTCGGGAAGCGAAGCGGAATTGCCATTTTGGGAATACCTGCTTCCTTACGTTCCGGCTGGACTAGCCCTTTGGTTTAACTGGTTGGTTAAGCCTGGCATGCGACTAAGCGATACGGCATATCCAAAGCGAACAATCAATGTCCTGATGTGGTTTGGATTGCTTGTGGGGGCATGGGCGGTATGGCTTCCATTTTCAGAGGTTGTAAGCCGGAACGTCGCAGACCTCTACAAGATCCAATCTCTAATATTTTGGCGGGCCCCTTGGATAGCTGCTGCATGGCTAATGTCACCGATGCTTTTTCACCACTTACTGGCGCCAATACCTTTTGCTGCGAGCATGCGCAAAGGCAAGATCGGGTTGTGGTTGCTGGCAGCAACGCCTGCTGCGTCATTCGCACTGTACGTCATCCGTCATCCGTGAGTCGATAAAAGTCTAGCGGACTAACTAGTCCCCCGCCCATGCCGACTTCACCGGCAAGGTGGTTGCGGTGGCCGATGGCGACACTATCACGGTGCTGCGCGACAAGGAACAGGTAAAAATTTGACTAGTGGATGTCAATGCGCCGGAGAAAGCGCAGGCATTCGGCAACAGATCGAAGCAGTCTCTTTCAGAACTGTGTTTTGACAAGACGGCGACACTGGCTGACCAAGGGAAAAACCGCTACGGCAGAACGCTGGCGCGGGTGCATTGCGACGGTCTTGATGCGAATGCAGAACAAGTACGCCGGGGCATGGCCTGGGTGTCGGCGGCGGTAACAAGCCATCGGTAACCGATAGCCGAGTTAACAAAAAATTGTCTCCGGCCCTATCCATAGCAATCACATAGAGGTCGGTTGCCCATACCCCCCTGCCCCGTGGGGGTGCCTGAAAAGTATCTTTGGCGAGTGAAGGCGGATAGCTGAAACTGCTGCGATCCCGATTAACCCGCCCCCCCCGGTCGGGTCCGTGGCCGTAGTCGTCGGGTTCCCTTGTCGATATGGGTGCCTGCGCCAGGGGTTTCTCGAATATGGCACCGAGATAATTCGACGGGGCGGGGGCGGGGAACACCTATCCTATCGTCTTGAAAACTTCAATAGGCTATGGCTATTCCCGACTTGTAGCCGTGCGCATGACGCACATGCACACTCAGAAAAATATTCTTGGCGAAATTTTGCGGGAAGGTAAAGGCGGGGGTAGCTTCAATGATGGGGCAGGGTGCATTCGTGTTCTGGGCATACCCCCCTACCCCACCCCTGCTCGTCGCGCCTACTGCTGACCGCTTAAAAGTCGGCGCTGGTGGTACGGCAACAGCCTGCCGCACTGCCGATAAAATCCTACATAGCCCCTACATGGTCAAACACCTGATGGAAACAAAAAAGGCCTTCATCGCTGAAAGTCTTGGTATAACTGGTGGTGATGGGGGGACTTGAACCCTCGACCTACGGATTATGAATCCGTCGCTCTAACCAGCTGAGCTACATCACCGCTGATATGCAACAAAGGGGCGGGATTATGTCGTTTTCACGTCCTTCTTGTCAAGGCGTACGTGTGTAGGCGACAATGGCAAGATGAACTTTGATATCGTGATTGTGGGTGGTGGGTTGGCTGGCCTTGCGCTAGCGGCGGCGTTGCGGCGTTCGGCTTTTTCTATCGCGTTGATTGAGGGGGCGACACCGAATGCCCCTGCCAAGCGCATCTATGACTTTTCTGCCGCTACAACAGCTGCGTCTTGGGATAGCCGCATCTATGCCATTAGCCCGGCAAATGCCAATTTTTTAGCAGAAATTGGCATCTGGCAACATCTTGATCCTTTACGCATGGAACCTGTGCGCAATATGCAGGTGTTTGGTGATGGCAAAGGCCGGCTTGATTTTTCGGCTTATGACAGTGGCGTTGCTGAATTAGCATGGATACTTGAGTCGTCGCTGATGCAAACTGAACTGCGGGAAATGGTTAAGCGGCAAGGCAATCTCACGTTATTTTGTCCTGCAACACCGCAAGCACTTGTTTTAACTGATACCGCCGCCGAGCTTACGCTGACCGATGGGCGCCAATTGACCGCACGCCTGATTGTTGCAGCTGATGGTGCAGATTCATGGACGCGCCGTGCAGCAGGGATTGAAGTGGCTTTCAAAAACTACGACCAACTGGGTGTCGTGGCTAATTTTGCCACTGCGTTGCCCCATTACCATACGGCGTTCCAATGGTTTCGTGCAGATGGCATTCTGGCTTGGCTACCCTTGCCTGGACAACAGATATCGATGGTATGGTCCGCCAAAACAGCGCTTGGCGAGGCGTTACTGTCGGAGTCGCCAGAAGATTTGTGCACTAGAGTCGCTAACGCTGGCGGCCATCTGCTGGGCGAGTTGAAATTAATCACTCCGCCAACCGCATTTCCGCTGCGGCTGATGCGCGCACCACGAACGGTGTTGCCACGTTTATGTCTGGTAGGCGATGCGGCACATACGGTTCATCCATTGTCTGGTCACGGCATTAACTTAGGATTTGGTGATGTTCAGGCTTTAGCGAAAACGCTGCTTAACGCTTTTCCAGTCGAAGATTGTGGCGACTTTTCCTTGTTGCGACGGTTTGAACGATCGCGTAAAGAGGAAGTTTTTATGCTACAAGCAGCAACGGATCATTTACAGCGTTTGTTTGCCATTCGGCGCGGGCCGCTTATTGGTTTGCGCAATGCTGGATTGAACCTCACCAATCATTTGCCTGTCATAAAGGACGCTTTGGTTCGTTATGCGTTGGCATCCTAACTGCATCCTAACTTTTTGGAGATTTAATGAATAAGAAATTGCTTGCAGCAGCCACATTGTTTGTTAGTTTTGCGACGCTATCCTTTTCAACGCTATCTTTAGCGGGTGAGGCTGACGTAAAAAAAGCACTTGAAACAACTTTGGGTAAAGTTGAAAAAATCAGCAAAGCACCTATTACCGGCCTCTGGGAAGTTGTTGTTGATGGACAGATTTTTTATGTGGAAGACACGGGTCGTTATGTACTAGCCGGTAATTTAATCGACACTAAAACAGGTAAAAATTTAACCACTGAACGGCAGTTCAATGCCTTGCCACTTGAGCTGGCCATCAAGCAAGTGCGAGGGAATGGTAAAAATGTATTAGTCACGTTTGAAGACCCTAACTGTGGCTACTGCAAAAAACTGGCCAAAGAATTGACGTCGGTCAAAAATCTCACGCTGTACACTTTCCTTTATCCCGTGCTTGGGGAAGACTCCTTCGAGAAATCCAAAATGATTTGGTGCGCGCAGGATAAAGCCAAAGCCTGGAACGACTGGATGATCGCTGGCAAAACCTTGGCTTCAGTGCCCGCCAAATGCGATACCACCGGGCTGGAAAAATCAATCGCACTGGGACAAAAGTTGCGTATCAGCGGCACACCCGCGATGTTCTTCGCAACCGGTGAGCGAGTAGGCGGCTACATTCCGGCAGCAGAAATCGAAAAGCGCTTTAATGCCAAAGGCGGTTAATGACAGCAACACCATGCTGTAAAAAGTCGGCGCTGGTGATACGGCAACAAATACTGTCCTGCGTACCCCAGCCCGGTAATCTTCACTATCTAGCGTCTTGGTTGCGTTAAAAAGAAGTTTCCCGTTCGGCAGATGCGGTAATTTTATGGATGGTCAAATCGGACCCTTCAAATTCTTCTTCTGCATCAAGCCGAATGCCAACAACCAGTTTGAGAACGCCATAAACCACAAAACCGCCAATCAGCGCAATCAAAATACCCATAAGCGTACCAACCACTTGACTGAATAAGGCCACACCACCCCGGCCACCTAAAGCCGTTGCACCAAAAATACCGGCAGCGATTCCGCCCCACGCACCACACAACCCATGCAACGGCCACACACCCAATACATCATCAATTTTCCAGCGATTCTGCGTCAGGGTGAACATCACCACAAACAGCCCCCCTGCGATGCTGCCCGTAGCCAATGCGCCCAGCGGATGCATCAGGTCTGACCCCGCACAAACAGCAACCAAGCCCGCCAAAGCACCGTTATGTACAAAACCAGGGTCGTTTTTGCCTATTACTAACGCAGCGAGCGTACCGCCTACCATGGCCATTAACGAATTCAATGCAACCAGGCCGGAAATCTTGTCCAAGGTTTGCGCGCTCATCACATTAAAACCAAACCAGCCGACAATAAGTATCCACGCACCCAAAGCCAAAAATGGCACGCTCGAAGGCGGATGCGCTGCGATGCTGCCATCCTTGCCATAACGCCCACGCCGCGGCCCAAGTAACAACACAGCAGCTAATGCAGCCCAGCCGCCAACGGCATGTACGACCACCGAACCGGCAAAATCGTGAAACTCTGCACCAAACTGGCTGACAAGCCATGCTTGAATACCCCACGCTTGGTTCCAGGCGATGCCTTCAAAAAATGGATAGACTAAACCCACCAGACACATGGTGGCCACCAATTGTGGTTTGAATTTAGCGCGCTCGGCAATGCCACCAGAAATAATCGCCGGCACAGCCGCGGCGAAGGTTAACAAAAAGAAAAACTTGGTCAGGTCAAACCCACTATTTTGTGCCAGCACTTCTGCAGTGCTGAAAAAATTGACGCCATAGGCAACACTGTAACCAACAAAAAAATAAGCCAGTGTGGACACTGAAAAATCTGCCAGAATTTTTACCAGTGCATTAATTTGATTCTTTTTTCGCACAGTGCCCAGCTCTAAAAAAGCAAAGCCTGCATGCATCGCCAAAATCATGATGGCGCCTAATAAGATGAACAAGACATCCGCCGAAGTTTTTAAGGGTTCCATAGATCAAGTCTTTCGTTAACGCACTACATTAAGGCAAAATTTGAAATATGGAAGCAAAAGACGTTCCATGTCTATATGCATTAAATATCAATATGTTATGCTAAAGATCCCACAAGAAAAAATCTTTTGGTGCAAAATTCACCCTTTTATGCACCATATTGGACAAGCTAATGCACCAATATAAGAAATGTCTTGCGTAAGCGACGCCAAATATTTGCTCCTCTACAAGAAAGCTTTATTTTGGTGCATTAGTTGATGCGTTAGTTGGCCCGTTAGTTGGCGCATTACTTGGTGCATAGTCAATCGGCATCAACACCCATAAACGGCCACTCTGGCGCATTTTGCCGGCCAGATTACCGGCTTGCTCGCCGCTACCCCAGTAAAAGTCACCGCGCACGGCCCCCCGAATTGCGCCGCCCGTGTCTTGCGCCAGCATCAACTTTGTGAGCGCTTGCTCACTATTCGGCATTGTGGTTGCAAGCCATAGGGGAGCACCTAGCGGTACATAACGCGGATCAACCGCTAATGCTCTTGTGGGCGTTAGCGGCACACCTAACGCACCTAAAGGACCTGGGCCTGTGAGTGGCAGTTCGCGAAAAAAAACCATGCTGGGGTTTTGGTTTAGCAGTTCATTAAGCCGTTTGGGATTATTTTCTGCCCAGTTTTTAATGCCTTGCATGGAGGCTTGATCAATAGAAATCTCACCTTGATCTATCAACCAGCGGCCAATGGATCGGTAAGGATGACCATTTTGATCCGCATAACCCACCCGCATGCGGCTGCCATCGGGCAGGGCAATCTGGCCTGAACCCTGAACCTGCATGAAAAACAACTCAACTGCATCCGACACCCAGGCAATCGCCTCATGTGAGCGCTTGCTTCCCTGCTTATCCCATTCAGCTCTGTCGTAGTAAGGAATCAGCTTTTTTCCCTCAAGACGACCGCGCAGACGCAGATGCTTTAATTCTGGATAAATTTTGGATAAATCGACCGTGATCAAATCGTCTGGCGCTGCATGCACGGGATAAGGATTTTGCCGCGATGGCTTGCGGCTGCCTTGCAACACCGGCTCGTAGTAACCCGTAATCATGCCCGTGCGCGATCCATCCGCATTGACCATAGCCCAGGGCTGAAACTGGCTTTTAAACCAGCCACGCACCGATTGCGGGCTGCTGACGTCGGCCGTCTGCGCAGCCAGACAAATCGGCTGCCAGAGCGCTTGTTTGCTGAGCGTGCGGCAGCTGTCCAAAAACGCGATGAAGGCGGGCGTCGGGTCATCTTCCTCCCAACCTGGCAAATCCTCCCAACGTGCCGTTTGCATCGGCGGGGCAGCGGGCAGCTCGGCTGGTTTGGCAGGCGCACATTTGGGCACGGGTGGACATTGCGTTAGCGATGCAACCTGCCCATCAGGTTGCGTGGCAGACCTTGATGCTTGCGGAGCGGGAGAGACCGTCGTGCAGTTAGACAACAAAAGTGCCGAACAGGCAACAAGAATGAAGATAGAGGAAATTTTCATGAATCTGCTAAAGTTCGCCGCGTTAAAAACCGAGAGTTTACCGATGACTGACTTTTCTCGCTTTCTGCTTCGCGCCGAAGCGCTTATGGATCGTATTGAGGCAATTTTGCCGCCGGCCTTGCCGGAAACCGATTGGTCAGCCTGCGCTTATCGCTGGCGTAGTCGCAACGGACGTGGCTGGCTGGAAAGCGTGCGCCATCCTCACGCCATAGGGCTGAATGATTTGCAGGGCGTGGATGCACAAAAAGAGGGTGTCACGCAGAATACGCTGCAATTTATCCAGGGAAAACCAGCCAACAATGTGCTGCTTACCGGTGCGCGCGGCACGGGCAAAAGCTCACTGGTCAAAGCAGTGTTCAACCGGTTTTCTCATCGCAGTTTGCGTTTGATTGAAGTGGATAAGGATGATCTAGCGTATTTGCCGGATATTGTTGACCTTGTTTACGGACGGCGCGAAAAATTCATTCTTTTTTGCGATGATTTATCGTTCGAAACTAACGAGCCGGGCTACAAAGCCCTAAAAAGTCTGCTCGATGGCTCGATCACCGGCATGCCGAAAAACTTGCTGGTGTATGCCACCTCCAACCGGCGCCATCTGATGCCGGAAAAAATGTCAGAAAATCTGGAAGCCACGCACACAGAAGACGGCGACGTGCATCCCGGCGAGACCACGGAAGAGAAAGTCTCGCTCTCCGAACGTTTTGGCTTGTGGTTGTCGTTTTACGCTTTCAGCCAGGATGAATACCTCGACATTTGCGCACACTGGCTAACTGCGTTTGGTCACCCGACAACATCACTCGAGCCTGACAATCCCATTCGCCGCGAAGCCTTGCAATGGACGCAAATGCGTGGTGCAAGGAGCGGCCGAGTGGCTTGGCAATTTGCGCGCGATTACGCCGGACGGCACAGTGCAGCAAAAAAATAAGCCCACCCAAGATTTCGCTCACAAAGGCCATAGGATCTACCTTGCATGAAAATTACTCGTGTCGCTGCTGCTGTGATCGAACGGCCTGACGGCCAATTTTTGCTCGGTCAGCGGGCGGCTGATACCGTTTATGCCGGTTACTGGGAGTTCCCAGGTGGGAAAATCGAGGCTGGCGAAACGCCAAAAGGAGCCTTAATACGCGAGTTGCATGAAGAACTTGGCATCACGGTTGTACGTGCCGACCCATGGTTGCGCCGCGAACATGTGTATGAACACGCCCATGTGCAGTTGTATTTTTTTCGCGTGCGCGCCTGGCAAGGTGACATCACGCCACACGTGCACAGTGCATTGCGTTGGCAAATGCCTGCTGCAACTAGCGTACAACCCATGTTGCCAGCCAATGCGCCTATTCTGGCCGCCCTTAACCTGCCTGCGTTTTACGCCATTACTCATGCGGCAACGATAGGTGTTGATGCACAGCTCGCCGCGTTGGATAGCGCACTCGCACGCGGCCTGAAACTGGTTCAGCTCCGCGAACCTCAGCTTGATGCCAACGTCCGCCGGGACTTTGTTCATGCAGCAGTCAAACGCTGCCACGCGGCTGGTGCTCGCGTGCTGATACATAGCGACATTCATTTGGCGCGCGAAGCGGGGGCAGACGGGGTGCACCTTACCGCCAGGCAACTCATGGCAACCGCCACCCGCCCCGACTTTCCCCATACTGACGCTGCGTTAGTCGCAGCGTCATGCCACAGCACCGCAGAAATGCATCACGCCGCGCAATTAGGCTGCGATTTTGTGGTTTATGGCCCTGTACTTGAAACCGCCACCCACCCCGGCCGCAAAGGTTTAGGCTGGGAGCGATTTGCAGCGGTGGTGAGCGGTCAAATGAAGGTAACTGAAACGAATGAGACTGACCTGTCGACATTAGGCGCCGTATCACCAGCGCCGACTTTTCCACCGATTTACGCTTTGGGCGGGCTCAGCCCGGAAGACATCGACACCGCCTGGGTTCATGGCGCTCATGGCGTCGCGGCAATTCGTTCGGCCTGGCAGGCGGATCAAAAAACTGGCTTGCCGAATACTCAACCGCACTGAACTCCACATCTTTTAATTGTTCAGCTGTAGGTAGACATTTCCTGTAAACCGTTTCCATGCAGCGCTTTGACTTACCCGACTACGATTCAGAGTCGGCTTCATCGCTCAACGGTTCTTCTTCTTTTGCCGCAATACGATATTGATCGTTTGCCCACGCGCCTAAATCATCCCGCTTGCAGTATGCAGAGCAAAAAGGGCGAAATCTGCTTTCTTCGACCCAAGGCACAGCGGCGCCACAGCGCGGACACGAGACAATGCGTGGAGATTTTTTGGCTACACTCACTGAAGCTCCCGTCGATCGAGAAGAAGAATCGCGTGCAGTTGCCATGCTCAAAGATTACATAACGTCATATCAAACTCAATATCCGCTTC
>Ga0209066_10005292_pt1 | contig 13662 bp, 7 predicted proteins | sample All_14_2_FD_187198 | JGI IMG/M metagenome (GOLD analysis project Ga0209066, IMG submission 187198) | Freshwater microbial communities in response to fracking from Pennsylvania, USA - Allegheny Zone_MetaG_DW_15 (SPAdes) (version 2) ...
CCGCTGACCCTTCGAAAACGCGGAGGGCGGAAGCAGGTAATCGCGCCGGATGGCGCAACCCGGGGAACGCCGCGCCTGCGGATCGACAACACGATGGTGAAGGCGCTTGCCCGCGCACATCGCTGGAAGCGGCTTCTGGAGAGCGGCCGATTCGCCTCGGTGACCGAACTGGCCGAGGCCGAGAAGATCAACCAGTCCTACCTGTGCCGGGTCCTGCGCCTGACCCTGCTGGCGCCGGACATCGTCGAGGCGATTCTGGACGGACGGCAGCCGCCCGGGATTCAGCTGGATGTCTTGCTAAACCCTCATCCCGTTGCATGGTCGACGCAGCGCGAGCGCCTCTTGGGTTAGTGACAGCCCGCCTTCGGCGATTCCTCTGGCGCACTCCGGCAACTTCTGGCACCCTTTGCCATCCTTTCCAGGAGGGCCCGGTTCCCATGCCGGACGAAATTCTAACGCTGCCGGAGGTGGCCCAATTGCTGAAGGTCGCCGAGAAGACCGTCTACACCATGGCTCAAAAGAGCCAGCTACCGGCCTTCAAGGTGCGCGGCCAATGGCGGTTCAAGCGCGTCGACCTCGATCGCTGGATCGAGCAGCAGAAAGCAGCCTCGCGCGACGAGGGAAGGAGCTAACGTGGCAAACTCCCTTTCTTCGCAGATCCAGGATGTTCTGCCCAGAACGCAGGATGCCTACTACAAACTGATTCTGGCGGTAGGGCCTGCGCGTGTCGGCAAGACCGCCGCACTGTCCGACCTTGCAGCGCGACACAATTGGCCGCGGTTGAACGTCAATCTCCGCCTTTCGGAGAAACTTCTGGATTTGACGCACCGCCAGCGCGCCGTGCGAGTCGCCGGCATTCTCGACGACACCATTCGCGATGAGGCGTCCGAGGTCGTTCTTCTCGACAATATCGAGCTGCTTTTTGCGGAAGAGCTGGCGCAGGATCCGCTCCGGCTCCTCCAGTCCCTTTCCCGGAACCGAACGATAGTCGCCGCATGGCCGGGAAACTTCGATGGCGCGTCTCTTACCTATGCCGAGCCCGGCCATCCCGAGGCTCGGCGATATCCAACGCCCCAAGCGGTGATTGTTAAGGCCGGTGATACCGACCAGGTCGACGCGGGATCGTCTGGCGAGGAGACGAAATGAAATACTCTGACCTGATTCAGTTCGAGCCAATTGAAACGGTCGTCCAGCTCCGGGAAGCCGACACCGCCGCAGATGCCCGTCGTCTGGTCGAGACTTTCGTCATCTCCGACCGCATGGCCGAGATGCTCGGCGAGCTCGTGTTTCCGCAGTTGCAGTTCAGCAAGCCAGCCGACAACAAGGGCATTCTCGTTGTCGGCAATTACGGCACGGGCAAGTCGCACCTTATGGCCGTCATCTCGGCAATCGCCGAGCATGCCGATCTCGTTTCGCGGATGACGAATCCAAAGGTCGCTGAAAAGGCCGCAGAGGTCGCCGGCCGTTTCCGCGTGATCCGTGCCGAAATCGGTTCCACCACCATGTCTCTGCGGGACATTGTGTGTTCGGTCCTGGAGGATGGACTGACGCGGCTCGGAGTCACTTACGAATTCCCGTCCACCGACGATCGCCACGAGAACAAGTCTGCCTTCCAGGAGATGATGGCCGCATTTCAGGCCAAGCACCCTGATCGTGGTCTGATCCTGGTTCTCGATGAGCTTCTCGACTATCTGCGCTCTCGCGCGGACCAAGCCCTAAGCCTCGATCTTTCCTTCCTCCGGGAGCTTGGTGAGGTCTGCAAAGGCTCTCGCTTCCGCTTCATCGCCGGCGTGCAAGAAAGCCTGTTCGACAATCCGCGCTTTCAGTTCGTCGCCGACACGCTCCGGCGCGTGAAGGATCGGTTCGAGCAGGTCCGTATTGCTCGTGACGATGTCGCTTTTGTCGTGGCCGAACGAATTCTGAAGAAGGACGCCAAACAGCAGGCGTTGATCCGTGAGCACCTGAAGCAGTTCGCGCCGCTCTACGGCTCGATGAACGAACGAATGGAGGAATTCGTCCGTCTCTTCCCCGTGCACCCAGCCTATCTCGACACGTTCGAACGCGTATACGTGGCCGAAAAGCGCGAGGTGCTGAAGACGCTCAGCGCCGCAATTCGCCGCATCATCGACCTGGACGTCCCGGCAAACGATACCGGACTCATCGCCTACGATTCCTACTGGAGCGTGTTGCGGGACAATCCGTCATTCCGATCCGATCCCGCCATCAAGGAGGTCATCGATCGCAGTGGCGTCCTCGATGCGCGCGTCCAGCAAGCCTTTACCCGCCCGCAATACAAGCCTGCGGCGATCCGGATCGTGCACGCGCTGTCGGTGCACCGGCTGACAACGTCCGACATCTACGCGCCGATTGGAGCGACGGCGGAGGAGCTGAGAGACGATCTCTGCCTGATGCTGCCCGTTCCCGAAAAGGACGCCGGCTTCCTCCGCACGCTCGTCGAGACGGTGCTGAAGGAGCTACTGCGGACGGTGAGCGGTCAGTTCCTGAGCTTCAACAAGGAAAACGGCCAGTACTTTCTCGACCTGAAAAAGGATGTCGATTTCGACTCCCTCATCGAGAAGCGAGCCGAGACCCTCAGCGACGCGCAGCTGGATCGCTACTACTTCGATGCTTTGCGGCGCGTGGTCCTCGAAGACCCAGATGCCGCGCCCTACGTCACCGGCTATCGCATCTGGGAACACGAGATCGAGTGGCGGGAACGGCGCGCCGGCCGAAGCGGGTACCTGTTCTTCGGCGCTCCGAACGAGCGCTCGACCGCGCAGCCCGCGCGCGATTTCTATCTCTATTTCCCGCAGCCGTTCGACACGCCCTATTTCAAGGATGAGAAGAAGGCTGATGAGGTCTTCTTCAAGCTGAAGGATCGCGACGACACATTCGACCGTACCCTGCGCCTCTATGCCGGTGCTCGTGAACAGGCTGCCGCTGCCTCGGGCAGCAACAAGAAGATCTATGAGGACAAGGCCGGCGACCATCTCCGCAACCTGACATCTTGGCTCCGCGAACATATGCCGACGGCGGTCGAGGTCGTGCATCAGGGACGGTCCAAGACGCTGCAGGAAATCGTCCGCGGCAAGCTCCCGCCCAATGCGACGGTCAAGGATTACGTCAACACGGCGGGCTCGGCGCTTTTGGCGCCTCACTTCGCCGATCGAAGCCCGGAGTATCCGATCTTCAGCGTTCTGGTCACACGGCAGAATCGCGACCAGGCCGCGCAAGAGGCATTGCGGTGGATCGCCGGTGGCGTGAAGAGCAAGCAGGGCACGGCAATTCTCGACGCTCTGGAACTGTTGGACGGCGAGACGCTCAAGCCACGCAACTCCCGCTACGCCAAGCACGTGCTCGACGCCTTGAGCCAGAAGGGCCAAGGCCAGGTCCTCAATCGATCCGAGCTGGTCGCGTCGGAAGCGGGCGTCGACTACTGGACGAAGTTTCGCATCGAGCCTGAGTTTCTGAGCGTGGTCCTGGCCGCATTGGTTCACAGCGGAGACATCGTCCTCAGCCTCGCCGGCAAGAAGGTGGATGCGGCCGGCATCGATCAATTCGCAAAAATTGGCATCGCCGAAGTCACGGAATTCAAGCACATCGATCGCCCGCGCGATCTGCCGCTCGGGCCGCTCCAGGATCTGTGCGATCTGCTCGACGTGCCCAAGGGGCTTATCGTCAATCCCGCGAACCGGGATGACGGCGTGGCCAAGATTCAGCAGCGCGCCGGTGAGCTTCTCGGCAAGGTCGTCGCCGCCCAGGCGCGCATTCCGGACCTGATCTTCTGGGGCCGCCCCATTCTCTCCGATCAGGAGCAGAAAGACTGGAAAGACCGGCTCGGCAGCCTGAAGGGGTTCCTTGAATCGCTCCAGCCGTTCAACACCTCCGGCAAGCTGAAGAACTTCCCCCACGACTCTGCGGCAGTGCTCGGCCAGAAGCCGGCGATCGACCTCTCCCGCGAAGTCGATGAGCTTGGCACAGTGCTCCAGCAGACCAACCCGCTGACGTCCTATCTCGGCAAGTCGGAGGCACTGCTCGACCCCAGCCATCCTTGGCAGGATGCCGTCCGAACCGCGCGTGCCGACCTCATGGCCAGGATCGCGGGCCCCAAGCAGCGCTCGGAAACCGATTTCAAGCGGCTTCTCACCCAGACGCTGGGCGATCTAAAGACCAAGTACCAAGACGCCTATCTGACTGCGCACGAACGTGCCCGCCTTGGCGCGAACGACGACAAGCGCAAGGCCAATCTCGCCAAGGATTCACGCCTCGCGCAAATTCAGAAGATCGCCAACGTCGAAATGATGCCGACGCCGCAGCTGCGCGATTTCGAGAACAAGCTGTTTGCGCTGAAGACCTGCTTCCAGCTTGGGCGTCCAGACCTGGACAGCGATCCTCTCTGTCCGCATTGCGGTTTCCGACCGGCCGAGGAGCCGGCTGGCAGTGCAGCCGCAAAGAAGACGCTCGCTGATCTCGACGAGACGCTGGACGCCATCGTGCGCGGATGGACGGAAACGCTTCGCACCAATCTCGAAGACCCGACCGTGTCGGGCAACATCGAGCTGGTTAGTGACCCCGTTGGAAAGGGAGAGCTGCGGGGCTTTCTCAAGAGCAAGGCGCTCCCAGATCCGGTCAGCCCGGCGTTCGTGAAGGCGCTGCAGGAGGTTCTGGGAGGCCTGCAGCCGGTGACTTTCGGCAGCGCCGATCTTCACGCCGCACTTTCCGACGGCGGCCTGCCGTGCACCATCAGCGATCTGAAAGAACGCTTCGACCGCTATGTCGTCAATCTGACCAAGGGCAAGGACACGTCCAAGGTCCGCATCCTAATTAAGCGGGACTGATCGGCATGGCTCAGAGGCGCACTTCCCGGGGTAGCGGCGACCTTTTCATTGAAGGGTCTGGGCAACTCCGATTGGTTGACAAATCGGCCGAGCAGCAGGCTTTGGAGAAGGGCAAGGTTGAATGCCTCGGGATGACGTTCGACAACGAGGACGTGCGACGGGCCTACTTCACGGAGTGTCTTCGCGAGAAGCTGGCCGATCCTGAGTTCCGGCAGACCCCCGGGTTTCCGAAGGGGACGGACGAGGACATCATCCGCATGTCCGATCCGCCATGGTACACCGCCTGCCCCAACCCCTTCCTCGCCGACTTCGTCCGGGCGTACGGTAAGCCTTACGATCCGAAGGAGCGCTACGAGCGCGACCCCTTCGCAGTCGATACGAGCGTCGGCAAGACCGATGCGCTCTACAAGGCGCACGGGTACCACACGAAGGTGCCGCATCTCGCGATCGTCCCGTCGATCCTCCACTACACAGAGCCAGGAGATATTGTGCTCGATGGATTCGCCGGCTCGGGCATGACGGGCGTTGCTGCCCAGTGGTGCGGTTCGGCGCTGCCGGAGTATCGCAAGCAGCTCGAGGCGGAGTGGTCGAAACAGGGGCTGCCGAAGCCGAAATGGGGTGCACGCCGGGCGATCCTGAACGATCTTGGGCCGGCGGCCACTTTCATCTCTGCCAACTACAATTTGCCTCTCAACTTGAACGCTTTTGAGGCCGTAACCACTCGCATATTGGGACAAGTTCGTGCTGATTTAGGATGGATGTACCACACCTCAGACTCTAAGGGGGGTACGCACGAAATTGACAACACAGTGTGGAGTGAGGTCTTCAACTGTCCCGAATGCGCTCATGAAATCGTCTTTGTTGAACAGGCATTTGACTTTGATACAGGAAAAGTTCGCGAGAGCTTCCGGTGTCCCAGTTGTAATGCCGAATTGACAAAGGATAGCTTGGAGAGATCGTTTGAGACGACCATCGATCCTGTTACCAAAGAGACATGGCGTCACCTCAAGAGTGTTCCCGTTCTGATTCAGTATCGGATCGGGAGGCAGGCCTTCGAGAAGAAGCCTGACGTCAACGATCTTGGGCTTCTTAAGAAAATCGCCGCGCATCCTCTTCCTGCCGAAGTTCCAATTACGCAATTTCCATTTGATGAAATGTGGGAAGCGTCCCGCCTGCGCGCGAAAGGCATTTCAAGGGTCCATCATCTATTTACTAACCGCGCTGCGCACATAATTGGAGCGATGTGGAGCCACGCAAGTAGCATTCAGGATGCCCGCCTAAGAAACATCGTGAAGTTCTGGATTGATAGTCACTTCGCCAACCTGTCTATCCAAAACCGGTATCGCCCAGACGTTTCTTACCCCTACAATCCAATGGCCGGGGCATACTACATTGCGTCGGCGACTGCCGAAGCAAACCCGTTTACAGCCTACAAGAACAAAGCGCTCAGAATTGCCTCTGCTTTCCGCGCTCGGTATGTCTACGGTAACTCAATAACTTCCACCGGAGATTGTGCATTTCTCTCCGTTCCAGCTGGCACAATCGACTACGTTTTCACCGACCCGCCGTTTGGCGATAACTATCCATACGCAGAGCTGAACTTTGTTGCTGAAGCGTGGCATCGCTGCATCACGGACCCATCCCGAGAAGCCGTAGTTGATCGGACAAAGGTCAACAGGTCGGCTCAGAAAACACTGAACCAGTATCAGGAGTTAATGCGCTCTTGCTTTTCTGAATACAATCGCGTTCTGAAACCCGGACGGTGGATCACCATTGTTTTCAGCAACTCTAAAAACAGCGTCTGGCGCGCAATTCAGGAGGCACTCGGAACGGCTGGTTTTATTGTTGCCGATGTTAGAACGCTCGATAAACAGCAACGCTCGTTCAAACAGGTTACAAGCGCAGCCGTAAAGCAGGATCTGGTCATTTCTGCTTATAAGCCGACTGAGGCATTAGCGGAGCGGTTTGCGTTGGGAACTTCCTCGTCGGAGGGGGCATGGGCATTTGTTACCGAACACCTTGGCCACGTCCCCATCTTCTCCATCGTTGACGGAGTCGCCGATGTGGTCGCCGAACGCACTGTTCAGGTGCTTCACGATCGCATGGTCGCCTTCCATGTGCAGCGCCAACTTTCCGTGCCGCTTTCGACCGCCGAGTTTCTGGCTGGCGTGAATCAGCGCTATCTCGAGCGTGACGGCATGTACTTCCTGCCAACGCAGGTCGCCGAATACGACCGCAAACGGAACACCGCTGCCGAGCTACGCCAGCTGAGTCTTTTCGTCATCGATGAGGCGAGCGCCATTCAGTGGGTGCGCCGCGAACTTCAGGACAAACCGCGCAGCTTTCAGGACCTCCAGCCAACGTTCATGCGCGAAATCCAGAACTGGGCGAAGCACGAGCAGACTGTCGAGCTCAGGGAAATCCTGAGGCAGAACTGCATCCATTACGATGGCAATGGACCCGTCCCGAGCCAGATCCATTCGTACCTGTCCACGAACTTCAAGGAGCTTCGCAATCTCGCCAAGGATGATCCGGCACTGACCGCCAAGGCGGCGGATCGCTGGTATGTGCCCGATCCGGGTAAGCAGGGTGATCTGGAGAAGCTGCGCGAGAAGGCGCTGCTGACGGAGTTCGAGACCTACAAGCACGCCAAGGAACGCAAGCTGAAGCTGTTCCGCACCGAAGCGGTGCGCGCCGGCTTCAAGGCCGCCTATGAGGGACAGGACTACAAGACCATCGTCAGCGTCGCCGCGAAGCTGCCGGAGAACGTCCTCCAGGAGGACGAGAAGCTGTTGATGTACTACGACGTCGCGAGCATGCGTCTCGGTGATGAGTGAGGTAACGCATGCAGGCGGGCGAGTGGTGGCACAGCATCGATCATGATGAACCCTGCCGCGTCGTCGATACCGACACGCTGTGGGGACAGGCGACCTGCCTGGTCTGGCTGCCGCGCCGCGGGACTGCCGTCCGGGTGCTGCAGAAGCGTCTCGCCCCGCTGAAATCGGGCGAGTCTCATCTCCTCGACCGCCTTTCCTATGTCAGCGCCGCCGCGCGTATCGCCGACTCTCTGGAGCGGGACGCGTTGGTCGCCCCGCTGGAAGGCACGGTCATCCCGCTGCCCCACCAGCTGCTCGCTCTGCAGCGCGCCATCTCCGGCGACCGCATTCGCTATTTGCTCGCCGACGAGGTCGGTCTCGGCAAGACGATCGAGGCTGGTCTGATCCTGCGTGAGCTCAAGATACGCGGGCTCGTGCGAAGAATCCTTGTCGTCGCTCCTGCGGGATTGGTGCTGCAGTGGCAATCGGAAATGAAGACCCATTTCAACGAGGACTTCCGGCTCATCCTTCCCGGTAGCCTCAGCGCGCTCCGTCAGGCGGGCGCTATCGACGAGAACGAGAACCTGTGGCGCATGCACCAACAGGTCATCTGTCCGCTCGACTCGGTGAAGCCGATCGACTCCCGCCGCGGCTGGAGTCAGGAGCAGCTCGCCCGCTACAATCGCGAACGGTTCGAAGACTTGGTCTCGGCAGGATGGGACCTGATCATCATCGACGAGGCCCATCGCATTGGCGGCAGCACCGAGCAGGTCGCCCGCTTCAAGCTGGGTGATGCCCTTTCGCAGGCGGCGCCCTACCTGCTGCTGCTTTCGGCGACGCCGCACCAGGGGAAATCGGACGCCTTTCGCAGGCTGATCGGGTTTCTCGACGCCGACGCTCTTCCCGGCGACGACGCGATTTCGCGCGAAGCGGTCGCCCCCTTCGTCATCCGTACTGAGAAGCGCCGCGCGATCGATGCCGAAGGGAACCCGCTCTTCAAGCCGCGCTTCACGCAGCTGGTGCCGATCGAATGGGGGGCGGCGCACGCGGAACAGCGCGCACTCTATGACGCCGTGACCGAGTACGTGCGCGACGGTTACAACCGCGCCATCAAGGAAAAGCAGACCGCCGTCGGCTTCCTGATGATCCTCATGCAGCGGCTGATCACCTCCAGCACCGCTGCGATCCGCACATCCCTGGAACGAAGACTGACGGTGCTCGATCTGCCCCAGGGCCAGCTTTCGCTCTTCCCCGAGGATGTGGGGGAGGACTGGTCCGCACTGGATGGTCAGCAACAGCTCGACACCATCCTGAAGACGCGCCTGAAGGGCCTCAAGGACGAGCGCAAGGAGGTGGAGCTCCTGTTGTCGGCAGCGCGCCGTTGTGAAGCCAGCGGTCCGGACGTCAAGGCTGAAGCGCTGCTCGAACGCATCCAGCAGCAACAACGCGAGGAGAACGACCCGACCTTGAAGGTGCTGATCTTCACGGAGTTCGTTCCGACCCAGGTGATGCTTGCCGATTTTCTTGAACGTCGTGGTTTCACCGTCGTGTCGCTCAATGGAGCGATGGATTTGGAGGAACGGCGGCAGGCGCAGCGCCGCTTCGCGACCGATGCGCAGATCCTCATCTCCACCGATGCCGGCGGCGAGGGTCTGAACCTCCAATTCTGCCACGTGATCGTGAACTACGACCTCCCGTGGAACCCAATGAAGATCGAGCAGCGCATCGGCCGTGTTGATCGCATCGGGCAGAAGCACGTCGTGCGGGCCATGAACTTCGCGCTCGCGGACACGGTTGAGCTTCGCGTCCGCGAGGTGCTGGAAGAGAAGCTCGCAAGAATTCTTGAGGAGTTTGGCGTCGACAAGCTCGCCGATGTGCTCGATTCCGAGGACGGCGGCGTGCCCTTTGAGGCTCTGTTTGCGCAAGCGATGATCGCGCCCGAGGGTGCAGAACAACGGGCGGCCGGTGTCGCGGACGAGATACGCCGGCGAGCGGAGGAAGCCCGAGCCGGTTCTAGACTGCTGAGCGCAACCGAGCGGTTGGACCCTTCTGCGGCGCAGAAGATCGCAAACCATCAGATGCCATATTGGACCGAGCGGATGACCATCGGCTATCTGCGCAGCCAGGAGTCAGCGGGCGCATCCGTCAAGCCTGCCGTCCTAGGCCACGACCTTCGCTGGCCCAATGGCGAAACCTGCCTCGCGGCCGTGTTCAGCCGTGACGACGCTGATCTGCCAGGCGCCACGCTGATTTCGCTGGAAGACGAGAGAGTCCGGGGACTCACAAATAGCTTGCCCGTCTTCGCGCCCGGCCAGCCGATACCCACTATCCAGGTCCCCGACGTTTCCGACAAGACAAGCGGGTTCTGGTCATTGTGGCGGATCAGCTTGCACACGGCTGGTGGACGGGAGCAGCGATTTCTTGCTCTTTTCCTGGCGGAGGACGGCCGCGTATTTGGGCCGACAGCCCGCACAATCTGGGAACGGTTGATCGACCTACCCAACGGTCTGAGCCAAGCGGGTGAGGAGATTTCAGGTTCCACCGCGGTGGATGCGTTCGATGCCAGCCGCAAGGCTGCCGAAGCGCAGGGTGCTGCGGTGTTTGATGAGCTGGCCGCCGCTCATCAGATGAGCATCATGCGTGAGCGCAAGAAGGGCACGCACGCGTTCTCATCGCGCCGACGTGCCATCGAACGGCTCGGGTTGCCCCAGGTCCGGGCGCATCGTCTTCGGATTCTAGGGGACGAAGAGCAGGCATGGACCCGAGAGCTTGCGGCGCGGGAAGCCGCGCTCCCTGATCTCGCCGCCGTCCTCATGGTTCGTGTGGCGCCGATCGGAGCCAGCGCATGAGCACCTCGTTGCCTAGCGGCACATGGCGCGAGCCCATTCTGGCGCAGTTCAGCCGCGACATCGCCAGTGTCGCGCGTTTGACTGTCGTGGCGGACCCAGACGAGTTGCTGACGGAACAGGGTATCGTTGATGGTATCCGCCAGCGCGGATTCGAGATCGTGCCGTTCGAGGACCACGTCGCATTTCGATACGCCTATGAGCGACGTTTCCGTGAGGTTTGGGACAACGGCAACAACACAAATCTGGTCGTCGTCCTGCGAGCGGCGCGCTCGGACATCAGCGGCCTTCCCTTTGACCTGCTTCAGCAGGCGGAGCGTGACCGGCGGTTGCTTTCGTTCAGTCTCGCGGAGCTTTTCCCCTCGCTCGCCCCGCATGTCCTTTCCGAGCTGGATCGGGGTGATCTCGATGCCGTGTCTGCCGCCCAGCAGCTTTTCAAGCCAGAGCCTATGGGCGAGAACGCGACACGGGACTTTCTTCTGCGAAACGTGTTTCGCCTCGACCCCGCACAAATCCAAAGCGATGCAGACCTGCTCCGCGCCCTTCTGCGGCGCCACTACAGCGGCAAGATAGTTCCCAAGTCACTGGATGAGCGGTTGATCCATCTGCTGCGATCCACCGGGCGATGGCACGATTGGCCGCTCGATCAGATTTTACCTAGCCGCGCCAGCTTTCTGGAGTTCCTGCAAGAGAGATGGCCGATCTTCTTGCAGGATCGTTTGGACTCGCAAGATGGTGGGCTGCGCGAGGAGCCCGAGCCCTACGATCTGCAGTTCACAGGTCCCAAGCATCTCCCTTTCGACCACGACGATGTGCGGGTATACGTCGACAATCTGTTCACGGACGGTTTGCTAACCCCGACGAACAGCGTTTCTCGATCGCTTGTCGAAGGAACGTGGATGGCCGTCGGCGTGGCGGGATCCCAGTCCGCCGACGACACATCGCGCTTCCGAAGGCTCCTGGACCTATTGCACTCCAACAGTCCATCGCCGAGCAGCGATCATCATGAGTGGGTTCAGGCGGCGGCTCGGTGGGCCGAGATTGTTGCATTGCGTTGGTCCCTGCAGGGAGATGTGGCGTCCGAGGACAAGGATCGCTTCAGCGCCGCACACCAAGGGATTGAGCAGAGCTTTTACGCGTGGATGGTCGCGCACTACGCCTCTCTGCACAGCCTCTCTTACCTGCCGCGCCCGGTCATGGTCCATCAGATCCCAAAATACATGGCCCATAGGCTTACCGCGGAGGGAAGCGCGGCGAAGTTGGCCGTTGTTATCATCGACGGTCTGGCCATGGACCAGTGGGCGGTTGTCCGTCAGGAAATGCCGCATCGGAAATGGGTGACCGAGGAATTCGGCGCCTTCGCCTGGGTGCCGACACTGACGTCGGTGTCGCGCCAATCGATCTTTGCGGGCGACCCTCCGTTCTTTTTTGGGCAGAGCCTCGACACGACGCATAAGGAAGAGCAGCACTGGTCTCGCTTCTGGGAAGATCGCGGCCTCCGGAAAGGCGACGCCGTCTATGCCTGTCAGGGCACCCTGGAAGACGACGACGCCTTCATCGCCAGGGTTAGCGGGAAGCTCGACGAGCCGCGCTGCAGGATCGCAGGCATCGTGGTCGGGACAATCGATCAGATGCTGCACGGCATTGTCACAGGCACCGATGGCATGCATGCCGGGGTCCGTCATTGGGCCAAGAGGGGTTCGCTTTGGCGCCTCCTGGACGCTTTGCTTGATCGCGACTTTGAAGTTGTTGTCACCGCCGATCATGGAAACGTAGAAGGCATCGGCATGGGAAAGCCTAACGTTGGCGCGACAGCCGACGAGCGCGGGGAGAGGGTCCATGTGTTCCGGGACGCCCTGCTGCGATCCAATACCTCGGCGAAATATCCGGGAACTCTGGAGTGGCCGAGCATCGGGTTACCCGATGACTATCTCGCCTTGATAGCCCCACCGCTACGCGCCTTCATTGGTGAAGGAAAAAGAACGGTGGCGCATGGCGGAATATGCATCGAGGAAGCCATCGTGCCCTTCGTGACGGTGGTGAGATCGGCATGAGCACTGGAAGAAGGACAACGATCGGCTTCGATCGAACGATCCACATCGAATGGCTCGATATTGCCGCCGCGCGGGTCTCCAGAGGCGAGCTTCTCACGGAGACACGGAAGGTCCTGTGGGACTTTCTCGAAGACCTCATTCCGGGCAACACCAACAACAGTGGCCGTGGAAAGACCCTTACGGTCCTGACCCGTATCTGGCTAACGGTGCCGGAGCAGGTCGAACCGTTGCGAGACCGTGCTCTCAAGTGCCTCGCTGCAGCAAATGGCGAGAACCGTGTGGCTGTTCACTGGGCCATGGTCGTGGCTACGCATCCTTTCTTTTTCGATGTTGCCACGCATGTCGGAAAGCTTCTCGCACTGCATGGCCAAGCCAACAGATCGCAGATCAAGCGCCGTATGACGGAATCGTGGGGCGACCGCTCTACGTTGGAGCGCACAATCCAGCATGTGCTCAAGTCCATGGCTCAGTGGGGGGTGCTGAAGCCCGGCTCGGAGAAGGGATCACTGGTCGCTCGCACCCCGATCCAGGTCTCCGAAGAGATCGCCGAGCTCTTGGTGCACGGTGTCATGCTGAGCCAAGGACGCGGCATGTCACTTTCACAGCTAGTCAGCCACCCAGCCATCTTTCCGTTCAAGCTGCAGCTGAACGCCGCAACACTCAGAAAGCACCCATGCCTTCGCGTTCAACGTCAGGGCGATCAAAGCGACTTCGTCGAGTTGGCCTAACGATCAACTTCGTCGGCATTGATTGTTTGCCGAGCGAAGGGGATGCCAACGCTACGAGGCAGCCGAGTACGGAATATCGTTCAAAACCAATATGTTATAAGTCCGTACTCGCTCCCGTTCAGTCCAGAGGTCGGGAGAAAAACGGCAGAGAGAGAACGCCATGGGCGATATCGACTCGTGCCGCAGTCCAGAGGTTTGCGACTGAATCGCGCGTTTCCTGGGGAATTCACCCACAGTCTCGCGAACGGAGAATGTTCGACGGGGTGGAAATGGCGGAGAGGGTGGGATTCGAACCCACGATACGGTTACCCGTACGCCGCATTTCGAGTGCGGTACTTTCAACCACTCAGCCACCTCTCCGCGAGATCACCAGACATGCA
>Ga0209066_10005293_pt1 | contig 13660 bp, 11 predicted proteins | sample All_14_2_FD_187198 | JGI IMG/M metagenome (GOLD analysis project Ga0209066, IMG submission 187198) | Freshwater microbial communities in response to fracking from Pennsylvania, USA - Allegheny Zone_MetaG_DW_15 (SPAdes) (version 2) ...
AGACACGGCCATGGAGCACCGCCACCACACCGCCCAGGCCGCGCCGCGCGGCTTCTTGCACGACCCGAACAGCGTCCCGCAAGTTGCCCGGGCCATCTGCATCCGGTGCGGTCGCTGGCCGCATGGCTGCGGTGAGCACCACCGGCTTGGCCCCGTCAACAAGGCGGTGCAACAGGTAGGCGGTTTCCTCCAGCGTATCGGTGCCATGGGTGATGACGACACCCGCCACATCGGGCCGCGCCAGGTGGCGTTGCAAAGCCTGCCCCAGGGCCTGCCAGACAGACCAGCCCATGTCCTTGCTGTCCACCTGCGCGACCTGCGCCACTTCAACGGGCAGGCCGGCCAGATCAGGCACCGCCGCAACCAATTGCTGGACTGACAACTGGGCAGCCTGGTAGCGCCAGCTGCGCCCCGGGTCGTCCCCCGTGCCGGCAATGGTGCCGCCGGTTCCCAGAATCACGATACCTGGCATGTGCGCTTCACACCCTCAATAAAGTACTGGACAAAGCAACAGTACTGTATAAAATAACACCAAGCCTGATCACAGGCCCATCGAGACCATACAAGGCCCCAGCGATGTCGAACGATAAACCCAAACTCACGCCACGCCAGCAGGAAATCTTCGAGCTGATCCAGCGTGCCATCGCCCGCACCGGCGCACCACCCACCCGGGCAGAAATCGCCAGCGAACTGGGCTTTCGTTCAGCCAATGCCGCTGAAGAACACCTGCAGGCCCTGGCCCGCAAGGGTGTGATTGAACTGGTGGGCGGCACCTCGCGGGGCATCCGGCTGAAAGCGGGCACGCTGCGCACCGTCAACGAAACGCGCAAACGCGACACCGACAGCGCCGAAGCCCCCGCCGCACGAAGCAGCGGCAAGGTGCTGCCCTTCAACCTGCCACTGCCCGGGCTCGAACAACTGGTTTTGCCACTGGTGGGCCGCGTGGCCGCCGGCAGCCCCATCCTGGCGCAAGAACATGTTGAACAGACCTACTCCGTCGAGCCCAGCCTGTTCGCCCGCCGCCCTGACTACCTGCTGCGCGTCAAGGGCATGAGCATGAAAGACATCGGCATCCTCGATGGCGACCTGCTGGCCGTGGCACGCACCCGGGAAGCCCGCAATGGTCAGATCGTGGTGGCGCGCATCGGTGACGAGGTCACCGTCAAGCGGTTTCAGCGCAACGCCCAAGGCATCCAGTTGCTGCCAGAAAACCCGGACTTCGAACCCATCATCGTCCCGGCAGACCACCCTGACTTTGAACTGGAAGGACTGGCCGTGGGCCTGATCCGCAACCAGTTGCTGAACTAGCTTCGTCGCCACCATGCGGGTGGCGGGCATTGGCATCACCTGGCCGGTGATGCGATCCCGCGTGGTGGTCCCTGTCTGAATCCTGCCGAACTTCCACCGTTGTTCATCGGAGTTCATCATGATTCATCACCTGGCCCGTGCATTCTTCCTTCGTCACACCACATCCAGCAGCAGTGGTGGCAAACCGCCCTCTGACGGCGGCCGTCCAGCGGGCATGCCCGCGCCACGCCCGGTCAAGGCCCGGCCCATCACGCCCTGGAGCGCCCCGGCGCGCCCGGCCAGCAACGACGCCATGGCCGCCGCATCGGGCGCCGTGGTGCGTGCGCTCGGCAGCCAAGCGGTGCCCTCACGCCATGTGCGCATCTGCAGCGACCCGGCAGATGCGCGTCGCACGGTCATCACTGGCCGCTTCGCCGAGGTCTGCGCCGCGCTCGACCGCCTGGTCATGGAACAGGAAGCCGCTGCCTGAGCCAAGAAAAAACCCGCTGGCATCGCTGCGCAGCGGGTTGGTGCATGCAGGCTGAACGCCTGGTCAGCCCATGTGCAGGCCGCCGTTGACCGAGAAGTCGGCGCCTGTGGCAAAGCCGGCTTCGTCGCTGGACACCCAGGACACCATCGAGGCGATTTCTTCAGGCGTGCCCAGACGCTTGACCGGAATGGTCGCCACGATCTTGTCCAGCACGTCCTGGCGAATCGAGCGCACCATGTCGGTGCCGATGTAGCCCGGTGACACGGTGTTCACGGTCACGCCCTTGTTGGCCACTTCCTGAGCCAGGGCCATGGTGAAGCCGTGCATGCCAGCCTTGGCCGCCGAATAGTTCGTCTGGCCGAACTGGCCCTTTTCGCCGTTCACCGAGCTGATGTTGACGATGCGGCCCCAGCCACGCTCCACCATGTCATCGATGACCTGCTTGGTCACGTTGAACAGGCTGTTGAGGTTGGTGTCCATGACCGCGTCCCAGTCGGCCTTGGTCATCTTGCGGAACATGCCATCACGCGTGATGCCAGCGTTGTTCACCAGGATGTCGACCGGGCCATGCTCGGCCTTGGTCTTGCGGAAGGCTTCCAGGGTGGACTCCCAGTCCGCCACGTTGCCCACTGAAGCGTAGAACATATAGCCCAGCGCTTTTTGCTCATCGAGCCATTTGACGTGATCACGGCTAGGGCCGCAACCAGCGATCACCTTATAACCGTCCTTGTGCAGACGCTGGCAAATGGAGGTACCGATACCGCCCATGCCACCGGTCACGTAGGCTACTTTTTGAGACATGAAGTTCTCCTCTTTGGGGACAAATAACTGTTGTTCACTCGGTTCAGCGCTCGATGGTCAGGGCCACGCCCATGCCTCCACCGATGCACAAAGAAGCGATGCCCTTGCGGGCGTCGCGCTTTTGCATTTCGTGCAGCAAGGTCACCAGCACGCGGCAACCTGATGCACCAATGGGATGGCCAATCGCAATGGCCCCACCGTTCACATTGACCTTGCTGGTGTCCCAGCCCATTTCCTTGTGAACCGCGCAAGCCTGGGCTGCGAAGGCTTCATTGATTTCAAGCAGATCCAGATCGGCCGGCTTCCAGCCCGCGCGCTCCAGTGCACGGCGTGACGCAGGCACGGGGCCCATGCCCATGTAAGCCGGGTCCAGGCCAGCGCTGGCATAAGAAGCAATGCGACCCAGCACCTTCAGGCCAAGCTGATCGGCCTTCTTGGCGCTCATCACCATCACGGCGGCGGCGCCATCATTGATACCGGACGCGTTGCCCGCTGTGACGCTGCCCGCCTTGTCAAAGGCCGGACGCAAGCCCGCCAGGGCTTCTGCGTTGCTCTTGCGGTTGATGAACTCGTCCGCGTCGAACACCAGTGGGTCGCCCTTTTTCTGGGGGATCAACACCGGCACGATCTCGTCCTTGAACCGGCCGGCGTCCTGCGCAGCAGCGGCTTTTTGCTGAGAGGCAAAGGCCAGCGCATCCTGCGCTTCGCGGCTGATGCCGTACTGCTTGGCCACGTTTTCAGCGGTGATGCCCATGTGGTACTGGTTGTAGACGTCCCACAGGCCATCGGTGATCATCGAGTCGATCATCTGCCAGTTGCCCATGCGCTGGCCATCGCGAGAACCTTGCAGCACGTGGGGCGACATGCTCATGTTTTCCTGACCACCGGCGATCACGATCTCAGAATCGCCATCACGGATGGCTTGCGCGGCCAGCATCACGGCCTTCAGGCCGGACCCACACACCTTGTTGATGGTGAACGCAGGCACCCCTTGCGGCAGGCCGGACTTGATCACCGACTGACGCGCAGGGTTCTGCCCGGTGCCCGCCTGCAGCACCTGCCCCAGGATGACTTCGCTGATCTGGTCCCCGGTCAGGCCCGTGCGTTGCAGCAGGTCTTTGATGACCAGGGCGCCCAACTCGGACGCCGGGGTCTTGGCCAGGGTGCCGCCGAACTTGCCGACGGCCGTGCGGGATGCCGCGACGATGACGATGTCAGTCATGGAAATCTCCTTCAGTTGTGAAACACGCCCACTCAGCTCAGGGCGCCCTTTAGACCTTGCGCAGGACGTATCGCCCTGGCGCTGCTTCGATGGCCGGATGGCGGCGATTGCCCGCCTGCTTTGGGGCAGGTACCAGACTGCCAGCCTGTTTTTCGAGCCAGTCAGCCCAGACAGGCCACCAACTGCCGGGGTTCTCCTCCGCTGTCGCCAGCCATTCCTTGGCCGTTGCTGGCAAGCTGCGTGCCAGCTTGTTGGTTGTCCAGTAACTGCGCTTCTTTTTCTCGGGTGGGTTGATCACGCCGGCGATGTGCCCGGACGCACCGAGCACGAACGTGCGCGGCCCTTGAACCAGCTGGGTCGAAGCGTAGGCGCTGTCCCAGGGCACGATATGGTCTTCGCGTGACCCGTAGATGAACGTGGGCATGTCCAGCTTGCGCAGGTCCAGCGGCTCACCGCACACCGTCACCGCACCAGGCTTGGAAAGCTGGTTCTCCAGGTAGGTGTTGCGCAGGTACCAGGTGTAGAAGGGGCCAGGCAGGTTGGTGCTGTCGCTGTTCCAGTAAAGCAGGTCAAAGGCTGGCGGCAATTCGCCCTTGAGGTAGTTGCCCACCACGTAATTCCAGACCAGGTCGTTGGCACGCAGGAAGGAGAAGGTGGCAGCCAGGTCGCCGCCCTTCATCAGGCCACCGCCCTGCGGGCTGTCCGGGCCGATGCTCATTTCGCGCATGCGGACCATGGCCTCGTCGACAAACACGTCCATGACGCCGGTGTTGCCAAAATCCAGGTAGGCCGTCAGCAGGCTCATGCTGGCCAAAGGCTTCTGGCCTTGTGTGGCCAGGGTTGCTGCGGCGCAGGCCAGCAAGGTGCCACCCACGCAAAAGCCCATGGCGTTGATCTTCTCGGCGCCCGTGATGTCACGGGTGACGTCAATGGCCTTGATCACGCCGCCCGCGACATAGTCGTCCCAGGTGGCCTTGGCCAGGCTCTCGTCGGCGTTGACCCAGCTGACCATGAACACCCGGTGGCCCTGCGACAGCAGGTAGCGCGCCAGGGAGTTGTCAGGCTGCAGATCCAGGATGTAGAACTTGTTGATGCACGGAGGCACGATGAGGAAAGGCACCTCATGCACCTTGGCCGTCAGCGGCGCGTATTCGATCAACTGAAAATAGGCGTTCTCGAACACCACGGTGCCAGGCGTGGTGGCCACGTTGCGCCCCACCTCGAACACGCTTTCATCGGTCTGAGACATGTGCCCCTGGCGCAGGTCGTGCAGCAGGTGCTGAAGCCCCTGTGTCAGGCTCTCACCTTTGGTATCAACCGCCTTCTTCAGCACTTCTGGATTGAACGCCAGGAAGTTGCTGGGCGCGGCCGCATCGGCCCATTGCTGCACTGCAAAACGCACGCGCTGGCGGGCTTTTTCGTTGCCTTGCAGGCTGTCGGCCAGGCGCTGCAGGGTGCGCGCATTGAGCAGGTACATCGAGGCCATGAAGGCGCTCGCCGGGTTGCTGCCCCATTCTGGCGCAGCGAAACGTCGGTCCTGTGCCTTGATCTGGTCAGGGTGCTCGAGCGCCTGGTTCCATAGCCCAGAGGCCTGCTGGAGGTAGTCCTGCTGGATTTGCTTGAGCTGATCTGGCGGCACAGACAAGCCGGCGATCGAGGTCAACGTGGACCCCAGACTTTGCCCCATGGCCTCAACGGCTTGCTGAATGGGTTGCATGGCCGGCAGCTTCGATCCCACCTTGCCCGACTGCCCCAGCCACTGTTGCAGCGCGTGGGCAGACAGATCAGGCAGCCGCTTGAGATCGAACTGCTCCAGGCCCGGCACATTGAATGCGGCGGCAACCTGTTCGAATGGGGACGCGTTGGCCGCCGGAGGCTTCGGCGCCTCGACCCGAGGCTGGGCCGGCTCAGCCGGTTTCGGCCTGGCTTTGGGGGCACTAGCCCGGCTGACTTTGACCGCCACTTTGGCCTTGGGTTTGGCCGCGGCTTTTCTGGGTGGCGCCACAGCGGCTTTTTTGGCCGCCGGGCGTTTGGTTTTGACAACCGCAGAGGCTTCTACGGCAACATCGCGCTTGGTCGCGGCATCTGCAGCAATGGCTTGCTGCGGGCGCGACCGTTGAGGAACAGCCATATGTCTCCTACTTGGAATAGTGGCGCATTCACGATCAATGATGCAGCCTTCATGTTGCCTTATTCTGACCCGGTATTTTTTGCCGGGGTGAGGCAGCGAGATGACTTTTGGCCAGTTTTCAACATAGGTCCAACGCTCATCTCGTGGTCTGCTCGGGACATGGTTCAAACACCCTCTCCACAATACGGTCATGCGCCCGAGCGGCGATGATCTGCGTCAACGATGTTGAGCGCACCAGCCCGCTGTGTCTGCAGGGCTTTCACTAACCGGATGATGTTTGATGTGGATTGTTGCGATCGCCTGGATCTACGTGGCCCTGATGATGGCCTTGGCCGAGGCCACGAACTCGCAAGGCTCGGTGCTGGGCGCCGTGATCACGTTTGTGTTCTACGGGCTGGCGCCCATTGCGCTGGTCATGTACCTGCTGGGTGCGCCCGCACGCCGGAAGGCCCGGCTGGCGGCCGAAGCCGCCGAGTTGGCGCAGGCCCAGGCAACAAGCGATGACAGCAATAGCTCAACGCAGACAGATACTGGCAGCCTGCCTGCCGGTGACGCCGTCCCGGCGGTAGGAAAAGAACCGTGAAGGCGCCGATACGGTGCACCATTGCCCGCCGGTGATGGCCCGCACCCCCAGTGAGCTCAGCAGGTCGTGTGCCAGGCCAGGCAAGTCAGCCAGCCATTTGGCCTGATGCAGTTGGGCGTTGGGCTGCGCACCGCCACGAAACTGAAAACGCGGGGGCACGGCAGCAGACCGCAGGCAATCAGCCGGGTCCACACCAAAGCCCTCAAGCACGTCTGGCCCGACTTCGAACTGGCTGGGGCCGATGCAGGGGCCCAGCCAGGCATGCAGATCGCCAGGGTCAGCACCGGTGGCCTCGCACAGTGCCTGCACGCCGGTGTGGACAATGCCTCGACCTTTCATCTCGCCGGCCCCCGCCAGACCTCGCCAGCCTGCATGCAAGGCGGCCACGCCTCGCCCTTGCGGCGCGGCCAGCAACACGGGCAGGCAGTCCGCCACCATGACGGTGCAGGCCAGGCCAGGCTCTGTCGTCAGGGCGCCGTCGGCATGCGGCTGCACGCCATCCGCAAAGGCACCGTGACGCAGGCGGATCACCTCGTTGCCGTGCACCTGCGTCATCCAGACCGGACGCGCGCCCATGTGAGAGGCCAGGATGGCGCGGTTGTGGGCGACAGCTCGCGGATCGTCCTGGACGTGATCCCCCAGATTGCACTGCGCGTAAGGCGGCTGGCTGATGCCATGCTGGCGGCTGCTCATCAAGGCGTGCACGTGGTCGCGCTGAGTCAGGCCCAGGTCGACAGCCAACCAGGTTGGGGGCAACTCGCCGGGGCTGGACGACGGATCTGAGCTTGGTGTCATGGTGGACGAGCCGGGTGTGGCCATTGAATTTGGAATGGGGCCGCTATGATCCCGCCCCGATGCTATCTCGCTTGCCCACCGATCCCACCATGCACCACGCACCACTTGCCGGCCAGCGCCAGGCTGTGCCAGTGCGCTTGCGGCAGTGGCTGGTTGCACCAGGCTCCCTGACCGCCCGCCTGCGGCGACATGGGCAGGTCAGCGTTCAGGTACTCAGCCAGGGGCGCCAGACCTTGTGGCCCCAGGAACGCCTGGCGCTGCGCTGCCAGCAGGGCCATGTCCGCGAGGTGGTGCTGCGCATTGACGGCCAGCCTGCCGTATGGGCCCGCAGCAGCACCTCGCTGCAGGCGGTGAAAGGGCCCTGGCGCGCCATCAAGGGGCTGGGTACCCGCCCCCTGGCCGAACTGCTTTTCGAGCACAACCGCGTGCGCCGTGACCCGCTGCGGGTTCAGGTGTTCGCGCAGCGGGGGCCAGCGCGCAGCCACCTGGCCCGCCAGTGGGCCCAGCTGACGCGGCCTGACGCCGGGCCGGCCCCGAGCTGGGCACGCCGCTCGGTTTTCTGGCACCGGGGGCACCCCCTGCAGGTGATGGAGAGCTTCGCCCCCTGGGTGACGAAGCTGTCAGCGGGTGGCCACAGGCGCCGGTGAGGATGCTGTGTTGCCCTACACTGGCAACATGCTGTTTTCACGCCGAATCGAGCACTGCCAGGTCTGCGGCACCCCGGTCGAGCACAAGGTGCCCGAGGATGACAACCGCGAGCGCGCCGTGTGCCCTTCTTGTGGCCATGTCCACTACGTCAACCCTTTGAACGTGGTGGGGACCCTGCCCGTCTGGGGCGAGCAAGTGCTGCTGTGCAAGCGCAATATCGAACCCCGCAAGGGCTTCTGGACGCTGCCGGCCGGGTTCATGGAACTGGGCGAGACCACGGAAGAGGGCGCAGCCCGAGAAACCGATGAAGAAGCCGGCGCGCACTTCGAGATGCAGGAGCTTTACTGCATCATCAATGTGGTGACGGCTGGCCAGGTTCACCTGTTCTACCGCGCTCGCTTGCTGGACACCGATTTCGCCCCCGGGCCCGAAACCATGGAAGCCAAGCTGTTCCATCAGCACGAGATTCCCTGGGACGATCTGGCCTTTCGCACCGTGCGCATGACCCTGGAACGCTTCTTTGCGGACCGCGTAAAGGGTCAATTTGCCGTGCACTGTGCCGATATACGATAAGCCTTCGCACTGGCCTGGTGTCGTGTGCGGGGCCTGATGACCTCACCACTGCGCCCATGAACGCCCCTCTGCCAGCCATCGATACCCCTGTTGCGCCGACCGCACCGCGTCTGCGCGAGGATCTGATCACGCCTGATCCGCTGCTGGATTGCCTGGTCGAAGTCTGTCGCCTGCATGGTATCGCCGCGTCACGGGCGTCCTTGTCGGCTGGCTTGCCGCTGGAGCAGGGTATCCTGCCCGTGAGCCTGGCAGAACGCGCCGCTGGCAGGGCGGGTCTGTCCACCAAGCTGCAAAGGCTGGCTTTGGCACAGATTGATGCGCCCACCCTGCCCGCCATCCTGATCCTCAAAGACGACCAGGCCTGCGTGCTGCTGGGGTCGGAGCCCGGCCAGAAATGGCGCGTGCTGCTGCCGGCCACGGGCCAGGGCACGGTCACGCTGAGCGATGACGAACTGCAGGCCCGCTACAGCGGCGTGGTGTTGTTTGCCCGCCCCCATTTCAAGTTCGATGCGCGCACGCCCGAGATCCGCGCCACCCAGTCCAGCCACTGGTTCTGGGGCCCGGTGCTGGCGCAGCGCTTCGTCTACCGCGACGTGCTGTGGGCTGCACTGCTGGTCAATCTGTTCGCCCTGGCCTTCCCGATTTTTTCGATGAACGTATACGACCGCGTGGTGCCCAACCATGCGAACGAAACGCTCTGGGTGCTGGCCATCGGCGTGTGCCTGGTGTTCGCGGGCGACCTGTTCATGCGCTTGCTGCGCAGCCACTTTGTAGACGAGGCCAGCGCGCGCATCGACGTGCAGATCTCGGCCACGCTGATGGAACGCGTGCTGGGCATGAAGCTGGAGAACCGGCCGCAATCGGTTGGCTCATTCGCAGCCAACCTGCGGGGCTTCGAGCAGGTGCGCGACTTCATCGCGTCCAGCACGGTCACTGCCCTGATCGACCTGCCCTTTGCCCTGCTGTTCGTTGTCGTGATGGCCTGGATATCGCCGTGGCTGGTCCTGCCGGTGCTGACGGTGTTCACGGTGATCGTGGTGTCGGGCTACGTGCTGCAGCATCGCCTGCATGAGCTGTCGCAAAGCACTTACCAGGCCTCGGCACAACGCAATGCCACGCTGGTGGAGAGCCTGACAGGCATCGAGACCATCAAGGCGCAAGGTGCCGAAAGCCTGATTCAGGCGCGTTGGGAACGCGCCAACCAGTACCTGTCGGCGCTGAACGTGCGCATGCGCGGGCTGTCGTCAACGGCCATGTACACCACGGCCACGCTGCAGCAGGTGGTGTCGGTCAGTATCATCCTGATCGGCGTGTACCTGATCACCGACAAGCAGCTGACCATGGGCGGCCTGATCGCCTCGACCATGCTGGCCGGCCGCGCGCTGGCGCCGGCGGGCCAGATCGTGGGCCTGCTGATGCAGTACCAGGGCGCACGCACGGCCATGGAGTCGCTCAACAAGATCATGGACCAGCCGGTAGAACGCCAACCGGGCACAAACTACATCCAGCGCAAGGAACTCAAGGGCGAGATCGAGTTCCGCCACGTGTCCTTTGCCTACCCGGGCCGCAAGGAAGCCGCGCTGGACGACATCAGCTTCAAGATCAACGCGGGCGAAAAGGTTGCGCTGATCGGCAAGGTGGGCTCGGGCAAGACGACGCTGCAAAAGCTGATCCTGGGCATGTACCAGCCGACGGGTGGCGCGGTGCTGCTGGACGGCATCGACATGCGCCAACTCGACCCATCTGACGTGCGGCGCAACCTGGGCCATGTCTCGCAAGACGTGACGCTGTTTTACGGCACGCTGCGCGACAACATCACCTTCGGCATGCCGCATGCGCAGGACGATGCCATCGTGGCAGCCGCCGAAACCGCCGGCATGAGCGAGTTCGTGCAGCGCCACCCCCAGGGTTTTGACTTGCCGGTGGGCGAGCGCGGCGAGTTGCTGTCGGGCGGACAGCGCCAGAGCGTAGGCATCGCCCGCGCGGTGCTGCACAACACGCCCATCTTGTTGCTGGACGAACCCACCAGCGCCATGGACTTTTCGACCGAGGCGCTGGTGACACAACGCATGCAGGCCTTCTCTGAAGGCAAGACGGTGGTGCTGGTCACGCACCGCACGTCGATGCTGTCTTTCGTGGACCGCGTGATCGTGGTCGACCAGGGCAAGATCGTGGCCGATGGCCCGCGCGAACGCATCATGCAGGCGCTGTCTGCTGGCCGCGTGTCGCGCGCATCCTGATCAACGCAAGGACCCCACCATGAGCACCTTGCTGAACATCGGGCAAACATTCGTCAACGGTCTGGAGGCCATTCGCAAGCGCCTGGCCCCGCTGACAGACCGCGTGCTGGACACGCTGACAGGCTCGCGCGTGACGGCCGAGTCGGCCCAGGCCGCAGGCATGCGCAGCTTCGAGCTGGACGCGCAGGCGGTGATGAGCACCGAGCACACCTACCGCGCCCAGACCCTGGTGCGCACCGCCGTGCTGCTGGTGGTGATCCTGCTGATCTGGGCGGCGCTGGCCAAGGTCGATGAGGTCACCAAGGGCGAAGCCAAGGTGGTGCCCTCACGGCAGTTGCAGGTGATCCAGTCCTTTGATGGCGGCGTGGTGTCGGAGATCCTCGTCAAGGAAGGCCAGGTGGTGGAAGCCGGGCAGTTGCTGCTCAAGATCGACGAGACCCGTGCGACCTCTGGTGTGCGCGAAAGCGCCGCGCAGGCCTTTGCCTTGCGGACCAAGCTGGCGCGCCTGAAGGCGCTGGCAGAAGGCCGCAGCTTCACGCCGCCCACACCGCAAGAAGGCAATGACGAAGAGACGCGCATCGTGGACGAGGAGCGCCAGCTGTACGACGCCAAACGCTCCGAGTTGTCTGCCCTGATATCGATCAGCGAGCAGCAACTGGCACAGCGTCAGCAGGAACTGAGTGAAGCGCAAGCCAAACGCGATTCGGCGGCGCGCAGCCTGGAGTTCTCTCAACAAGAACTCAACAAGACAAGGCCTTTGCTGGCGACGGGCGCCGTGTCCGAAGTGGACGTGCTGCGACTGGAACGTGAGCTGACCCGCTCGCGCGGCGACAAGGAACAGGCCAGTGCCCAGGCCTCACGCGCCAAAGCAGCCATATCCGAGGCCACACGCAAGATCCAGGAAACCGACTTGTCGTTTCGCAATGAGATACGCAAGGACCTGTCCGAGGTGCTGGGCCGCCTCAATGCACTGAATGAAGGTGCAGTGGCGCTGGCCGACAAGGTGGACAAGTCTCAGGTGAAGTCACCTGTGCGGGGCCGTGTGCAGCGCCTGCTGGCCAATACCGTGGGCGGTGTGGTCACGCCAGGCAAGGACATTCTGGAGATCGTGCCGCTGGACGACGCCCTGGTACTGGAGGCCAAGGTGCAGCCGCGTGACATCGCCTTCATCCACCCGGGCCAGGCTGCAACCGTGAAGTTCACGGCCTACGACTTTTCTGTTTACGGTGGCCTGGACGCCCTGGTCGAGAACATCAGCCCCGACACCGTCACCGACGAAAAGGGCAATACCTTCTACGTGGTGCGGGTGCGCACCAAGCAGATCAACTTCAGCGACAAGATGCCCATCATCCCGGGCATGACGGCCGAGGTCGATGTGCTGACGGGCAAGAAGACTGTGCTGTCTTACCTGCTCAAGCCTGTGCTCAAGGCACACGCCTACGCTCTGCGCGAACGCTGAGTCGCGCCCCGCTGGGTTGTGGTCGACCCGCATGGGTGGCTGCGCTAAAGCCCCGATTTAATCGACTCTTTGCCGCATTTGTTCACGGATGCACCTCGGTGCATTCAACCTTGAGCAGGGCCGCCTCGCTATCCTCGATCAATACGTTTTGTATCGTTTGAGAGGTGTGCCATGCCCAAGTCCGCGCAAGTTCCAGGCGGTGTCGTTTCCAGTCTTCAAGGGCGTGCCAGCGTCGTTGCGCCTGGTGAAAACACACCGCGTGCCCTTCAGGCGGGCGACACCATCCAGCCCGGCGATGTGATCCTGGCGGAAAAAGACACACAGTTGCAGATCACGGACGCCCAGGGCAACGCCTGGCTACCGCGCGACATGCAGCTGGCTCTGGCAGACACACAGGTCAAAGGCACGAACCATTCGGGCAGTGCACGGCACAAGCCCTTGGTCAAAGCGCCTGTGGGCGATGACAAGGACGTGGATGCCGCCATCGGTGCGGTGGAGCGTGGCGATGCCGACGCCGCGGCTGCAGCCGGCCTAGATGGCGGCGGCAGCGGTGCACTGGGCCTGGGCTTGCGCGTGGACCGGGTGATCGAAACAGTCAGCCCGCAGTCATTCACTTACGACGCCAACGTCCGTGATGCGGGCGCGCCCTTCGCCAGCCGCGCGGAGGCTGATGCCATCAACCGTGCGCCGCTGATCAGCGACCCCGGCAATGGCAATTTTCAGCCAGAGGGCTCACGCTATCAGCTGGTCACGGATGAAGACCAGCCCGTTTCCGGTCAGGTCAAGGCCACTGACCCCGATGGTGACCCACTGACCTTTGTCAAGGGCTCGGACCCGGCGCATGGCCAGGTCACGGTCAACCCCGACGGCACCTGGACCTACACACCCGACAAGGACTACAACGGCTGGGACTCGTTCACGGTCACCGTCTCTGATGGCAAGGGCGGCACGGCCGTCGCGACGGTCGACATCGGCATCACACCGGTCAACGATCTGCCCCAGGTCAATGACCCGGACAACCCCAACTACGACCCCGCCACCGGCCACTATCGGCTGTTGACCGAGGAGGACCAACCGGTATCCGGCCAGGTCAAGGCCACGGACGCCGACGGCGACACCCTGACGTTCAGCAAGGGCACAGGCCCGGCACATGGCAGCGTGGTCATCAACCCCGATGGCACCTGGACTTACACGCCAGCCAAGGACTACAACGGCTCGGACACGTTCACTGTCACGGTCTCCGACGGCCAGGGCGGCACCGCCACCGCCACAGTTGAGATCGGCATCCTGCCCAGCAATGACCCGCCCAGGATCGAAGACCCCGGCAACCCCAATCTGGACCCAGCCACGGGCCACTACAAGCTGACCACCGATGAGGACAAGCCTGTCAGTGGTCAGGTCAAGGCGACCGACCCCGATGGCGATGCGCTG
>Ga0209066_10005294_pt1 | contig 13660 bp, 12 predicted proteins | sample All_14_2_FD_187198 | JGI IMG/M metagenome (GOLD analysis project Ga0209066, IMG submission 187198) | Freshwater microbial communities in response to fracking from Pennsylvania, USA - Allegheny Zone_MetaG_DW_15 (SPAdes) (version 2) ...
CGTTTTATTTCAATGGATTCCATGATTTCCTCCAAGTGCTTGATAATAATGGCTATTTTAAGGTAATAAATTGATTAAGTCAAATTAAATCGTTATAATAAAAAGACATTGATAAGAAGGGGTATGACATGAACCGTGTGATAGAAATTGTCTGTGAAGCTGAAGGCGCGAGAATTGATCAATATTTGAGTGGCGAGCTGGCTGACTTTTCACGTAATTATCTGCAAAAGCTGATTGCGGAAGGCTGCGTGAAATTAAACGGCGTCGTGTGTCTTTCTAAGAAGCAGGCGATTGAATTTGATGATGTTATCGAAATAACCATTCCGGATCCAGAGGTGCTGGACATCGTCGCTGAGGACATTCCACTTGAGATTGTTTATGAAGATGATGACCTGCTCATCGTCAATAAACCGCAAGGCATGGTGGTTCATCCTGCACCAGGTAATTATTCAGGAACGCTCGTCAATGCGTTAATGTATATGGCCGAGCGTTTGTCTTCGATCAACGGCATCATTAGACCGGGTATCGTTCACCGGATTGATAAGGATACATCAGGGTTACTGATGGTGGCGAAAAATGACCGTTCACATGAGCTTTTAGCGGAGCAATTAAAGGATAAAACCACACTCAGAGAGTATTATGCCATCGTCAATGGCGTGTTGTCAAACGATAGTGGCACGATAGACGCACCACTAGGCAGACACCCACAGGATCGAAAAAAAATCGCCATTATCAAGACTGGTCGAAATGCAGTGACCCATTATGAAGTCGTCGAACGTTATGCGTATCATACACTCGTAAAGCTTAAGCTTGAAACGGGTAGAACACATCAAATAAGAGTACACATGGCTTCAATCGGACATCCTATTTTAGGTGACCCGGTGTATGGGATGAAAAATGAGCGTATAAAGCATGAAGGACAAGCTTTACATGCGAAGACCATCGGTTTCGTCCATCCGTCCACTGGCGAGTGGATGCAGTTTGACTCAGAATTACCACCGTACTTTACGGTGCTTATAAAAAAATGCAAAGGATTGAAGTAGGAGGGGTTATGGAGTTTAAAGCTAAACTTCTTGATGATAAGATGATCGACCGGTCGTTGACACGGCTGGCACATGAAATCATCGAGAAGAATAAAGGGATCGAGGATCTGGTGTTGGTGGGGATTAAATCCAGGGGAGTGCCACTCGCACATCGCATCAGCGATAAAATCGAGCAAATCGAAGGGAAGCGTGTACCTGTAGGAAAACTTGACATCACCCTTTATCGCGACGACTTGTCACTTAAAAGCTATGAACCTGATGTAAAGGGACTTGAAGTGGATTTTTCAATCGATCGAAAGATAGTTGTACTGGTGGATGACGTCATCTATACCGGCAGAACGGTAAGAGCGGCCATGGATGCCATAATCGACTACGGAAGACCAAGTGCGATTCAGCTTGCCGTACTCGTGGACAGAGGACACAGAGAACTGCCGATTAGACCTGATTATGTGGGTAAAAATGTCCCGACCTCAAGTAAGGAAGTCATCAAGGTTAAGCTCGAAGAAATGGATGAGGTCAGCGAAGTCTCCATTTATCAAAAATAAACGTACAAAAAAATCAAAAGGTTCAGTGCACACACCTAGTGAACACTGAACCTTTAATATTTTTGAATAATTAAGATAAGCTTAAATCGAGCATAATGACCCCTACGATTTGTCCGTCTTTTAATAGCGGGGTTGAAACGCTGATGCAGTAATCGTTGCTCACAGATGAAATATAGGGTTCTGAGCGGTAATCCTTACCTACGATACTCTGTTTAAAGAAGGGACGATGACTGGCGTCGACTTTACTGATGCCGACATCATGTGAGAATTCAAAAGCGATGCCATTTTGGTCGAGCAGTGCCACGAGTTCAAAATCCTTTGAGACATTTTGTAGATCCGATAAATGTTTTCTAGTGATGCCAGAAATGCCGGTGTGCGCTCTAGCAGCAGCAAAATCCTTAAGGACTTTTAGCGAGGAATCGACCTTCAGCTCCACTTCGCGGCTGACGCGTAATCCTTTTTTATACTCAGCGACGACGTTCCCTAATGTATTCGAGATGTTAAGGAGATTTTCAAGTGCAGAAACGATGTTGTTGAGACTTGTTAACTGAACATCTGTGAGGGCTGCGGTTTCTTCTATGTTCGCCGTAACTTCCTGACTTTCTTCGGAGATGCTTCTAATGAGTTTATACACATCGTCAGTCGCATTATTTTGGCGTTCGATTAAGGTGATGATATCTTGGATGATGCTAAGTGTATCGTTCACAGAGTCAAAGCTGACGGTGAGAAGGGCATTTGATTCATCGGCGAATTTGACATTATCATTAGCTGACTTCACTTCTGAATGGATTTTCTCGGTGATGTCTTCTGTACGGCTGACGATCTCTGAGATGATTCGGCTGATGTTTTCAGACGAGGTGTTTGATTGTTCTGCGAGTTTACGTACTTCTTCCGCAACGACTGCGAAGCCTCGACCTGCATCGCCAGCGCGAGCCGCTTCTATAGAAGCATTGAGTGCCAGCAGGTTCGTTTGTGACGAAATGCCTGAGATCACGTTGACGATCTCGCTGATTTTCCGCATTTCTTCTCTCAGCACTAAAACCTCATCCGATATTTTCATATTCTGCTCAGCGCTATAACGCATGCGCTTAATAAGCTCTAACGTGTTCTTGTTATTATGGTCTAAATTAATCTTCATCAATTTCGCGATTTCTTCAGCGGCAGAGGACTGATTGCTTACTTGTTGCATCCCACTGCGCATTTCTTCAGCATCATTTTGCATGTCTAAAGAGTCCTTTGACATGTTATCGATGGCGGAGGTAATTTCGTTGATGTTTCTCGACACCAAGGCAAAAGAATCTTCCATCTCATCTCCAGAGTGCTTGATTCGTTCGATAAGATTTAGCAGCTGCTCTGATGTGGTGAGCATTTTACCGATAATCCCCTTTGTGTTCTTATTATTAGTCGACACGATTTCCGCTAATTTCTGATAATCTTTGTTCACTTTACGGTTTAACCTTGCGGTGACATCGCCTGATCCCAGCTTCTCGAGATAATCAATCGTCATCGTGCGTTGATGATTCAAGTAGATCTGATAAAGCGTAGCCGAAATAAGGATTCCTATGATGCCGAGCATTATCCCGATCCACGGAGAAAGTCCTAGAAAGGCCATCGCTGCCATGCCAGCTACTGGAATTAGAACAAGTAAAACAAACAACCCTAATTGTGACGTAAATCGCATATTATCCACCCCTGTTTACATGAACCGTCCTTAACGATTAATTCTGTTAACATAGATTCATAAAATTAACTTTATTTTAACATGTTATGACGAAGAGTTCACGTAATAAAAAAAGATACCATGAAATTTTCATGGTATCTCCATTAGTGGATGTCTTTAAAATCGATTTCCTCTGCGTCATCATCATCGATATTCACGATGATGCGTGAATTTTGGGACCGGGTTTCGGGCTTCGCATCGGCAAATCCTGAAAACGTGTAGAAGAAGGATGAGGTAGCTGTTCGTTTAGGAAGCGTGGAACCGATAAAAAAGATGACCACGCCCATGATGACGATCATAATCCCCAAAATCAAAACGATGGTGGAAAGTGCCGCATTCGTATTGATGATGGCGAAAACGCCGATGAGCATAAGTAATATCGAAGAAATCAGTGTGCGCTCACTGGCCGATTTAAGTTTGGAAAAGGTGAGGAAAACGCCATTTAAACCGCTGGAAATACAAGCGAGACCGACCAAAAATAAAACGTACTGTGGATTGCTGAAGGCGTAAAAGCCACCGAATATGACGAGGAGACTTACCGCTAGGGTGACTTTACTTTTAACAAAAATGGCAAAGGTAAGTGAGTAGAAGCCAAGTAATATGAAAAGCAGTGTAATGGCTTTTACGGCGAAAAGGCCAATCAGATCTGGAAATGCTATAAAGATTAATCCGAGTACGGAGATGATGAGACCAAATGCTTGAAGGGCATTAAATGATTTGTTCTGAGTCATTCTAACACATCCTAAATTGAGATTTGTTCACGGTGTTTTCTTTTTCTGAGTATATCCCAAATTTATGAATAAAGTATAAACAAACCCATATTCAAAAGTGAATTATTTCAGGGGTCTGGTGTCCACACTAAATCTTCATAATAGTAGCGTGTGGAAATTTGAACATCAGTAAACAATCGCGTCATAATCGACATGAGTGATTCTTCATCAGGTGGTAATAGGTTTTCGCTAAGGCCACGAAGGAGTGCGTTTGTGAATTCATACGCATCAGTGGACGGATCGCTAATCCAATCCTCGGTGACGATCAAGAGGTCTTCATAATAGCCGCGATAATCCGATTGGATCACCAGGGAGTGCTGGGTATCGTCGTAAAGGTTCTCGGGGATAAAAAGCCCATCGAGCAATCCTTCCTCTAAAGCGGCTGTCATTTGCCGTTCATCATCGTAGGCTAATAGATTTAGTGTGGGGTCGCCGATGATATATGTGGCAAAAAGCGTATCATAGACCCCGATATTTGCACGTGCTGGAAGGACGGACTCTTTCGGGATGATGAAGTAGTACTTGCTCGGTAAGCCTAAAATCGCTTTAGAAAGATTGAGGCGATGATACGTGCTGATATAGGTGTAGGCATCCAGCGAGAAGGCGTCTGCCTCACCAGCATAAAATGCCTGCAATATTTCACGAGAGGTGTCATAGACGTCGATACTCACCTCTATACCGTACTGTTTTCCCAGAACGGGCAAGTTCTTAAAATGACCAGCATGCTGCGAGGTTGTGGCGATTTTGAAATGGGAAGCGTTGCTTATGGAAGTCTGCCACATCAACACAAGTGCACCTATGGAAAATAGAATGATGAAAGTGATGAGGAGCTGCTTACCTTTTAGGGTCATAGTGTTCACTCCTATTTAGATGGTTTTTCAAGTGCTTGAATCGTTTCGATAACCGGTGTGACGTATAAGGTACGATGACCGACATAAATCACCATACCAGGCTTTGCACCATGAGGCTTTGATACGTTTTTTACGAACGTGTAATCCACAGGTACATTACTGGAAGCCTTTGCCTTTGAATAGTAGGCAGCGATGGTAGCCGCTTCATACAGCGTCGCTTCTGAGGGGGACTCACCACCCGTCCTTATAATCACATGTGAACCTGGAATATCCTTAGTGTGGAGCCAGATGTCTTTATTTGAAGCAACTTTTGTGGTGAGCTGATCGTTTTGAAGGCTGCTTTTTCCCACGAGAATTTCGAACCCCTCAGTGGAATAATACGTTTTGAACTGCATTTTAGTGGTTTTATTAGACTTCTTCTGTGGTTTTCCCTTGATGAAGCCTTGGCCTATGAGCTCTTCTCTGATTTCATCCACGGTTTTTTGGTCTTCGCTGTTTTCTAGGTGGGTGAGTACTTGATCCAGATAAGCGACTTCCATACGGGTTTCTTCGATATGCTGCGCCAGCTCAGTGGTGGTTTTTTTGAGCTTGTTGTAGCGTTTGAAATAAAGCTGTGCATTTTCTGCAGGTTCAAGTCTCACATCCAGTTCAATCGTTCGGTTTTTCGGAGGATCCATATAGAAATCCAGAACTTCTACCTTATTCATGCCTTTTGAGAGCTGATACAGATTCGCATATAATAGATCGCCGATTTTTCGAAGTGTATCGGCATTTTCTGCCTCAGCGAGTTCAAGTTCTTGTTTGGAGAGCTTAAGCGTGTAGCGTTCAATACGCTGGGCGAGCGCTTTCTTAAGCGCGTTTGTCCTTTGGTGCATTTTTAAGGTTTTATTTGCACGTGCGTAAAACACGTCAATCGCTTGAAACAAGGTCTCAAAAGGCTGGACCTTTAATCCCTCATAAGCATCTTCGTAAAAATAATAATGCTTATAAAGGCCTTGGTCGTCTTTGAAGACGAAGCCTTTGTGCGGCGAGGGGATTGGCACCCGTTTAAAATCATCGAGGACTTTTGAAAGTGAGGCCCATTCTGTTGAAGAGACCTGTGCCACCAGCAGCTCGGGATCGATTTCGGATATCCTGCAGGCATAAGCCGCCGCCAGCGGACTGAAGCCTTGGATATTTTCCACGAGTGCTTTAGAGAGCTTGCGCGATGCCGCGCGGCTCCGAATTTCCGATAGGATTTCCTCGGTCGGTAGGGCAAAGTCGATTTTTTCAGATGGGATAAAGGTAAAAACCAGTCCCGGCAAAACCGTACGGACACGGCTCATGTCAGGCGTGATGCGTTTGATGCTATCGATGATGGTATAATCGGCTTTCGTAAGAATCACATTGGAGTGTTTCCCCATGATTTCGATGATCAGCTTCTTCGCTTCTAGCTCGCCAAAATCGTTTTTGGATTCGATGTCGATGACCACGACACGTTCAAAGCCCAGCTGTTCTATGCTGAGTATTTTACCGCCGCTGAGGTGCTTGCGCATGAGCATGCAAAACATGGGGGGGGTGGCGGGATTTTCTTTTCTTTGGTCTTTTATGGTGAAATAAGGCATAGAAGCCTCGGTGGAGATAAAGAGGTCATAATGTGTGCCCTGTCCGCGAATTCCGAGTGAAAGCTCGTCTTTTTCAGGTTGAAATATTTTATCGATCCGACCACCGATGAGCACATTTTTCAGTTCTGCGCATAGGTGGTGAATCAGCAAGCCGTCAAATGCCATGAGGATCTCCTTCTTATGAAAAGGCCTATTAGGCCTTGGTTTCAGTCACCTTGAAAGTATACCATTAAATCGACGTTTCATCAATTCGCTTGAATAAAAGAAACGGGTTGTGTTATAATTTAATGATGTAAAGTGAGTGGAGGTAGACATGATATATAGTATGACGGGCTTTGGCCGTGGAGAATTCAGCAATGAAGCATTTGATGTCACACTCGAAATAAAATCTGTTAATAACCGGTATTGTGACATCATCATCAAAATGCCTAAGAAACTCAACGTGTTTGAGGATCGCATTAAAAATCGCATCAAATCCAAGCTGTCCCGTGGTCGAATCGACGTCTACATTAACCTTGAAGAAAAAGCGTATGATAATTACGAAGTCAAAGCAAACTTCGATATCCTAGATAAGTATGTTAAGGTTTATCGTGAAATTCAAGCACGCTATCAGCTTAGGGATGAAATGAGCTTATCCATGCTGACGCGCATCCAAGAGGGCATCGACGTCTCGTATCTCGAACGTGGAGAAGAGGATTTTTGGAATGCCATCGAACCGGCACTGGATACGGCACTTTCCCGAATCGAAGAAATGCGTGCTCAGGAAGGGGCTCAGCTGAAGAATGATATTCTTGCTAAGGTCGCAAATATCAGAGCCACATTAAAGCTCATCGAGGTGCATGCACCGCGAATCGTGGAAAATTATCGGGCAAAAACACGTGAGCGCATCGCGGACCTTTTGCTGGATATGAACGCAGAACTAGACGAGATGCGCCTGGCAAACGAAATTGCCATCTATGCGGATAAGACGAATATTAACGAGGAAATCGTCAGAATCTATTCCCACCTGGAGCAAATCGATGCGATTCTCACCGATACAGAGCCCGTAGGCAGAAAGCTTGACTTCTTAGTCCAAGAGCTCAATCGTGAAATCAATACCATCGGATCCAAATCACCGGATATCGACATTTCAAACCTCGTCATCGGACTGAAGAGCGATATCGAGCAAATCAGAGAGCAAATCCAAAATATTGAATAATCAGGGAGTAAGTATGTTGCAAAAGGGGTTATTGATCATCGTTTCCGGTCCCTCCGGTGCAGGCAAAGGCACCATCTGTAAGGAGCTGATCAGCAGAGATGACAGCATCATCGTTTCCGTTTCGGCGACGACTCGAAAGCCTAGAGCAGGCGAAGTGGACGGCATTAGCTATCACTTCCTGACCAAAGACCGCTTTGAAGCGCTTATCGGTGAAAACGGATTTTTAGAGCACGCCTGTGTCTATGATAATTATTATGGCACACCGAAGGACTTCGTCATCGAGCACATCACTGCCGGCAGAAACGTCCTTCTAGAAATCGATATTCAGGGAGCGCTTCAGGTGAAGAAAAAATACCCGGAAGGGGTGTTTATCTTTGTGCTTCCGCCATCCATGAAGACGCTGAAATCCCGTATCGAGGGTCGCGGCTCCGAGACGCCTGAGAGTCTGAACAAAAGATTATCATCCGCTTATAGCGAGATTGAGCTGATCAAAAATTACGATTACTTCATCGTAAATGATACCGTATGCCATGCCACCGATTTGCTTCAAGCCATCATCACTGCTGAAAAATGCAGAGTTTCTGCGGATATTGAAGAAATCGTACGTAAATTTAAGGAGGAAAACTAACATGTTAAAGCCATCAATAGACGAACTCATCGAAAAAGTAGGCAACCGATATGCATTATGCATCGTCGCAGCGAAAAGAGCACGTAACATCATCAACGGCGAAGACGATTCCATCGATTTTAATATCGATAAACCCCTTTCAATCGCTATCGACGAAATCATGAACGACGAAGTAAGGGTCCATATTCCTGAAGCGCCACAAGACCGTATCTAGAAAGAGGGAAGTTATGCTTAATGGGAAAAATATCGTCATAGGGGTAACCGGCGGCATTGCTGCTTATAAGGCAGCAGATGTGGTCAGCCGATTAAAGAAACTCGGTGCCAATGTGTACGTGGTCATGACAGAGCATAGCACCAAGTTTATACAGCCCCTGACTTTTCAGTCACTATCTCAAAATTACGTGGTCACAGACATGTTCGAAGACCCTAAAACATGGGATGTGGAGCACATCTCGTTAGCAAAACGCGCTGACCTGTTCTTGATCGTCCCTGCCACTGCGAACATCGTGGGAAAGGTTGCCCATGGCATCGCAGACGATATGCTTACCACCACGATGATGGCCACGGAAGCACCTATTTTCTTCGCGCTGGCCATGAACACAAAAATGTACGAAAATCCAATTTTCCAAGATAACCTAAAGATACTTGAAAAGTATGGTTATCATTTGATTACGCCCGATTCGGGAAGACTGGCCTGTGGAGATGTCGGCACTGGTAAATTAGCAGACCCAGAGCGCATCGTGGACACAGTGGTCCAGTTTTTCAACCACCCAAGGCGTCTATCTGGTAAGCGTATCCTCGTAACAGCTGGGCCTACTAGGGAAACGCTAGATCCCGTGAGATATATCACCAACCACTCAAGTGGAAAAATGGGCTATGCCATCGCTGAAGCTGCCGCTGAAGAAGGTGCTGAGGTGATTCTCGTTTCTGGTCCGACGCAACTTGACACCCCAAAAGGCGTAAAACGCATTTCTGTGGTTTCCACCCAGGAAATGTTCGACGCTGTAATGGCGAATCTCGATGTGGATGCAGTGATTAAAGCTGCCGCACCCGCTGATTATAAAGCTGCTGATTATAGTGATGAGAAAATCAAGAAAACGGAAGGCGATTTGTCCATTCGTTTCGAAAAGAATCCCGATATTTTAAAGCGTGTCGGCGAGCTCAAAACGCACCAGGTTTTAGTAGGTTTTGCCGCTGAAACCCATAATGTTGAAGCTTATGCGAAGAAAAAATTGGTGGAGAAAAATCTCGATATGATCGTGGCAAATGATGTCACTGCTGAAGGTGCCGGATTTAATGGCGATACCAATATCGTCACCATCTATGACCGAAGCGGCGATGTGTTTAAGTACGATTGTATGGAAAAAACGGATGTGGCAAAGGTGATTCTCAATAAGGTCATCGAACGCCTTCAGAAGTAATAGGAAATTTTTAGCCCTTGCCTTAGTGACTTGGGCTTTTTACTTATAAATGAGGGATAAAACATGTTTGCAGAAGTCGTCGTTTTGAGAAATGCACAGGCCATAGATCGCCCGTTCACCTATAAAGTTCCTGAGCACCTTCAGGCACGAATTAAAGTGGGTGATCGCGTACTGGCACCCTTTGGGACTTCAGGTTATCTGGAAGGAATCGTTACAGGCGTCACATTTGATAATCCACTAGACGAGGCCATTAAGGTAAAGGACCTCCAGTATCTTTTCGACGATGGGATTTATCTGTCTAAGAATGAATTGATCAGCGCAGCCGCTATTCGTGAAGAGACCCTGTGTAGCCATGCCGAGGCCATCGCTTTATTCTTACCATCAAGCACAACGGTGACGCAGATCAAAACCTACCGATTACGGACCGTCCCTGAAACCCCGCTTAAAAAGAATGAACGAAGCATCCTGAGTGCTTTGGCTATGGGCGACTTGACCCATGAAGCGCTTTGCCCAGAGCTCAGCGATCAAGCGAAAAGTACGGCCATTAATCGATTGCTGGCACTAGGTGCCATCGATTTAACGTATCATTATGAGCAGCAAGTAAAAAATCGCACGGTTGACTGGATCGTCGTAACGGGTGACCTCGTAGGGGCGCTAGAATCAACCCCCGCGCGCCAGTCAGCTCGGAAAAAGCTATTAGCTTATCTCATCGAACACCCGACTGTGAAGCGTTCAGATGTCCAAAACGCATTGAAAATTCAGAAATCGGTGATCGACCGATTGGGTGGTGAAGGATTAATCAAAATCGACGCTTTAGATGAGACCAGAAGTCCTGAATTTATGAAGAGCTTTGAGGATAAAAGCCAAATTTCACTGAATGCAGCTCAAAATGACGTTTATGAAACCATCATTCGTCAGTACTCAAATAAAGAATCGAACAATTTTCTGATCCATGGCGTAACGGGAAGTGGTAAGACAGAAGTCTATGCACAGGTCATCGAATGGGTGATTAAAAGTGGGAAAAAAGCGATTTTAGTCGTTCCTGAAATTTCACTAACGCCTCAAATCGTCGCCAGGTTTGCCAGTCGTTTTGGTGAATCGCGAATCGCTTTGCTACACTCGAAAATAACACCGGGTGAACGCTACGACCAGTGGAAAGGGATTAGACGAGGGGATTATGATATCGTCATCGGCGCGAGATCAGCTGTATTTGCACCACTGGATGATATCGGCGCCATTATCATCGACGAGTGTCACGAAACCTCATACCGGTCTGAAAAACGTCCGAAGTACGACACCTATGATGTCGCACACCATCGAATTTCACTTTCAGGGGGGTTATTGATCTCTGGGTCGGCAACGCCATCCATCCAGGACTATTATGAGTCCATAAGAGGAAACCGAACACTTCTCAAACTCACCAGTCGGCATAATCAGCTAGAGCTCCCTGAGATTAAAATCATAGACATGCGTGAAGAACTGCTGAGTGGTAACCGTTCGATATTAAGCCGTGAATTAAAATCGGCCATAGAGGATAGGCTTTCTGCTGCAGAGCAGGTGATTATCCTGCTTAACCGAAAAGGCCATTCGACGTTCGTATCGTGTAGGGCTTGCGGCTTTACGCTTTCATGTCCTAACTGTGATGTCACGCTAACGTATTTTAAAGGTGAGCGCGCAGTAAGGTGCAATTACTGTCACTATGAAACGTATATCCCGAAAAAGTGCCCCAAATGTGAAAGCACATACTTTAAGTATTTTGGAGTGGGAACGGAAAAAGTGGAGGAGCAGCTCACAGAGATGTTTCCTAAGGCTAGAATCGCCCGTATGGATCGCACCACCACCTCTCGAAAGGGCAGTGTTGAGCAAATCATCTCCGATGTTGAAGCCGAGCAAACCGATATCCTGATAGGAACACAAATGGTGGCGAAAGGGCTTGATTTTAAGAAAGTAACGCTGATCGGTATACTTTCAGCAGATTTACAGCTTAATCTACCACAGTATCATGCTTCTGAACGCGCTTATCAGCTGTTTACTCAAGTGGCTGGCAGAGCAGGTCGAGGGGACCGAAAGGGTGAAGTGATTTTACAGACGTATTCTCCGGATCATTATGCGCTGAACCAACCGGATTACGAACACTTTTATGAAGCCGAAATCAAGTACAGAAAAGCGCTGAATTACCCGCCCTTTTCAAACTTGGTGAGCCTCGTCATCACTTCCGGGAAGTCAGAGGAAGCTGAAAACTATGCAATGCGTTCTGAACGCTTTATTAAAGCGAAATTGTTAAAAAAAGGTTTACAAAACGCCGTTGAAATTTACCCTGCAAATCCTGCATTATTAAAGAAAATAGATAATCAGTATCGTTGGCAAATCATTATAAAGGCAAATCCTTCCGATATGACAGACGTTAGAGAAATCATCAAAGCGCTTGAACTGCATTTTCAAGAGGTTAAAGGTTGTAAAATTCAAGTGGATTTAAATGCGACGAATATATTATAATGGTTTGAGAACAAACTTGAGGAGGCATTAATGGCAATCCGTATAATTAGAACTGACAATGATCCTATATTGCGTAAATTATCAAAGGAAGTGACGGTATTTGATGAGAAGCTTCAAATACTGGTGGACGATATGATCGAGACCATGCATCATGCGGATGGCGTCGGACTAGCAGCGCCACAAATCGGCGTTTTAAAGCGCGTCATCGTCATCGATCTTTATGACGACGAGGGGCCGATGGCACTTATCAACCCGAGGTTTATCGACCAATCTGGGCTTCAAATCGAAGAAGAAGGTTGCTTAAGTCTTCCAGGGAGACATGGCATGGTGAAGCGTCCACTTTCGGTAACCGTTCAGTTTGAAGATACAAGCGGCGAAACGTACGAACTGACAGGTGAAGAACTACTTGCAAGAGTGCTCTGTCATGAAATCGATCATTTGGATGGAATTTTATATATCGATAAGCAAGTCACAGTAGAAAATAAAGAAGCCTAGAGGTAGAAATGAAAGTCGTTTTTATGGGTACACCTGAATTTGCAGTAGGAACGTTAAAAAAATGCATAGAAATGCATGACGTAATCGCAGTGTTTACTCAACCTGATAAGCCAAAGGGTAGAGGAAACAAGATGACACCGCCCCCTGTAAAGGTCGTGGCAGAACAACATGGTATTCCTGTATTTCAGCCAGAACGTCTGCGAAAAGCGCCGTGGCCAGAGCAACTTAAAGACTTAGCGCCTGATGTGATCGTGGTGGTGGCATATGGTCAACTTTTAACCCAGGAAGTGCTCGATATCCCTAAATTTGGATGCATTAATATCCATGCATCACTTCTTCCGAAGTATCGCGGTGCAGCCCCCATCAATTGGGCAATCGCTAACGGGGAGCCTGAAACTGGCGTCACAACTCAGATGATGAACGCTGGACTGGACACGGGAGACATGCTCCTAAAGTGGTCAGTACCTATCGGCGAAGACATGAATGCAGGGGAGCTTCACGACATTTTAGCAGTAGCGGGAGCCGATTTGCTGATCGAAACATTAGATGGTCTCGAAAACGGAACACTTGTCCCTGAAGCTCAAAACGATGCAGAAAGCTGTTATGCGATTAAGCTGAGCAAAGAAATCGCTCGGATAGATTGGAACATGTCTGCCGTCGCCATCAAAAATCGTATAAACGGTTTTAATCCTTGGCCTGTGGCACACACATCCTTGCATGAACAGCCCTTTAAGATCTTTAGCGCAAAAGTGTTTTCCGATGAGGATCAACTTTTGAACGCAGATGCTTTAATCGGTTCTGTAGTGAAAACCGATAAAAATGGCATTTATGTAAAAACCGGTGACGGACTACTTTTAATAGAAGAAGTCCAATGGGGAAGCGGTAAACG
>Ga0209066_10005295_pt1 | contig 13659 bp, 9 predicted proteins | sample All_14_2_FD_187198 | JGI IMG/M metagenome (GOLD analysis project Ga0209066, IMG submission 187198) | Freshwater microbial communities in response to fracking from Pennsylvania, USA - Allegheny Zone_MetaG_DW_15 (SPAdes) (version 2) ...
TCTTGGACTTCCTCAAGACTTTGTGACTATGTACAGCCCGTGGACGCGGCGGCTCCTCTCGTTCGAGGGTGCGTCGCTGTCATGCGTGGCCGAACTGTTCATAACTGGGGCCTGCGCATAACAGCCTTTATGTAGAGCTCTACATAAAGGCTGGGAGGGGTCGGTCGTACCAAGATCTGACAGCGACTGCTGGCCTGGACACAGGTCTCCGGATGGAGGAACACAAGCGTTGAATGCTGTTACCCAGCCAGCCTAAGGCTGACGATTGGCGTGCAGCACAATCCCATTGCGCACCGCGTTCGAGTGCGAGGGAGTTGCTGTGATCAAAAAGATTCGAATCCGCGGGTATCGCATCCATCGCGATTTGACGATCTACCCAAATCCGAAGCTGAACCTCATCGTCGGGGGCAACGAGTCTGGCAAGTCCACGCTTATAGAGGCCATCGTGCTGGCCCTCACTGGGCGAATCAATGGACGTAGCGCCGCCGAGGAACTCAATCCGTACTGGTTCAACGCGGCCAATGTTGTCGATTTCATCAGCAAGCGATTGGCTGGCGAACAGGCGCGACTGCCAGAAATTGACATCGAGATTTTCCTGGACAACATCCCGGAACTGCAGGAGCTGTGCGGGGCCCACAACTCCAACCTGCCCACCGAGGCATGTCCGGGCGTTCGGATCCGTTGCTTGCCCAATCCCGACTATCTGGCAGAGCTTAAGGCTTGGGCGGCAGCGCCAACACCGCTTCTTCCGGTCGAGTACTACTGCGTCGAGTGGTCGACCTTTGCAGACGCGCGACTAACCATGAGGCCGCGGGCGCTAACGACTGCGGTGATCGACGCGCGCACCGTGCGCAGCTCCGGCGGGGTTGACTATCACCTGCGGCAGATCTTGGGTAGCCAGCTCGAACCACAGGAGCGAGCCAGCATCTCCCTTCAGTACCGTCAGGCCAAGGCAGCGCTGTCGGAATCGGCCTTCAAGGCTGTAAACCAGCGCATCGGGCAGCTCCACGCGGCACTGCACGCCCAGCCTATTGCGCTTGCGATGGACCAGACGGCGCGGACCTCCTGGGAGGAGTCGGTGGCTCCCCATGTGGCCGGCGTCCCGTTCACGATGTCCGGGCAAGGACAACAGTCTGCTATCAAGATCGCGCTAGCCATGAACCGGCATGCAGGTCATGCCAAGTACGTCACCATCGAAGAGCCTGAAAACCATCTGAGCCACACGAGCCTAGCAACGCTGCTGGACAGGATGGGCGCCCTGGCCAGCGATGACCAACAGCTCTTCGTCACGACTCACAGTTCAAGCGTCCTCAACCGGCTCGGCATTGAAGCCCTGCAGTTCCTGGGCCCAGCAGCACCCGTAAAGCTCAATGAGTTGAGCATCGGGACCGTGGACTATTTCAAGAAGCTGCCGGGCTTCGACACGCTGCGGCTTGTGCTGGCAGACAAGATTGTTCTGGTCGAAGGTCCGTCGGACGAGATCATTTTCGAGAGGGTGTTCATCGATCTCTTCGGCAAGCGTCCATTGGCATGCGGCATCGACGTCGTGAGTATGAGGGGGTTGTCGCTTGCTCGCGGCCTGGAGCTGTGCCATCGCCTGGGCAAGAAGGTTGCGGCGACGCGTGACAACGACGGCATTGACCCGGCCGAGCTCCGAAAGCCTTTAGCGCAGTGGCTGGCCCCCGGCCAGCGGGAGTTGTTCATCGGTGAAGTCGCCCATGGCCATACGTTGGAGCCGCAGCTGATCGCTCAATGCGGCGAGCCGCAGTTGCGCACCATCCTCGGGATTACCGACGCGGCGAACCTCGAAACCTGGATGACCCGTGAGAAAACGGAAGCCGCGCTGCGCATCGCGAGTTCCAAAGAGGCCGTCACGGCGCCAGCCTACTTGCTGCAGGCTGCAAAGTTCATACATGGCTAAGCGAGTCACGCTGGCGGTAGCCGGGGCCCGCAAGACCCAGGGCATCGTCGAGCACTGTGCGGGCCTACCGGTGGCGCGGCGAGTCCTTGCGTTGACCTACACACAGAAGAATCAACAGGAACTTCAGGACCGCCTAGCCCAGCACGCTGGCGATCACCTGAACATCGAGGTGCTCGGCTGGTTCACGTTCCTCCTGCGGCATTTTGCCAAGCCGTTCCTCCCCTTCATGTTCCCCGGCGAGAAGGTCCGGGGCTTCAACTTCGAAGGCATGCCGTACCGCATGGCCCAGGGCAAGGCGCGTTTCCTCGACAAAGGAGGAGCAGTCTACCGGTCAGAACTCGGCCGCCTTGCTTTCGAACTGATCACTGCCAGCAAAGGCGCTCTCATCCGCAGGTTGGAGGGCATCTACGACGAGATCCTGATCGACGAGGTGCAGGACTTGAGCGCCTACGACTGGGACATCCTCGATGCGCTGCTGAGCTCCAGCATCGAGATATGGATGGTTGGCGACATCCGCCAAGCCGTTCTCGCGACAAATGGGCGCAGTTCCAAGAACAAGAAGTACGCCTACGCGGATGCGATCAACTGGTTCAGAACCCGCGAGAAAAAGGGCCTCGTTGCAATCTGTGAAAGCACTGTCACCTGGCGATGTCACCCGAACATCGCGGCGTTCTCGGACCTGATCTTCGACCCGTCGTGGGGCTTCCCGGGCACTGTCTCGAAGAACGAGACGGTGACGGGCCATGACGGCGTGTTCCTTATTCGTGGCGAACATGTCGCGGCCCACGTGTTCGCCTACAGCCCGCAGAGCCTGCGCCACTCAGCCGCTTCTGCGAAAAACCTGAATCTAGACTTTGTGAACTTTAAGGTGGCTAAGGGAGCTACTTTTGCACGCGTGCTGATTGCACCAACATCCCCGATCACCAACTTCATCCGAAGCGGTACCAGCATGGAACCACTAGCCGCATCCAGCTTCTACGTCGCGGTGACGCGGGCCGAGCAAAGCGTTGCCATCGTGCTCGACGATGCGGGCGATTCGAAACTTCCGTACTGGACGCCTCCTGTAAGTGCTGGACACCGCCCGTGATTGCTGGCCATGGCAGCATGGCCTGACACCCGCGCGTTGCTGGGAATCGCAAGGGCCAAAGACAACTCGATGGCAGGCAGCAGGAATTCGTCCGCTGGTGGCCACCAACTGCAACGCCCTGCACCGCCGTCCTGCAACTTGGCTGGTTTCAGGCTGGGAGCCGCCGTTCACACGTCTGCTGATGGACCACTGTTCGATCATGTAGCGGACTCAAGGCGACGCCCGAAACGTGACGCAGCCGTCGTGGCCACACTTGTACAACGGCGTCAAAATGGAGTATCCGTCTGTTGTCATGCGGCTGGAGTACAAATGAATCCATGATGCTATCGACTCACGCGCTGGTGTTCCGCTGCATCTATGACATACGATTCAGCCATGTCGGAAATTTCCTCAGTCCCTACGCTGTCGCTCCTGGACTTGGTTACGAATCGGGCTTTGCCGCTTGGTCAGCCAGAAATTGTTGTCGAAGTCCCCGACAGCTACTTGACAGATGAGCGACTGGAACGCCCAGGAGTGGAAGGCATTGCCATTCAACGTCTGTTGACGTTGGCGCATCAACTTTCTTCCATCCGATTTTCTTGGGGGCAGGTAGCTGCACGGCGGGTGCTTGCTTCACCGGCGGTTCATCCCTTGGCAAGCATAAGCCTTTGCCTAAACAACGCGACTCATGTTTGTGAAAGCGGCGATGCCATTGGTAAGGACGCGTTTGAGCGTGCTCGCCAAAACTTGGTTTCGCACCGCCTTGACGCGGACATGTTTTCCGAGCGCCAAGTGCTTATTAGCTTGGACTACCAGCGACCAAGCCTTCCTTTCGATCTGTATGAGCCCTCTTCACGGCGTCTTCGTCGAGAGGAGGAGTTTGAGTCTCTTGTCGACGATCTTCTTTTCGCCCAACGTGGAGCGGGCTTTCGCTCTGAAATGCTCCCGAAGTTCCGACTCCCAATTGCCGTTATCTTGCGGGAATTAATTGAGAATACTGATGATCACGCCAGGACTGATTTCGACGGTAGCACCTTGAAACCAAATGCTGTGCGCTGCCTGCTCGTCAAACGTATCGAGCAGGAGCAGTTGTTCCCAGCAAAAAAGGAAAGCAAAAATCCTCCGGTGCCTTGTCTGGAGTTCACGATCATCGATAGCGGCATTGGGTACTACAACTCCTATCGTCGCCAGCTGCTGCGAGGTCAAGCGAGGGGTGTCCCTGTTAAAGTCGGAGAAACACAGGGGGACACTATTCGGCAGCATGAGCTGGGTTCTAATGTGCCCTTAGATATCGAGTATGCGATCTTGCTCAAGTGCTTGGAGCGCCATTCAGAAAATGCCATCCCAGACCCGAGGCCCGGGCATCGTGGGATGGGGCTGTACGAAGTGCTACGTGCGCTAAAGATGATGCGCGGCATGTTCGAGGTACGTACAGGCCGTATCCATGGATATCGAAGCTTTCTAGAAGGCGAAGCACGTCTTCAACTGGAATCCGACGACTCAAAGACAAGGCCAGGTATGCCGAAGGCCAGCCTGCTTGATGTGTCCAGCAGATTCTGGAAGAAGCCGACCCCACACGAAATGGTGCGTGGCGCGGTTGTCCGCGTAGTGGTGCCTCTGGTATGAAGTTTGGCAACGAAACTCGTGCATTATGGCTGCGCACGCGCTATAGAGAGCAGCAATTCGATGGAGAGGCTTGCCTCCTAGTGTACGACGATGAGTCGTTCAGCGATCTTATGGTCAGCGGAGATATCAAGGAGGTTTTCGAACGACGCGCGAATACAGCCAATATATTCATTGCAGCCCCATTTCTAAGCTGCGAAAAATGCCGCTCCGCATTGAAGTCAGGAACTTCGGTTCGGCGTGCGGCTTCCTATCTCTCAGGCAAGAGCGGGAATGTCTATCTTGTTGAACTTAGTGAAGTAACTGACTCCAGCGGCCTTTCCGTGATGGCCAGCCAAGTGACTTGGGACTCCGGAGCCAAAGAGGCCGTATTCGGCAAGTCAAAGGCATTGAGCGCTGCACTGCAGGAGGGTTGGCTGTTTGACCTTTTTGACCGCAATGAAGGCCTGGTTGTGGCTCCTGCGGGCGTCCATTTCCGAAAAAGCTCGCGCAAACACACCGACACTTTTCTTCGGGCGGCAAACGCGCTGACTTGCTCGGCAGCATGCGGTCTACTCGCACTCTTCTCTCTCCAGCAGTTGGGCCGCGTCCCGGCCAAACGCATATTTGTCGATACAGCCCCCCTGCTGTCATTGGCATTTGCACTCACGCGAGTTGCGAGGGTACATGGCATCTGGGCAGATGATGTTCCCGCCCGGTCTTTCAGCTCATACGGTGGGTTGAAGCGGATTGGTCGGCTGTCTACTAGTGACATCGTCTTGGTCTCCGCTTCAACCTCTGGTTCGCTGGCCATAGAAGTTATAGAGCAAGGAGGGCGTCGAGAAGGTATCGTAACTCTCTATTTTCTGTCTAGCGACAGTGCGCAACGGCCTGACGGAGTTCTGTGCGACCTGACCACCAAGGCGGACAAGAACGTTGGGTATCAACCCATTGCGAATTTTCCTGCGGATGACTGCAGGCTCTGTAAATCTCACTATCTGCTTGCTGAACTTGAGGGCGATCAGTTCTTGCTGCAGCAGCGCCAACATCGACTCTTGAAAGTTCTGAAGAACACGCAGTCGCTTGAAGCTCGTGCCGCTCTAACCGACCTTCACCAGAGTCAGGCACTAGAGGTTGTGCTTCGGGCAGAGACGGGCCAAACGGTACCAGTATCGGTTAATGAGACGCTGTTGCTTTCGAGTACCGCTGTTAGACCTGAGCTGATTCGGCTAGTGCAGCGCTTCACGCCTCAGCCACTTGCGCTGGTTGTTCGGGTGAACATTTCCGAGGGAGATGTTATCGCTCTCTTTTCCGACGCCTCGATGTCTACGCTTTTCTCCAACGCTAAACTGATCGATTGGACAGAAGTATCTGGATATCCCGTCTTGGCCAAAGGTTCAGGGGTTCTTGTGATCTTTGGGTGTCTTACAAGCCAAGCTCAAGCTCGATCCATCAACGCATCACTGAGATCTGTAGTCAACGAAGGAAATGTAGCTTATCTATCAGCCCTCACATTATCCAGTAGTCCGGAGCAATACAGAGACCTAAAGACTTTTTTAGGATATGGCGAGCGGGGGCCGGAAACGTTCACATACCGTGAAGTCAAAAGACTTGCATTGCCTGAAGCTGGAGGCTTGGAAAACCCATGGGAAGTTGAACTTCAGTTGCTGGACACGATTGCAGGGGACACTTGCTTTCCTGAGTTGGGCATGCGCCGAGATTATTTATCCATCAATGCGAGTGCGAGCGATGACATTTTCTTGGCTGGCAAGGACTTTCCATTAGCGATTCAGCGCGACTTCGTCTATCTGGATACGAGCGACGGGACTGCCAATGTTTCGCAAGCAACAGTGTTTACGGTGGTTTCGAATTTGCTTTGCGTGGCACGTTCAAACAACAGAGAGCTGGGAGCGAAGCCAGGATCACCAGGAGAGGTATTGAGTCTGGCGCAATCTGTGTATGGCCATGTATTGGTAGATCCTATTACGTTTTTAAACTACAACGATGCTATTCTGAAAGCTAGCGTTTTGCGTGCAGCCAAGCCAAGTGAGCTCATGTACGAAGTGGACGAGATTTACAGTTCGCAGGTCGCCGAAATCGTTCTCGCGGAGCTTGGAGGTTGGCATGTTGGGAGTGGTGACGCGCTACCTGAAATGCTCTTGGCGATGGCCACAGGAAGACTGAGACTGCGCGAGATCGACCAGTTGCATGTTCGCAATATGGCACTCAAATCACACTTACCTCCATTGCTTGAATCTCTCGCGAAGTCCATTTCCTCCTGATCCCGACTGTCTGTGGCGTTCAGGCTTACGAGGTAGAGCATCGCCGCAATTTGATTCTCAGCGCGGGTGATCACGAAATACTGCTTGGCACCTGTCTGCGCACATACCCGTCCTAACTGTGACAGGTAGCTACCGCTGCGGTTCGGTCTTTCAGGCAGGCGGTGCGACCAAAGCAGCAGGGATGAACCCTTCATCCGTCAACGCACGCACCACGCCACGCAGCAGCATGTTGTGGCTGAACCCGATGCTGTATTGCCGCGCGCCCGGGTTGATGGGTTGCAGCATGCCGCCGTCCACCAGCTTGCGTATCTGGTAGGTGCGCTGGTTGGCGTTGAGGTCGGGCATGGCAGCCTCCAGGTCGCCCGCCTTCACCGTGCCAGCTTTGATGGTGGTGGTCAGCACCGCCTGTTCCAGCGGTGTGATCAGTTGCCGTTCGCGGGCGTAGTTCACGGCTGGCAGCAGCACCTTGGCCTTCAGGTGTTCGTAGTCGGCCAGGCGGTCCACCTTGGTCAGTTCGTCGCGCACGCCGCTGAGCACGTACACGCACCAGCGCTCCAGCGCTTCGTCGGTGCCGGCGTCGGCATCGCCCAGCCGGGCGTAGTAGGCGTTGCGGTCGGCGCAGAACACGGCGGCCGGGTTGAGCAGCCGGCCCACCGCGTTCACGCGGAAGCCGTACTTGATGAGCATGGCGTAGGTGAGCAGGCGCACCACTCGGCCATTGCCGTTGCCAAACGGGTGCACCCAAGCGAACCGGTGGTGCGCCAGCGCCACCTTCATCAGGTCGTACTTGGGCGGGTCCGCCCGGTTGATGAACGTGACCAGCTCGCTCATGTAGTCCGGCACCTGGGGCGCTTCGGGCGGCAGGTGTTCGGCTTGGGCGATCTTCACCGCGCCCTGGCGGTAGGCGCCGGGGTTGGTGTCGCCTTCCCGCTTGAGGCCATCCACCGTGGTGGCGTGCAGGCCGCGCAGCAGGTGCTCCGTCACCGGTTCACCTGGCTCCACACTGTCTTCCACCTGCTGCATGGCGCGCTCAATGTTGGCGATCTCCTGCAGCTGCTCAGACCGGTTCGGGCCGTCGATCACCCTGGCTTCCACGTAGTCGGCCAGCGTGGTGTGGTTGCCTTCGATGCGGGCCGAGGCCAGGCTCTCCAGCACGTGAAAGACCTGCTTGAGCTGCATGAACACCGGCATGGGCGTGGTGCCCTGGATCTGCAGCCGCCGCAGGTGTTCCAGGTCTGTCAATACATCCAGCAGCGGCGACTCAAAGCTGGGGTTCAGTAGCCGCAGCGGGTGGTGAACAAACTGAACCATGGGGGTTGGTATCTGAAATGGGGTGGATGAATATCTGGACTCTAAGTCAAAAAATCCTTTTCGGATATGCGTTTATATGTTTGGTGTGATTCGAATATCTGGAAAATCCCTGGTATCGAAACTGGAAGGGGCTGGGTGAGGAAGCTGGATCGGGTCGGTCTGCTGGCGCAGCGGCAGCGCCGGCATGTCGCCGCGGGTTGGGCTCCACCGCCATTCAGGGTTGTCGCTGTCGGGCTCTGTGATTTCCGCCGACGGGGATGCTTCCGGGTTGTGCTCGCGGTCGATGAAGAGCAGATAGGGAGCGGGGCCGCAGTCCAGCAGGCTGGCACAGACCAGTGCCTGGGTGGTGGGCACGTTGTACCGGAGGCTTTTGACGAAGCTGCGCCCCTGTCGCACCAGCGCCCCGACCAGTTGCCTGTCCCAGCCGTCGTCCACCGGCAGCCACTGCGCGGTGGTGAGCATGAGGGACAGTTCCACGATGCCCGGCGTGCCAGCTTCGTCAACCCGGAAGGTGGCGATCATGAGCAGATGCAGGTCGGGCTCGGTACCCCAGAGGGTGAGTTCGTGTTCAAAGCTCTTGCCCAGGCGCCGGTACAGCGCGTCGTCCAGCACGAAGGCCTGGTCAGGCAGGTGTTTGAAGACAGCCTTGTGCCCGTAGCGAGCGGGCGCGATGTCCTTGACTTCGGCCACCATGAGCAGCAGGGGCTGGGGCTGTCCGTGTCTCGGGGCGCCATGGGCCCACAAGCGTTGCCGGCGGGACAGGATCGCCTCGTGCTGTTCCACCGAAAACACTTCGGGGACGTAGAGGCTGCGCAGCAGGGCGTGGCCGTGGACGACCTTGTTGTCGGCGGCCTGCAGCAGGTGCTTGCGCACGGTGCCCCAGGTGCGCCGGCCAGTGAACCCGGGTTTCCAGTGGGTCAGCTCGGCCTGGTCCCACAGGTAATGCAGCAGGGCGCGCAGGCCGAGACGGTGGCCGTGCGCGACCACGCTGCTGCTCGCGCTGGCTGAGGGCGGCTGAGCGGCTCGGCCGGGCAGCTTGGACATCGGAAAGTCGAGCTTGAGCGTTGTCATGCCGGTGGCCGGGTTCTCGACGATGGCGGTGCCGATCAGCGGGCCGAGGCCGCTGAACTCTCCTGGTGGTTCAAAGGACGGGCAGGTGGTGGCGTGTCGGCGGCCGGTGTTGGGCATGCGCTTGACTGTAAAACCGTTCAGGACGCGGGCCACATACATGTCAACGCCCGGCCCGTCAGGCTGGCACAGGCAGCGGGGGCGCAGGTGGCGTTCGTGCGCGTTGGCGATGGCCTGTGCGAAGCCGGGATGGTCTCTCGCCCAGCGCTGATCGCCGATGGCGTAGGCCGCTTCCTCAACTGCAGTGGTGTTCATCGCACCAAATCAGCGGGCAGGTGCAGCGCGTTCACGACCACGCTGCGGGTCCTGCTGGGGCGCCACCACCGGGCGCTGAGACGGGGCGTTCTTGTCGTAGATACGTACCCTGGGGTTCTGGCCGTCGCGGATGCGCTGAGCCAACTTTTCAGCGGCGGCCACCATAACGGCCTCACGTCGTTTTTCGGGCACCCGGTTGGCCACAAGGATGGCTTCGATGGCGGCCAGCACGGTCTTTCGGCCACCACTGCCGCGGCCTGATGGTTTTTCGGCGTTGGTGGCGGCCGTGGATGCGCTGGCGTCCTGGTTGGGTTCGATTCGATTGATCTGGCGCAGCTCGCGTTCTACCTTGAGGCGTTCCAGGTCGACCGGGTTGGGCTCGTAGCCCAGGGTCTTCACACCGCGCGCCGCTGCTTCCAGCCAGACCAGGCGGCGGAAGTCTTCGCTGCCCGTCACCCTTAGGGACCGCCAGTTACGGGTTTCAGCCACGTCGACCATGGAGCGGGCCACTGAGGGGCTGTTGGTATCGGTGGCCAGCCTGAAGGTGGATTCGGTGAAGGCGACGCGTGAGGTGTCGCCCCGGAAGCGGTATTCGGTCAGGCCGATGCTGACATCGCCCAGCGTGACCGGGGCGCGTTTGATGATGTAGCGGTCCACCAAGGCGGCTTCCAGTCGGGCGACGAGGGCTTCGCGTTCGGCCTGCGAGTCCATGCGGGCGCTTGTTTGCGGGCTGGATGCGTCGGGTTTTTCCAACCCTTTGTCTTTGGCCTGCAAGGGGATGACATTCGACTCCGCCGTCTGGCGTGCTGGATCGGTCTTTGCCGGTTTCGCTTGCGGTGCAGTCGCAGGGGGCTGGGCATCACGGGATTCGTCCCGTTGCCATTGGCCGTCGATCTTGTGGACGAAGGACTTTTGCCCACGCACGTCCACGACGACAAACCGGTTGGCACCGAGCTGGTCGGCTTTGGCCACCATGTCCTGGTAGCGGTCTGTGCGATAGGTGAGTTCGGCGAACGGGTCGCGCAGTTCGTACCGCTCGCCCGGCTCAGGCTCGGGTGTCTGGAAGGTCCGGATGGCGATGGCGGCGCGATCCACGGGTTCCACCGTGCCGCCCAAGGTGGCGTTGGTGTCCGTTGTGGTTGTGTCCACGCGCCGGGCCGGTGCAGCTCGTTCGTCCATGGTGGTCTCCTTCGGTGGCTATTGCCAGCAGGTGGGGTGTCAAGGTTGGGGTGGGGCTGAGGCCTGGACGGAGACCGGTGGCACCCGGTACACCTCGATCTCGACGCGGCGGTTGAGGTTTCTGCCTCGCAGGCTGGTGTTGTCAGCGAGGTGGTCACCACTGGGCTGGTGAGTGGTGCGGATGCGAGCGGCGTCCACGCCGGCAGCGATCAGGTAGTCACGCACAGCGTTGGCCCGGGCCTGTGCAATTCGGCTTTCGGCCGACGAATCGGTGGTGCCGTCGGTGCGCCCCCTCAGCACCACGAGTGGCGCGGTCTTGGCTTCTTCCACCAGAGCCGATGCCTCCTCGGCGGGTATCGACAGCCGGGTGCTGTTGAAACCGAAGTGGACGTTGCGAACGCTGTTGGCTTGCTCCTTCTCCTGAATCGACGCCATCAACTGCTGGCGCGCAGCCATGTGGGCCAGCGTGGCGGTGGTGGTCTCGGCGAGGCGGCTGGATTCATTGGCCTGGATGCGGGTGTTCTGCAGATCGTTCTTGCACACCTGCAAGTCGACGGCCATTTGCGCATTGGCGGGCCGCTTCTGAGATTCGTCCACTGTGGGGGGCTTGAGCGGTGAGCTGCAGGCGCCCAGCAACGCAAGGCTGGTTAGGGTCAGCGTTATGCGCGGGGTCGGGTGGGTGGTCATGGCTGTTCCTCCAGGGTTTCGAGCCGGATGGGTTCTGTGTTGCTGGTAGTGGGCTGCGCGGAAGGAATGGCTGGGTTGGACTCGACCTCATCGATCTCTTCGATCGGCTCGATGGACCCGCCTTCACCGACAGCTTCCAGCCCGTCGTCAAAGAAGCCGATACAGGTTTCTGCCAGCTTCTCGGGTGGACCTTCCATCTGGTCTTTGGTCAGCTTGACGTCGTGATTCAGAACGCCGATGTCCATGCTGGTCTGCCCGGGCGGAAGTTCGTCTTCGGCAAAGCGCCACCGTTGCTGGACTTTGGCGAGGTGCTGATCCATGTTCATCTGCGGCACCTTGGGGGCGGGTAGCAGGCGGTCTGTGAACGCCTGGTCCTGGAAGTAGCGGATTTTTTCGCCGAGGATGGGTTTGCAGTTCTCGCAGATCACCACCAGCCGTTCGGAGCCCAGTTCCTTGAACTCTTGCGGCAACAGCAGGGAACGACGCTGCTCGCTTTCGTTGCGGCTGACGGTGCTGTGTCCGTGTCCGCTGAAGGAGCGGCTGCGTCCACGGGTTGTGACCCGTTGGGTAAAGTGACCCAGCATGGCGCTGTATTCGTCGGCGTCACGCTGCTCGCGCGGGGCGAAGAGGATTTGCAGGCCGTGGTTGGTGGCGAAGGTGCGGGCCTCTTTGTCGCCATAGACCGCGTCCAGCTGCGACATGGCCTGCACCACGGTGAGCAGGCGCAGGTTGTAGCCGGCCAGGAAGGCAGCTGAGTGCGTGATGATCCCCACGCGGCCCATGGCCGTGAACTCGTCGTTGACCAGCAGGCACTGGTACTTGAGTGATTGGTCGTGCTCCGGCAGGTGCTGCGTGTTGAGGCTGACGAGCTGGGAAAAGAACAGGGTGAGCAACGGCCGGGCATTGGCCAGCCGATGCGGCGGGATGCGCACGTAGACCGACATGCGTTGGCGGCGCAACTGGCTCAGGTCGAAGTCGTCGGCGCTGGTGGCGGCATCGACCACGGCATCCGCGAAGATCGTCAGCGGCGCGTGAAAGGTGGCCACCACGCTGGCGAGCGTGTTCTCCGAGTTGCACAGCAGGCGCTGCAGAGCATCCAGACATTCTTCGGAGAACGGCTTGCCGGCTTCCTTGCGTTGCTCGATCAGCCCGCTGAGGTGCTCTTTCAATGGTCGCCCTTGCCCGGAAGACTGCCGCAATAGTTCACCCACCGTGCGCGGCAGCTCGGGCGTTTCCAGCAACAGCAGGCCCAGGCCGAGAAAGAGGTTGCGTGCCTGGTCGTTGAAGAAGGCTTCGGACGAGGTGCCGCTGCCATCGTTGGGGTAGAAAACCTGGCCAATGCCGAGCAAGTCACCTACCCGGTGCAGTGGGCTGGTGCGGACAGCGGTGAGCGGATTCCAGCGGTGGCTGCGGGCTTCTTCGTCAAAAGGGGAGAAGGCGTAGACCGTCTGTTGGTGCTTCACCCGGTAGCCCGCGGTGATGGCGTGGTTCTCGCCCTTGATGTCGAGCACGACCACCGAATCCGGCCAGTTCAGCAGGTTGGGCACCACCACACCGACACCCTTGCCACTGCGGGTGGGTGCTGACAGCATGACGGAGAGTTGCCCGGGCAAGGCCAGAAACTGGCCATGGAAGCGGCCAATCAGGATGCTCGGTGCGACGGCTTGTTTGTCGGTCAGCAACAGACCTGCCTTTTTCACCTCAGAGGTGGAGGCGAAACGGGCGTCACCATGTAGTGGACGACGCGGACGGCTGGCCGATACCAGGGCTACAGGCAAGAGCACCAGCGTGACCAGGTAGGCCGTGGCGATGGAAACCAGCAGCCGCTTGCGCAACGCGGGCTCATCGGCATAGATCTGCCAGTAGTCCACGATGCTGTTCCAGGTCGCCAGCTTGGGGTGTGCCTTGCTGAAAACCAGAAACAGCACGCCCGACAGGTAGAGGGCAGCGATCACCAACAGGGACACGCCGAAGACGGCGATGATGCCCAGGGCGGTCTGGCGCACATACGGCCTGGACACGGTGGGCCAGAGCAGTTTGGCGTTCATGTGCGAAATCCGCCAAAAGGGCCGGCTTGAATATAGGTCATGGCGTCACGTGCGCCGTCGTCGGTGTGTTGCTTGCGGCGCGGCTCGTAGGCAATCTCGGAGATGAAGCGGCCCCGTTCATCCCGGTTGAACTGCACGATGACATCGATCACGATGCCCAGAAGGCCCTTGATTTCGTCC
>Ga0209066_10005296_pt1 | contig 13656 bp, 9 predicted proteins | sample All_14_2_FD_187198 | JGI IMG/M metagenome (GOLD analysis project Ga0209066, IMG submission 187198) | Freshwater microbial communities in response to fracking from Pennsylvania, USA - Allegheny Zone_MetaG_DW_15 (SPAdes) (version 2) ...
CTACCAGGGTTATTAAATCATATTAAAGTTTCAAAAGTAAATATATCTATCTGAATTAGATAATTGTTGAATAAAACCTTAAATTTGTTAAACATGAAAATAGTAACAATCAAAAAAATGTCAATTATTGCCCTTCTATCCTTTTCATTGTCTTCCTGTATGATGATGATGCCGGCTCACATGTCGGATATGGACCATAGTAACAATGCAAGTTCAGACCCAGGAATCGATAAAGTATGCGGTAAAACAGTAGGACTGGAAAGTTCTTTTACTTATGAACACAAGGGAACTAATTATTATTTTGATTCTGAACAATGTTTAACTGTTTTCAAAAATAATCCGGAACATTTCCTGCCTGCAAATCAAAATAATAGCCATCAAAAAAACTGGCATACTGCTGCCTGGTTAGGAGGAGCTATTGTAATGTCTGCTATGATGATAACTATGATGATAATAGCTTTTTAAAACGAAGCAGTCAGTTAACTTTTAAAAACTTATAAGTATGTTTAATCGCCTTGTCAAATACTTTCTCGAAAACCGGCTGATAACTTTTATCTTCCTTATTTCTTTTATTGTTCTGGGTATAGTTTTCATGCCTTTTAACTGGAACTCGGGCTTCCTGCCCCGCGATCCTATTGCCGTTGATGCCATCCCTGACATCGGTGAAAACCAACAGATCGTGGCTACCGAATGGATGGGGCGTTCGCCCAAGGACATCCAGGATCAGATAACCTATCCCTTAACTACCGCTTTACTAGGTATTCCCGGTGTTCAAACCGTTCGTAGTACTTCCATGTTTGGCATGTCGTTTATCTATATTATTTTTAAGGACAATATAGATTTTTACTGGAGCCGCTCCCGTATTCTCGAAAAACTTAGTTCGCTCCCGGCGGGGATATTACCTTCCGGTGTGCAACCCACACTGGGTCCTGATGCAACCGCCCTTGGGCAAATATACTGGTACACCCTCGAAGGTCGTGACCCTAAATCCGGAAAACCAAATGGGGGATGGAACCCACAGGAACTTCGTACCATACAGGACTTTTATGTAAAATATGGCCTTTCCACTGCTGAGGGTGTTTCCGAAGTGGCTTCGGTTGGCGGATTCATCAAGGAATACCAGATTGACATAAATCCTGAAGCATTAAAAGCATTCAGCGTATCTGTTATGGATGTGATGAATGCCGTTCGCAAAAGCAACCTCGATATAGGGGCCGAAACCATGGAGTTAAATAATGTGGAATACATTATCCGTGGCCTTGGTTATGTTAAAAATCTGGAAGATCTTGAACTTTCAGTTGTTGCAGTCCGTAACAATGTTCCGGTCAGGATTAAAGATGTTGCACATGTAGCATTTGGCCCAGCAACCCGTCGTGGAGGTCTTGACAAAGCCGGTTCCGAAGCTGTAGGCGCTGTTGTGGTGGCACGTTATGGGTCAAATCCAATGGAGGTAATCAACAACGTAAAAGACAAAATAAAAGAAATTGAAGCCGGAATGCCTCAGAAAACATTGCCTGATGGTTCTGTTTCAAAAGTAACTGTTGTTCCGTTCTACGACCGAACAGGTCTCATTAAAGAAACCATCGGAACTCTCGAATCCGCCCTCTCGCATGAAATTCTCATTAGTATCATTGTAATTATCATACTGGTGATGAATCTCAGGGCATCTCTTATTGTAGCTGGATTATTGCCAATTGGTGTATTAATGACTTTTATCCTGATGCGGGCTTTCGGCATCGAAGCCAACATTGTCGCTCTTTCCGGTATTGCTATTGCTATTGGAGTAATGGTAGACATTGGGATTGTGGATGTCGAGAACATCCTCCGGCACCTCGAAATGCCAGAAAACAAAGGTATTCGTGGAAAGAAACTAATGAATGTCATTTACCTGGCTACTACCGAAGTCCGTGCTGCTGTGGTTACTTCTATTGCCACAACTATTGTTAGTTTCCTTCCGGTATTTGCCATGCAGGCTGCCGAAGGTAAACTGTTTCACCCCCTGGCTTTCACAAAGACATTTGCCCTGATTGCTGCCTTCCTGCTCGGTATCATTGTTTTACCAACGCTAACACACATCTTTTTTTCGATAAACATCGATACAAAAAAGATTCGCAGAATCTTTAACGGTGTCCTGATAGTAGCAGGTATAATATTTATTATGCTGTGGCAAACATGGCCTGCCCTGGCATTAATTGCCGTAGGTATAAATAATTTACTCGATTACCGCTGGCCTGAGAGCCGTAAAGAATTTCCGAATTATATCAATATTGCCATTACGGTACTGGTTGCAGCCTATTATCTCTCTGTCGAATGGCTGCCTCTGGGTGCGCACAATAGCTTGCTGGTTAACTTTCTCTTTGTAAGTGGGATCATTGCTATTATCCTTGCCGCTTTGATGTCAATGGTACACTACTATGAAAAAATAATGCGATGGGCTCTGGAACACAAACTAAAGTTTCTTATTATTCCATTGGTTACCTTAATTTTCGGATTATTAGCATGGCAGGGCTTTGATAAAAGTTTTGGTTTTGTCGCATCCGGCTTTGAAAAAGTGGGTTGGAAAAACTTCAGGCAAACAGCTGTTTGGCAAGGGCCTGCTAAAACATTCCCTGGCACTGGAAAAGAGTTTATGCCTTCATTAAACGAAGGCTCATTCCTGCTTATGCCTACAAGTATGCCGCATTCAAGCATCGAAAAAAACCTTCAGTACATCGAAACGCTCGACAAACGTTTAGCCGCTATTCCTGAAGTACAAGTTGCTGTGGGTAAATGGGGCCGCGTTAATTCAGCCCTCGACCCCGCGCCGGTGCAAATGTTCGAGAACACCATTAGTTACCTTTCAGAGTATATTCTCGACGAAAACGGACAGCGAATGAAGTTTAAAGTCGATAGAGATGGCAGTTATATTTTACAAAGTGGTAAGAAATATAATTTTGAAAAAGAAGGATTCAGGGCTATTCCTTCCGACAGCCTTATTCCTGACAACAAAGGTGAATATTTCCGTCAATGGCGCCCAGGGATTAATAAACCTCTTGACATTTGGAACGAGATTGTGAAAGTGACTAATATCCCTGGTTTGACTTCTGCACCAAAACTTCAGCCAATCGAAGCCCGTCTTGTCATGCTATCTACCGGTATGCGTGCTCCAATGGGACTAAAAGTGTATGGTCCCGATTTAGATGCAATCGAAAAAGGTGGAATGCAACTTGAGCAGGCCTTAAAAGAGGTGCCATCCATAAAAGCATCAGCCGTATTCTACGACAGGGCTGTTGGCGCTCCCTACCTCGAAATCAAACTCAACCGCGAAGCTATGGCACGATACGGTATGACAGTTAGCGAGGTTCAGGAAGTGTTGCAGGTTGCAGTTGGAGGCATGGCATTATCTTCATCCGTCGAGGGTCGCGAACGTTTCCCTCTCAGGGTTCGTTATGCCCGTGAACTCCGCGATAATCCCGAAGATCTGCAACGCATCCTCATCCCTGCTATGAATGGTATTCAGGTCCCTTTAAGCGAAATCGCGGAAATCGATTATACCCGTGGTGCGCAAATGATACGCAGTGAGAATACATTCCTGAATGGCTATGTAATTTTCGATAAAAACGAAGGTAAAGCGGAAGTGGATGTTGTTCAGGAAGCTGAAAAAATCCTGCAGGACAAATTAAGTTCCGGTGCTATCAAACTGCCCGACGGAGTTTCTTACAAATTCGCCGGTAATTACGAAAATCAGCTCAGGGCTACCAAACGATTGGCAATTGTAATACCTATAAGTTTGCTTCTTATCCTGTTATTACTGTATTTCCAGTTCCGCACAGTTACTGCCTCATTCATTCACTTTTCAGGTGTATTTGTGGCTTTTGCCGGTGGCTTTATCATGCTTTGGTTATACGGCCAGGGCTGGTTCATGAATTTTTCTGTTGCTGGAATCAACCTTCGCGATATGTTCCAGATGCACACCGTAAATCTCAGTGTGGCGGTCTGGGTTGGTTTCATTGCCTTGTTTGGCATTGCTACCAACGATGGAGTAATCATGGGCACATACATTCACCAGGTATTCGAAGACCGGCATCCTGCCACTGTTCACGACGTTCGTGAGGCTGTTGTAACTGCCGGCATGAAGCGTGTGCGCCCCGCTATGATGACAACGGCGGTTGCTGTTATAGCATTGCTGCCTGTTTTATCTTCTAACGGCAAAGGTTCAGACATCATGATCCCCATGGCAATACCCATGTTTGGTGGTATGGTAATACAGGTAATGACCGTTTATGTAGTTCCCTTATTCCAGGCTATGTGGAGAGAAAGGGCCGTTACACGTCATAACCAATTGGCAATTCAATCAATAAACAATCAGCATAACGATGAAAACACAAGCATTTAAACAACTATTTTTCACGCTCCTTGCTCTTGGAAGCTCGTTTTGGGGTTACAGTCAGCAACAACCTGATTCACTGTACAGTTATCTCGAAATTGCTGCCAAAAACAACCCGACTGTGCTTCAGCGTTATTTTGAATATGAAGCTGCTTTACAAAAAGTACCGCAGGTTGGCAGCTTACCCGATCCTACCGTCAATGTAGGTGTCTTCCTCAAACCAATGGAACTTGTCGCAGGTAACCAGGTGGCTGATATTCAGCTTATGCAGATGTTCCCCTGGTATGGTGTACTGAAAAATGCGAAAGATGAAATGAGCCTGATGGCAAATGCGAAATTCGAATCGTTTCGCGATGCCAAATTGCAGGTTTTCCTCGATGTACAACGCTCATGGTACGATATGCATAGGATCAGGCAGAATATCCGTATTTCACAAAAAAACATCGAAATCCTGCAAACCATCGAAAGATTAGCCATTGTCAGGTTTAAAGCCGGTCCGTCATCCGGTAACCCTTCTTCTTCAGGCAATGCGCCTGCTCCTGCATCTTCTCAGTCGTCTGCATCCGGCTCTTCCGGAATGAATACCATGGGTGGCAGTTCAGGAAACTCAGGCGGTTCAGTTTCTGCACAGTCTTCCCCGGCTATGCCGGGCAATTCAATGGGCTCTTCATCAGGCAGTTCGGGGCTCACCGATGTGTATCGCATTCAGATTGAAATAAGTGATGTTCAGAATAATATCGAACTCTTAAAAAACCAATTGAACACCCTTACGTCGCAATTTAACAGCTATTTAAACAGGCCGCCCGAATCTCCGGTTACCTTACCGGATACGCTGATTGTAGATAATTTTCAACTTTCCTTACTTGCGCTTTCTGACACCGCTTTGAGTAACAATCCCATGCTTGGCATGCTGCAGTTTGAACAAAAATCGCTCGAAGCACGTAAGCAAATGGTTACTAAAATGGGCTATCCCATGGTTGGTTTTGGTTTAAGTTATACGGTGATCCAGCAAAACCCAATGTCCTCATCTTCTATGAATGGCAAGGACATGATTATGCCGATGGTTACGGCTACTTTGCCCATTTACCGAAAAAAATACAACGCAATGAAAACTGAAGCTGATTTGTTGAAATCTTCAACAGCCCAAAATTATATTGCAACGGCTAATTCACTTAAAACCGAATACTATCAGGCCATACAATTAAATCAGGATGCACAGCGCAGGATAAAACTGTATGCGGGTCAACATCGTTTAGCTTCAAAATCACTCGACATAATGTTTAGGAGCTTTGCTTCTTCTGGCACCGATCTCACCGACATTCTGCGTGTCCGTCAGCAAACTCTCGATTACGAATACAAACAAATGGAAGCTATTGCTGATTACAATACTTCCATTGCATGGCTTCAAAGACTAATGGCATTTTCACAAGTTCAGTAACATATAAACTCAATAACAATGAAAAGATTATTTTCTAATAAATACTTCCGCTTTAGCCTAATTTTAATTGGTGGATTTTTTCTCGGCTGGCTGTTCTTTCACTCCCCGGGGAAAACTGAAGATAAACACGATCACGCAGCCGAGGCAGCTAAAGGTACTATCTGGACTTGTGCCATGCACCCTCAGATACGTATGAACGAACCGGGTAAATGCCCTATTTGTGGTATGGATCTCATCCCGCTCAACCAGGGAGGTGGTGACACCACTGCAACCGACCCCCTTGCAATTCATATGACGAAGGAAGCTGCTCAGCTCGCCAATGTACTTACTACTGTCGTTTCCAAACAAAGTCCGGTCAAGGATATTCGTTTGTACGGTAAAGTGAAGGCTGATGAAAGGCTTTTGCAAAGCCAGGTTTCTTATTTACCAGGCCGTATCGAAAAACTGTTTGTAAATTTCACCGGCGAAGTAGTTCGCAAAGGACAAACCCTTGCACTGCTCTATTCACCTGAACTTGTAACCGCTCAACAGGAGCTACTTGAAACCGCTTCTACAAAAAGCACACAGCCTGTCCTTTACGAAGCTGCAAAAGATAAGCTCCGTCAGTGGAAACTCTCCGAAAGCCAGATAGCCACTATCGAAAGTTCCGGTAAAGTAAAAACTGATTTTGAAGTCTACGCAAATACATCGGGAATTGTTTCAGCCAGGCGTGTAAACAACGGCGACTATGTTTCACCCGGATCAGTACTTTTTGATGTTGCCGATCTTTCCCATGTCTGGATTATGTTCGATGCCTACGAAAGCGACCTGCCATACCTTGCACAGGGACAGAAAGTTTCCTTTACCATCCAGGCATTACCTGGTGCAAATTATTCAGGCAACATCGCATTCATTGATCCCGTGCTCGATCCGGTTACCCGTGTTGCAAGGGTAAGGGTCGAAATCAGCAACCAGGGCGGTAAATTAAAGCCCGAAATGTTTGCAACAGGTATCGTAAATGCCAACCTCAATCAATACAAAGGCAAATTAGTCATTCCTCGTTCTGCCGTTTTATGGACCGGCAAACGCTCGGTTGTTTATGTAAAACAGGCTGGAAGTGATGAACCGGTTTTTAAAATTCGTTCAATAGAACTTGGCCCCATGTTAGGAAACAGTTATGTAGTTGAAAATGGATTGATGGATGGCGAAGAAATCGTTACCCAGGGCGCTTTCAGTGTGGATGCTTCGGCACAGCTCGAAGGTAAACCCAGCATGATGAATCCCCAGGGTGGCCAAACAAACTCCATGCCGGGTATGATTATGCCTGGAGATCCAAAACCTGATGACACTAAAACCGTACCATCAAAAAAAGCACCTGCTGAAACGAAACCTGCTAAAGACAATTCAATGCCTGGCATGGATATGCCTGGTGATACAAAATCCACTGGCAGCAAAAAGAGTGTACAGGCTTCAATTAGTCCTGCCGGAAAGCCTGCAAAATTAAATGTGAGTATGGATTTTACGATGCAGCTCAATACAGTCTTTGACCAATACATTGCTCTGAAAGATGCTTTAGTTCTGAGCGATGCAGCGAAGACAAAACTTGCTGCACAAAAGGTTCAGCAGGCGCTTGCAAAAGTTGATATGAAAATACTGAAAGGTGATGCTCATTTGCTATGGATGGAAATATTGGGCAATTTGGATAAACAAATTAAGCTCGTTATATCATCAGGTAAGATAGAAGACCAGCGCAAAGCATTTTCCGGTTTCAGCGATCAGTTTTACAAAGCAGTAAAAAACTTTGGCTTAATGGGTAAAACGGCTTATTACCAGTTTTGCCCTATGGCCAACAATAATAAAGGCGCTTATTGGCTCAGTGAATCAAAAACAATCCGGAATCCTTATTTTGGAGATAAAATGCTTACCTGTGGAGAAACTAAAGAAACGTTAAAGTATTAATAAAGTAATCTTTGACAATGAAAACTGGATTAGCCATAATGGTTGGACGTCGTAAAGAGAGGCATGTTTTTATCCATACTTTAATTGGGGTAGGAATAGGCTATTTCCTTTTGCATCCAATCACCATGGTTATCTATTGGTTTCAGACCAACGATACAAGCGTAACTTTTCAAAATGTAACTGAAGCTTTCAATAAGTCGTTTTTTCATGCTTTTTATTTGCACATGATGCCAATGTCGTTGGTTTTTAGTATCATCGGCGGACTTATGGGGCTGGTATCTGGATTATATCTTAGAAAAATACGTAACCAGTTTAGAAAAATTCAATCGCAAGGCTTTCAGCTCACCGAGAGTATTCAATCCATTATCCGTAATGGTGAAAATGAAAAAGTGGAATTCAAATCCTCATTCAGGTACGATTTAAGGAAATGTCAGCCTAATAAAATACTGGAAGAAGTTATAATAAAGGCTATAGCCGGCTTTATGAATGCCAGTGGTGGTATTTTAATCATTGGTGTTGATGATAATGGTTATCCAATAGGCCTTAAAAATGATTATAGTAGCTTGGTTAAGCAGAACCGTGATGGTTTTGAACAAAAGCTTATGCAGGTTTTAGCAGACAGATTAGGAACTGATTTATGCCCTTTTGTGCATATTGCCTTTCATCAGATCACAGGATGGGAAATATGTAGTGTTTATGTTGAAAAAGCTCACCGCCCGGTTTTTGTAAATGAAGGTGGAAATACAATCTTTTATCTCCGGATAGGGAATATTACAAGACCACTCACAACAATGGAAACGGTTGAGTATCTGAAAATCAGAGAAAATAAAAATCATCATTAAAAGTCTGAACGTCTTATCATGAATACTCAATTTGGGAAAATAGTCTTGCGAAGTATGAATAAGCATGTGCTTATTCATACTATACTGGGGATGGTTATTGGCTATTTCCTGTTGCATCCTATTACCATGGTTATCTATTGGTTTCAGACCAACGGTATAAGCGTAACTCTTCAAAATGCAACTGAAGCTTTCAACAAAGCGTTTATTCATGCTTTTTATTTGCACATGATGCCAATGTCCCTGGCTTTTATAATCATTGGAGGTATTATCGGATTAAGCTCAGGACTTTATTTGAGGATAATTCTTAATCAAGGACGAAAAATACAAATTCAGCAGAACCATCTAAGTGAAAGCATAAAATCAATAATTAAAAACGGTGAAAATGAAAATGTTGAATTTAAGAAATCTTTTAGGTATGATTATCGAATAGGACATCTGGAAAAAAGTCTTGAGGACTTACTCATGAGGTCTATTGCCGGTTTCCTGAACATGAAAGGTGGGATTTTAATAATAGGCGTTGATAATGATGGCCACATCAATGGCCTGACGGATGACTATTTCAGTCTTGGTAGAAAAAGCAGGGAAGGTTTCGAAAAAAGATTCATGGAAGTTCTTTCCACCAAGTTAGGTATCGATATTTGTTCATCTGTTCATCTTGCTTTTCACGAAATTGCCAACACGGAAATATGTAGCTTGCTTATCGAAAAAGCGCACCGTCCGGTTTATGTAAATGGAGGTGGAAACACAATCTTTTATCTCAGGATTGGGAACACTACAAAACCACTCACCACGATGGAAACGGTTGAGTATCTTAAAATCAGAGAAAGTAAAAACCATTATTAAAATCAGATGATATTACAAAGGCTTTATCAATTAGCCCATAGTAGAGGAGGAAACTGTTTGTCAATCAGTTGTACTTCACAAAATCAAAAGCTTATGTGGCAATGCGAAAGAGGGCATAGCTGGTTTGCTTCTACAAACAGCATAATTTATTCGGGAAGCTGGTGCCCGATTTGTGCAGGAAACCAAAAATTGTCATTAGCCGAAATGAAGGAACTTGCACAACAAAGAGGGGGCAATTGTCTGGCAACAGAATACACTAATTCAAAAACCAAAATGTTATGGCAATGTCAAAATGGTCATCAATGGTACGCAACAGCTTTTAGTGTAAAAATAAGAAAAAGCTGGTGCCCTGAATGTTATAAAGCTAAAAACCAATAAGTAAATAGTACGTGGGTAACAATTTGTTTAATGCAATGGTGTGTTGACAGTAATTGACATAGAAGAATAAATAATCATTTAATTTTTACAACGATGAAACGCAGAAATTTTATAAAAACCACAGGGATAGGAACAGGCAGTATATTAGCTGGTGGTTCTTTACTCACTCTTTTAGCATCATGTACCGACGGCAACATGATGAATGGTAATGGCATGAATATGGGAGGGCAGCCTTTGCCTGTTACAGAAGGAGATTTCAGCAGGCTACTCCCAATTCCCGGTACCGTATCTGGTAATGGTTCATTAACGGCGCAGGCAACAACCTCAAATGTTAATGGCAACAACATTTCTGTACTAGGGTATCAGGCAAATGGAATATTGGGGCCTACCATTCGTGTTAATAATGGCATAAATGCCAATATTGGTTTTCAGAATAATCTTTCAGAAAAAAGTAATATCCATTGGCATGGCCTAAAAATTCCCGCCAATATGGATGGTCATCCGGAGGCTCTTGTAAATCCCGGAAGTAGTTTTAATTACCAATTCACGGTTAATCAAAGAGCAGGATTAAACTGGTACCACCCACACCCGGATGGAGCAACTGCAAGACAGGTCTTTCAGGGCTTAGCTGGTTTATTTATAGTTAATGATGCCGAAGAAGAAGCCCTTAATCTGCCTTCAGGCAATTATGAAATTCCTTTGGTAATACAGGATAAGCGGCTTACTTCATCAGGTATTACATATAACCCTTCAATGGGAGAAGTAATGTCAGGCTATATGGGTGAAACCATAATTGTTAATGGTGTAGCTTACCCTTTTGCTGAGGTAGCAACGAGATTTTACCGCTTACGGATATTAAATGGATCCAATGCCCGTATCTATAATCTTGCTTTAAGTAATAATATCGATATCATACTTATCGGCAATGATGGCGGGCTATTAAAAAATCCGGTATCCGTTAAAAATATACTTTTAGCCCCAGGAGAAAGACTGGATGCGCTTGTCAACTTTTCAGGTGTTACTATTGGAACAGAAATATATTTAGAAAGCAGGGGGTTTGATAACGGTGGTACCTCACAGGGCAAACAAGAATTTAAGATATTGAAGTTTAAAGTAACACAATCAGTAAACGATAGTTTCACCGTACCGGTTTCACTTTCTTCAATCAATGCTATTCCTCCATCCTCATCTTCAAAAACAAGAAACTTCGTTATAAACGCTATGCAAATGACCAATGGCATGAATATGACTGGTATCCATAGAATCAACGATAAGATTTATGATAGCAGCCGGATTGATGAAGTAGTTGCGGCAAATGCAACTGAAATATGGATTTTTGATAACTCACAGGGCGATGAGCCCCATCCCATGCACTTGCACGGAGTTCATTTTCAGGTGCTGGAAAGAAGCGGTGGCAGGGCGCAATTAACAGCATCTGAAAGCGGCTGGAAAGATACTGTATTAGTCTTGCCTCGTGAAACCGTAAAAATTATCATCCCATTTGCAACATTAGAAGGGGTATTTGTTTTTCATTGCCACAACCTTGAACATGAAGACGATGGTATGATGCTTCAATATCAATTAGCTTAATGATATTAGGGAAATAAGAGACTGGTACAAAAAGTAATTGATCAGTTGTAGATTCTTAATCCGGCAATGATAAAATGAATTTAATCTTAACAATCTAAAACAATACTAAAATGAAAAAAATCATCTTCATCTTTGCAATAGCAGCCGCAACACTGGCAGCATGCAATAGCACCGGCAACAAATCTGCCGCAAATCAAAACGAAAGTAATGGCGCTCAGGCCAGCTCCCCAGCTGATAATGCTGCAACAGCATCAGGTGTAAAAAATACTGCTGCCACAAAAGAAATCGTAACCCAATACTTACTTATTCAGGATGGATTGGCTAACGACAATGGGGAAGATGCTGCAACTGCTGCAAAAGCTTTTGTGCAGGCAATTGGTAATGTCAACATCGCATCCTTCAATGCAGATCAGAAAAAGACATGGGAAGATATATCTGCGGATGCAAAAGAAATGGCTGAACACATTGGCGAAAATCCCGATAAGCTCGAACACCAGCGTGAACACTTCGTTATGCTGAGTAAGGATATATATGATTTGGTAAATGCGTTCGGCAGCGAGCCGGTCTTGTATAAAGTCTTCGATTCAATGTCGAATGACGGAAAAGGTGCTTTCTGGCTTAGCGCAAGTAAGGAAATCAAGAATCCTTACATGGGTAAAGCTATGTCCAACAGTGGTACAATCCAGGAAGAAATAAAATAGCCATGATTCGGATAAAAAAGGTATTGTTGGCAACAGGCATTGTCTTTATTGCTATACAATTTATTCAACCTGCAAAGAACATAAACAATAAGGTATTGGCAACTGACATTTCAAAAACAATACCCGTTCCAGATAATGTACAGGCAATATTAAAAAACGCCTGTTACGATTGCCATAGCAATAATACCAATTATCCGTGGTATGCTTACATTCAGCCTGCAGGTTGGTTATTGGGCTCGCACATTGCTGAGGCTAAAGGCAAGTTGAATTTTAATGAATTTGGCAATTTATCTACACGGCGGCAAATAAGCAAACTGGATGGGATTGCCAACAGTATAAAGGACGATATTATGCCGCTGTCTTCTTACAAATTGATGCACAAAAATGCACGGCTCAGTACAAACGAAAAAGAGCTGTTGATTAAATGGGCACATCAATCCCAGGACATCCTTTCGGCAAAAAATTAAATCTGATCCTGGTTTTATCTGATAGATTCACAATTAGGACTCATCCAGAATATAAATAATACGTCTAAAAATCTAAAATGTCTCAAAATACTGTCTTAACTGAAAGTGAGTTAAACCGTTATAGTCGCCAGATTCGTCTGCCTGAAATTGGCAGGCAAGGTCAGGAGAAGATAAAAGAAAGTGCTGTCCTGGTAATTGGTGCAGGTGCTTTAGGTTGTGCTGCACTTCAGTATCTTGCAGCTGCCGGAGTCGGAACTCTTGGTATAGTTGATAATGATTGGGTCGATGAATCCAACCTGCACAGGCAGGTGTTGTACAATATAGATGACATCGGTAAACCCAAACCTCTGGCTGCTATTGAAAAACTAGAACTCCTGAACCCGGAAGTAACTTTTAAAGCACGTTTCCTCAGATTGAATAAAGAATCAGCGTTGAATATTATTTCCGCGTATGATATAATTGTCGACTGCTCGGATAATTTCGCCACACGCTATTTAATTAATGATGCTTCTGTAATACTTAATAAACCATTAGTATATGGCGAAATTTTAAAGTTTACCGGCCAATTGATAGTTTTAAATTACCGGAATGGTCCCACACTCAGATGCCTTTGCCCGGATTCTCCTCATCCACTCGAAATTCCTACTTGTGCCGAAACTGGTGTACTCGGGTCAATTGCTGGTACTATCGGTTCAATGCAGGCAACCGAAGTGATCAAAATCATACTTAACAAGGAAGGTGTACTTTCCGGTAAACTTTTGAGTATCGACTTTCTGAACTTTAACACTCAACTGGTTCCTTTTGACAGAGATCCTGAAAGTTCAAAAATTAAATCCTTGGGAAATTACGAAGACATATGTCTTTCCGAAAAGGATTCAGTACATGTTATTTCATCTGAAGATCTTAAAAAAATGTTCGCTATCGATCCGGAAATAACACTTATCGATTTGAGAGAAAAAGAAGAACTAAGCGATATTGGTTTCGACTGCATTTCGATACCTTATTATGAAATAAGCGAGCACATGCCGCTGATCCTTTCAGGAAAAACTGTAGTTTTTTATTGTAAATATGGCATACGCAGTATGTATGTCAT
>Ga0209066_10005297_pt1 | contig 13655 bp, 10 predicted proteins | sample All_14_2_FD_187198 | JGI IMG/M metagenome (GOLD analysis project Ga0209066, IMG submission 187198) | Freshwater microbial communities in response to fracking from Pennsylvania, USA - Allegheny Zone_MetaG_DW_15 (SPAdes) (version 2) ...
TAAAATAATCTTTATACTATAAACCAAATAGTTGAAATTTAGTTCATATAATTGGAAAGAATGGGAAGTTGATAACTGACAACTGATAACTTATAACTCGCAACTGTAACGCTAACCCTACACATTGATATTTATCAAATCATCCCAACGAGTGGTGTAGCAGGGTGATAATTGTTCCTGACGAAGTTTCCACTTGCGTCCAGAGCCCTGAGCGGCTATTCTAACAACATTCCGACCGTATCGTGCATTCAGGTTATCCATGGCGGTCATAACCTGTTTGTGCTTGTTTCGATCTATCTCGTCGAAAAGCGCTGTTTGTATAAATTCGGTGGATGAAATACCGCTGAGAACTACACCTGCTTTTTTGTATCGATATCCAGGTTTATAGATACTTTCAAGCGCCAGCAGAGCATGGTGTACAATTTCGATACTGCTGTTCGATGCAACAGGTAGTGTAATTGTCCTGCTCATTGAGTACTGAGGTAAATCGTTCCGGAAAAAGTTGGTGTGAATAAAAACCATCACCAGTTGGGCGCAAGAATTTTGTTTACGCAACTTATGGGCGCAACTATGCGCAAACGATGCAATGGCTTCCTTTAGGTAGGCCAATTCGGTTTGCATTTCGCCAAACGAACGTGAAGTGCAAATCGATTGTTTCGATGGAGCTATGTGCTCCAGATCAATACAGGGAATCCCAAGCAATTCTTTCTGTGTTCTAACTCCCACAACCGACATTTGCCTCCGAACCCATTCTGTGGGAAGGCGGGTAAAATCGTAAGCAGTTTTTACTCCATATCGATTTAACAGTTTAGAGAACTGTCGGCCAATGCCCCAAACCTCACCAACTTCAAAATTTTTAAGCGCATTAATTCTTTCATCTTCTTTTTTAATAAAGAACACGCCGCCATGCTGTGGTTGTTTTTTTGCAAAATGGTTGGCCACCTTTGCTAAAGTTTTGGTATTGGCAATTCCTATACTAATTGGTATTCCTGTGTTCTGAGTTGTAGTTTTTCTGATTTTCTTTGCGTATTCCAGTAGGTCGAAATGATTAAATCCATGGAATCCAAGAAAAGCCTCGTCAATAGAGTATATTTCAATATCAGGGGTGAATGTCGACAGAGTATTCATTACTCTATGGCTCATATCGCCATAAAGAGTGTAGTTCGATGAGAATACTGCTACATTGTGTTTTTCAACAATTTCTTTTATTTGATAGGCTGGTTGAGCCATTTTTATTCCAATTGCTTTTGCTTCGTTGCTTCGGGCGATTACACATCCATCGTTATTGGATAGTACTACCACGGGTTTGCCAACTAGCGATGGGTTAAAAACCCTCTCGCACGATGCATAAAAGTTGTTGCAATCGGCTAAGGCATACATTTATTGAAGTCGATGAATAACAAAAGTGACTATACCCCATACAACGAAATCGTTCTCGTCGGTTACTTTTATGGGCTTATATTCTGGGTTGGCTGGCATAAGGAATATCCCGTTCTTGGTAACATTTAACGTTTTAATAGTGAACTCTCCATCTATATAGCACACAGCCTTTTTCCCGTCTGTTGGCGAGATTGATTTATCAATAACTAAAATGTCACCGTCGTTAATGCCTGCGTCAACCATAGAGTTTCCTCTGACTCTACCGTAGAATGTAGAACTTGGATTTTTTACAAGTTCCTTGTTTAGGTCGAATGAGATATCGATATAATCCTGAGCAGGAGATGGAAATCCAGCTTTTATTCCTTCGGCTAATGGTAACGATAACTCCGAGTCGATATCAGGAGTGTAAAAGTCTATGTGTTGAGTTGATTTTATCAACTTCATATCCTATATGTTTTCCTTAATAAATTTGATATGTGTAAGGGTAGATGCTATTCTTGAATGATTTTTTGCTGAACGGGGCATTAATACTCCAATTGCAATAAAATATCCAATAATAATTCCTCTAAACCAAACTATAAGGTTGGGGTTTGCAAATATTTCGATACTTAGAACCATAAATGCGAGTATTGAAAAAAAAACGATAGCATAAAAAGTTCTTTTCTGACGCGATGCTAATTTTTGGTGGAAGTCAATTCGGTCGTCAAAATAAATTTTGTCATACTCCCCTCTGCACTTCTCAATTTCATTGGACGTAAGTCCTTTTTCGCTTTTTATGATCTGCTCAATAATAGCTATGGAGTCCATACCAGTATTTTTAGCAAAATTACAACTTTTGAATGAATAGGGAATAAAAAAAGATGTATCGTGTTTATTCGATACATCTTCCTTTTTCAAATTGTTGATGTTTATTGTACTGTATTTGGTTGTGGATAGTAAATTATTGCACGGTAATTAAATTTTATGAAGTCGTTGTTTAAAATTGGAGCATCTATTCGTAAATCTCTATATTTCTCAAGTTCTGGCTTTTTGAAATAAATAAGTCCTCGTGTCGATTCACCAGGCGAGAGCGTTGTTTTGCGAAGTGCGTACTGGTTCCATGTTTCTCTTTTATAATTGATGTTGTTGTAGTTAATTTCATTCTCAACCTGGCTAATCTCTATTCCATTTAAAACCCCAACTGTAGCTGTAGCCGCAACATCAGTTCTTGTAACAGCTCTGGGTTTTTTGTCGTTAATATCGGCCGAGGCTGCTGCAACAATAATTGGCAATGCTGCAACAGAGGCAACAACTGCGGCTGTTTGTTGGTTTTTCATATTGGCTTCGGCAATCGACTCCTGCATGTCTAACTTGAGCAGTTGAAACTCAGGATCGGCAGCACGAATTGGAAAAGTTGCGTACACTATTTGGTTAGTTACAGGATCCCACTTCCCGCTATCGGTATACATTATAATATTTTCTGGAGCAACTAAAAATTCACTTTGACTTCCATTTACAATCTCAACATCAAAGATTAGGTAACTAGCATCAGTGCCGTGATATGCACAATGAATAACAAAATCGTTTTTCTGATAACTAACAAACTCCTTACCTTGTTGCCAGGTGGTTTTTGTTTCGGTGGGTATAACCCTAATAATTGGCTTGGGTGCTACGCAAGAAGCCATAAAAAACATGATGGCTATAATAAGAGCATTTTGAATACTAATATTTTTCATGTGGTTAGTTTTGGAATTTACCTCTAATTCTAACAAAATCTTTGCCAAAACAGGGTTATTTGCAATAATTTTTATGCAATATTAATGATGAACTAGACTATTTGTCCTTGTTCTTCAATGTTAACTTGCCCTGTACCCGATAGAAAAGCCCTAGTGTCTATAGATGTTGTTTCTGGCTGAGCTGGGTAGATGATAATAAAGTCTTTGTCTTTAAGTTTCTTTGAAACTAATCGGGGTATTATTTCGATTCGAGATGAGTGCGATATTGATCCTTTGCGCGCTGATATGGCGACTATTAAGCTATTTTCGTTTTTTTGCGATAATGTGTCAAACGACGAATACCAATCATTATAAACTTCTGTTTGGTATTTGAATTTTAAATTGTTTGCAATTAGAGCATTCGAGAAACTTTCTTGGTAATCTCTTAGAACATTAAACACAATTTTTGCACTAATTTGCTTTGCAAAATTGTGCATGGAGGTTAGCCATCCCCTAAAGTTTGATTCAAATTCAGCCAGCGGAGGTACAATAATCTGAATATTGTTAATGTTGTGAATAGGTTTTTTTATGCTAACTACATAGATTGGTTGGCGAGAATCCCTTAGGACACCTTCAAGAATAGTCCCAAAAATCCATTCGCGTGTGCTGTAATTGCCATTCCATCCCATTATTATTTTCGACGCCATAATCTCCTTGCTTGCCCTAACAATCCCCGACGAAATATTAATATCCATCCTTACAATAAACTCGGCAGGTATTTCTGTCGATACTGATATGTTTTCGATATTTTTGGCAAGTTTCGTTGATATTTCGTTTTCGTCCTTTACTACGTTTAGGATGTAGATTGGACTTTTTTTATTTTGTATTTTACTGAAATTAGCAAATTCGATAAGGGGTAGGATATTTGTAGGATTAGAAACTGGGATAATAATTTTTTCAACTTTTTCCTGTTCGTACTGGTGAGGAGTTTCCTTCAGAACTATTTTTTTTGCGGTTCTTTCTGTAACAAAAGCGCTTACAATGCACGATGCGAATATCACTACAACCGATGCATTCAATATATTAATATCAACAATTCCCATTTTGTAGCCAATAAGAATAATGGCAATAGTAGCAGCAGCGTGTGCAGTACTAAGTCCGAATATTAACTGTCGCTCGATTGTTTTATAAAGAAAAATCTTTTGAGTTAGGTACGCTGCAAGCCACTTGCTGGATATTGCAAAAAATATAAGTATTAATGAGAGCTTAAGGGATTCCCACCCACTTATGAACGCGTTTAAATCTATGAGCATTCCAACGTATACAAGAAAGATAGGAATAAAAATGGCATTTCCAATAAACTCAACTCTACTCATAAGAGTGGAGGAATGAGGAATTTGTCGGTTAAGCACAATTCCGGCTAAAAAAGCTCCGATTATTGGCTCAAGATTTATAAACTTGGCCAATGTTCCAGCCAAGAAAACCATTGAAAGTACGAAAACGTATTGCGCAATAATATCTGTTGAAGTATTTTTAAAGAACCAACGGGTAATTCTCGGAAAAATAAAAAGAATAAAGTACATATAAACCGCAATGGAACCAGTTAAAAACAACCAATAGTTCGTGGAACTTTCACCATTATGCAAGGCAATAATTAGAATTAATAGAAGTAGAACTATTGTGTCGGTAATAATTGTTCCACCAATAGCTAATCCTACTGGCTCCGTTTTAGTTAGTCTTAATCGGGAAACAATTGGATATGCAATTAGTGTTTGAGTCGAAAACATACTGGAAATAAGCAAGGAGGGGAGTAGATCGTAGTTTAGGAATTGTCGGCATACCCAAAATCCTGTAATGAACGGTATCGCAAATGTTAGAAATCCAAAAACAAGGTTTTTATTCCTATTCTGAACAAATGTATTCATATCCAGCTCTAAGCCAGCCAGAAACATTAAATACATTAGGCCTACATTACCCAGCAATTCAATACTGCCTTTGCTTTCAAGTATATTGAATCCAGAACTACCTAAAAGCATTCCGGCAAGTATAAGCCCAATAATTCCGGGAAGTTTAAACTTTGAGAAAACAAATGGAATTATTAGAATGACTAAAAGTGTAATGCAAAAAACAACAACTGGCTCTTGGAATGGTAATGAAAAAAGACTATTAGCCATACTGTTCGTAGTGGCTGTTGTTATTGCAAGGTTCGTTGTAAATGAACAAAGTGTATGCATGCTAAAAAATAATCGCTCGAATATACAAAAATCTTTGTGTTTGTAATCAGGTTATCATTTAAGTATATTGAAGTTTTGAAGTTGCGATTCTAACATTGAGTTGAATATCAGTGTTATGTCTATACCTGCTGAAAATATCGTGCTGTGATATGCAACTTGACACTTAACCTTACTTTCGCCTTTCATCTCGAATACTTAAAAAAATAATTATTTTTGCTAAGCAAAATGCAAAGTAAAAATGAGTGAGTCCCTCCTGAAAGCACTAATGCAACTATTTGCCTTTGTTGTCAATGTCGATCGCAAAGGTGCTGCTGGACTCCCCATCGATGTCCTCGAAAGTTACTTACAGCACGATTTTGGTATTGAACAAACTAAGGAGTTTCTTCTGAAATTTCAAGAATACATTAAGCAATACAGGCTAGAGATTATTGCCGAGGATTTCTCAACTGCCGATTCTCAAGCTATACAGGATATTGTCGATTCAATTAACGCTGAGCTAGAACAGCATCAAAAGGTTTGGCTTATACTTCAGCTAATTGAGTTTATTGGCGATAGTAGAATTAGCACACCGCTAAGGTTAGATTTCGTTAAGAGCGTAGCATCTAGGTTTAACATTGGCGAATTTGAATTTGAGAATGGACGCGATTTTATTTTAAGCGAGAATAATAGCCAAATACCCTGGAATCAGCAGGTGCTACTTATCGACTCTAATAAAGATTTACTCACTTCTGAAATTAAGCATTTAACCAACGAGCGACTAAATGGAACAGTATACGCCCTGAGGATTTCAAGTACAAACACGTTTCTAATAAAGTACTTTGGCGATAGTGAACTATTCTTGAACAGTCGGAATATTAAACCCGGACGAACCTATATCTTCGGAACTGGCTCAGTAATTCGTGGTGCCCGAATTTCGCCAATATACTACAGCCGGGTTGCTGCAGCGTTTATTCAGGATCCAAACAGGCCATTCGTATCGATGGTGGCAAAGGATATTGAGTATCGGCACAAAGGAAGCAAAAATGGTATTTACCGGTTTTCTTTTACGGCATACTCAGGTCAGTTGGTGGGAATTCTGGGTGGCAGTGGTGTTGGAAAATCAACATTACTCAATTTGCTAAACGGTAATTTGAAGCCAGCCAATGGGAATGTTTTCATTAATGGCTACGATGTTCATCAGAATAAATCAGAACTCGAGGGTGTTATTGGTTATGTTCCTCAGGATGATTTGTTAGTTGATGAGTTGACTGTATACCAAAACCTTTACTACAACGCCTCGCTTTGCTTTAGTAATCATGATAAGCAGAAGTTGAGCGAATTATTGGATAGAACCTTAAACGATTTCGACTTGCTTGAGGCGCGCAACCTTCGTGTTGGTGATCCATTGAACAAGTACATTAGTGGAGGTCAGCGTAAGCGATTAAATATGGCCATGGAGTTGATGCGCGAACCATCGGTCCTTTTTGTTGATGAACCTACATCGGGTTTATCGTCGATGGATTCGGAGCGCATTATGCTTTTGCTTAAAAAACAGACCTTTAAGGGCAAGATTGTTTTCGCCAACATCCATCAACCTTCATCGGACGTATTTAAACTTTTCGATAAAATTATTGTGCTCGATCAGGGTGGACGACCAATATTTCAGGGTAATCCAATGGATGCTGTTGTGTACTTTAAGAGTATGGGGAACTTCCTTAAGCCCGATGAGAGTGAATGTATAACATGCGGTAACGTTAATACTGACTTAATTCTTCGTGTTGTTGAGGCGCGTGTTGTTAATGAGTATGGAAAATTAACCCGAAAGCGAAAACGATCGGCAAAGGAGTGGTACGATTTGTACCTCGCTAATATAGAAAGTAAGCTAAATGTTTACTTGCCACCTTGCGTTAGTCCCGTGCCCCCAAACAACTTCAAAATACCATCGCATCGAAAACAGATGTGGATTTATTTCAAACGCAATTTAAAGAGTAAGTTGGCAAACTCGCAGTTTATCAATATCAGCTTGCTTGCAGCTCCTCTTTTAGCGATAATTATTGGTTTTTTTACAAAGTACTTGCATGGAACATTAGCGGATCCTAACGCATATCTTTTTAGCGAAAACGATAATATTCCCAGCTATCTTTTCATGAGCGTGGTAGCCATGATGTTTTTGGGGTTAACCATCAGTGCCGAGGAGATTATTAAAGATCGGAAAATTCTGTACCGTGAAAAATTCCTGAATTTGAGCTATTTCAGCTATATCAACTCCAAAATAGTTGTACTGTTTATTTTCTCCGCAATTCAATCGTTAATGTTTGTGTTAATAGGACAAGGGATTCTTGAAATCAAAGGAATGTTCTGGAGTCATTGGCTAATACTTTTTTCCACTGCATTTTGCTCAAATATTCTAGGGTTGAACCTATCCGCTGCGCTAAACTCTGTAGTTGCAATATACGTGTTAATACCAATTGTGCTTGTTCCCCAGCTGCTTTTTAGCGGGGTGATTGTCAATTTTAATAAGTTGCATAAAACAATATCGCATCCGGAGTATGTACCTTTTATTGGCGATGTAATGCTTAGCCGATGGTCGTACGAGGCTTTATGTGTTCAGCAATTTAAAGCGAATAGGTACGACAGGGAGTTTTTTGATTACAACATGCAACTTAGCAATAGCGCTTACAATGCTACATTCCTGATTCCAAAGTTGCAATCGTTGCTCGACGAAGTATCGGTAGATTTAACTTTAAATAGACAAACTCCCCGTATAGATAAGGATTTGAGAATAATTAGGAATGAGATTGAATTGCTTTCTGAGAATTTTCCCATTCGAGGCTTTTCTTACCCTAATTCATCCAATTTCAACCAGGGCGCAATTACTGTTGATTATTTAAACTTAACAAAGGCCAAACTCGATACCCTGAAGCAGCATTTCAACCTTGTTTACAGGCAAGTTATTTCTGAGCGTGATAATCATATAAAGACACTTGCACGCAAGTTGGGCGGTAACGATGCTGTTTTCGACCTTAATAGGAAATTTCATAACAAGAGCCTTGAAGCATTGGTAACAAACCAAAACGATTTTCAGAAAATTGAGGTTGTAAACGATAGGCTAATAAGACGGTTCGAACCTGTTTACGCATTACCTTCGTCCAAGTTTGGCCGATCGCATTTGTTTGCAGCGTACAAGCATGTTGGGAAATATTACATTCCTACTATATGGTATAATGTTTTTGTAATTTGGGTTATGACAGCCCTTTTCTACCTTGCCCTCTGGAGCGATATGTTCAGAATTGTGAATAAATTTGTGGAGCGATTCAAGTTCCGCAAGTTAACAACACGCATATCTAGGTACTTGCCAAGTTAAGTAGAACGAGGATCATTTCGATCCTCGTTTATTACCTAGTATTTTATCCTTGAGAAGTACATCTTGTTCCTTTACTATATACGATGATTTTATAATTGCAAATGCAGAGAAGTAGCCAATTGCACCGTTATTCAGATTTGTTCTGGCATTAGCAGGAGGAGCACTGAAAACTGGAATTTGTGGTTGTGAACTTGTTTGAGCTTCGTATAAAAACCTAAAATGATCCTCGTTAATTACACAAAGTTCAAGGGTAACCTTATACCCTGCTTTTAAAGTATCGGGTTCCTGTATGAAATAAAGAGCAGCACCATTTGTTGAACTTCCGTTTATTAGTTTATCGTCCGATATCATGAGGTTGTTAAGCGAATCGCTATAGGAAACATCGTTTATGTAAACCCTGAACATGTAAAAGTTCCGTTGATCGGCTGGCTCGTTTGCCCATCCATTAACTATCCATCCATCCCAATTATCGTTGTAAACCACATTTATTGAATCGAGATAGATGTTTTGGTAATTTTCAGGTAAAGTAGGAATTGAACTTTGTGCGGTGTATTCCTTAAAATCGGAAGATCCATTAATAGCAACATTCTCTGCATGTATAGTATATGTTTTACCAGGTAATCCGTAAACATTAGGTTGAGTAAGGTAAATTCCCGGTTCTGTTATGCTTTCGGTTAGGGGGTAAACATTTTCGCCATCGGTAATTGTTACGGTTGCTCCTGAAATTCCTTTGGGTGGGGTGTTGCTATAGTAATCGGCCGATTGGGTTATGGATATTCTATGAGCAACAGTATCCGTTGTAATCGATCCGTAAATAATAACCTTAACATCGGTATTGTCCAAATTAATGTCAATTTTTTCGGTACAAGAAACTGCCATTGCAAGCGTTGCTGTAATGGCAAAATATTTTAGTTTCGTGGTCATATCTTTGTATTTACTATTCATTTTTACTTTTACTTAAAATTTGAAATTGTATGTAACCGATGGAATCATTGGGAATAGGTAAGTCTTCTCGGCATAAGTTTTATTCGAATTTTCTGGATCCTGTACAAAGTTTATTGCCCATGCATTCTTTCTGTTGTATAGGTTGTAGACCGATATGTTCCACTCTCCTTGCCATTTACGCGATATGTTGTGTTTCGATTTAATAATCACCGAAACGTCTAATCTATGGTAGTCTGGATATCGTTTTGCATTGCGCTCGGAATATATAGGAAGTATTACCCCGTCAATTTCGTACCTTCCAACGGGTTGTGTGTAGGCTTGTCCTGTTGAGTATAGCCAGTTCGCCGATAAACTCACCCTGTTGGAAAAGTTATAGCTAAATACTACAGAAAGGTTGTGGGGTTTATCGTAGGCTGCATTGTATGTGTTCCCGAAATTAACACCTGGAGTTTGTCTGTATGTTCTGGAATAGGTGTAGCTAATCCAACCGTCAATTTTGTTTCGGGTAAATCGTCCGTAGAGTTCTAACCCGTATGAGTGTCCTTTTCCCGCTCTAATATCGGCTTCCATCTCATCGTTCAAAAGTAAACTGGCAAAATCTTTAAAATCGATTAGCCGATCCATTTTTTTGTAGTATGTTTCTACAGATGTTTCCAAAGTATTATTGAAGAAATTTCTGAAATATCCAACAGCCCATTGATCGGCCAGTTGTGGTTTAATATTTGGTGATGCGGCAAACCAAATATCCAAGGGGCTACCAGCCTGCGAGTTGGATGCTTGCTGGATGTACTGTGCGCTTCGTGAGTAGCTGGCCTTAATGGAACTTATATCATTTATTAGGTAGGTGAGTCCTAAACGTGGTTCCGGATTTATGTAAGTTTTGTATATCTCACCCGACTTGTAGCTCTTTGTGTCAACTACTTTATAGTTTTCGTCGAGTATTATTGTTTTTGCTTTTCCAATATTCTGGAATACTGAAAGGCGAACTCCGTACTTAAGTATGAATTTTGAAATAGTATGTTCATTCATAGCGTATACGCCATGTTCCAACGAGTAATTTTCTGGAATTTCCCAATGCCTTATAAAGGCGTCGGACGATGTTCCATTTACTACGCCAGGGCTGAATGTCAGCAACGATGTACTTACACCGAATTTAAGATTGTGGTTTGTGTTGGCTTTTAAGTTGAAATCTACTTTAAGGCTGGTTTCTTTCATTTCAGAATCCCACTTAAAAGCATTGGCATCGTTGGTGTTCGATTCCAGAAAATAGTTGTAGTTACTTCTCAAGAGAGTTGCGTTCATGAAAAGGTTGTGTCCAAAAATATGATTCCATCGGGTGGTGAATGTTTTATTGCCAAAGCCAAAACCCATTGCTCCGCTTCCGAATTTATCTCTGCCGAAATAACCCGATATAAAAATTCGATTATTATTATTCAGGGTGTAGTTTACCTTTGCATTTAGATCGTAAAAATACATTGTGCTCGATTCAAGGTCTTCGTTATTGAAAAGCGGAAAAAATACATCGATGTAAGTTCTGCGTCCCGATAGCATAAACGAACATTTATCCTTTACAATGGGAGCTTCTAGAGTTAAGCGACTGGATAGATTTCCAATTCCTCCAGTTGCTGAGAATTGTTTAGAGTTTCCCTCCTTCATTCTAATGTCGAGGACAGATGCTAATCTTCCACCCATCGATGCTGGCATATCGCCTTTATAAAGTTTAACATCCTTTATTGCATCATTGTTGAACACCGAGAAGAAACCCATTAGGTGCGATGCGTTGTAAACTGTGGCCTCGTCGAGTAGTATTAAGTTATGATCAGTTGCTCCACCTCTAACGCTAAAGCCCGATGAGCCCTCGGCTGCATTAATCACTCCCGGCAAGAGTTGAATTGCTTTTATTACATCAACCTCGCCCATTAATGCAGGGATTTGGCGTATTTTTTTCATTTCAAGTTTAACAACACTCATCTCGGGGCGGGTAACATTTGCGTTTGCCTTTTCGCGGCTAATAACTACTTCGCCAATTTGAGTCGATTCTGGGTTGAGCTCCGCATTAACGTGGAGATCTTTGTCAACAACTATGTTTTTCTCAAAATTTGAATACCCAATGTAGCTTATTGTTAAGGTGTAGTTTCCTTTGGGTAGATTAAGAGTGTAATAGCCATAACTGTTAGTTGCTGCACCAATTTGTAATTCTTTGGGGTAAATTGTTGCACCTATCAATACCTCTCCAGTGCTGGCATCTTTAACATATCCGTTTATACTAAATTTACCTTGGGAGTTAGCTCTAAATGTTGTAAGGCTAAATAGAAGTAGAATTAATGTTGTTTTTTTTAAATAATAATTTACTTTTTGCATACTTTAATTTGTTTACTATCAGTTGAATACTGTTGTGGTTTTTAAATAAAAAAAGCAAGAGCAATTTAATGCGCTCTTGCCAATCAAACATTATGCCAACTATTAAATAAGATTAATTAATTGTTAATTATTGTTTTACAAAATTCCATCCGTTTAAATCTTCAGGAATGTTCATTCCCATTTTCACAGTAGGAGTTTGTTCTTTGTTGTTGAGTAGAACCGATTGTAATGGAACAGTATCAGTTAAGTAATCCGATAGTTCTTTAAAGGTTATATCGCCTTTAGTTTCTTTTAGTTTTTTTAGTAAATAGTAAGTGAAAAAGCCATGATTCTTATCCTTGAATGGGAGAGCCGATTGATCGTCGGAGGTAGCTGATAGTATGGCAATATTTCCTGGAATAATTCCCTCGGCAGGTCTAACCTTAACACCTCTTGCTGCCAGCAGTGCTTTGTTTCGAGCTCCACCCGAGAAACATGCGTCAATAAAAACAACCATTCTTTTCGATGGGAATTCAGTCAGTTTAGCGTACATGTCCTGAAGTTTTATGCCATCCTTAGCGTTTTGTCCGCTAATATCAACAGGGATAATGTAAGGTTCGCGGGTAACCTCGTCGGGCAATCCATGTCCAGCATAGTATATAAAAAACTCTCCTTTCCCTTTTGTGTTTTTCACAATAAGATTGATTCTCGATAGAGCTTGGCTCATTTGTCCAGTTGTGGCATCGAGCAGCATGGTTATGTTCTGCTCAGGAATACCAAGTATACTTATTGCATATTCCTTGAAGGCGCTGGCATCGTTTCGGGCAAATTCAACGTTAATTTCATCGTTTAGTTGATTTTGTTTCGAGCTGTAGTCCTCGTTGCCAATTATTAGTGCGAATCTATAGGGGTTCTCTGTGTTGTTTTTAGGAATATCTTTATCAACATCCGACAACTTCTCGAACACATACCCTTTATTCTCGGGCGATTGAACATAAACAATCTGTTGCTTAACCACAGTATCTCTGATTACAACATAGCCAGTTTCTTTTTGCATTGTGGCTAAAACATCATTGTTGTAAGTATATGCTCCTCCAGATATGAAATCGATGCCAAACCCAGGTATTGCCGCTAGGTTTAGAAGCAAGTTTAAATATATTTTACCACTTACCTTTGCATTATCGGTATAGGTGTAAGGGACAAATCCATCCTTTTTAAACTCATATATGTATTGGTTTTTTGAGTTTGTCTCGCCACGTTGGACTTTCCGAGTTACCCAAATGTTACAGGGAGTGGTTTTGCCAGTACTCTTGTTGTTGATGAAAACTTCGGCTCCCGAAGGGTTTGACGAGAACGAAACTTTTTGCCTAGTGGTATTAAACATTGTTGCACATGCATTTAACGATAGCGCAACAATTACTAATGCTAATTTTAAAAGGTGGTTTTTCATGGAGATTTTCGGTAATTAGTAGTATTTAGGCAAATTTATAGATTTGTATAACAGTTGTCAAATAAAATATCGTAAGGTAGTTACATTCGATATTCTATTTCTTTTGAGATTAAGCTATTTCCAATTCCTTAACTTATACCCCCATATTGAATAGTACAGAATTATTAGGTACGATGGGATAAGAATGATATAGGCTATTTGAGGATTATAGATATCGCTCAACTTTCCCCAAACTAGAGGAAGTATTGCTCCGCCCGCTATCGCCATAA
>Ga0209066_10005298_pt1 | contig 13655 bp, 15 predicted proteins | sample All_14_2_FD_187198 | JGI IMG/M metagenome (GOLD analysis project Ga0209066, IMG submission 187198) | Freshwater microbial communities in response to fracking from Pennsylvania, USA - Allegheny Zone_MetaG_DW_15 (SPAdes) (version 2) ...
TCCTTGCGTGCCGCCTTAGCTCAGTTGGTAGAGCAACTCACTTGTAATGAGTAGGTCCCCAGTTCGAATCTGGGAGGCGGCTCCAATAAAATTACCCGTGTACGGAAATCCGTACACGGGTAATTTTATTGGAGTCCCTATTAAAACACGCTAGAACTAATTTCGCCCACTGACCTTCTTCTCGCGCCTCGCGGACTCGGCGCTCTCGCGCGCGATTACGCGCGCTCGTCCGAGCTCTGTCCGCGCATTTCTGTCTTCTGTCCGGTCTGGATTCGCGGGGGGTGTTCGGAATGCATGGAGCGGCAGGGCGAGGGTTTTGGGTTTATACTGTCCGAATGAAGCCAATGGCCAAACTTAATAAACTAAAGAAAGGCGACAATGTTGCGATTCTCTCACCGTCGTTTGCAGCCCCAGGCAAGTTCCCTCATGTGTACGAACTCGGTCTCAAGCGCCTGCGAGAAGTCTTCGGGCTCGAGCCCGTAGAATTCCCCGCAACGAAAAAGCTCGGTGCAACGGTGATTAATAAAACAGCCTTTAGGCATAAAGTCGCACTCTGCTATTATAAGAAGATATGATTACCTACAAGGTAAAATATAAGAAATATATCGTTAATCTTTATGTGCCTGAGCAAAAGTCAGGTCGAGTAGTCTTACTCTTGCCTGGATTGCCAATGTCGACGAACATAAATAACATACTCAAGCCATTTCTCGATGTGGGTGCTGTGGTGTTCTACCCGTATCTTTCCGGTTCGTATGATAGCGGGGGGTCATTTAGTGCAACACAATCAGTTCATGACGTTGCCGTTCTACACCCCTTAACTCAGATGACGGAGGTCACGGAGTTGTATTTCGGTAAGAAGATTGAGCTCGGTACCCCCAGCAATACTATCTTGGCCGGTATGAGTTACGGGGCAGCAATAGCTTTGCTCGGCCACGAGAATCTTTATCAGAAGATAATTCTTCTGTCTCCTGCGTTACTCTTCAATCCAACAGATATAGGTGGGGAAGCAGGGAAAGGTTTCCATGAACAAATGAAAGGTTTGCTTCACCTTCTCAAAAATGCGCATCCTTTCACGTACCGAACCGGCTTCTCGCAAGATTTAAAAAAATTTTTGCTTGGCAAAAACAACCTCGCACAACGTAGTTCAGTTACAGATTCTCTCAATAGGATAGAACGTCCGTCTTTGGTAATACATGGAGAAGGCGATACTTCGGTTCCTGTCGAAGTGACTCGTTCTCTGGAACAAGAAGTAACGAATACAAATATATCTTGGCATTATATAGACTCCTCTCATAGCACTTCAAGTTATGGCAATGAAAGTCTTGCGCTGATCAAAAAGTTCATTGAAGAGTAGTATTTCTTGGAATCTTGCAATTTTTCTAAATCAATGTATAGTTGACTCCAGTCAACCCCTCAACCCAAAAGGAGGATCAAATGATCTTTACATTGCCAATTACCGTCAAGGACGGTGCTCCGCTTGGGTATTGGCTCACACCAATCCTCGTGGATGCATTGTCGAAGCAGTACCAAGAACAAGGCATTCTTTGTTATGGGAAACTCGGACTTCGTAGCCCGACCCCATCTCTAGAGAACGCTTTCCATAAGACTCTTGATTTTCTAGGTCTGACTTGCAATCGCAAGCCAGATTCAGACTTTAAGGATGACCTGCTCAATCTGTTACGAGAGGTGTACGCTGGAGGCTCAATTGAGCATCGTGAACAAGAGTGCTACCGATGTCCATGCGGGTGTCTGGAGCTTCCTGTGCATATCGCCCAATTCGCCAAAGAGAAAACGTTTACGCGTGTGGGTAACGCTTACATATGTAAAGTATGTAAGAAACCAGGCGAAGTTGCGCGCGTCAGTGGCGGTTTTTTCCGGATAGGTTCTGACTGGTCTCTTGAGTCAATCTGCGTATACCCCGAATGGTACCGTGGAGAGTTGCGAGAACTGGTACACCAACTTCATGAACAGGGTATACCTCTGACTCGTGCGAGAATGACCGGGTTAAGTCATGAGGACATGAATCTCGACGTCGAGTTCGTGTGGTCGCTGATGCCGCTATTGTTTTCACGTCAGCATCCTGGTGAACGGATTCGGCTTGTGGTTACTAATCATGTGCTAAGGCAAGCCGCGATCGCTCTTCTGTTAGCCAAGGCCCTAAATCCTGATCTCAAAGCCGATCTCATCGTTTCTCCATGCATAACACATCCAGGTGTTCTGGAGAAATGGAACGTAGGTCGTCTGATCGAGTTAGGATTTACTGGCGACTTGTTGAGATTCATACTCATAGGGTCACTCGGATGGCAGACGAAAGACTCGTGTCTGTATGATGCCTCGGCTACAGTTGAATACCGACGGTTCATGTTGTTAAAGCGCCGGGTTAATGAGGCACAAACGAGTGGGTCTTCAACGTCTTACGCTCCACATGAAGCCCTGCGTAATCTGTGCCAGCAAAATCTTGCACTAGGCCTGCGACACGTGTTCAATCCGGAACGCTTCAAGTATCAAACTTTAGTTGGTCTTTTTTGACCGGCCCGCTCGAATACAAACGAGCGGGTCTTTCTTTTACAAATTGAAGAAGGGTACCCGGAAAAGTATCTCGCGGTGCTCGTGAAAGAAGGCAAGATAAAACAAATCGGCAAGACTGGACACGGCGTCGTGTATTCAAAAATCTGAAGAGGGAGTCTTCGCGTGCGCGCGTGGGAGGGGGAAAGTCCGTGTGTACTCACACGGACTTGGGGCAAGCATTTGCATTTGTCTCGGGGCTGTTTCCGCTATGAGCGTCCATGGCTAAGGACGAGTGCCGACCCGAAACGAAGGCACTTTCTCTAGAAGCGGAAGCGACACCACCAACTACACTAATGAAAACGAGGAAGGGGGTTGTGCTCTGGGTGGAATCCGAAGGGACGAGGATGAACCCAGAGCTGGGGGAAGGATGCCTTCCTTCCCCCAAACAAGAGCCGTCCCGAGCTGTCGCTAGCAAGCGACTCTGCGAGGAACAGGCGGCACAGATGAATCTAGGCGCTCGTAGCCATAGCGGAAACAGCCCCGAGGCGGATGCCGAGGGGTGGATTGCCTTTGCCAATGGACGACAACCACAGAGCGGAATAAACAGACCAGAGACCATTTGGTATTTGCATTTGAACGGCTCATTCAATGCTATTTGAGCCGTTCGGGTCTGGTGCGTCCTCGCGCGCGAGAGCGCCGAGTCCGCGAGGCGCGAGAAGAAGGTCAGTGGGCGAAATGGGTTCTAGCGTGCTTTAATAGAGACTCCAATAAAATTACCCGTGTACGGAAATCCGTACACGGGTAATTTTTCAGGGTTTATTTTTTCTCAGTACTTGCAGTGGTACTTGCGAGCGCTCCTTCAGGAAACTGTGCTTCCAAGTCAGCAAGCGTTGTGAATCCGGTGTATTGCTTGTCGTTAATGACAAAGGCGGGGAATACCTCAGGTATTTTCAAAAGGCTTTCAAGTGTCTGTAGAGCACCAAGCTCAAGGTGGTAGTCAAAAGAGTACACCCGGAGATTGGGATAGGTGTCGCGCAAATAGGAGAGTGCATAGCCGGCTTTGTCACAATCCTCGCAGTCGCCTGCGTTTGAATAGAAGTATAGGACGGTCACTGGCTTGGTGTGGCACGCTGCGGCAAGTTGTTTGGTAACCAGATAATCGCGAATTTCCAGAAGGGAGTACTGTTTCTTAAGACGTTGTACCTGCTCGTTGTCAGAGCCAAGTTGCTCCTCGGTAAATGAGAGACGATCACCCAAATCATTAAGAGTGCTCGTGAGGTCTGTGGTTGATGTTGCGGTCTCGCAAGGAGCGGATTCAAGAAGAGAAAATTGGGTATCAAGAGAGAGTGTGTCGATTGAAATCTGGTCTTCAATGGCGCTCAGTTCTTGAAGTCGTGCTTGATTGAGATAATTTACGGCGTATACAATTGTCCCGATAATAAGGAGTGTGATTCCAAACGCTATGAGGGCATTTCGGACAAATAGAGGCATATATGTATGGGCAACTCTAACGCATTTATACGCTCAGCGCCAACTCCGCTTAGTGTTGGTGGCGACGTCATAGCTTGCTCGCATGAGCCACAGTGGGGCGATAAACCCGTAGAGGAGAAGGTATGCCGCGATACCTTTCCCGATAGAACCCGGCGTCCGAGATAGACGTTTGCCTATGAGCATCATGCTGATGCTTCCAATCACAGAAAGAACGATGAGTCCAAAGTAGAACGAAGAAGGCATGTAAAACCAATCAAGTTGCGGAGCGCGCGGTACTAGTGAATACGAAAGAGGAATACCGTTGCGGATGCTAAAGGCAACTATTGTGTGACGAATGAGTTCAGTCATTGCAACAAGAAAGAGGCCTATTCCGCTCAAAATTGAGAGGATTCCGATAGGAAGTACTAGGGTGCCAAGTGCCCCATGTCGAGAGTTTCCAATGAGTCCTCGGTATTCTCCAAGTGCGTTGCGGAGAAAGCCGGTAGTCCAGCGGGTACGCTGTTTTATGAGTGAAGGAATCGACGTGGGCGCTTTAGTATAGACGCGGGCGCGTGGCGCATTTTCAATCTCGTATCCTGCGTGCTGGATTCGGAGTGCCATTTCAAGGTCTTCAGTCTGGTGTCCCTTTCGGAACCCTCCAATTTCGTCAATAACGGAGCGGCGGTAGAGTGAGAATGGTCCAGGGGTTACGTAAATGCCGTTTACTGAAGCGAGTGAATGGCGGAGTGTAATGCCGAAAATATACTCGGCATTTTGCATGTGCTGAAGGAGATTGCTTGGCTGGTGTACGCTCATGGCGGCGGTGGTCGCGGCTACGCGTGGGGAAGAGAAGCACGGAATAATTTCGCGGAGGGCATCGCTTGCAACAAATGAGTCAGCGTCGAGGCAGCCAAAGAACTCAGCGGAGGTCATGGCAATGCCGTCGTTCAGTGCAGTGTGTTTTCCACCGTTTTCCTTACGAAGAATTTTTACTTGAGGATTGTTTGCAAACGCTGCCATCGCTTGTGGTGTCGCGTCTTTAGATCCGTCATCGACAAGAATGATTTCGAGTTTGTCTTTAGGATATTCGAGTGCAAGGAGTGATTCGCAGGTGGCGCCCACGGTAGCGGCTTCGTTGTAGCAAGGGACTATGATAGCGACTCGGGGGGTGTAGTTTGACGTACCGCGACGGGCACGAGCAAGCCGCGCAGGTTTCGAGAGGAAGGTTACGAGAATAAACGTCTCGAAAAAGATTGCGATAAAGAGGAAAGGGTACGCTAGTATCTCAGGGCTCATATATAGCGTCAAGTCTAGCATTTTGCTATTATTTTTCCATGACCGGGCGTTTACACCCAATCACTGTTGCCACACGCGAAATCGTCGACATTTTTGCGCGTATGGGTTTCAGTAGTGCGCAGGGTCCAGAACTCGAAGATGAATGGCATGTTTTTACGGGACTCAATATGCCACCAAACCATCCAGCACGCAGCATGCAGGATACGTTTTGGATTAAAGATCAACCAGCACGCCTTTTGCGCACTCACGATACCTCCGTTACGCTGCGCAAACTTGAGGAGCTTGCAAAGTCAGGAGGGACGGAAATGCGCCATATCATGCCAGGAAAAGTGTTTCGTAATGAAGCAACAGATGCGACGCATGAAGCACAGTTTTTCCAGGTCGACGGTTTTGCTGTAGGTCCCGCAGGCACCGTAACACTCGCGCATCTCAAGGGAACGCTCTCGCAATTTTTCCGCGAATTTTTTGGCGAGAATACCAAGGTGCGATTTCGTCCGAGCTTCTTTGGTTTTACTGAGCCATCGGTAGAAGTGGACGTGTGGTTTCTCGCTCCTGGAAAAGAAGGTCGGTGGCTTGAAATTATGGGCGCGGGCATGTTTCACCCAAATGTGATTAAAAATGCAGGGCTTGATCCAGAAAAAATAGCCGGCTTTGCGTTTGGGGTAGGTCTTGAGCGCCTGTTGATGGTGAAGTATGGAATTCCCGACATACGCTTGTTCCACTCGGGTGATATTCGTTTTGTGTATGGTTTTCCAGTCACTGAAGAAAAATAGTATGAATACCGTTAGAGATAATAAAAAGTTTTCATACGTGTACGTTCTAGAAAGTAAAAAGGATGGTAAGTGGTATACTCGCTGTACTCAAGATCTGCGGAAGCGCCTCTCACAGCATCAAATGGGTGCTACCACTGCAACAAAAGGTCGGTGTCCATTTAATCTTATATGCAATGAAGCATCGCAAAATAGTGAAGATGCTTTTAGTCGTGAAAAATATTTGAAAACAGGTATGGGTAAACGTTATCTAAAAAATCGACTAAGGCGCTTTCTATCTCTAACGGTATGAAAATTTCTCGCGAACAACTGCAAAACTATTTTGACCAACCGCTTCCAGATGTGGGGGTTATTTCCGATGCGTTTATGTTCCACGCATTTGAAATTGAAGGGATAGCGGGCGATGTGCTTGATGTGAAGGTGCTGCCAAACCGTGCGGCGGACGCCGACAATGAAGAAGGGCTCGCGCGCGAGCTTGGCGCCATTTTGAATATACCGCTCAAGGGTGGTACCGCTCCTGCAGAATTTGCAGCACCGGTGACTGTTTCGCTCGCGCGTATCAACGGTATCTTGGGCGTTGATTTTTCAAATGAAGAAGTGACCGGTGTGTTTACACGACTTGGCTTTTCATATACTGAAAAGGATGGTACTTACGAAGTAGCCGCTCCTACCGTACGCCATGACATAACGTTGCCAGAAGATGTGGCCGAAGAAGTGGGGCGCATTCTCGGCTATGACCGTGTGATAGAAGCGCAGCTTCCCCCGCCTTCGATACCTGTTAATCAAAATCGCTATCGTGGTATGGAGCGCATGAAAGATCAGCTCGTTGAGGCCGGCTTTATCGAAGTTTCCACGCAATCGTTTGCAGAAGAGGGCGCTGTTTATCTTGAAAATCCGATGGATAAAACAAAACCAGCGTTGCGTACCTCACTTAAAGAAAATCTCGATGAAGCACTTACGCGCGCAAAACAATATGCACCACTCGTGCTTCTCCCTGGCGAGAAGCCAAAATTGTTTGAAGTAGGAAGCGTGTTTCCAAAAGAAGGCGAGTATGTGGAGCTCCGTATGACCGAAACCGCGTGGGACGGTGTGCCGATATACGACAACCTCACGGTCGCAACACTCGAAGACTATGGGAAAGACTATACGCCAAAGAAATACAGGCTTGGCGCGTATCAGCCATTTTCTATCTACCCATTTATGACACGCGACATTGCGCTCTGGGTGCCACAATCGACCACTGAGGAGTTGCTGGAAAAACAAATTCGCGAGAATGCAGGTGCGCTTTTGGTGCGTCTCGACCGCTTCGACCGCTTCGAAAAAGAGGGAAGAGTTTCCTATGCTTTCCGTCTCGTATTTCAGGCCATGGACCACACACTGACCGACGAAGAAATAACGCCAGTCATAGAGAAAATAAGCGGCGCGCTAGCCTCCGCAGGATACGAAATCCGCTAAAATCCTGGTCGTATTGCACCTCAGTTTGTGGTAGAATGAAAAGAACAACATCATGGCGAACGAAGCAGAAAAGAAGGTCAAAAAAGGCGCAGACTCTATACGACGCGCCGCCGATACGTACGATGCGGCCTCTATCACCGTTCTCGAAGGTCTTGAGCCGGTACGTAAGCGCCCGGGCATGTACATCGGGACCACCGGTCCTGATGGTCTCCATCACCTGATCTGGGAAATCTTCGATAACTCGCGCGACGAGGCTATGGGCGGGCATGCCGATGACATCGAAGTCGCGCTTCTTCCGGACGGCTATGTACGTGTCGTCGACAATGGGCGCGGCATTCCGGTAGGCATTCATCCAAAGACGAAAGTCTCGGCGCTCGAAACCATTATGACGACGCTTCATGCCGGCGGTAAGTTTGGCGGTGAGGATTCTGGTTACAAAGTATCGGGCGGCCTCCACGGTGTAGGTGCGTCTGTGGTGAACGCGCTTTCCGTACACACCAAAGCAATAGTGCATAAAGACGGGAGTGTTCACATGCAGGAGTACAAAATCGGCAAGCCACTCGCAAAAGTGAAAGTGGTCGGGAAAACCAAGCAGCAGGGTTCGGTCATTAAATTCAAGCCAGACGACACCATTTTCCAAGATGGCATCGTCTGGAACTGGGATAAAATCATTTCGCACCTCCGCCAGCAGGCGTACCTTGTAAAGGGTGTACGCATCAGTATCATTGATGCTCGGGAACTTTCTCCATTTGACGTGGACTCAGTGTTCTATCTTCGTGAGCTTGCACTTGAAGTGCCAAGTATGAGCTTCTTCTTTGAGGGCGGACTGAAGTCGCTCGTTGCGTTTTATAACCGTTACCAAGAACCGGTACATAAAAATATTTTTTACGTCGATCATGAGTCACAGCCGGAGGGTGTGCATGCCCCGGTGATGGTAGAGGTGGCGCTGCAGTACGTTGATGACATAACGCCGCGCATTACTGCGTTTGCAAACAACACCTATACGGCAGAAGGCGGTACTCACGTGACCGGGTTTAAAACGGCGCTTACGCGTACGCTCAATACCTACGGCCGCGCCGCAAACATCATTAAAGAAAAAGATGAAAACTTTACGGGCGATGACGTACTTGAAGGCATTACCGCGGTGATTTCAGTAAAACTTCCAGAAATTCAGTTTGAAGGACAGACAAAAGGCAAGCTTGGTAGCGTTGAGGCGCAAGGCGCGACCGCAACAGTCTTTGGCGAGGCGTTTGCATCGTTCCTTGAAGAAAATCCAGACGACGCGCGTGCCATTATAAATAAAGTAGTTCTCGCACTTAAGGCTCGTAAAGCCGCAAAAGCCGCAAAAGACTCGGTGCTTCGTAAGGGCGCACTCGAGGGCATGACACTTCCCGGCAAACTTGCAGACTGTCAGACCAAGAGTGCAGAGGAATCGGAACTCTTCATTGTCGAGGGAGACTCGGCCGGAGGGTCGAGTAAGCAGGGTCGTGATCGTCGCACCCAAGCGATTCTTCCGCTTCGCGGAAAGATTCTAAACGTAGAGCGCGCCCGCATCGATCGCATGCTCGCTTCGGTTGAAATTCGCGCACTCGTAATTGCGATGGGTACCGCTATCGGTGATGTCTTTGACCTTTCCAAACTTCGCTATCACAAGATAATCATCGCAACCGATGCCGACGTGGATGGCGCCCATATCCGTACACTCCTCCTTACGCTTTTGTATCGTCATTTCCGTCCCATTATTGACGGAGGGTTTGTGTACATTGCTCAGCCGCCGCTCTATAAAATCACCAAAGGAAAGTCGATTGCTTACGCCTACAGTGACAATGAAAAAGAAAAGGTGCTCAAAGAGTTTGGTATTGCCGAATCTGAGGCTGCACCGGTCGGTGAAGGGGATGAGGAAGAAGAGAATGAGGAGGAGGCAGCAGGAGAGGCTGCTGTAGCAAAGAAGTCTGCGAAGGTGAATATTCAACGTTATAAAGGTCTTGGTGAAATGAACCCTTCAGAACTTTGGGAAACCACTATGGATCCAACGCGCCGTGTATTGAAGCGCGTACACATTGAAGATGGGGAAGCGGCAGACCGTATCTTTGACATTCTCATGGGTACCGATGTGCCAAGTCGTAAGAGCTTCATTCAGTCGAACGCAAAGCTGGCAAGTTTGGATGTGTAAATTTTCAAAGCAACCATAATCGAATGGGCGGCAACCGTTACAGTTGCCGCCCATTTTTAGCGTGTGCTCAGAATTTTCTGAATATCAGCGGCGAGCGGGATGCTCTCTGGAGAAACTTCCTGAATAAGCCGTAGCAGAAATATCCGGAGTTCGTTTGCGTCCAGCGTCCTTTTTTGTGCGCCCGCGAGGTGCGTAGCGATTGGGTAACCAGTCGTTGCCGGCACTAGTGGGCTATGCAAACAAAACTGAATACACAAATCGGTAAGGTACTGCGGAGCGGGGAAAATGGTACAGAGGGCTTCTGCTCGAAGCACATACCCTGTCGTCTTTACCACGTCTAGTTTGAACAGTTTTGCATTGCTCAGATTCTGAATAATGGCCCTCTCAATAGGGTCGTTACTCACCGTCATCCTTAGTTGGTTAAAGATTTCCCTTCGAGCAGTGTGCAATTCTTGGTGCTGCGCGTGGTTTTTATTGCCTTCTGGCGTTTCCCCGCCAGCACTAATCAAAAACAAACGAAGCAATTCGGTCTTGTCTACACCGATTTTGCTTAAGCGCTGTTTGAAGTTTTCGTATGTTTCTGGGGCATCCGTGACCGAATCAACACCACTCACCGCTTTTCTTTCAGACATCTTGTATCAATCCTTTCTTCGTGAGACTTCTGAGCAGAACAGTATGATATTGAAATAAAAATAGCAATTGAACTGGCCGCCACCCCTAGGGGTGGCGGCCAGTTCAAATTTTCTGATTCTAGTTATGAACCGAGAACCGTGATGGTTGCTGAGGCACCGTTGTTGTTGGTTGTAGACTCTGCAACCGCATTGTCATGATTTGCCGAAATTGAAATACGTTGATTGGCACCTTTGTTTGATTGGTCAAAGCCAAGCGTATAGTCGATGCTCTCGCCCGGGAGAAGTGACTGTTGTGGGTTTGAAAGGTAGAGGTATGAGGTTTGCGTGGGAATTGAGGCACTAAAACGCCATGCGCCCGTTGCGTTTGTGCCACTATTTTTAATAGTGAACTTTACGGCAGGGCGTGAACCACTTGGAACCGTTGTTGAAGCAACAAACGAATCAACTGAGGTGGTCGCAAGATACCCAATTGCCGTAATGGTGGTGGAAAGGTCTGGAAGACCGTAGAGCGATGGGGTAGTGGTACCGCTTCCGATTTGCGTGACGCTCGTAGTCTTCTGTCCCGGAGTGGGTGTGGAGGTAACCTGTTTTACCGGTTTCGTTGAAGTCGCCACGGGAGTAGATGTTGCGGTTGACGGTACATCGTCAAAAGGAATAGTTGTTGTCGCGGTCGGTATCACTGAAAGAGTAGTGTCAGGCGCAGGCACAAAGAATGCGCCAAGCGACACCGCTGCGGCACTGAGTGAGTTTACGGCAGTCGGCACAAAGCGTGCGGAGTAGATGGCAAGCCACATACCACCCGCTACAAGAGCGATAAAGCCGACGCCAGCAAGTCCGTAAACAGCTCCGGTGCGAGTCTGATTGGTTTTCCAGGTATTCATATGTATCATAATACATAACACGACGCTCTTTCATTGTCAAGTAGTCGGGAAAGTGGAGGACTTGACATATGTCCCGCAATGGTGTATTACTTAGCAAGATGAATACAGAGAAATTTGTCCAAGTAGTGGCACGTTTTGTGCTTGCGGCCCGCAAAGCACTGGCGAAGAAGTATCGCTTCTTCGGTTTGGCTGTACTCATGTTCCTCGTAACGCTGTTTGTGCTTGCGCGTTTGGACCTTTTGCCAAATGCGCCTGTCGCCGATGCTGCACCGGTTGCGGCGGCTCCTGTGGTATCGCTTGAGGTATCACCAGTAGCTGCAACTACCGCAGCGGTCGCTGCGGAGAACCCCGTGCGCATCACGATTAAGAATATTGATGTCTCAGCAACGGTCAGCAATCCAACGAGTACCGACATTAGCGTGCTTGATGAAGAGTTGCTTTCGGGCGCCGTTCGCTACCCGACATCAGCAAAGCTTGGTGAAGATGGCAACGTGGTGATTTTCGGTCACTCAAGCTATCTTCCGGTAGTGCGCAACCAGGCATACAAGACGTTTGATGGTATTCAAAACCTTGTACAAGGTGACACCATCACTGTTTATTCAGAGGACAGGGTTTACACCTATGCCGTACGAACAGTCTCAAAAGAGGATGCAAATTCAGCTGCAATTCCTCTTACGGTACGTGGTAAAGTGCTGACGCTTGCGACGTGTGATTCGTTTGGTACGAAGACGAGTCGTTTCGTGGTGACGGCGGATTTTGTTGAAAGCCATCTGATTTCTGGCTAGCCCAGAGTGTAGATGGCTCTCTGCAAAGAGGGTAGAAACTAGATCTTTTCATGCCGCTACCAAGCGGCGCAATAGAGGAGAATCTGATGATTAAAATCATCACTATGTGCGCCGCCACTTTGGCATTCTTGCTTGTGGTGGCGTGTACCACCGCGCACGCGGCACCTGTCGGTAATCCGTTCTTGAAAGGACTTAAAAATCCCCAGGAACTAGCCGATAAGGTTGCGGCGAGTCTCGCTCAGGACCCTTCGGGGTCGAGTATTATTGATCCCGGTCGTTGTAAGCAAGACGGATCCTGTGCTCGACCGAATGATTACCTCGCCATGATTCGTCAAACGGATCCGGGCGCGGTTACGTCAGTCTCACAACTCCCAGACTTTTTTTCAGGACTCGTGGCCGTTGTTGCACCGAAAGGTCAGTACTGGCTCGCCTGTCTGAAAGTCGAAGCTCCTGGGAAATACACCCCATACCTCCACTGCCTCTCGCGCACGTTTAAGCGCGGTGAGAAAGTTTGGATGGATCCGAAAACGAAGCGGCTCATTCTCGCATCGGATTGTACCAATCCAATTGAGAAGCCGGTTCGGCAGGCATGTGCGGAGATTCACTTCTTCGCATATCCCAGAAATGGGGACACGGTGGTGCGGTATGCACTTATCGGACCGCAGATGCTCGACGACGAGTGCTTTGGACTTAAACGTCCAGGCGAAGTTGAGTTTGAGCGTCTGTGGAAAGATGAGTGTGCTCGCAGCGGGTGTGATTTTTCTGGCGCGTCTGCGTTTTACGGTCAACCGGTTCAACTGATTGGCAGTACGGCGATTACGGCGCCAGGAGAATACATTCTGCGCGTTCCGGCAGCTCTTAGCACTTCATCACTGCGTGCATACGCTGTTGCGTTGTGTCTTGAGAGAGGTTCGGAAAGTTCTGACGGAGTCGGGGTGCGGTATGTGCATTACCGACTTTCGAAGCCCAGGACATTCGTTGCGACAGTACGATACTCCACGGAGGACGTCGGGAGACACCCGAACATTTCGTGGACGTGGGGTGAGACACCACATAGACAATAATGGAATGGGTGGCACATAGCTATGTGCCACCCACCCAACTCCTCTTTTTTATACGCTGCGAAAGCAGCACCCAGATATTTCTTAAAACATTTATGAAAAACGCAATGACATACATCTTGAAGATGAGTGCCAACCGACCGATTTTGACCGGTCTCTTTACTGTAGTCCTAACGGTTGCGTTCGGTATGTCGCTTGCGTTTGCAACAGGTTTCGTAACGCCTTCAGAGGTGCTTGCCGACGTGCTTCCTCCATGTTGTGTTACGCCACCACCTCCACCTCCACCTACACCATCGGCCTGATGTCGGGCACCTCGCTCGACGGCGTCGATGGCGTGCTGCTGGAATGTGGCACCAGCCCTGCGGCTTTCAAAGTGCACGCCGCCGCCAGCGCCGATCTGCCCGATGCGCTGCGCCAAGCCCTGCTGAGCCTGAACCAAAGCGGCCCAGACGAACTGCACCGCGCCGCCGTGGCCGCCAGCCAACTGGTCGAGCTCTATGCCGAGGTGGTGGCGCAGTTGCTCCAGCGCAGCGGCTTGGCCGCCGCGCAGATCCGCGCCATTGGGGCGCACGGGCAAACGGTGCGCCACCGCCCGCCTAAGGGTGGCGAACCGTGGCCCTACAC
>Ga0209066_10005299_pt1 | contig 13652 bp, 6 predicted proteins | sample All_14_2_FD_187198 | JGI IMG/M metagenome (GOLD analysis project Ga0209066, IMG submission 187198) | Freshwater microbial communities in response to fracking from Pennsylvania, USA - Allegheny Zone_MetaG_DW_15 (SPAdes) (version 2) ...
GTATCAGCTTTTGTATTGTAAATACACTATCGCCTATATCTATGTGTATCAGGTGGTTGATTCCCTTTGTCAGTATTATCTTTTCTATGTCATATGTTCATAACAGTTGTACCATATTTATTTGTTTTGTTCCGCAGTAAATTCATTTGCATTTTGCATTAGCTGCATGTATCTACGGTATATATAAATTTTTCCGCGAGTAATTTTTGTGAACTTTTTGAGCAGAAATTTATACACATATTGGTGTTATGTATTGTTTATTGTGCTGATAATTATAAGATTAGGTTGATTTGATTAATGCCGCATAAGTGTAGGAAATTTTAGGAAGAAACTGCGCAGTTTTGCTTTGGTATGTACATTTTTGAGCAGATGTTTCATGTCTCGGCATATATTATATATTCTGGTACAAATGCAATATGAATAAATCCCTTTTGCAGTTACAAAGGCTATAGCGCACAGGTTTTGTTTTGTATTTTTACTGCCTATTTTATAATCAGATTTGAAACTCCGTCTACTGACGGTTGAATAATATGGAATACAATTTTTCCGAAATAGAGAAACGCTGGAAGAAGTATTGGACAGATAATCATGTGTACAGAGTTACGAACGGAGGGGATAAGCCTAAGTGCTATGTTCTGGATATGTTCCCTTACCCTAGTGGGGCAGGGCTGCATGTAGGTCATCCGTTGGGTTATATCGCATCCGATATCTATGCAAGGTATATGCGGCTGAAGGGATATAATGTATTGCATCCCATGGGGTTTGATGCCTTTGGCCTTCCGGCAGAGCAGTATGCCATAGAAACCGGTCAGCACCCTGCCGATACTACAGCAAAGAACATTGCCCGGTACCGGGAGCAGCTTGATAACATCGGTTTCTGTTATGACTGGGAGCGTGAGGTTCGTACCAGCGATGCATCCTATTATAAGTGGACACAATGGATATTCCTCCGCCTTTTTCATAGCTGGTTCGACCGTATAGCCGGTAAGGCAAGAGAGATATCTGACCTCATTACTATATTTCAGACAGAGGGAAATGCTGCACATCCATGCCCTGGCGATGATACTATCCGGTTTAGTGCCAATGAGTGGGTAGCGTATGCAGAAACAGAGAAAAGAGCAGTACTGATGCAGTACCGGCTGGCATATCAGGGTTATGCCCAGGTATGGTGGTGCGAAGCGCTGGGTACAGTTCTGGCAAACGATGAGGTGGTAAATGGCGTGTCTGAGCGTGGTGGTCATCCTGTAGAGCGTCGTAATATGCGCCAGTGGTTTTTGCGTATTACAGAGTATGCCGATAGGCTGCTTACGGCATTGGATACACTGGAGTGGAGTGATGCCATGAAAGAGATGCAGCGCAACTGGATAGGGAAGAGTAGTGGAGCAGAGGTTGACTTTAGTGTGGCTGGTAAAGAAGCTGTAATAAAAGTTTTTACCACCCGTCCCGATACTATTTATGGGGTAGACTTTATGGTGCTGGCACCTGAGCACACGCTTGTAGATGAATTGACGACGGCCGACCAGGCCATCGCTATAGATACTTACAGGCAGTATGTAAAGAGCCGTTCAGAACGTGAACGAATGAGTGAAGTAAAGCAGGTGACAGGTTGTTTTACAGGTGCTTATGCTATTCATCCTCTTTCGGGCCGTGAAATACCTGTATGGATATCGGAGTATGTGCTGGCTGGTTATGGTACAGGTGCTATTATGGCTGTACCCTCTGGCGATGAAAGGGATCATGGATTTGCTACACACTTTGGTATTAGTATTACTAACATATTCGGATCGTTATATACAGGCACAGAAGCATACAGTTCTAAAACAGGAACCATTCATAATAGCGACTTCCTGTCGGGCATGACGGTTGCCGAAGCAAATGAAGCAGCTATAGCAACACTCGAAAAAATGGGTGTTGGTAAGCGACGTATCAACTACAGGCTCAGAGATGCAGGCTTCAGTCGCCAGCGCTATTGGGGAGAGCCATTCCCTGTTGTTTACGTGAATGATGTACCCTATGGTGTCGATGAAGCCCCTGTTTCAGATTACACTTCGGTAGGTACGCTGCCTGTAGAGCTGCCTTATGTGCAGAAGTATGGTCCGGGACCGGAAGGGCAGGGTCCACTTGCCAACCTGCCGGAGTGGGTAGATGTACCCGTGGGTAAGCGGGAAACCAACACCATGCCGGGCTATGCCGGCAGTAGCTGGTACTTCCTGCGTTATATGGACCCGGGAAATGAAACAGAATTTGCCTCACGTTCAGCAACTGATTACTGGCAGCAGGTAGACCTTTATGTAGGAGGCACTGAGCATGCTGTAGGGCACCTGCTTTATAGCCGTATGTGGACAAAGGCACTTTGCGACCTCGACTACATTGGGTTTGATGAGCCATTCCGCCGACTGCTCAATCAGGGTATGATACAGGGCAGCTCCAGACTGGTGTATCGTATAGCCGACAGCAATCGCTTTGTATCTGCTGGTCTCAGAAAGCAGTATGATGTTACCCCGCTGCATGTAGATGTGAATATGGTAGATGGGGTAAAGCTGGATATGGAAGCATTCAGGCATTGGAGAGCAGAGTATGCCGGTGCTGAATTTATTACAGAGCCGGATGGTACTTATATATGTGGTACCGAAACTGAAAAGATGAGTAAGCGCTATTATAATGTGGTCAATCCGGACGATATAGTAGCACAGTATGGAGCCGATACTTTCCGTATGTATGAGATGTTCCTGGGCCCTATAGATGTAAGTAAGCCATGGGATACAAAAGGAATAGAGGGAGTACACCGTTTTATAAAGAAACTATGGCGTCTGTTTACTGCAGATAATGGTGAATGGAGCATCAGCGAAGAGGCCGCATCGCCTGCCGAACTTCGCACACTGCATAAGACTATAAAGAAAGTAGGGGAAGACATAGAACGCTTTTCTTTCAATACTTCAGTATCGCAGTTTATGATATGTGTCAATGAGCTGTCGGCAACAAATTGTCATAAGCGCTCAGTGCTGGAGCCTTTGGTTACTATTATCACTCCCTTTGCCCCTCACCTGGCCGAAGAGTTGTGGCAGAATGCACTGCGACATCATACTACCGTACTGGATGCAGCATTCCCGCAGTGCGAGGAGAAGTATCTGGTAGATAGTTCAGTTAAATATCCTGTGGGTATAAACGGAAAAACCAGAACTGAACTGGAGTTCCCTGCCGATGCGGTACAGGCCGATATTGAAAAAGCAGTACTGGAAGATGCCACAGTAGTAAAATGGCTTGATGGCAAAACACCTAAGAAAGTGATTTTCGTAAAGGGCAAGATGATAAATATTGTTATCTGATAATGCCTTTAAGCAAATATCAGGCGTTGGTTATATTCTTGCGTTGAGCATTATAACGTAGTACTTGTAGTATAAAAAATGGTATACTGAAATTGGCCATTGTTACATGTGTTATGAAAGCGTGATACGAGTGCAGAATTGTAGTATGGGTGAGGTGAGGTATTATGAGGCATAATTACCTGAGTACAGAAATAATTGCTAAATTCACTTTAAGTCTCAGGTAAATAAAGACTCTTGAATCAGGATATGATTTTTATACTCAGGCACCTGATATTTTCCGATATGCTATGCACAGGATATTGATTATTGACGACGATAATGATATACGGACACTGCTCACCCGGTTTCTGACAAAGAATAACTTTGATGCAGTAAACGTGAGAAGTGGTGCTGCCGCAATGGAGTGGATGCAGTCCAATGTGCCAGATCTTGTATTATGTGACTTCAGACTTGAAGACTGCAGTGCAATATCATTATTGCCGGGAATAAGGGAGATGCACCCCTCATGTCCTGTAATAGTCATTACAGGTTATAGTGATGTAAAGGATGCTGTAGAAGTGATAAAACTTGGGGCATATGACTATGTTACTAAACCTCTTTTTCCTGATGAAATCCTGCATACTATTCGTCAGGCACTTAACCGGTCATCTGTGGGTGCAGCTGACACCGGCCATGTTGCAGATACGGTTGCAACTGTAAAGAAAAGTGATGAAGGTCTTTTTCTGACGGGAGAAAGTGAGCAATACAAAACCATCATGCGGCAGGTAGAGCTGGTAGCCCCTACTAACTTTTCTGTTATAATACATGGTGAAAGTGGCAGCGGTAAAGAGGTAGTAGCACGCCTGATACATGCCAAAAGCAGTCGTTCTGCTGCGCCTTTTGTGGCTATAGATTGTGGTGCTTTGTCGCGGGAACTGGCAGGTAGTGAACTTTTTGGTCATGAAAAAGGTGCCTTTACCGGTGCTATTGCAAAAAAGACGGGTAGTCTGGAACTGGCAAACACGGGTACCATGTTTCTGGACGAAATCGGGAACCTTTCATATGATATTCAGGTGTCACTATTGAGAGTGGTTCAGGAAAGGAAAATAAGAAGAGTAGGGGGGACTAAGGATATTGAAATAGATGTACGCATTATAGTAGCGAGCAATGAACGCCTTTGGGATCTGGCGCGTGCCGGTAAGTTTCGGGAAGACCTTTACCATCGCTTTAATGAGTTTAGCATTGATGTGCCACCTTTAAGGGATCGCAAGGCAGACATTATGCAGTTTGCACATTTCTTCCTCAAGGCAACCAATGCAGAATTAGGTAAGACTGTGCGGGGTTTTTCATCAGAGGTGCAGGAGATTTTTGAAAACTATGTATGGTATGGCAATCTCAGGGAGCTCAGGAATGTGATAAAGCGTGCTACCTTATTGACAGAAGGTGACCTTATCGGTGTCAGATCACTGCCTTTTGAGCTGGCAAATTTTTCCAGGTTGCAGTTTGAGCAGTCACCCCAAAAGGGAAGTATACAAGACAATGCACAACCACTTGCCAATAGGCTCAAAACAGCAAACCTCGATGCAGAGTATCAGGTAATACTGGAAGCATTGAAAAAAGCCGGATATAATAAAAGTAAAGCAGCCAGATTGTTGAATGTAGATAGGAAAACGCTTTATAATAAAATGAAGCAGTTCAGAGAATTGGATATGTAAGATACGAAACGGGAATTAATAGTATGAGGAGAGAGTCAGCTTATCAAACCGATAGTACAGATACTGCCCGTAGGGTTGCAATGGGAGGACCGGGATTGACGGTGCTCATAACCCGGGATGGATACCAGATATTATTTGTCAACAGGCTTTTTACAGAATATACAGGATATGATGAATCGGCAATAACAGGAACAGCTTTCCCTGATTTATTGGTTCCGTTTGAACGGCAGCGTTTTGAAAGACAATTAATATCTCTCGATGAGGGGATATATAATCTGCAGGACTTTGTTATTTATCAGCTCGTTGCCCGGGATGGAAATCTATTGTCGTTTTGTATCTATTGTGCTGTTAGTGAACCTGCCAATGAAAGTGAACCTGCCGGATATCAGTTGTTGTTGATACCCAATCCATCCGAACAGAATATTCCATATAACTCTTCAGAAACCAGAGCCTTATTTCTAAAACATTTTGAGGCCGATGGTTTTGGCACATTTGAGTGGATTATAGATATTGACAGGGTTTTCTGGTCGGTAGGTGTATATAAAATATATGATGTTAGTAAATCTGTTTCTGATATTAGTTCAGAATATGCACGCAGATTTATACATCCTGATGACAGGCAACAGACTGAATATTATTCACAGATTGCCATTAATACCCGTTCCGACCTTGATACAGAGTTTAGAATTATTACAGATTCGGGTGTTACTAAAGTATTACACTGCCTGGGTGTGCCGGTCTCTGATAGGAGTGGTAGGGTTATCAAGTTTATAGGAAGTGTACGTGATATCAGCAAGCAGAGGGCTATTGAGGAGAATCTGCGCCATAAAATGGAAGAGCTCCGGTGGTCAAACCGTGAACTGGAAGACTTCGCATATGCCGCCAGCCACGACCTTCAGGAGCCACTAAGAAAAATCACTACATTCAGCGACAGACTGAGGGATAAGTATCGCGATTCTCTTGCCGGAGAGGGGGAAATGTATCTTTCACGTATGGTAGCCTCGGCCGATAATATGAGACTGCTTATAAACGGCCTGCTGGACTTTTCCAGGATATCAAGAGCTCATTCTCCGTTTGCACAGGTAAGTCTTGGTATTGTGGTGAAGCAGGTAATGAGCGACCTTGAACTAAAGATAGAAGAAACCAATACTACCATTGATATCGGCATTTTACCTGTAGTTGATGCAGAAGCTTCACAGATGAAGCAGTTGTTTACCAACCTTATCAGTAATGCAATAAAGTTCCATCGCAAAGGGGTACCTCCGGTTATTAGTATCAGCTCCCTGCCAGTGTCAGAAACAGACATATTTACACATGGGTTGTCACATGAAGTACAATATCATAAAATTGTAGTTTCTGACAATGGTATTGGCTTTGAAAATGAGTATGCTGGCCGCATATTTCAGGTGTTTCAGCGGCTTCATGGCAAGTCGGAATATCCCGGTTCAGGAGTAGGACTTGCTATCTGTAAAAAGATATTGGAACATCACAATGGTGTGATATATGCCGAGAGTCGTAAAGACTATGGCGCAACATTTGTTATGTTTCTGCCACATCGCCAGAAGTAGAGGGGTATATCGGTATGTTATATTAAGATATATAGGCCAAAATGGTTGGTGGATTTCCTGTAGATAATGATTAATATTCGCCGGTTGAGTCGCAATTACTGTATAGCCTCTCTTTTGGCTTTCTCCAGTTTTCGTATGGCGTTCTGAGCAGTATTTCTCATGTTTTCATTTTCTTTCAGGTCTGTATGTTTCTTTCTGGCCAGCGTTCGCTCTTCCAGTTGCGACCGGTTTTTTTCTGCTGCTTCCATATAGTCCACCACCTTCATTTGTCTTTTCGCAAGACTTATCAGTCCCTCAAAAAGCTTCTTGTTCACACGCATATATTCTATATTGCTGTTAATGAGGGATATAGCAGAGTCACTGGCAGTTGCATATGATGTTGCTTCTGCAATATATTTTTCGGTTAGCAAAGCACTTCCTCCGGCCAGCTTCTTATATTGCTCTATACTGCGCATATTGCTTTTGTGAATATTCAGCACCTGTATATGGTTTTTTATCAGTCTGTCATACCGTGCAGATACAGAGTTAAACTGTTGAAAATAGAACTTGATTAAAGTATCTGTTATGCCATACTTCTGTTTTCTGAACATGCCATTCCACTTTTTTACCTCATCGTCATAGCTGTCCTGCATGCCAATGCGTGCTATAGCTTCCTGTCTCAGCATTGAGTCCTCTATAGTAAGAGATGCAGCGAGGGAGTCAAGGATCAGCTTGCTGCCCGCAACCAATGATTGAATTTCTTTGTTGCTCTCATCTATTATGCTATTTAATTTATCTGTCCTGTCTTTCCTTGCCGTAAGTGAGTCATCAATAGCTGTTAATTCAGCCGCTCCAGGCCTTTTGAGTGTTCTTGCCTCCTGTATATCACTTAGCTTGTCAGTATCTATCTGTTTCTTTTTACTGATGATATCTGCACCTTTTTTACGTACACGGGCAGCGGCAGCTACACTGCTTCTTATGTGTTTCTGGCTTTCAGCTATAAGCCGTTTATCATCAGTTCTTATCTGCCTAATATGCATTCGTGCATCCAGTGCCTTGGCTTTATTCTTTCGGTTTAGTCGGCTATATTCTTCCGGAAGACCTTTTTTCTGCTGCTTTATATATTGCAGTGCATTTTTCATTGTGTCTCCGGCATTTTTCAGCAATACGGCAGCATCCTTACCGGTTGTATTTTCATCCAGACGGTTTAGTATTGAGTCTGTGACAATACTGTTACGTATGGCCAGTGCAAGGTGGTATCTGTGGTTAAACATATATGCACGACCAGCAGCGTCATAATATTTCTCTTCAGGAGACATCTCTGCTATTTTATCCAGTTCCGGTGCCGACTGGCGCAGAGTATTATACGCTGTGTTGAAACTGGTAATAGCGCTGTCACCCGATTCAAAAACAGCAAGAGGCATTGCAGTATCTGTCAGTTGCCAGAGTGGGTCGGCAGGCAGATGTCTTAACCTAAACTGGAATGGTGACTGCATGAAGTATTGTGGGTCATATCCGAACCGGAATTTCAGATTCTTCGCTTTAAGCTTTTTTTGCAGATGCAGTTTTCTTAGCAGGTCCTGCAAAAAACTCGAATTCTGGTATAGACCACCAGCTCCCCATGTCGGGTCCACCAGCTCCCATTTACCGGCTATTTTTACTGCGGCCCACTGGTGTCGGGGAATGTACATGGAATCGCCGTTATCAAAAATCATGTCTTTTGCATATCCGTCTATGGTAACGGCATTCAGTCCTACAGACTTGCAAAGTGCTACAAATAGTTGTGAATAACCTACACAAACAGCTTTGTGGTTCTTTAGCGCTTCTTTTGCTTTATCTGCATCATCAGCTCCGGGTTTCCACATACCATTTACATCATACGCTATGTTGTGGGTTACCCAATTATAGATTGCGTTTGCTTTTTCTTTTTCTGTATTGAGGTCTATAGCTAATTCTCCTGCTATTGCATCGATATCAGTTCCATGGTCGCTGGTTAGTTTTATGCCTATTGTGGTATCTGTCTGTGACCAGGCATTGGCGCAGTTAATGATGAGTATAAGAATTATCAGGTGTGTACGCATAGCTTGCTATATGCCCTAAAAATAAGTCACACTTCTATAAGTACCAACGTATAGCTGCTGAAGCGACTTTTGTTTTACTTACCGCTACCTATCTGTAAATGGCAGTAATGGCATATGTTATATTATGAATGAATGCGTAAAATTTGCGTAGTGTTTTGTAGTTATGATAAATTTGATTCTTATTTGAGGTTATACCCAGGATAATAGATGTGTTTTACGTCTGTATTTATAAGGTCCTTTTAAATGATTAATTGTTTACAGCCCGGTATTTCCACAAAGTACCCACAAAGCCTGTAAATTAACGGTTTTTAGGTAGTAAACGCCAGACTATTACGGCCCGGAAACATTATATTTGCAATTCGCATTTTTATGTAATTTATGGATCAGAACAATGAGGAACAAGTACCTCAGGGGGCACCTGAGGAAACAAATAAAATAGTTCCCGTAAACATAGAGGAGCAAATGAAGACCGCATATATCGACTATTCAATGTCGGTAATTGTAGGTCGTGCGCTCCCCGATGTCAGGGATGGCCTGAAGCCCGTACACCGTCGTGTGCTGTTTGCCATGCACGAGCTGGGCAATACACATAATAAACCATACAAGAAATGTGCACGTATTGTAGGTGAGGTGCTGGGTAAATATCACCCGCACGGAGATACCGCGGTGTATGACGCTATGGTGCGTATGGCACAGCCATGGAGCATGCGTTATATGCTGGTAGATGGTCAGGGTAACTATGGAAGCCAGGATGGTGACAACCCGGCGGCTATGCGTTATACTGAGGCCCGTATGCTGCGTCTTGGAGAGGCAATGATGGAGGATATTGATAAAGAAACAGTAGACTTCACGCTTAACTTTGACGATTCCTTACAGGAGCCCAGTGTTCTGCCTACACGCATTCCCAGCCTTCTGGTAAACGGCTCGTCTGGTATCGCTGTTGGTATGGCTACCAATATGATGCCTCACAACCTCACAGAGGTTATTGACGGCTGCCTTGCTTACATTGACGACAGGGAGATCTCTATAGAGGATCTCATGAAGCATGTGAAAGCTCCTGATTTTCCTACCGGAGGTATCATTTATGGTATAGATGGCATCAGGCAGGGAATGCATACCGGAAGGGGTAGAGTAGTGCTTCGCGGAAAAGTTACCGTAGAAACGACGAAGAGTGGTAAAGAGCAGATAGTCATTACAGAAGTCCCATATCAGGTAAGTAGAGATGCGCTTGCAGAAAAGATAGGCATACTTGTAAATAACAAGATTATTGAGGGTATTACCCATGTAGCCAATGAGTCCAATAAAGAGGGTACCCGTATTGTAGTAGAGTTGCGCCGTGATGCCGTAGCACAGGTTATCATTAATCAGCTGTATAAGTACAGTGAGCTGCAGACATCTTACGGCATCAACAATGTGGCACTTGTAAATGGCCGACCAAGGACACTTAATCTAAAAGACCTTATTTCTGAGTTTGTATTATTCAGACATGAAGTAGTTGTTCGCCGTACACAGTTCGAGCTTAAAGAGGCCCGTAAGCGCGCCCATATACTGGAGGGTTACCTGATAGCACTTGATCATCTTGATGAGGTGATCGCTCTGATACGTAGCTCTGCTACACCAGACATTGCTAAAGAAGGGCTTATCACTAAGTTTGGCATGACTGATATTCAGGCCAAGGCTGTACTGGAGTTAAGACTGCAGCGCCTCACCGGCATGGAGCGCGACAAAATACGCGAGGAGCATGCTGAGCTGATGAAACTGATACAGCACCTTGAAGCGATACTTGCTGATGAAGGAATGAGGTATCAGATTATCAAAGATGAGCTTACTGATATTCAGAAGAAGTTTGGTGATGAGCGTAAGAGCGAGATACACTACATGGCCGATGAAATGAGAATTGAAGATCTCATTGAGAAGGAAGATGTAGTTATCACTATCAGTCACCTCGGTTACATAAAGCGTACATCTGCTGCCGAGTATCGTGCACAGAGAAGAGGAGGCAGAGGTGCAATGGGTGGTCGTACCCGCGACGAAGATTATATAGAGCATCTGTTTGTAGCTTCTACCCACCATACGCTCATGTTCTTTACAGAAAAAGGACGCTGTTACTGGCTTAAGGTATATGAAATACCTGAGGGCGATAAAAATGGTAAGGGTCGTGCTATTCAGAATATGATGCAGATACCCCCTGACGATAAGATACGTACAGTAATAGATGTGCCACGTCTTGATGATGAGGACTATGTATCCTGTCGCAGCATTGTACTTTGTACTAAACGGGGTATTATTAAAAAGACAAGACTGGAAGACTTTAGCAGACCAAGGTCAACAGGTGTGAATGCTATTACCATTGAGGAAGGAGACCGCCTGCTGGATGTCTCAATGGTGGTAAATGAAGAAAGCTACATAATGATGGCTGTGAAGAGTGGCCGTGCAGTATGTTTTGCTGATGAAAAAGTAAGAGCTACCGGTCGTGGTGCCATAGGGGTATTCGGTATAGAGCTGGATGATGAACATGACGAGGTAATAGGAATGATATGTATAGGACGTACTGACATCCGTAAGCAGATACTTGTAGTATCAGGTAACGGACTTGGGAAACGAACCCCATTCCTTGTGCCGGCTACAGAAGAGGAGATTGCAGAGCAGAGTGGTAACCTTGTAAAAGTAACGGACGAAGAAGGTAATGAAAAAGATTACATACTTTCTTACCGTGTTACAAACCGTGGTGGCAAAGGTGTGAAAACAATAAATGTAACCGATAAAACCGGACCACTGGTGGGATTGCTTGGTGTTGATAAAGATGACGATCTTATCATTACATGTGAGTCTGGTGTAACTATCCGTATGACAGTTGAGTCTATCAGGGAAGCCGGACGTGCCACCCAGGGAGTAAAACTAATTAATATAGATGAGGGTGATAGAATAGCTGCTATTGCGAGCATTGTGCCTATGAAGGATGAGCAGGAGGAGGAAGCTGCAGAGGGTAGCGAAGGTAATACCGGAGAACAGACCAGCAACGAAGATGGTGATGCTGCAGCAGAAACACCCGGTACCGACTCGTAATGAAATACATGCAATCTGAAAAACTAATATTAATTGAACATAAAAATGAAGAAAACAATCCTTGTTGCTGCACTGGCAGCAGTATCATTGCCTGGCATAGCACAGGACAAGTATGTGGTAAGTGCTAATCTGGCGCTGAAATCTCAAAACTTTGAAGAAGCAAAAGAGCAGATAGACAAAGCAATGGCAAACCCTGAGACTGCCAAGAAGCCTAAAGCGCTTTTTGCTAAGGCTCAGATATATAATCAGCTGCAGGGGGTAGATAAGTATAAAGATAATAAACCATGGAAGGATGCCATGGATGCAGCTATAGAGCTGGCAAATACAAAACCTGACTATGAAAAGGACAATGTAAGCCAGATGCTGATGGTAGGTGCATTTCTCAGCTTTAACGAAGGTGTAAGAGCATATAATGATAAAGAATATAACCTCTCATCAGATATGATGAAGAAGGTTATATCTGTAGCGGAAATGGACGGTGGTAAGCGCTTTGATAAAATGCCACCTAACGCGCGTAAGCAGATGGATACTGTAGTAGCTGATGCATACCTTACTATGGCAAATGCTACCTTCTTTGGTGGTGATATGGCCAATGCTATTCCCTTGCTGATAAAGGTCAAGAATAATCCTATCCGTAACAGCCCTGCAGTTTATCAGTGTCTGGTACAGGCATATGAAAAGGAGAATAACGAAGCACAGCAGCTTGCTATGATAGCAGAAGGCAGGAAGACTTTCCCATCTGATGCTACACTCCGTAACCTGGAGCTGAACTACTACATCAAAGCGGGCAAAACAGCTGAGCTTATTAAAAAGCTGGAAGAAGCATCTGCCAATGAGCCGGGTAATGCAGATCTGCAGTTTAACCTTGCTACTGTATATATGAATATGGCTAACCCCAAAGATGGTAGTAAGCCAGCTAACCAGGCAGAGATATATAAAAAGGCAGAAACTGCATTTACCAATGCTGTAAAAATTAACCCTGAAAATGCGGTTTTAAATTACAACTTCGGGGCACTGTACTTTAACCAGGCTACTGGTGTAAATGACCAGATGAATGCTATAACAGGCTCTACTAAAGCCGACATTGATAAATATGACGCTCTGAAAAAGCAGCGTGACGATTTGTTTGTGAAATCTGCACCATATTTTGAAAAAGCACAAGCTAAGTTTAGTGCAGTTGATGCGTCATCCCTGAATGAGGAGGATATGCGTACATATAAGTCAACACTGCTGGCTCTGAGCAAGATATATGCTATACAGAGTAAGCTTGATAAATCTTCAGAAATGAAGAAATTGTATGAAGGGTTGAAATAGTCAGATACTATTTAACAGAGCGCCCTGTAGTTATTTAGCTACAGGGCGCTTTTGTTTATAGATAAGCTGCACCTGTCGTTAATTATGCTGTATCTGCTGATGGGTAATATGATATGGCTGAATGAGTGTGCGGTGTTACTGCAATGCCCCGCAGCGCTCTGAATATATATTAGTATATGCAGTGCATAGCATCGTGATATATCTGACAAAAAAGAGGTGCCCTTACGGACACCTCTGGAAAAATGTGATATCAGGCTATTAGTTAGCTGACTCTTCAGAGTTAACCAGCTCGTTTACAAACTTAGCCACAGCTGCAATGCGTGCGTGGTTAAGTGCATAGTGAATGAATTTTCCGTCGCGCTCAGTGGTAACGATATTAGCACGGCGCAGAATAGCCAGGTGCTGTGAAGCAACTGACTGCTCAAGACGAAGCTTTACATAGATGTCGGTAACGTTCATACGCTTGTTTTCTTCAAGCAGTTTCACGATCTGCTGACGCAGTTTGTGATTGATGGCCCTCAGGGTCATTGCTGCATTTTTTACGGCTACATAGTCCAATTTGATCTGTTCGTTCGATCCCTTGATTACCAGAGTGTTTGCTGATACCGTCGTTTCCATTAAAAC
>Ga0209066_10005300_pt1 | contig 13652 bp, 11 predicted proteins | sample All_14_2_FD_187198 | JGI IMG/M metagenome (GOLD analysis project Ga0209066, IMG submission 187198) | Freshwater microbial communities in response to fracking from Pennsylvania, USA - Allegheny Zone_MetaG_DW_15 (SPAdes) (version 2) ...
TCTGTAAAGTTTGATTATTTTCAAAACCAGGTGTAAAAACGGAGCTATAAACTACCTTACCGGGCAAATCGATTATTTTTAAATCTATTTCGCTTTTGGAAGGTGCATTTAAAAGGATATTCAACTGATTCTGCACAGGGTTTGGAAATACTGTAAAGCAATTTGCCCGATAACCATCTTCCTCAATGTCGTTAGCAAGCGAAACATTTGCATCCATCCATTCCAATCTGTCAATCATCCACGATTTTAAATAATCAACTTCCTGCTGATAGGTTGCACCGACAAAATAATTCGGCCAAACGTACTGCCCTAAAACAGGCCACCGTGCAAAATTCCGTTCGATAGCACCACCAAGATTTTGTATATGATTATCAAGATCATTCATAACAGCATCAGTACGGAATGGCCCTGAACGTAACGAAAACCATCTGTTAACAAACGTTTTACGGTAAGCGGCATCTTCCATCAGCCGCGCCCACCAGTGCATTGGCTGATAAACCCCGGGGCCGTAATCGGTATAAAGCCATTCGTCAGTTGCCAGATTTTGGGGTGCATAATCAACATTGCCATACGAAAGATCAAAATCCCACAACGGACCGGCAAACAGCTTTCCCCCATCCGAATCTTTCTTTTTATAGAAAAAGGTACTGTAGCGGTAACCATCCACATTATTGGCAAGTTCGTTAATAATCTGAAAATCAACAAATGAAGCTGGATCAAGGTATTTCCGGTACCCATTCGTTGTATCCTTAAAAGCACTTCCATTCAGCGTATTTTCGAGTGTCAAAAGATAATTCTGAATATACGACTTCTGAGGTGCAACTATTTCATCGTATTTGGGATACACGTAAGTAAAAGCATAATTGCGCGCATTGTGATAAGTGTTGGAAGGCCAGGTATAAAAATATTCATTTGTACCTAAATCCGCTATTTTATCCACCTTAAGAATATAACCTCCGGTAACATTGTCGCCAGCGATTTCATCAGGCTTTAATTTATTGATATCCACGCGGTGGTCGCCTCGTTTAATTTTCTCCACCAGCATATACACCCCGTGGTAGCTGCCATTCAGATACACTTCGCAAAATCTGAACCCGGGCTGCCATGTGCCCATTTTTTGGCCCAGCTCGAAAGTTATGGCATTGCGCAGCATGGTTTTATCTGAATAGGGAGCTGAAAGAATCCAGTCTTCGTCAGCAGGCATTCCTAACAAAGAGGCAGTTGTATCCGTACCTGACGAGGTCCATAGTTCGAGGGAAAAACTTTTCTTCGGGAACATCTGCGAGGATTGGCCGCGGATTTCTATCCCCATATTACCGCTATAATCGGTTGCATCATCCAATATACCGTTTAATTGTCCGGGGCCATTATCAATAATTTTCAGGTTAGCCGTTATTTTAGGATCATCAACTATTTCCTGTCCATACGTATCAATAATAACGAGCGGAAGGTTAGTTTTTTCATCAAGAGGATCATCGAACCATGCGGGAACCGGTCTGTATGTGAGGCCGGCAGATTTCATCCCAACCGCGAGATAGGTTCCGGATGACAAATCCGAAGAAGTATAACTGCTGTTATGAACCTGAACAGCAAGCAGGTTTTCCCCTTCAATCTTATATTTATCAAAAGTATCTCTGTTTATGATAAACCTTTCGGGAATACCGCCGGAATACATTGTGGCTTCGTGATCCGTATTTGCTAAAGCATTATATACTGGTCGGGTGCCAGGTGTTCCGATATTTGAGCGGGCGATTTCAATACCATTGAGATACGCAACAAATGCATCGTCGTAATCAACATGAAGTATTGCGTGTGACACGTCGGAAGTATCGGACAGAGTGAATTTTATACGCAGAAAAACGGATGGAACCTGATTGATTGTAGTGCCGTCATCACCATCGCCATAACCGATACCGCCGGAACCGGATGCCCATGAATCGTCATTAAAAGTGAGGTTTAACCAGTTTGCAGGCGGTTCAGTTGTTCCGGGAAAATAATGCCAGGTATCACCTGCTTCTACTACCATTTCCCAATGGTTGATGTTTTGCGAAATCGCAGTGTTAATCCCTATAAGAAAAAAGACAAGTCCAGGAATTAGTTTTAGCACACTTGTATAGTTTTTATGCTGACAATCAGCCCATTCAATAATATCCATTTAGGTTGTATCCGGTAAAATAAAAAATCATCCGGCGAAATATCGCCCCGATTTCGACAATTGCTAATCAGTTAACCGGCTTAATACCAGTTTTATCAGGCGGTCGATATCGCTGTGATAATCTTTAGCATAGGTGCGGTTTACACGGTTTGCCACTATGGAACAAATAGTAAGCGTTTCGTGACCGAGCATTTTACCCAGACCATACAAGGCTGAAGTCTCCATTTCGAAGTTCGCAATCCGGTTTCCTTTATATTCAAAGCTTTCGATGTGGTGATTTAATTCAGGAAACGCAAGTTTCAATCGTAATTCCCTGCCCTGCGGACCATAAAATCCCGGCGCCGTGAGTGTAATTCCATGAACAAGGTCTTTACCGAGCTTATCCATCAGCATCGGCGAGCAAGGTACAGCATATACGCCGGGAAGTTTATTGTTCCACGAAACATAGTTCTCAAATGCATCAGAAAGTTCCGCTTCCATCACACTTTTACCTTTTTCATAAAAATACAGTAAACCATCGAGGCCCATCCCGTAAGTTGATGCCACGAAATTGCCTGGCTCAATATCAGCCTGCAAAGCTCCGGCTGTGCCAAGCCTGATAATGTTGAGTTTGGTGTGTGTGGATCTGGGTTCGCGTTTCGCAAGATCAATATTAACAACTGCATCCAGTTCATTAATAACGATATCGAGGTTATCGGTTCCCATGCCGGTTGACAAAACGGAGAGTCGTTTGTTACCTATGGTACCGGTATTGGTATAAATTTCCCGGTTTTGAACCGAAAACTCAATTTTATCAAAATGTTTCGAAATTTCTTTAACCCTTCCCGGATCGCCGACAACTATGATTGTATCGGCAATATTATCGGGATGAAGATGCAGGTGATACACGCTTCCATCGGGATTGAGGATAAGCTCGGATTCAGCAATTGGTGCCATAATTAGCTGGTGAATTAGTAAAAAAGTATATTTGTAAGCAAAAGTAAACAAATCAGTCAAGCGATGAATAAAATACTCATACCGATAGATTTTCAACGGCAGTCGCACTTTGCGCTTGAACAATCATACAATCTGGCCAGGCTGCTGAAAGCAGAAATCATACTTTTATATGTACATGAGCAGTCGGGTTTGTTCGCTGGCATTTTCAGCAAGGACCAAAACAACGAGATACTGGCAAAAATTGACGAACGGCTTGCTGAACTTGCCGGAAAATCATCGTTGGCAGCATCAGTACCAATCTCGTACCGAATCGAAAAAGGACGGATTTATTCAAAAATAACTGAAGTGGCCAAAGAGATGAATGTTCAGTACATCGTTTTGGGAACACATAGTTCGGAAGAAGATGAAATCCGCGAAAAGCGCGTAGGCGCCAATACTTCACGCGTAATACGTAATTCGCCATGCCCTGTAATCACAATTAATGCAAAGCATCTGCACCAGGGTTGCCGGAATATATTACTGCCTTTGGACCTCACTAAAGAAACACGACAGAAAGTTACGATAGCCATAGAGTTAGCTAAATTTTACGGTGCAGGTATCAAAGCTGTTTCAGCCTTATGGTCGAAAAATGATCCTGCAATTCTCAGCCGTTTGTACCAGCAGGGATCGCAAGTAACTGATTTTATTTCTTCTGCCGGCATCGAATGCAGTTTCGAGGTGGTAGAAAGCCATGGCGGCGAAAAAACGCTTGTACCGTCAGTACTCAATTATGCTTACCAGCAGGGAGATATCGATCTGATCATTATCCTTACGCAACAGGAAATTGGAATTGTTGAGTACTTTGTCGGATCACATGCGCAGGAGTTTATCCGCCTTTCGGACATACCAGTTATGTCGGTTATTCCGAAGGAGTTAGGGATTACTTCGATCTTTTCGTAGATTCTCAAATTCCAAGAACCAAATCCCAAAATCCAAATTCCAAGACCCAAAATCCAGAATCTAAATCCGAAGCACCAGGAACTAAGCCCAAAGGCCCAAAATTGAGTGAAGCCTAAAGAGATTATGTACTTTGGCTTTTGAACGCCGAGGCATTTAAACCTTGAACCCAACAGGCTATTGAACTTTTGAACCCTAGAACACTTGAATGCCGCAGGCTATTGAACTTTGAACTTTTGAACACTTGATCGCCGCAGGCAATTGAACATTAAACAACGAAGGCAATTGAACCTTTGAACATTGAACATTGAACGCCACCGGCAATTGAACGCCGCAGGCAATTGAACGCCACAGGCAATTGAACCCTCGAACGCCGCAGGCTATTGAACGCCGCAGGCAATTGAACCCTTCAAAAAATAAAAACTCTTCAAACTAAAAAAATGCTTGCAGAAATAATTACCATCGGCGACGAACTGTTAATCGGGCAGGTAATCGACACCAACTCAGCCTGGATAGCCGAACAACTTAACATGATTGGAATAAAAGTACATCAGATTACCAGTATTTCCGATAACCAGGAACATATTTTACAAACCCTAAAAGAAGCGTCAACACGGGTTCAGCTTATTTTAATCACCGGAGGACTAGGCCCTACCAAAGATGATATCACTAAGCAAACGCTTTGCAAATATTTCGACACATCGCTTGTATTCAGCGAAGAAGCTTATAAGAATGTGGAGAATCTCTTCTACCACCGTGGAGTTAAAGTAACCGAAGTAAACCGGCAGCAAGCCATGGTACCCGCCAACTGCAAAGTATTGCCGAATGTAAACGGAACCGCTCCCTGTATGTGGTTCGAGAAAGATAACTGCATTTATGTTTCGATGCCTGGTGTGCCCTTCGAAATGAAAGCCATTATGGAACAGGAGGTTATCCCACAACTCCTGCACAAACAAAAACAGGTAATCATTCACCGCACCATACTTACCGAAGGTGTTGGCGAATCGATGCTTGCTTCCATCATCGAAACCTGGGAAGATGCATTGCCCGAATTTATAAAACTGGCATACCTGCCACAGCCCGGCATGGTTCGCTTAAGACTTACAGCCTATGGGAATGACCGTGAAATGTTGCAGGATGCTGTAAGCAAAGCAGAAAAAGAACTTTATACTTTGGCCGGAAAATATATTTTTGGTTACGATAATGATACTATCGAATCGGTTGTAGGTCAATTGCTACGGCAAAAAGGGATGACACTTTCCACAGCCGAAAGCTGCACCGGAGGCAATATTGCCCAGCTAATTACAAGTATTGCAGGCAGTTCCGATTATTTTAAAGGTTCGGTAGTTGCATACTCCAACGAGATAAAAGAAAAAATGCTCGGTGTCCCACACCAGACTTTGGTTGATCATGGCGCTGTAAGCGAACAAACCGTAATTGCAATGGCTGAAGGCATCAGAAAACATTTTGCCACTGATTATTCAATAGCAGTTTCAGGCATTGCAGGACCCGGAGGCGGAACGGATGAAAAACCTGTGGGCACAACCTGGATTGCCGTTACAACTCCCACCGGAACTACTTCGCGTAAATTCCTGTTAGGCGATCACCGCGGAAGAAATATCCGAAAAGCTTCGGTGGCGGCACTGAATATGTTGCGGGGAAAATTAATTGAATGATTGTATTGAAAAGGCAGCTGGCCAGCGACATCAACTCGCTTCAGATAAAAGAAATCTTTTTGCAAACCACTACTTATCAGGACAATAGATTCAGCGAAACACCCTTAAAAGCATCCTTATGAACATTCCTAAACTTTTTTCCACGAATGTTTTGATAATTACAAATTTATACAGACCTTTGCACTCCATTTTGAAAAGCATAAAACCATGTCGAGAGTTTGCGAATTAACCGGAAAGAAAATGATTGTAGGAAACTCAGTTTCCCATTCAAATATCAGGACCAAACGTAGGTTTTACCCTAACCTGCAAACCAAACGCTTCTATATTCCTGAAGAAGATAAGTGGATTACACTTAAAGTTTCCACATCAGCATTGCGTAACATCAGCAAAAACGGCATCACCGCATGCCTGAAGGAAGCCCGCGAAAAAGGTTTTCTTATCAACAAGTAGACATTTGTAATGCATATTACCAGAGCTGTTTCCCGCAAGGGTGACAGCTTTTTTTGTTGCCCTGAGGCAGCTCATTAACATTATTTTTGAAAACTACACATGACAATCTAACTTTAAGAAAGTAAAACAAATATCTTTGCATCTGATGAGACTTTCGTTAGCCACAGCCATAATCATACTTTCAATGCTTGCAGCAGGCAATGCAACAGCCCAGCGGTACAACGACCTTGTGCAGTTTTCGGGTGTTGTGGTTACTGCCGATAGCCTCCGGCCTGTGCCTTTCGCTAATATTGCAGTTTCACAAACCGGTCGCGGAACCACTTCCGATTATTGGGGATTCTTCTCCATAGTGGTACGCAAAAACGATCTGATTTCATTCTCCGCAGTTGGATATAAACCCGGCCTTTTCAGGATACCCGATACACTGAGCGAAAACCGCTACTCCCTTATTCAGGTTATGTCGTCGGATACCATCATGCTTACCGAAACCGTTATTTATCCCTGGCCCAGCAAGGAGCAATTCAGGCATGCATTTTTAACTCTGGAAATTCCTGATGATGATATCGAAATTGCCCGCCGCAACCTGGCCTACATGGAAATGCGCGAAATATACGGCCGCAATTACGATCCCGAGCGATATGGCTACACTCCCGGACAAAGCTACCGCAACTACGCCAGCAACCAGGCCGACAAACTTTATTACAACGGACAAACCATGCCCAATAACCTTCTTAACCCTATTGCCTGGGCAAAATTTATAAAAGCGTGGAAAAGAGGCGACTTTAAGAAGAAGTACTAAATAGTGAAGAGTGAATAACGAATAGTGAAAAGTGAATAGTGAATAGAGAATAGTGCATAACGAAAAGACAAATACTCTTAAATAAACAGATCAAACAGGAACTAAAAAAAGGGAACAGAGATATATACCTGATATTCAATTGATAGAATTCCTGATATATATAATTGCATGAAGTACAAGGCACTTCGACTCCGCACCGTGGGACATCGGTTTTAGTTAGACGAGTGCATTTAAGCTACTAAATTTGTCAGGCTAAGCGAGTCGAAGCCCTCGGTGATCTTATCCTGGTACTAAACCGTCGTCCATCGCCTTCTCGTCCATCGCCTTGTCGCCTCTCGCCCCATCACCCCATCACCCACTCACCCATTCGCCCATTCGCCCCATCGCCCACTCACCCACTCGCCCACTCGCCCCATCTCAACAACTCAACATTTTCCCTTCCCAAATTATACTACTTTTGCATAAAGTCCGTTATCTGATCTGTAGAAATTCATTTTATCAGCCTTGTTCATAACTACTACCCGATTTTGAAGTCCTTTTTCTTTCAAAAAGTTTCTTTATTAAAGTCCTGCCTCAGCATTAGTTTGCTGATAATGAGCAGCATTGTTACCGCACAGGTAGGAATGATTACCGGCAAAGTAACTGACGAAAAAGGACAGGCTGTAGAATTTGTGAATGTGAGTATTTTCGGCAATCCGGGTGGTACCACCACTGCTTCTGATGGAAGTTATAATCTTCAGATACCTGCCGCCCGATCGGTAAAAATCATATATTCCTTTATCGGGTTTAAGACTGACACCGCTATCGTAAAGGTAAACGCCGGTGAAAAACTCAGGGTTAACCGCACAATTATTTCCACCGCTACCGAACTCGAAAGTATTATTATCGAAGACCGGCAGATCCGAAATACTAACCTCACACGCATTGATCCACGAACTGTAAAAGCATTACCCACCTCCTCGGGAGGTATCGAAGCATTGATAAAAACCATGCCCGGCGTTGTTTCTAACAACGAACTCAGTTCGCAGTATTCGGTGCGTGGAGGAAATTTCGACGAAAACCTTGTATATGTTAATGATATAGAAATCTACCGTCCTTTTCTTGTCCGCTCGGGGCAACAGGAAGGCCTGAGTTTTCTGAACAGCGACCTGGTTTCGTCAGTTCTTTTCTCGGCTGGCGGTTTCGAAGCTCGTTACGGCGACAAACTTTCGAGTGCATTGGATATTAAGTACAAGCATCCTACTAAGTTTGCTTCATCAGCAATGGTTAGTCTTCTGGGTGCAACAGCTCATGTGGAAGGCGCAACCAAAAACCAGAAATTCACCTATCTGGCCGGGGTACGTTATAAAACCAATCAGTATCTGCTAAATGCCCTCGAAACCAAAGGAAGTTACAAGCCTGTGTTTTTCGACCTGCAGTCGCTGCTGACATACAAACTGGCGGATAAACTGGAATTATCCGTATTGGGTTATATTTCTTCAAATAACTATACGTTTGTCCCCGAATCGCGTGAGACCAACTTTGGTACATATTTCACCCCTTTACGACTTACCATGTATTTCGAAGGACAGGAAGTGGATAAGTATGATAGCCGTATGGGAGCTCTTACTCTTACCCATACCCCAAGCAAGCATTTACAAATCAAATGGATAGCCTCAGCCTACGATTCGCGCGAGACTGAATCGTTCGATGTACTTTCGGAATACTACATTGCCTTACTCGAAAACCAGCCTGATGGCACTGATCTGAACGAATCAGTCGAAGCCAAAGGTATTGGCGGATATTTTGATCATGCGCGTAACCAGTTGGATATGACGGTAATGAATCTCGAAAACAGGTATAGCTATTCGAAAGGAAACAGTTTTGCTTTGTGGGGAATAAAATATCAGAAGGAAATCATCAACGACCGCATCAACGAATGGCAACGGATTGATTCGGCATTTTACTCGGTGCCGACCAATTGGGGAACACCCGGACAAGCAGGAAATCTTACCGATTTTGTGTTAAACTATCATTTAAAAACCAAAGCCGATCTCAACACAAACCGATATACCGCTTTTTTACAAAACACCTGGACACTCGATGGCGATTCGACTGACCTGGCATTTACTGCCGGCGTTCGTTTTCATTACTGGGATTATAACGGGCAGTTTCTGGTAAGCCCGCGGGCGAGCATTTCGTACAAGCCACAATGGGAAGAAGATGTGATGCTCAGGTTTTCGGCCGGATACTATTATCAGCCGCCCTTTTACCGCGAATTGCGCAACCTGCAGGGAGAAATCAATCCCGACCTGATGGCTCAGAAATCCATTCAGTTTGTTGCCGGCAGCGACTGGAATTTCATGGCCTGGACACGACCTTTCAAATTTGTTACCGAAGTGTATTACAAGCATCTATCTGATCTGGTTCCTTACCAGGTTGACAATGTGCGCATACAATACCTTGGCATAAACGGCTCGAAAGGGTATGCATATGGCATTGATTTTAAAGTAAATGGCGAATTTGTTAAAGGTGCCGAGTCGTGGGCCAGTCTCTCATTTATGAAAACCGCCGAAGACCTTTATGATGATTTTTACATCGAATATTACAATGCAGCCGGGGAAGTTATCCATAAAGGATATACCGAGGATGAAGTTCCGGTTGATACAGCAACTATTTATCCGGGATATATTCCACGCCCTACCGACCAACGCATAACTTTTGGTTTATTTTTCCAGGATTACCTTCCGATGGATCCTACTTTCAAAATGAATATCGGTCTGTATTTCGGAAGTGGTTTGCCCACCGGAGCGCCCAATACACCTTTATATACACACACACATCGTTTGCCGCCTTATCGCAGAGTTGACATAGGTTTATCAAAACAATTCATAGGACCGGAAGCCATGCAACCAAAAAAAGGTTTCTTTAAAGGATTTAAATCCTTATGGGTAGCTTTCGAAATCCTTAATTTGCTGCAGGTTAACAATACAATTTCATACACCTGGGTAAAGGATTTTAACGGCAATATGTACGGTGTGCCGAATTACCTGACACCGAGGCAGATTAATATTAAGATTGGGGCTGAGTTCTGATTTTACCTTCACCACTATTTTACCTCTCCTTACAATTTCATTATAGTTCGTGCTAAAGGGTTGATTTTATCAATGATCAACTCTGTTAAAGAATCACTACCGAAAGATAACAAGGTCAATGTTTCGCTGAAAAGCTTAACTAACGGAAGATCTAGCCACTCTCTTTGAGAGGGGTTGGGGTGAGGTGTAACCTAAGTTAGGTATTGTTAAAGAATTATAAATCGTTGAACCTTTTATATTACGCTTTGTTAATTATACACTTTCTAAATTATTATAAAACCAACATAAAATTCAATAAAACAATGGACTACAAATTCCCTGAATTACCTTACGCATTTAATGCCCTGGAGCCCCATATCGACGCAACGACCATGGAGATCCATTACACAAAACACCACAAAACTTATTTTGACAAATTTGTTGCCGCCATTAAGGAAACGGAAATGAACGGCGCATCACTCGAAGAAATTTTCGCTAACATAAGCAAGCTACCTATGGCAGTGCGCAATCATGGCGGTGGATTATACAACCATACCCTTTTCTGGGAAAGCATGGCACCCAATGCCGGTGGCGAACCTAAAGGCAAACTGGCTGAGGCTATCAATGCAAAATACGGTTCGTTTGCTGAATTTCAGGCTAAATTTAACGACGCTGCGGCAAACCGTTTCGGCAGCGGATGGGCATGGCTTTCGGTTAAAGCTGACAAAAGCCTGTGCGTATGTTCAAGTGCAAACCAGGATAACCCGCTGATGGACAATGCCGATTGCCCTGCAACGCCAATTCTCGGACTCGATGTTTGGGAACATGCTTACTACCTTAAATTCCAGAATCGCCGTCCGGAATACATTACCGCTTTCTGGAATGTTGTAAACTGGCAAGTTATCGAAGCACGTTACGAAGATTTAGTTAAATAGGTATGAAAAAGATATTTGCTTATTTCCTCATGGTGATGGTTTTTCCGCTGGCTTCGATAGCACAGCAGGAAAGCATTCACAAATTTGCTGCTCTTCCTTATTCTTATGATGCACTTGAACCATACATCGATAAGATGACCATGGAAATTCATTACGACAGGCATCACCGTGCATATTACAAAAATTTCATGACGGCGATTCAAAGTTCGGAACTCGAAAAGATGCCTATGGAAGCTATTTTCGCCAAAATGAGTACACAGCCTGCTGTTATCCGCAACAACGGCGGTGGCTACTGGAACCACGAACTTTTCTGGAACTGCATGAAACCAAATGGAGGCGGAGAACCTTCGGGAAAACTTGGGAAAGCTATCAATGAAACATTCGGTTCGTTCGAAAATTTCAAAAAACTGTTTGCTGAGGCCGGAGCCAAACGGTTCGGTTCAGGTTGGGCATGGCTTGCCGTTGATGCCGATGGTAAACTTTTTATAACTTCAACTGCCAATCAGGATAATCCACTTATGGATACTGAAGAAAAACGCGGCACTCCGATTTTAGCTTTGGATGTTTGGGAACATGCTTACTACCTGAAATATCAGAACAAGCGCGGCGATTATATCTCCTCCTTCTGGAACGTTGTTAACTGGGGTTTTGTTGAAGATCAATTTTCGAAAGCAACAACAAAAAAGTAAAAGTTTGTTTTTAGGTTGAAAAAAGCCCGGCAGTATTACACTGGCCGAGCTTTTATTGTTTATTTAAAGATTTTAAAGCAACTATTCGAACGAAAGAATGGCGGATTTAATAATTCCGATAGCTTCGCGCAATTGTGTTTCGGTAATAACCAATGGAGGTGCAAACCGGATAATATTGCCGTGTGTTGGTTTGGCAAGCAGACCCATGTCTTTCATTTTCACACATACATCCCAGGCTTCGAAACCATTCTTAGGCCTGATAACCACAGCATTGAGCAAACCTTTTCCACGAACCAGTTCAATCATTTCGCTTTTCACGTTTGATAATTCTTCGCGGAAAATTTTACCTAAAAATTCGGCTTTTTCGGCCAGGTTTTCGTCTTTCACAACTTCAAGGGCCGCTATTGCAACGCGGGCTGCAAGCGGATTCCCACCAAAAGTTGAACCATGTTCGCCTGGTTTGATGGTAAGCATAATTTCGTCGTCAGCCAGCACTGCCGAAACCGGCATGGCACCGCCCGAAAGCGCTTTACCAAGGATAAGAATATCCGGACGAACATTCTCATGATCACACGCCAGGAGTTTACCTGTGCGGGCAATACCAGTCTGAACCTCGTCAGCAATAAAAAGAACATTGTTCTTCTTGCACATATCAAAAGCTTTCGAAAGATAACCTGCATCAGGAACAAAAACACCAGCTTCACCTTGAATAGGCTCAACCAGGAAACCCGCAACGTCAGGATCCTGCAAAGCTTTTTCCAGCGCAGGCAGATCGTTGTAAGGTATAGTTATAAAACCAGGCGTAAACGGCCCAAATCCACCGTACGAATCCGGATCGGTTGACATGGAAATGATGGTAATTGTACGTCCGTGGAAATTATTTTCGCAAACAATGATTTTTGCATTTCCATCTTTAATCCCTTTGACTTTATACGCCCATTTGCGGCAAAGTTTCAGAGCAGTTTCGTCAGCCTCGGCGCCTGAGTTCATTGGTAACACTTTATCGTAACCAAAATATTCAGTTATGTATTTCTCATAAATGCCAAGCATATTATTGTAAAAAGCCCGTGAGGTAAGGGTGAGAGTCTGAGCCTGGTCAACCATAGCGCCAACAATTTTCGGGTGGCAATGCCCCTGGTTTACAGCCGAGTAAGCGGAGAGAAAATCGAAGTATTGTTTGCCTTCAACATCCCAGACCAGAGCACCTTCGCCTTTGGCTAATACCACAGGCAACGGGTGGTAATTGTGCGCACCATACTTGTCTTCCAGCTCGATAGCTTTGGCTGATGTTAAATCTTTAAGGATCTCGTTAAGCATAAAATTATTGATTTAAAGTTTGTTAAAGTAAAATATGGCGCAAAGGTAATTATTAAAGATCAACTAACAAGGAAGGGGAAAAATTCTGTAGGTGAAGGGTAAAAGAGTGAATAGTGAATAGTGAAAAGTGAATAGTGAATAGTGAAAAGTGAATAGTGAAAAGTGAATAGTGAAAAGTAAAGTGTGAAGAGTGAAGAGTAGATTCAGATAATTAGATAGTGAATAGTGATTCCCGCCTCCCCAACCCTTAAAGGGTTAAATATCAATAACCATGGGTGCAACCCATGGTATCACATACATACACCCCGGTGTAGCTTATGCCCGCAACTCATGGCATCACATAGATAAAACCATCTGAAGAAAAATAAAAAGAGCCAACCTATCTCAAACACAAAACTCCCGTGTTGAAGTCACCCCCTTTTTTCAAGGAGATGTGCCGGGGTGAGGTGCGGAATGCAGAATTTCTACACCTCATCCCCTTACCCTTCTCCTCAAGGAGAAGGGCGATCAATTCTGCAAAATAAGAAACGTTATTGCTTTTATAGATAAATTTTGTCGGAAACTACGAACAGGTCTTGGCTAGTCACCCTTCTCCTTTTTTTCACGAGATAGGCCGGGGTGAGGTGCGGAATGCAGAATTTCTAAACCTCATCCCCTTACCCTTCTCCTCAAGGAGAAGGGCGATCAATTCTGCAAAATATGAACG
>Ga0209066_10005301_pt1 | contig 13652 bp, 13 predicted proteins | sample All_14_2_FD_187198 | JGI IMG/M metagenome (GOLD analysis project Ga0209066, IMG submission 187198) | Freshwater microbial communities in response to fracking from Pennsylvania, USA - Allegheny Zone_MetaG_DW_15 (SPAdes) (version 2) ...
CGCTTATCCTCCCCATCGCAGATGGGGAGGGGGACCGCCGAAGGCGGTGGAGGGGTCCGATTGCGAAGCAATCGGTGGGCGGTGGAGGGGGCAACCCCAGACACTGGTGAGGGGGACAGACCCCCTCCACCACGCTGCGCGCGGTCCCCCTCCCCCGGAGGGGGAGGAATACGCTGGCTTCGCGGTCTGACGGCCAGTCTCGACCGCAGCCCTCCACCGGCCTACTAAGGCGTCTTCAACGACAACGGACCCCCTGAGTGACCGTGCAAACCCCCTCCGCCGTGATCGCCGCCACCGGCCTGTTCACGCCCGACCAGTCCATCTCCAATGCCGAACTGGTCGCCGCCTACAATGCCTATGCCGAGGCCTTCAACGCCGAACACGCGGCCCAGATTGCCGAGGGCGACGTCGAGGCCCTGACCCCCTCCTCGGTCGAGTTCATCGAAAAGGCCTCGGGCATCAAGAGCCGCTTCGTGCTGGACAAGGCAGGCGTCCTCGACCCCGACCGTATGACGCCCAATATCCCCGAGCGCGGCAATGACGAGCTGTCGATCATGGCCGAGATGGCGGTCAAGGCAGCCCAGCAGGCCATCGCCGCCTGGGGCAGGCCGGTCAGCGAGATCGGGGCCGTCCTTTGCGCCGCCTCCAATATGCCCCGCCCCTATCCGGCCCTGGCGGTCGAGGTGCAGCAGGCCCTGGGCATCGACGGATTCGCCTTCGACATGAATGTGGCCTGTTCCTCGGCCACCTTCGGCATCAAGACCGCCGCCGACTTCATTGCCTCCGGCTCGGTCAAGGCCGTGCTCATGGTCAACCCCGAGGTCTGCTCCGCCCACCTGAATTTCCGCGATCGCGACAGCCACTTCATCTTCGGCGACGTCGCCACCGCCGTCATCGTCGAGGCGTCGGATCAGGCTGGTCCGGGCGGCTGGGACATACTGGGCACCCGGCTGAAGACCGTTTTCTCCAACAACATCCGCAACAATTTCGGCTTCCTCAATAATGCCGCGCCCGAGGGCATCGGGGCTCCCGACAAGCTGTTCGTCCAGCAGGGCCGCAAGGTGTTCAAGGATGTCGTGCCCATGGTCTCCGACATGATCGTCGATCACGCCGCCGACCTGGGGATCGAAGCCCCGGCCCTGTCACGCCTGTGGCTGCACCAGGCCAACATCAACATGAACGCCATGATCGGGCGAAAGGTGCTGGGCCGCGATCCCTCCCCGGCCGAGAACGTCATCATCCTGGACGAATACGCCAATACCTCCTCGGCCGGATCGATCATCGCCTTCCACCTGCACCAGGACGGCCTTCAACCCGGCGACACCGGCCTGATCTGCTCGTTCGGCGCGGGCTATTCGGCGGGTACGGTGTTCGTGCGGAAGCGGGGCTGATCCGGCTTCCGTTCACGATTTCGCGCTGACGCTTGCACTTTCCCGGTCAGTTTGCGAGGCGTGTGCTGTCGAGAACAGGGGAGACCCGCATGGCTCAGACCGAGGCCACAGCATGACGCCGAACAAGGACCCGCTGGCGTGGGATATCGCCACCGTGCTCCGAAGCCTGGGGGGCTCTGCCCACCAGACGGTCGTCATCGACTGTGTCACCGCGCTTCAGCGACAACGCGGCCTGGAAGTCCGCCGTCAGGACATGGCCTCGCGCATTATCGAGGTCTTCGAACACTACCGCGATATGTTCTTCCGCCCCTTCGGCGAAGGCTCCCAGCGCTGGGCCCTGGCCCCCGACTTCGCTGCCGCCTGATGCGGCAAAGGGCGCACCCCTTGCAGGATGCGCCCCCGATCACCAGATCGCCGATCCGTCTTTAGAAACGACGGACGTAGTTCAGGGAATAGGTATCGACCTCACCACCGTCATCGGTGAAATCGCGACGCGTCCAGTCGCCCCGCACGCCGTTCTGGCCGTCGAAGAAATACTGGGCACCCGCACCATAGTTCCAGCTTTCGCCGTCCTCGGTCAGGGACACGCCCGGAGCCGAAGCCTTGATCTCGGTGGTGCCGTAACCCAGGCGACCGAACAGTTCGAACTGGTCGCTGATCGGCAGATAGGCGACGCCATAGGCGGCGGCGTCATATTCCAGTTCCACCTGGGTATCGACGCCGGCAAAGCGGCTCTCGTCGTCGTCGACGCCGAAGGAGACTTCGCCTTCCAGGCCGAAATTGGGGGTCAGCTTGGTACCCAACCGCCCGGTGATAGCCCCAAGGTCACCGTCACTGCCGTCAAGTTGAGTATAGCCGATCGTGCCGTAGCTGTTGGCGAACGGCGAGTTCTGAGCCATCGCCGGAACGGCGAACATTGAAATGGCAGTAGCAGCGAGCAGAATGTTACGCATTGTTTCTTATCTCCAGGATGCGATGACTTCATCAGTCACCGGCCCCATCCAGCGAGAGGTGAAATGGGCAGCGTTCGGGGCCGTTCCAAGGCCTGAACATTACGATCCTGAAACTGTGCGCGCCAAGGCACACACGCCGTTACTTCGAGCGTGGCGATAAAATGGCTGTGCCGATACCGTCGCGTGCGAGAGGCCGAAGCCTCAACGATCCTTTTCGCGCTCGGTCCCGCTGCGGGCGTTCAGCGCGGCCTGGGCGGCGGCCAGCCGGGCGATCGGCACGCGATAGGGCGAGCAACTGACATAGTTCAGGCCCACCTCCTCGCAGAAGGCGATCGAGGCGGGGTCGCCGCCATGCTCGCCGCAGATGCCCATCTTGATGTCGGGCCGCGCCTTGCCGCCGCGTTCCGCCGCGATGCGGATCAGATCGCCGACGCCTTCCTGGTCGAGCCGCACGAAGGGGTCGGTTTCGAAGATGCCCTTGTCCATATAGGCCTGAAGGAACCGGCCCGAGTCGTCGCGGCTGATGCCGAAGGTCGTCTGGGTCAGGTCGTTGGTGCCGAAGGAAAAGAACTCGGCGTGTTCGGCCAGGTCCCCTGCCCGCAGGGCGGCGCGGGGTAGTTCGATCATGGTTCCGACCAGATAGTCGACCCGGTCGCCCGCCTCGGCGAACACCGCCTCGGCCGTACGGTCCGTCAGTTCCCGCAGATATTTCATCTCCAGCCCCAGGGCGACCAGTGGGTGCATGATCTCCGGAATGGGGGCCTCGGCCGCCGTCTTCTTCACCTCCAGCGCGGCCTCCAGGATGGCCCGGACCTGCATCTCATAGATCTCGGGATAGGCCACACCCAGGCGGCATCCCCGGTGGCCCAGCATGGGGTTGGTCTCATGCAGTTCCCGCGCCCGGCGCTTCAGCTTGTCGGCGTCAAGGCCCGAGGCGGCGGCCAGGGCGTCTATGTCCTCGTCCGTATGGGGGATGAACTCGTGCAGCGGCGGATCCAGCAGGCGGATGGTCACCGGCAGGCCCGCCATGATGGTGAACAGCTCGACGAAGTCCGCCTTCTGGAACGGGGCGATCTTGGCCAGCGCCGTGCGGCGACCCTTCTCGTCATCGGCCAGGATCATCTCGCGCACGGCGGCGATGCGGGCCTCGTCGAAGAACATATGCTCGGTCCGGCACAGGCCGATACCCTCGGCCCCGAAGCCCCGTGCCGTCTTGGCATCCAGCGGCGTCTCGGCATTGGCCCTGACCTTCAGCCGCCGGGCGGCGTCGGCCCAGGCCATCAGGGTCTGGAAGTCCCCGGTCAGTTCCGGCTCGATCATCGGCACGGCCCCGTCCAGCACCTCGCCCTTAGAGCCGTCGATGGTGATGATCTCGCCGGCCCGGAAGGTCCGCCCCCGCGCGGTGAATGTGCCGGCCTTGTCGTCGATATGCACCTCTCCCGCGCCCGAGACGCAGGGGCGCCCCATGCCCCGTGCCACGACCGCCGCATGGCTGGTCATGCCGCCCCGCGCCGTGACGATGCCGCGTGCCGCGTGCATACCGTGGATATCCTCCGGCGAGGTCTCCTCGCGCACCAGGATGACGGCATCACCCAGCTGGCTCAGCCGCTCGGCCTCATCCGCATCGAACACGATCTTGCCGGTCGCGGCGCCGGGGCTGGCGGGCAGCCCCGTCGCCACCACCGTCCGCGCCGCGTTCGGGTCCAGCGTCGGGTGTAGCAGCTGGTCCAAAGCCGACGGTTCGACCCGGCCGATGGCTTCGTCCTGGCTGATCACGCCCTCCGCGGCCAGGTCGACGGCGATCTTCAGCGCCGATTTGGCCGTGCGCTTGCCGTTGCGGGTCTGCAGCATCCACAGCCGGCCCTGTTCGACCGTGAACTCGATGTCCTGCATATCGCGATAGTGGGTCTCCAGCCGACCGACCACCTCGACGAACTGGCCGAACACCTCGGGCATGGCCTCTTCCATGGAAGGGGCCGTCTCGCCCATCTCCTCGCGCCCGGCCAGGGTCAGAGACTGCGGCGTGCGGATGCCCGCCACCACATCCTCGCCCTGGGCATTGATCAGAAACTCGCCGTACAGCCGCGCCTCGCCGGTGGAGGGGTTGCGGGTGAAGGCCACGCCCGTCGCCGAGGTCTGGCCCATATTGCCGAACACCATCGACTGGACATTGACCGCCGTGCCCCAGCTTTCGGGGATGTCGTGCATACGGCGATAGAATTTGGCCCGGTCGTTCATCCAACTGGCGAACACAGCCGAGACGGCCCCCCACAGCTGTTCGTGCGGATCCTGTGGGAAGGGGCTGCCCAGCTCGCGCTCGACGACCTGCTTGTATTCCGCGACCACCTTCTCCCAGTCGGCCGCCGACAGATCGGTGTCGATCGTGACGCCCAGCCGGTCCTTGTGATCGTCCAGCACCTCTTCGAAGTCGTCGTGGCTCAGGCCCAGAACGACGTTGGAATACATGGTGATGAAACGGCGATAGCTGTCGAAGGCGAACCGCCGATCTCCCGACAGGGCGGCCAGCCCCTCGACCGTCTGATCGTTCAGGCCCAGGTTCAGGACCGTGTCCATCATGCCCGGCATGGAGGCCCGCGCGCCCGAGCGCACGCTGACCAGCAGCGGATTGGCGGCATCGCCAAACGTCTTGCCGACAATCCCCTCGACGGTCTTCAGCCCCGCCGCGACCTGATTGGCCAGGGCCTCAGGATAGGTCTGTCCGTTGGAATAATAGTGGACGCAGGCCTCGGTCGTCACGGTAAAGCCGGGCGGGACCGGCAGCCCCAGGGACGACATCTCGGCCAGGTTCGCCCCCTTGCCGCCGAGAAGGTTCTTCATCGACGCATCGCCGTCGGCGGACCCACCGCCGAAGCCGTACACCCACTTGGTCATCTGTAGCCCCTGAAGTTGTTTGTCGGTCGCGGCGGGTTGGCCCCGCTCGTCTGATCCTGACTACCGTGCTGCGCGCGCGAAGGCGAGACCGGGATGTAACAAAGCGTGAGGTGTGCTGGCACCTTCTCCTACCCTGTGCGACCCGATAGACAGCGCGGCATGAGCGACGCCACCATCAACGACCCCCTGGATCTGAAGAAGGCCGAGACCCGCGCCTGGTTCGAGGCCCTGCGCGACCGCATTCACCAGGGGTTCGAGGCGCTGGAGGATCAGGCCCCACCCGATCTTTTTCCGGGGGAGCCGGGCCGCTTCGTCCGCACCCCCTGGACCCGGGACCAGGGCGGCGGAGGCGTCATGGGCATGATGCACGGGCGATTGTTCGAAAAGGTCGGGGTCCATGTTTCGACGGTGCACGGCACCTTTCCCGCCGACTATGCCAAGACCGTGCCCGGTGCGGCCGAGGACCCGCGCTTCTTCGCCACCGGCATCAGCCTGATCGCCCATCCGGTCAGCCCGCGCGTCCCCGCCGTGCACATGAACACCCGCTTCATCGCCACGACCAAAAGCTGGTTCGGCGGCGGAGCCGACCTGACCCCGGTGCTGGACGTCGACCGCCATCAGGGCGCGCCCGACGCCCTCGCCTTCCACGCCACGATGAAGGCGGCCTGCGACGCTCACGACCCGGCCTATCATCCCCGGTTCAAGGCCTGGTGCGACGAGTATTTCTGGCTGCCCCACCGCAACGAGCCGCGCGGTATCGGCGGCATCTTCTACGACCACCACGACAGCGGCGACCACAATGCCGACTTCGCCTTCACCCGCGACGTGGGCACGGCCTTCCTCGACGTCTATTCGGCCATCGTCGCCGGGCGCATGGCAGAGCCCTGGACGGCCGAGGAACGCGAGGAGCAGTTGATCCGGCGCGGCCGCTATGTGGAGTTCAACCTGCTCTATGACCGCGGCACGATGTTCGGCCTGAAGACCGGCGGCAATGTCGACTCGATCCTCAGCTCCATGCCCCCGGTGGTGAAGTGGCCGTAGGCTGGTAATGTGCGTCACCTCCCCATCGGCGAAGGGCGATGGGGAGGACAGGTCGCGGGCAGCGACCAGGAGGGGGCGACTCGGTCGAGGATGGGGAGGATTTTTTGCCGGACAGCCAAAGCTACGTCCGCGCGAAGGCCTTTCGCCGTGTCATGACTCCGCCGGAAGCCCGGCTGTGGTCCGCCCTCCGCGCCTCCCGCTTCCGCAACATCAAGTTCCGCCGCCAGCACCCGGTCGGCCCGTACATACTCGACTTTTACTGCGCCGCCGCCCGGCTGGCCGTCGAGGTCGATGGAGCTGTCCACGACAACCCCGACCAAGCTCGCCACGACCAGCGGCGAACAGCATGGCTCGCGATACAAGGAATCAAGGTCATCCGCCTTCGCGCGGAGTATGTGCGAACGGAGCTGGACGGGGTCCTCGGATTCATTGGCGATGCGGTTCGGACCCGTCTGTATGATCCTCTGTCCGAGTCGCCCCCTCCTGGTCGCTGACGCGACCTGTCCTCCCCATTCGCCTTCGCGAATAGGGAGGTGATTAGAACCCTAGATCCCACTGCCCTCCGCCTCGACCGGCGGTGGCGTCAGCAGCAGGAAGGCGCGTATCCACGCCGTCAGGACGGCCCGGTCGTTGGGCCGGGCCAGTGATGCCACGGCTTCGTCCGCCAGGGCCTCATGGATACGCCCCCGCCGGCTCTCGACCAGGGCGGCGGCATAGGCGGGGTGGAATTCCGGATGACACTGGAAGGACATGGCGTCCTCGCCGAGGGCCAGCCCGGCATAGGGGGTGAAGTCGCTGGCGGCGATGATCCGCGAGCCCGGCGGGGGCACCAGCACCTGATCCTGGTGCGAGACGGGGATGGCGATGGCCTCGGCACGGGGGAACATCCAGGGTTCCTCGGCCACGATCCGATAGCGATGCAGGCCCACGCCCCAGCCGCGATCGGACTTGGCGACCTGGCCGCCAAAGGCCTGGGCCATGGCCTGATGCCCGAAACAGATGCCGACCAGGCGCGTCTGCCCGCGCGCGGCTCTCAGCCAGTCCAGCAGCGGCGCGATCCACGGCAGGTCGTCATAGACGCCCGCCGCCGATCCCGTGACGATGGCCCCGGCATAGGCGGACGGGTTCTCGGGCAATCGCCCCGCCTGGACATCGAACCGGGCCGTCGCCACCCCCTCGCCGAGCAAGGCGCGGAACCGGGCCGGATAGTCATCAAAAGAATCCTGCAGGTCCGCCGGCGGCTTGCCGGTTTCCAGAATGGCGATGGGCTTGGCGGACGGGGTCATGCCCGTACCCTATGCAATGATCGTGCACGACACGGAAACGCCCTTGGGGCTACAAGAGCCGCCTGTTCGATCAAGAGGCCGCCTCCATGGAAGACGACGTCGCGCCCGTGGTGCTGATCAATGTCTATAAGTGCGACCCCGCGCGTCAGGACGACCTGGTCGACTACCTGACCCAGATGGCCCAGGCCCAGCGTGGCCTGGACGGCTTCATCTCGGCCACCCTGCACCGGGGCTTGAACGGCAAGGTTGTCGCCAACCACGCCGTCTGGCGCTCACGCGAGGCCTGGAAGGCCATGACCCGCGACCCCGCCGTCGTCGCCGCCATGGACCCGATCATGGCCATCGCCACCTTCGAACCCCACCTGTACGAGCCGGGCGAAGTCATCGAATAGGCGTCAGACCTGCCACACTGCCGCCTTTGCGCCCTCTCCCCCGAGGACGGTGGCGACCCAGTCGCAGACCATGCGCGCGGCAGCCTCGGCCCCCTCGGGCGGGTTGATGATCACCAGGGCACAGCCGTTCATCTTCATCGGATTTAACAGCGGCCTCAGCCGCGCCTCGGCGACCAGAACCGGCCCGACCTTCGCCGCCTCTATGCGCCGAATGAAACCGTCGAAGGTTTCCAGGTCCTTCAGCGGGGTCCAGACGGCGACCGTCGCCATGGGGTCCGGCCGGACGATCGCCGCCGCCGTCTCGGCCGATCGGACATAGTCGTCGGGGCGCTCGAACGGCGGATCGATCAGAACCAGGGGGCCCTTGATCGCCCGGGCCGCCGACACGGCCTGGTCATAGCCGTCGCCGCCCTGGGCCCGGGCCGACGGCCAGGCGACCAGCGCCTGTTCCAGCAGGGCCAGCACCGGCGGGTTCATCTCGAAACCCAGATAGCGATCTCCCTGTCTCAGCCGCCGGGCGACCAACAAGGGCGAACCGGGATACAGACCCACGCCCCCGTCCGGATTGATCGCCGTGACCTCGGTCGCGAGGGACTCGATCAAGGGCGGCCGATCTTCACTCACGGCCAGCCGCTGAACGCCCGCCTCGGCTTCGCGCGATCGCGCGCCGTCGCCGGTCAAGTCATACAGGCCGGCCCCCGCATGAGTGTCGATGACGGTCAGCGGCCCCTCTGACTGTCTGGCCTCGACCAGCCACAGCAGCAGGGCGTGCTTAAGGATGTCGGCAAAGTTTCCGGCGTGAAAGCTATGGCGATAGTTCATCGCCCTGCCTCCCTCCCCTCGTCATCGGGGTCAAGAGGAACCGTCCGCTTCGGCGCGGCGTTGGCGATTCCTCCTGCGAGGAAAGACACCGACATGGCCGACGGCACCGCCCGTTTCGACAGAACCACCGCCGTTGAGGCGGGGCCTGTTCCCATGGGCCTGACCTGGTGCAGCGACGACCATTCTGGCCTGAGCCGGCAACGATCGGGCAAGGGCTTCTGCTATCGCGACGCCAAGGGGCAGGTGATCCGGGACCCCGCGACCCTGGCTCGCATCCGCGCCCTGGCCATTCCGCCAGCCTGGACCGACGTCTGGATCTGCCCGCGCGCCACCGGCCATATCCAGGCCACCGGGCGCGACCTGAAGGGGCGGAAACAGTACCGCTATCACCCCGACTGGACCGCCTACGCGTCCACCAGCAAATTCGACCGCCTGCCCGCCTTCGCCCGCGCCCTGCCCCGACTGCGCGAACAGGTCGAGGCCGATCTGAACCGGCGCGGCGTCTGCCGGGACAAGGTCCTGGCGACGGCCGTGCGTCTGCTGGAAATCACCCTGATCCGCGTCGGCAATGCCCAGTATGCCAGACAGAACCGGTCCTATGGCCTCACGACCCTGCACAAGCGGCATCTGGCGGCCCAGGGCACGGCCCTGACCTTTGCCTTCAAGGGCAAGAGCGGCGTGCAGCACGAGGTCCGCGTGCGCGACCGCCGACTGGCGCGGGTGGTGCGATCCCTGCGTGATCTGCCGGGCCAGCAGCTGTTCAAATATCGCGACGAGACCGGCACCCTGGTTCCCATCACCTCGGACGACGTCAACGCCTATATCCGACAGGCCATGGGCGACGGCTTCTCGGCCAAGGATTTCCGCACCTGGGCGGGGACGGTGTCCGCGGCTCGCGCCCTGCGCGATACAGAGGGTCCGACATCCCCCACCGACGCCCGGCGAAAGATCACGGTCTGCGTCAAGGCTGTGGCCGGCCTGCTGGGCAATACCCCCACCGTCTGCCGATCGTCCTATGTCCACCCGGCCGTGTTCGACCTGTTCGAACGGGGCGAGCTGGGCATGGTCTTGCCCGGGCCGGACACAGTGGGGTTCGAAAAGGCCCTGATCCGTCAGCTGGCGCGCTGAGACCTATTCTTCGGCCTCGTCATCCTCGTTCTCGACCTCGTAATAGACGTAGGCGGCATCGGCGATCGAGTTGAAGGTAATGTCGGTCGGAAGGGTGTTCTTGCAGGCCATTTCGCGAACGGCCGCATTGGGGGAATCGACCTCATAGGTGTCCCAGGGCGAAGGCTCGCCGTCACTGCCGCTCTGGGTCCCGGCAAAGGTCATGAAGCGGAAGGACACCACGCGGGCCCGAGGCTGGGTACAGTCGAACTCGTACCGCATGATCGCGCGCTGGACCCAGTCATAGCCACTGCCACTCACCTTCTCAAAGGCGAGGGGCGTCCGATAGACGACATGGACATCGATCTGGGGCCGGTTGTCACGCCAGCGAATGCTGTCGCGCTCGGCGACGAACATCCCGCTGTCGCTCAGCTGGACGAAATAGAAGGACTGGGCCTGCGCCCCGCCCGCCAGACATAGGCCGACCGCCCCAACCAGCGCTGCGACTACCGATTTCATGCTCGCCCCCATTGCTGCGACCAGGCTAGCGCGAGGTTGGTGTCGGTAAAAGGGGGATCGCCCCTGCCTTCAGCGATAGGCGTCGGCCGTGGCCAGGAAGCCCTGGACATAGCGGCGGACGCCTTCCTCCAGCGGGGTCGACTGGCCGGGGAAGCCGGCGGCGCGGATGCGGTCCATCCTCGCCTCGGTGAAATACTGGTACCGGTCGCGGATCACCTCGGGCATATCGACATAGCCGATGCGCGGTTCCTGTCCGGCGGCGGCAAAGGTGGCCCGCGCCAGGTCGGCGAAGGACCGGGCCTGGCCCGACCCGGCATTGAAAATCCCCGATACGGCCGGGGTCTCCAGCAGCCATTCGATGATGTCAACCACATCGTCCACGAAGACGAAGTCCCGCAGCTGGCCGCCGTCCGGATAGTCGGGATTGTGGGACCGGAACAGGCTGACCGCCTCGCCCGCCGCAACCTTGGGCCAGATCTGGGCCACGACCGACTTCATCGATCCCTTGTGATATTCGTTGGGGCCATAGACGTTGAAGAATTTCAGCCCTGCCCACTGCGGCGGCGCGTTGTCGCGCGCGGCCTGACGCACGGCATATTGGTCGAACAGGGCCTTGGAGTAGCCATAGGCGTTCAATGGCCGCAGCATCGCCAGGGCGTCCGGGCCATCGTCATCCTCGAACCCCTGATCGCCATCGCCATAGGTCGCCGCCGACGAGGCATAGATCAGCCGCACGCCCGCCGCAGAACACCAGTCCCACAGATCGCGCGACAGGCTGAAATTGTTCCTCATGATCAGGTCGGCGTCCGGCTCGGTCGTCGAGGATATGGCCCCCATGTGGACGACGGCGGCGATCCGGTCGCGGTGCCGGTCCAGCCGCGCGAACAGGTCTTCGGGCGCCCATAGGTCGGCGATGCCGTGCTTGGCGATATTCTTCCACTTGGCCAGGTCGGCGGTTTCCAGCCGGTCGCAGACGACGACGTCGCGGCGATCCTCGGCGCACAGCCGGGCGACGATGTTTGAGCCGATGAAGCCCGCGCCGCCGGTCACCACGATCATGCGGCGGCTCATCGGACAGACTCCGTCATCTTCTCGATCGTGCGGGTGGTGGAAAAGCCGTCAGCAAAGGTCGCCAGCCGAACCTCGCCCCCCCAGCTTTCGACCAGGTCGCCGCCGACCACGCCCTCGCGCGTATAGTCGGCCCCTTTGATCAGCACATCGGGACGCAGCCGCTCGATCAGGCTGAGGGGTGTGGGATCATCGAAGGCCGTCACCCGATCCACGCTGGCCAGGGCCCCGATGACCACGGCCCGGCTGTCCAGATCGTTGACGGGCCGCCCATCGCCCTTCAGCCGCCGCACAGATGCGTCGGTGTTCAGCGCCACGATCAGCCGGTCGCACCAGCCGCGCGCCTGATCCAGATAGGCGACATGGCCCCGGTGCAGGATATCGAAACAGCCGTTGGTGAAGCCGATCCTCAGACCCTGCCGCCGCCAGGTCTCGACCTCGAGCGCCAGTTCCTCGACCGGGGTGACCTTGGCCTGGGCTGGGGCGGCGTGGCCGGACATTTCAGCCGCGATCAGTTCGGCTGGCGTCACCACCGCGGTGCCGCTTTTGCCCACCACCACGCCCGAGGCCAGGATGGCGAACTGCACCGCGACCTCCAGGGAAGCACCAGCTCCCAGGGCCAGGCCCAGGGCCGCCAGGCCCGTGTCGCCCGCCCCGGACACATCGAACACCTCGCGCGCGCGTCCGGGAAAATGGCGGACCGAACCGCCGCGCCGCATCAGCGACATCCCCTTGCCCGCCCGGGTCACGACCACCGCCCTGGCCGTCGTGGCGTTCAAAAGCCCCAGCAGGGCGGCTTCGACCTGGGCATCGGTGTCGACCGGCAGACCCGTCGCGGCGGCCAGTTCGCTGGCATTGGGCTTGATCAGATCAACGGTGCCATAGCGGGCGAAGTCCCGGCCCTTGGGATCCACGATGACCGGGGTGCCGGTCGCCTGTCCGGCCGCAAGCGCCGCCTGGATCAGGGCGTCATCGACCACGCCCTTGGCATAGTCGGACAGCAGGATGGCGGACGCGCCACCAAACAGGTCGCGATCGGTCACGGAGCCCCCGGCGCCTTCCTCATCCAGGCGGAGCAGCTGCTGGCCCGAGGCCACGAAGCGCGTCTTGACGATGGTCGCCAGCTCGGCCCGGCGCTCGACCGCATCCTCCATGCCCGACTCGGCCCCGATCAGAACGGACAGTTCGTCGCCCGGCCCATCCCGGCCCGTCACGGCCCCCAGACGGGCCCTGGCCCCCAGGGCCGCGACATTCCTGGCCACATTGCCGACCCCGCCCGGCATGGACACGCGCCGTGTGGTCCGCAGCACCGGGATCGGAGCCTCGGGCGAGATGCGGGTCACCTCTCCATAGACGTAGCGATCCAGCATCAGGTCGCCGACACAGGCCACCGTCAGACCCCGCGCGCGGTCCAGCAGGGTCTGAAGCGTGCCTAGGTCCAGAGCGTCTCGTCCCGTCGTCATTCGCGCGCCATCCGCCCTTGTTCGGCAAATATCAGATAGGCCTTCTATAGGGCGGGCGCGCCTCGCCACAATCGTCGTGATCGGATCAGACCCCGACCGCATCCAGAACGAGAGCCAGGAAATCGGCGTCCGACCAGCCGGCGTCGTCGCCTCTCAGGGCGCGACCGATGCCCGAAGCCTGACGTACCACCGCAAGATCATGCGCTGGGATCAGATACAGGCGTTGATTGCCGGCCCCCGCCGCCATCCGCACATCGGCGCGCGCCGCGACACTGGCCCCTTCCTCGCCCAGGCCCGAGCGGCGCCCGGGTCCGATCAGGCCCGGTCTGAGCAACCACCAGGTCAGGCCATAGCCGGGATTCAGGGTCGTGCCCTGGAAATTTGCGGCCAGGGTCGGGGCATCGACCCGGCCTCGTCCTCCGTCCATGACGGCCTCGCCGAAGGCGGCCCAGTTTCGCGCCGTGAGATGGGCCCCGGACGGCAGATGGGGCTGGCCTGCTGCGGTGCGCCAGAACCCCGTCTCGACCCCGAATGGCGTCAGGACGCGCGCCTTCATGAAGGCCAGGACATCCCCCGAACCGCCGTCCGCCAGAAGCTTGCGCCGGACGATCTCGCCGAAGACCTGGAAAGGAGCAGGGCCATAGATGAAGCGGGTACGGGGCGCAGCCGTCAGAGGGGCGGCCACGGCCTGGGCATAGGCGGGTGGTCGGCCGAGGCC
>Ga0209066_10005302_pt1 | contig 13651 bp, 13 predicted proteins | sample All_14_2_FD_187198 | JGI IMG/M metagenome (GOLD analysis project Ga0209066, IMG submission 187198) | Freshwater microbial communities in response to fracking from Pennsylvania, USA - Allegheny Zone_MetaG_DW_15 (SPAdes) (version 2) ...
CCGAGAAGGAGTATTTTCATATTAGTGATTGGTGAATAGTGATTCGCTTGCCCCTTTGGGGAGATTAGGTGGGCAAAGATATGCCTCTGGTGGAAATGGAGGTTCGGGCACAGGTTTTTGTAGAAAATCATTACCACCATTCGCCGTAAAGCCTGTTTTTTGCGCAGCAAATAGAAAAGTAAAATGACGCATCTGAAACCGGGCGACGAAGCCCCTAAGTTTGAAACGACCAACGAGCAGGGCAACCCCGTTTCGTTGGCAGATTTCGAGGGCAAAAAACTCGTGTTGTATTTCTACGCCTCGGACGACTCCGGCACCTGCAGGGTAGAAGCCTGCAACCTTCGGGACAACTTCGAGGTGCTGCGCAATGCGGGCTACCACGTCCTCGGCGTAAGTCCCGACACTGCGAAGCATCACGTTAGTTTTATAAAAAAGCACAGCCTACCCTTCCCGCTGCTGATGGACGAGGACATGAAAATTATCAAAGCCTACGGCGTCTGGGGCCCGAAGGAATTGTTCGGGAGGGAGTACATCGGGTTGCTGCGCACCACCTTCCTCATCAACGGCAAAGGCGTCATCGAGCGGGTCATTTACCCGGTGGAATCGAAGCGGCACGCGGAGCAGATAATGCAGGGATGAGGAATGAGGGATTAGGGATGATGAGGTCTGCTAAATTGCTAAAAACTACTATGTTTGCGCTCCCAATTTGCCACCATTTTCAATTTTCAATTCTCCATTTCAATGAAACCCACATTACTCATACTTGCCGCAGGAATGGGCAGCCGCTATGGTGGCCTGAAACAATTGGACGAGGTTGGCCAAGCGGGCGAGGCCATCATGGACTTTTCGATTTACGACGCCATCAAGGCGGGCTTCGGCAAAGTGGTGTTCGTCATCCGCCGGGACTTCGAGCAGGAATTCAAGGATAAAATCGGCAGCCGCTGGGAGGGCAAAATCGCTGTGGAATATGCTTTTCAAGGGCCGGACACCTACGTGCCAGCCGTGGAAGGCCAAGTGGAACGGTCCAAACCTTGGGGCACGGGCCATGCCGTGCTGGTGGCGAAGGATGTGGTGAATGAGCCGTTCGTGGCTATCAATGCCGACGATTTTTACGGCTACGCTGGCTTTGAAAAAATGTCGGATTTTCTCTCGACCGACTGTGCATCAACGCATTATGCGATGGTGGGCTATGTATTGAAAAATACCCTTTCGGAAAACGGGGCCGTGTCCCGTGGCGTCTGTTCGATGGATGAGTTCAATTTCCTGCGCACCGTGACCGAGTGTACGGGCATCGAGCAGACCGATGAGGGCATCCTGTACAACGGCGACGATGGCAAACAACTTTTGGATGCGACCTCGCTCGTTTCGATGAATATCTGGGGTTTTCATCCGCATATTTTCGAGCTGTTGCAAACGGGCTTCAACGACTTTGTTGCAGCGAATGCCGCCAATCCCAAGGCGGAGTTCTACATCTCCAGCTTCGCCAACGACCTCATCAACAACGGCATGGCGACCTTCAAGGTGCTGCCCAACGATGAGAAATGGTACGGTGTCACCTACCGGGAGGACAAGGAAATGGTGCAGGCGGCGTTTGCGGAAATGACGGCGAAGGGGGTGTATCCGGTGGGGCTGTGGGGTACTACCCATTAGCCAATGCCTCCTTAACGGAAAGCAACTTCAAGCCTTTAATGCCAGCATAGTCCTTTGTATTGTCCGTGAAAAGTACCATATCATTGACAAGCGCAGTGGCTGCTATAATGGAATCAGCGAGCGATAAAGGTTTTCGCTGCCGCAATTGGATGGCCTTTTCGGCAACCGCAAAATCGAGTTGAAGGATAGGTATGGCAGTGAAAAAATTGCCCAGGAATTCCTTTTCAACCTGCTTCATCTGATGGTAGCCCAAGACTTCTATTTTTGAGATGACAGAAGTACGAAGCTGTTTTTCTTTACTTCTCAAGTAATTGAGCAGGTCAAGGTTTGTGAGCTTCGAGGCGATGATGATAATATTGCTGTCTATCAGCATGTGTTGGTTATCTTGAAAGTTGACGGTCTTTGCGCATTTCCCGCTGCCACTCCACGGGGTCTTCTATCTCAGCGAACGCATTCGTTTTGGCAAGCTGCTCCAGCCAATACACAGGTGATTGGAAAGCTTCGTTTAGTTTTTTTGACTTGCCAACAGTCTTGGCTTGCTTTCCCTGAAGCACCAAATCGGTCAAGAAAGCATCCAAAATGGACAAGTCTTGCGGCGCTACCTGCCCCAATTTTTGCAAAACGGATTGGTATAAAGCAATATCTGTCATATTCGAAGTTTGTACAAAAATAGAAAAATTAGCAACTACCGTCAATCTTTGGCGAGTACCCGATCCCAATACTTCCCAAACGCCTCTCCATTAATCTTCCGCCCCTCCCTCGATTGCTCCGCGTCCAGTTTCCCGTCTTTTTTCTCCAAAATGAACTTGAAAACATAGTCGTTTTCGTCCTTGAAGCCCTCCTCGAACGAACCGTAGCGCAGGTCATTGAACTGCAAACGCCCGTCCCGCCGAACGATGACGTTGTAGTAGCCTTTCGAAAACCACTTCAGAATCTTGACCACCCGGTCATTTTCGTAGTCCTTCAGCAGTTCGTGGTTTTTGGGTATCACGCTGAACTTTTTCACCCGTTTATCCTCACTAAAAAACGTGTAGTAGCCGTGGTAAAAAGCATTATCGCCTTCGGCAACGCCCAGCCAAAGCGAGTTGGTGAGGATGGAGGGGCCTGACATACATCGCTGATAATCAATCTTTTCGGTGGCCAAAGAATCGGTGAAAATTTGGTTGAAAACCGCCTTGTGGTAAAACGTGAAGCACATATACGCCATGCTAATTCCGATGCCCGTCCAATTGACAATTCGCCTCGCCTTGCTCGTTTTGGACAAAAATGAAGCAATCAAAATGCCCAACAGCAGCCAGATGGAAAACGCCGGGTCAGCTACGGAGATATTGTCGAAAGATACCCGGTGGTCGTTGAAAGGCTGAAAAAGCTGTGTGCCATAAACGTTGAAGCAATCGAGTACCGGATGGGAAAAAACGGTGATGAAAAAGAACAGAATCCATTCCTTTCGGCTCACCGACACGTCTTCCAAAGGTTTCGATACGTATTTCGACCAAATGAACCACGCCAGCCCAAGCCCTACCAATATGGCGGCAGCCAGCCATCCCCAAGATTTTACGGCATCTCCGAATATCCATCGGATGCCCAACATGAGAAGCGCATAAAACGCCAGTACGGCTGAAAACACGGCCCATTTGTACCGTCGTCGTCGGTACAGTCCGCTGCGGTACAGCCACTCCACGGCACAGCCCAAGCCCGCCGCCGCCAAGATGCCGAACACGATGGAGTGCATGAACCCTCGATGGAAAGCCAGCGCATTGATTGGACTGGTGAAGAAATTGGCCAGCACATCAAGGTCAGGAACTGTGTTGGCGAAGGCGCCCCAGACGAATGCCCGAGCGCCGATTTTTTTGCCTAAAGTGGCTTCCCCAAGCGCAGCGCCGAGGGCAAGGTGGGTGATGGAATCCATTTTGGTGATTGGTGATTAGAGACTGGTGATTGGGCTTGGCGTTGTGCCCACCAATCACTAGTCACCAGTCACTTTTAATATGCTTTTGCGAAGAGAACTCGCTCCTTCGACGGATTGCCTGTCAAAACGCATTTGCCCTCTTCCTGCGGATTGTCGAGCGGAATGCAGCGAATCGTGGCCTTGGTCAGTTCCTTGATTTTCTCCTCCGTCTCCGAAGTGCCATCCCAATGGGCGCTCACAAAGCCACCCTTGCCCTCCAGCACGGACTTGAACTCCTCAAAGTTATCAACCTTGGTCGTGTGCTCGGTGCGGTAGGCAGCGGCACGGTCGAAAAGGTTCTTTTGAATTTCGTCGAGCAGGCCAATAATATGGTCAGCGATGCCTTCCACGGGCTGGTTGGCCTTCTCCTTGGTGTCACGGCGGGCCACTTCCACTTTGCCTTCGGCGAGGTCACGGGCACCGATGCCGAGGCGGACGGGGATGCCGTTCATCTCGTGCTCCGCAAACTTAAAGCCAGGGCGCTTTTGGTCGTCCATGTCGTATTTTACACGGATGCCTTTTGAGCGCAGTTCCTTCATCAGCTTGTTGGCAGCCTCGTCAATTTCAGGTGTAGGCTTTGGAATTGGCACAATGACCACCTGCGTCGGAGCGATTTTCGGTGGCAAAACAAGGCCGTCGTCGTCGGAGTGGGTCATGATGAGCGCCCCGATGAGGCGGGTGCTGACGCCCCAAGACGTCGCCCAAACGTACTCCTGCTGGTTTTCCTTGTTGGAAAATTTCACGTCGAATGCTTTCGCAAAATTTTGCCCTAAAAAGTGGGAAGTACCTGCTTGTAGTGCCTTGCCATCCTGCATCAGCGCCTCTATACAATAGGTGTCCTCGGCCCCGGCGAAGCGCTCGTTGGCGGTTTTAACGCCTTTTATTACAGGCATGGCCATCCATTCCTCCGCAAAAGTTGCGTAAACGTCGAGCATGGTGCGGGTTTCGGCCACAGCTTCGTCCTTGGTAGCGTGGGCGGTGTGGCCCTCTTGCCAGAGGAACTCGGCGGTGCGCAAGAACAAGCGGGTGCGCATTTCCCAGCGAACCACGTTTGCCCATTGGTTGATGAGCAGCGGGAGGTCACGGTAGCTGTTGATCCAGGTGCGGTAGGTGTCCCAGATGATGGTTTCGGAAGTTGGGCGGACGATGAGTTCTTCCTCCAGCTTCGCCGATGGGTCAACGACGACGCCGCTGCCGTCCGGGGCGTTCATCAGGCGGTGGTGCGTGATGACAGCACACTCCTTGGCGAAGCCCTCGACGTGCTGCGCCTCCCGGCTGAGGAAGCTTTTTGGTATAAACAATGGGAAATAGGCGTTGACGTGGCCCGTTTCCTTGAACATACGGTCGAGTTGGTCACGCATGTTTTCCCAAATGGCGTAGCCGTTTGGCTTGATGACCATGCAGCCCCGCACCGCTGAGTTGTCGGCGAGGTTGGCTTTTTGTACGATGTCAATGTACCATTGGGAATAATTTTCTTCTCTGGAAGTGATTTCTTTTGCCATAAAAATTAAGTGGTTTGGTGGTTTTCCGGATTTCGACTCTTGGGGTTTACGAGGCATTTTACAGAAGGTTTTAACTAAAAAAAGCCGTTAAACGGCCTTTTTTAACCAAAACAAACGACGTTTTAAGAGTTCCTTAAATGACTTAAAAAAATTGGTACGTCTTGAAAATGAACCACATAAAAACTTTAACAGGGGCTATTTTTAATTTTAGCGCCCCCTTAACAGAATAAGTGGTGCAAAGCTAATAATTTCGTGACTGCAAACTCGCAAGAGGGAGAGTCGAAGTAAATACCAAATAAATTTTTGAAAAATGAAAAGAAATAAATTGCCTTTCGCCCTGGTCGCCACATTTGTCCTTGGCTTGGCAAACATCAGCCTCGCTCAGTACGACGACCTTTACTACGATCCTGACAAGGACGCAAGCTACTATTCTTCATCCACCAACTCGTCCAATTATTCCTCGAATGATTCCTACGCCAGCAATGACAGGAACAGCGATGAGAATGATTATGACGATGAGGTCTATGAAGACTATGAAGATTACGACGACTACGATTACTACTACACCTCCCGTATCCGTCGCTTCCATCGCCCTTACTACGGGTTCAGCTATTTCGACCCAGTGTACGTTGACTTGGCCTACTACGACCCGTTTTACTCCCCCGGTGTTACCGTGCTGATCTACGATAGCTACAGTCCTTGGCGTTACAACCGTTGGAACCGCTTCAACTACGGCCTCGGCTGGAGTTCTTGGGGTGGCACCAGTTTCTACTTCTCCAACGGCGGCTTCGGTAGCCCTTATGGTTGGAACAATGGCTACTACGGTGGTGGCTACGGTTACGGCAACAATTACTTCGTAAACAACTACTACGGTGGCGGTTATGGTGGCGGCTACGGTGGTTACGGCAACTACTATGGCGGTGGTTACGGTGGTGGCTATGGTAGCTACTATTGCCCTCCATCATGGGGTGGTGGCTACAGCTACAACAACGTCAGCAACAATAATTACAACCGCTACAGCGGTTCCCGCAAGAGTGGCAGCAGTGGTGCTGCTTACGATCGCCTCAACAGTGGTTCAGGTCGCCGTGGCGCCAATGGTGGCACAGACAACGACACCAAGGTTTCTGAAAGGTCAGTGGAGCAAAACAATGCTGCCAGCCGGGAAGCAGAAAAGAGCAAACTGCGCCGGGAATTGAACGAAACCCGTACAAATGAAGGCCGCAGTGCGGAAAACAGCGGTACCAGCAACACTCGCCCAAGCGATGAGCGCAGCCGTACCGAAGCTGACACCCGCCGCAGCACGCCACGCACTGAGCGCAGTGTGGAGGAGAGCCGCCCAAGCAGGAACAGCGACGTCAATACTGACTCTAGCCGTCCTACCCGCCAGCGGTCCGACTCGAACAACAGCATGGACAATCGCCGGAGCAATTCCAACCAGCGCAGCAATGACAGTTGGAACAATAGCCGGAGCAGCGCTCCCCAGCAGGAACGCAGCACTCCTCGCTACGACAGCGGAAGCAGCCGCAATTCCTCCCCTGCCCCATCAAGGAGCAGCGGCGGCGGTAACAACAGTAGCAACAACTCTTCTTCGAGGAGTTCCGGTGGCAACAGCAGCCGTCGTGGTGGCTAAGACTTAGCTGCCCGCCTTTGTTGCCAATGCAAATTATTTTTGTGAAAAGTGGGTGGATGTGAACACTTCCACCCACTTTTTTATTACCTAATTTTGGCGCAGCCCAACCAAGACCAGCGCCAACCTCTAACCTTATAAATATACAGCCATGAGATACAAACTTCTTCCCGTTTTCGCCCTTGGCATTTTGCCATTTTTCCTTCCTGCACAAACCATTGATGACGCAGTCAGGTACTCGCTGCTGGAACCGATGGGCACGGCCCGTGCTATCGGAATCGGCGGAGGAATCGGGGCGCTTGGCGCAGATTTCAGTGTTTTGAGTACCAACCCGGCTGGCTTGGCTACCGTGCGGCGGGCGGAATTCACGTTCACCCCATCGTTTTCCTCCATTGGGACGGAAAGCAAATTAGATGGCTTGAACGCCGTTTCTGATGAAACCAAAGTCAATTTCAATTTCAGCAATATCGGTCTGATTTTCCCGTCGCAACCCTTGAACCTGAACTGGACGAACACGGCGTTCGGGATTGGATTGAACAGGCAGGCCAGTTTTCCTCAAAAAATTTACTACGAGGGCACTTCGGTCGGCTCCATCACGGAGCGGTGGGTGGATTTGGCCGATGGCCTCACGCCCGACCAGCTTGGTTTCGAGGAGGGGCTAGCCTTCGATGCCGAGGCCATTTACAACGATGTCAACGACAACACGTTGTACTACAACGACATCTTGCCCGGTGAAAGCGTTTTTCGGCAGCAGAACATCAAGCGTGCTGGCGGCTACAACGAACTCGTGATTTCGTATGCGGGTAATTACAAGGAAAAACTCATGATCGGTGCCACCTTGGGCATCCCGTTTGTCAATTTCGAAGAAAACAAAACTTATGTAGAATCGGATGAGGACGACAAAAATCCAGTTTTCAACGAGCTGACTTACACCGAGCGACTGAAAACAACAGGTGCAGGCCTCAACCTGAAACTTGGGATGATACTGAGGGTCAGCCAAATGGTGCGCATCGGGGCAGCCATCCACACGCCCACAGGGCTTGGGTTGAAGGATAAATTCTCTTCCAAGCTGGATTACAGTTATTCCTTGGACGGTGTCATAAATTCCGCTTCGCAGGAATCGCCAGAAGGAAGTTTCGAGTACCGCCTGCGTACGCCTTGGCGCTTGATTGGCAGCGCCGGATTGGTTTTCGGCAAAAGTGGCTTCCTCTCCGCCGAGGTCGAATACCTGGATTATACCAATGCCCGCTTCAATTTCAATAACTCAACTGGCAGCGGGGACGATGCCTACGAGGCAGAACTGAACCAGCAAATCGGCAATAATTTGTCTTCGGCTATCAACATCCGCTTGGGCGGAGAGTATGCGCTGGACAGGTTCCGCTTCCGAGGCGGCTACAGCATCCTGAAATCGCCGTATTCGGAGGGTTTTGATCCAGCGGGCACGCTCAGTTTGGGCGCAGGTGCTTGGTGGTCGGAGGGTTTTTTCATGGACTTGGCCTATCGCCACCAGCTTTCCACTGGGCAGTACTCGCCTTACCTGTACAGGGGTGGGCCGGGCCAAATTGTCAGTCAGGACGTGACCCGCAACCAGTTCTTTTTGACCTTCGGATTCAAATTCTAAGATCGGCGATGGCGATTCCCGATGAAGGTTATGTGAAATTCCAAGCGGCATGGGAGTGGGCGTCTCCGTTTCCCGCTCCCATGCTCGCTGAATTGAGCCGCTGGCGTGACGAAATGTACCGCCGCCACCTCATCGGAGCGTATGAAAATGGCATTGGCTTCGGCAATATCAGCCAGCGTTTTCAGGGCAACCAGTTCATCATTTCAGGCACTGCAACGGGCCACCACACCCACCTCGACCCCGAACATTTTACGCTCGTCACCGATTTTTCTATTGAAAAAAATAGCGTGCAATGCCGTGGCCCCATCCTCGCTTCTTCGGAGGCGATGAGCCACGCCGTCATTTATCGGGAATGCCCGGAAGTGCAAGGCGTCATTCATGTACATGATGCGGCACTGTGGGAGCGCCTGCTCAACCACGTGCCCACCACTGCCGAAGGGGCAAGCTACGGCTCACCCGAAATGGCCCATTCCATCGTTAAGTTATTGAAAGACAGTGATTTGCGACAGCAAAAAATATTTGTCATGCGCAGCCATCCGGAAGGGGTTTTTGTATTTGGAAATGACTTGGAAGCAGCGGCCGGTGTGCTTTTGCATCATTTGTGAAGTCCAGAAATGCCGCTATCTGGGGATTATGTGGAAAAATAATTTGAAAAAAAATGCTATCCGTATTTGTCCAAGTGGGGCAAATGAAACTACCTTTGGACATGTTTTTGATAATGCTAATATGGTAGTGACGACTTGTATTTGACTGCCATTTCTTGAACAGACCCATCCTTATATTTTCCCGAACATTTGCACAGTTTCCCAAAACTGAAAGTTCTGCAACCCTAGAACTGCTAGAATGAACAAGCTGCTCGTTTGGTGGCTTTTAACTTATTTCCCTATGCGTTGTGGCCTCACACGGGCTGCGGCGTGCATCGGGATTGATTATACCTAATTTATTACCAGTTTAGCTAGGCCCAATTGGGCACCCACACACTATTTTCCCATGTCCCTCACACTATAGGCGACACTCCGGCATGTGCAACCGCACATGCCGTTTTTTTTTTGCAAAACTGCCTTCGCTTCACTCCTCCTCGTCCGAATAAAAAAACTGCCGCTCTGGTTCGTTCATCGTGCGCCAGAGCACGTCCTTCAGTTCGTCGAGGCCCTGTTCGGCTACTGCGGAGATAAAAACGGTGGGAAGGCCCTTCGGCACGGCTTCTACTCGAAGCATTTCGATGATTTCGGCGTCAATCAGGTCGCACTTGGTGACGGCGAGCACCCTTGGTTTGTCCAGCAGCTCTGGGTTGAACTGCCTGATTTCATTCAACAAAATGCGGTATTCCTTTCGGATGTCTTCTGCGGTGCAGGGGACCATGAAAAGCAGGGTAGAATTGCGTTCGATGTGTCGGAGGAAGCGAAGCCCAAGGCCCCGACCCTTGTGCGCCCCTTCGATAATGCCTGGAATGTCGGCGATGACAAAGGACTGATGGCCACGGTATTTTACCATGCCCAAATGTGGTACCAGCGTCGTGAATGGGTAGTCGGCAATTTTTGGTTTTGCTGCCGAAAGTGCTGAAACGAGCGTTGATTTCCCGGCATTGGGAAAACCCACTAACCCCACATCTGCCAACACTTTCAGTTCCAGGATTTTCCATTCCTCTCGTCCCTCTTCGCCTGGCTGAGCATATTCGGGGGCTTGGTGCGTGGGCGACTTGAAATGCTCGTTTCCGAGTCCGCCCCTTCCGCCGGGTGTCAGGACTACCGTTTGGTCGTGCTCCGTGATTTCAAACATAAACTCGCCCGTCTCTGCGTCCTTGGCCACCGTGCCCAGCGGCACGTCCAGAATCACATCCTCGCCACTGGCGCCCGTACTGGTGCTCGCCCCGCCGGGCTTGCCGTCCTCAGCGATGACGTGCTTGCGGTACTTGAGGTGCAGCAGCGTCCAGGTATTGCGATTGCCCCGCAGGATGATGTGGCCGCCACGTCCGCCGTCGCCACCGTCGGGGCCGCCACGGGAGGTGAAGCGGTCGCGGTGAAAATGGGCACTACCTGCGCCTCCGTGACCGGAGCGGCAGCAGATTTTCACGTAGTCAACAAAGTTTTGGTCGGCCATGAAAGGTCATTGGGTCATTGGTCATTGGCCATTGGATTTAGGTATTGCCCAATGACTTAATGACCAATGACTATTTCAAAGTTTATCTATCGCTTCGCAAAGCCGCCCGAAGATGTCTTCGATGCTGCCCAAGCCATTGATCTTCAGTGATTTGCCGGATTTTGCGTAGTGGTCAAAAACGGGCGTCGTCTTGTTGTTGTATTCGTCAATCCGCTTGCGGATGATGGCCTCGTCGTTGTCGTCGGAGCGGCCAGAGGTTTCGCCACGCAATAGGATGCGTTGCGTGATTTCGTCGTCGGGTACGTCGAGGGCGATGAGGCCGCTGATGCCAGTGCCCATCTCAGTGAGCATTTCGTCCAAAGCCTCGGCCTGTGCCACCGTGCGGGGGAAGCCGTCGAAAATGATGCCCGCCACGCCGGGGTTGTCCTCTACCCGTTTGCGGAGCATCGAAATGGTCACGCTGTCTGGTACGAGCTGCCCCTGGTCCATGTAGCTCTTGGCGAGTTGGCCGAGTTCTGTCTGATTGCCGATTTCGTAACGGAACATATCCCCGGTGGAGATGTGCAACAACTGGTATTTTTCTACCAAATGCGCCGCCTGAGTGCCCTTGCCGGAGCCTGGAGGGCCGAAAAGTATGAGGTTTAACATCGTGATTAGTGGTTGGTGGCTGGTGATTGGCGGCTGGTCGTCAGTTGCCAAAGGCCAGCTTTTTTCAAAATGAGGTGCGAAATTAGGAAAATGCGGGCAGACGGGCAGCAGTTCCGCCTGGTTTGATGAAAATCAATCTGTATTGCTTCGCAAAAAATGTTAAAAGGATGGGTGAATGCCTAAGCAGTCGCCTGCCCCAAGCAACCCTCGATAAAGTTGTGCAATTGCCCCAACTGCTTGCGCCCAGCTTTTTGCCCGGAATAGGATACGAGGTAAATGGACAGTAAGACTATAGTCAGTCCCACTGTCCACCAAAATGCATTGGTGGGTTTGTCTAAGGAGTAGCAGGATAGCCCGTAAAGCAGTGTCCCAAGCGTTGACAGCCCAACGACGGTGTAGAAGAAAACGAACATCGTCCAAGCCATGGGCGCAGGCGAGTAAAGCCCCCGCACGAGGCTGCCAGCACTAGCTTCATGGTCTTCGATGGTGATGGTGAGGTGCGGCGACCAGAAATGCCGTTCCCGCTCCGGTACAGTGATGATGGCATAGCGAACCGCAGTTGTGCCTTGGCAGCCAAACTGGCAAGCCTTCAAGCCGTCCTTGATGCGTTGGACGACCTCTGCCGACGACATGGGAGATTCTACTTGGAACCGGGGACGGACACTGAATTCAGGAAGGTGCTCTTCGGCGCTCATTTTATTGCGGGTTTTGTCGCCGGAAGGTAGTAATCGTTTTGCGACAGCGCAAAAATGCAATCATAAAATGCTGCAATACGGAATTAGTCTAAAAATATATTCGCTATAACGTCGGTGAAGGATTTCAAACCTCGCCGATGTTCAACCCAACGAACAGTAACGTATAAAACGCAGATAGCCGGAGCACGTCACCACGCCCCGGCTATCCCTGACTGCTGTCAGGCAGGCAGTATCACTCGTATGTTGTATCAAAAATCAAACTTAATCCCCTGCGCCAATGGCACCGTCTTGCTGTAATTGATGGTGTTCGTTTGGCGGCGCATATACGCCTTCCAGGAATCGGAGCCGGACTCACGGCCACCGCCCGTTTCCTTCTCGCCACCGAAGGCACCACCGATTTCCGCACCGCTCGTGCCGATGTTCACGTTGGCGATGCCGCAGTCGGAACCCGCCACACTGAGGAATTTCTCGGCCTCCCGCAGGTCATTCGTCATAATTGCGGAGCTAAGACCTTGCGGAACGCCATTCTGGATGGCGATAGCCTCGTCAATATCCTTGTATTTCAACAGGTAAAGAATCGGTGCAAAGGTCTCGTGCTGCACGATGGCCATGTCGTTACTGGCTTCCGCAATGCACGGCTTCACGTAGCAGCCGCTCTCGTAGCCGGGGCCATCCAACACACCGCCTTCCACGATGAGGGTTCCGCCTTGCTCCTTGCACTGCTCGATGGCGCTGAGGTAGGCGTTCACCGCTGCCTTGTCAATCAGCGGGCCGACGTGGTTGTGTTGGTCGAGCGGGTCGCCGATGCGGAGCTGTCCGTAAGCCTTGGCCATTTTCGCTTTCACCTCCTCAAACTGGCTCTCGTGTACAATAAGCCTGCGGGTGGTCGTACAGCGTTGGCCCGCCGTGCCCACTGCCCCGAACAGGGCGCCGATGAGCACCACGTCGAGGTCGGCGCTGGGGGTGACGATGATGGCGTTGTTGCCGCCCAATTCGAGCAGGCTACGACCGAGGCGGCCCGCCACGGTTTGGCCGACAATCTTGCCCATGCGGGTACTGCCCGTGGCGCTGATGAGCGGCACACGGGTGTCCTGTGTCATCCATTCGCCGACTTTGTAGTCGCCGTTGATAAGGCAGACGACGCCCTCAGGCACATTGTTTTCCTTCAAAACCTTATGGAAAATGTTCTGGCAAGCCACGCCGCAGAGGGGCGTTTTTTCCGATGGCTTCCAGATGCAGACGTCGCCGCAGACGAGCGCCAGCATGGAATTCCAGGACCAAACGGCCACTGGGAAGTTGAACGCCGAGATGATGCCGACCACGCCGAGCGGGTGCCACTGCTCGTACATGCGGTGGTTGGGGCGCTCGGAGTGCATGGTGAGGCCGTAGAGCTGGCGGCTGAGGCCGACTGCAAAGTCGCAGATGTCAATCATTTCCTGCACCTCGCCGAGGCCCTCTTGCAGGCTCTTGCCCATCTCGTAGCTCACGAGTTGGCCGAGCGGCTCTTTGTATTTGCGAAGCTCCTCGCCGTATTGCCGCACGATTTCGCCCCGCTTGGGCGCTGGCATCTGCCGCCAGGTGAGGAACGCCTCCTGTGCCTTGGTCATCACCGCTTCGTACTGCTCACGGGTGGTCTGGCTCACGCTGCCGATGAAGGCACCGTCCACTGGGCTGTAGGATTCGATGAAATCGCCGCTTGTCTGCGACACTTGGCCGGTGCTGGTGCCGGGGTTCTGGGCTTGGAGGTTAAGTTTTGCTAGAAAGTCTTTTGCCATGATAATTTACTGGATGTTTGGTTAGGTGATACGGGACTTCGGGGTTTTGGTTTTGGGCCGCAAAGATAGGGGGTGGGGAGGTGTG
>Ga0209066_10005303_pt1 | contig 13650 bp, 10 predicted proteins | sample All_14_2_FD_187198 | JGI IMG/M metagenome (GOLD analysis project Ga0209066, IMG submission 187198) | Freshwater microbial communities in response to fracking from Pennsylvania, USA - Allegheny Zone_MetaG_DW_15 (SPAdes) (version 2) ...
GGATTTACCGATATTGAATTTAATCCTAGCAAGTCAATAAACTGCCAAGCAAGAACCTGTGCACTTCTGGTTTCCTTGTTAAAATTAGACGCTCTAGATGAGGCTCTCAGCTCACAAAATAAATTTATTGAAATTGTTGCCTCCGATTCTCTAAAACAGAACCACTCAAAGGAACTAAAACAACAAAAATTATGGGGCTAATCGGGTAGCCGGGGGAATCCCTCACCCAGCCCTAACACCACCTGGCATGAGGGTCCGCACTAGGCGGTTCCCAAGAGCTACCGAGCCGTAGCCGAACGAAAAAGGGGACGCGAAAAATGAGACGGATTTATTTTAGAAACAAAATTCCGTCCCCTTTTTCAAAACCATACGAAGCAGAAGCAGGAGTCCCGAAATGAAAATCATGATCTGCGGTAAAGGCGGGAGTGGCAAGAGCACCCTCACCATCCTTCTTGCCAGGGCACTGGCAGAAACCGGCAAAAAGGTGCTGGTGATCGATGCCGATGAATCAAACCTCTGTCTGCACCGGCTCCTGGGCGCGCACCAGCCCGAGATCATGATGGATGCGATGGGTGGGCGAAAAGGGACGCGGGAGATGCTCAAGCAGGCCGCCGACCATCGGCATGAGGACGATTTTTTCAAACAGGTCATGACATTGAACAACCTGCCGGCAGAATGTCTGGCCGAGGCAGACGGCATCAAGTTGCTGGTCGTCGGCAAAATCAAGGAATTCGGCGAAGGCTGCGCCTGCATGATCGGCGGCATCTCCAAGGCGGTGCTTGCACGTCTGCAGGAGCAGGACGATGAAATCGTCCTGATCGACGCCGAAGCAGGGTTGGAACATTTTGGCCGCCAGGTCGATAAGAACTGCGACCTGGTGATCTGTGTGGTCGATCCAAATTATGAGTCGATCCAGATGGCCGAACGCGCCCGGCAGATCGCTGCGGGAGCAGGGGTCCAGACCTATTTCATCCTCAACAAGGTCGACGACGAAGTGCTTGAGGCCATGACCGCAGGTCTCGACCGACAACGGATTATTGCCGCCATCCCCCGCAACAACGAGATATTTCTCCAGAACCTGAAGGGGCAGCCACTGACTGCCACCATGTCCCAGATCGCGGCCGCCTGCACATTCATCACCAGCTACCGCAAACCGCTGTCGCTGAATATGAAGATGTGACCCCCCGGCACACAGGGAAACAGCGACACCCTTCACCCCCCTGAAAACCACCTGCCACAGAGGAGGGCGTCAATATCGCCGGGACTGTCCACCACACTCCCCCCGGAAGACACGGAGCGTATTCCCGATCTGTCGCTAAAAATACGATCACGATTGCTGACCACCGACAAAAATCGCACCAGACACATAATCCGCCAAGACACCCCCGCAAAAAACTGCGCACCGTCTCGTTTCTCTCGTCACACCGGTCAATTTCAGCTTGACTTTTACTGCACTTCCTGGGTTAACTCCTGATTTTCCACGTCTCTCATGCACACACCTCCTTCGGCAACGACCGCAAGGATCAGCCCCCACCTCTTCAGGAAACAGCTATGGCATTCTGGCGACAGCCCCTGGACACCCAGGAGATCCACATCACCAAAGGCCTGGTGACGATTATTGAAGACCGGTGCAAAGGTTGTGGCTACTGCATTGAATTCTGTCCGATGCACATGCTCGCCTTCTCCGACCGCTTTAACAAGAAAGGGTATCACCCGCCGCAGACCAGCAAACCGGATGACTGCGTCAACTGCCATTACTGCGAAATTATCTGCCCGGAATTTGCCATCTACTCGGTGGAGGCCCCCTGAGATGCAGAAGAGATCGACTTCGACGTTCCTTCGTGTCCCCACCACCTTACATTGAGCTGAAGGTTGCTTATGAAACCAGCTGTACGAACAGGAAACCATTATATTACCGGCGACGTCGCCTGTGCCGAAGGGGCGATCGCCGCCGGCTGCCGATTTTTCGGCGCCTACCCGATAACCCCGGCGACCGAGGTCGCGGAACACATGGCCGAGCGGCTGCCCGATGTCGGCGGCACCTTTATCCAGATGGAGGACGAGATCGCCGCCATGGCCTCGATCCTCGGCGCCTCCTGGACCGGAGTCAAGACCATGACCGCCACCTCCGGCCCCGGCTTCAGCCTGATGATGGAAAATCTCGGCCTCGGGGTCTGCACCGAGACCCCGTGCGTCATCATCAACGTCCAACGCACCGGGCCCTCCACCGGACTTCCCACCCAGACCGGCCAGGGCGACATGATGCAGGCGCGCTGGGGCTCGCACGGCGACTACGAACTGATCGCCATCGCCCCGTCGTCGCCGCAGGACTGCTTCTATCACACGATCCTCGCCTTCAACCTCAGCGAGAAGTACCGGGTGCCGGTCCTGGTCATGGCCGATGAGATCGTCGGCCACATGAGCGAAAAGGTTGTCATCCCCGACGCCAGGGAGATCACCCTGGTCTCCCGACCCAAGCCCAAAGGGAGAAAAGACCGCTTTCGCCTTTATGAGCCCGGCCCCAACGGTGTCGCGCCGATGCCCGCCATCGGCGACGGCTACAACGTCCATGTCACCGGCCTGACCCACGACGAACGCGGTTACCCGGTCATGACCGTGGAGGCCCAGGAAGAGATGATGACCCGGCTCAAGGGCAAGATCCGCAACAACCTCGACGACATCATCCAGACCGAGGAATACAGGATGGAGGATGCCGATATCGTCATCGTTTCGTACGGCATCTCCGTCCGCACCGGGCTCACCGCCGTCGACGAGGCCCGCCGGCTCGGCTACAAGGTCGGGCTGTTCCGGCTGATCACCGTCTGGCCGTTTCCCGAACAGGCGATTCACGCGATCGCCGCCCGGGTCAAGGGGCTGATCACCGTCGAAATCAACCTCGGCCAGGTCCATTACGAGGTGGAACGCTGTGCCCATGGCCAGGCCGCCACCTACCTGGTCGGCGACGCCGGCGGCAAAATCATCCACCCGGACAAGGTAGTGTCCCTGATCCAGGAGGTCTTCCAGCCATGAGCGCCACTACTCAGCCCGTTATCGACCACCAGGGCGCCCATCCGCTCGACGACCTGATCCGCACCGACCGCATCCCCCACATCTGGTGCCCGGGTTGCGGCACCGGCACAGCGTTCTCCTCCTGTCTCAAGGCGATCAAGGCCACCGGGATCCCCTACAACCAGTTCGCCATGGTCTCCGGCATCGGCTGCTCCGGCCGGGCCGCCGGCTACATCAAGCTCGACTCCTTTCACACCACCCACGGCCGCGCCATCCCTTTTGCCAGCGGCATCAAGATGGCCAGACCGGACCTCAACGTGATCGTCTTCAGCGGCGACGGCGACCTGTTTGCCATCGGCGGCAACCACTTCATCCATGCGGCCCGGCGCAACATGGACATGACGGTCATCTGCGTCAACAACCTCATCTACGGCATGACCGGCGGCCAGGTTGCCGCCACCACACCCAGTAATGCCAAAACGACCACGACGCCGTTCGGCAATCCCGACGCCCCGTTCAACCTGCCGCTGATGGCCTATGCCGCCGGCGCTTCGTATGTCGCCCGCTGGACCATTCTCCATGTGCGCGACCTGACCAACGCCATCAACGAGGCCCTGATGAAGAAAGGCTTTTCCTTCATCGAGGTCCTGGCCCCCTGCCCCGTCAACTACGGCCGCCGCAACAAGCAGAAGTCCCTGGATACCCTCAAACTGTACCGGGAGAAGACCATCATCCGCAACGGCGCCGACCCGGCCCGGGCGGATATCGATTTTGACCGCGGCGTCATCCTCGGAACCTTTATCGACAGGGATCGCCGCACCTGCGACGAACTGTATGACGCCACCTGCCGCCGCAACGAGGACTGACCGACCGATCCGGAGAGGAAGAAAATCATGAGCACAACACACATTACCGTTGCCACGCAGCAGGAGATCATCATCACCGGCTTTGGCGGCCAGGGCATCATCCTGGCCGGCCGCATCATCGGCATGGCCGCGTCGCTGGGCGACAACAAGGAATCGACCCTGACCCAGGCCTACGGTCCCGAGTCCCGGGGCGGCGCCTGCAACGCCCAGGTCATCATCTCCGACCGCCCCATTCACTACCCGTACGTCAAGATCCCCCACATCCTGGTGGCCATGTCCCAGGCCGGCTATGACAAGTTTGCCGAACTCCTGACGGAAGATGCGATCCTGCTGACCGACCAGGACCTGGTGCCCACAACCGCCGCCCCCTGCCCCCACTATGCCATCTCCGCCACCCGGATGGCGGAAGGTCTGGGCAACAAGATGATGGCCAACATCATCATGATCGGCTTTTTCACGGCGATCTCCGGAGCGGTCACGAAAAAAGCGGCCCAGGACACGATCCTCCAATCCGTTCCCAAAGGGACCGAGGAGAAAAATACCAGGGCCTTCAACAAGGGTTTCGACTACGGCATCTCCACCCTGAAAGGCAAGGAAAAGCGCGCCGCAGGCAAGACAGGAGCCATCGCATCATGACACGTGAGAAAGAACGACTGAAGCGGGTCATTGTCCTCGGGGCCACCCCGGAGGGCATCGCCGCCACCAACAAGCTGGGAGAGCTGGGCGTGCCCGTCACCCTGGTCGATTCCGCCCCGGACCTTCATGTCAAGCTGGCCGCCGAACCGTATCGCATGCAGTCCGGCCTGACCTTCAACTTCGCCCACCGGCCGGGCCTGATCCGGATCCTGCGCAACAGCCGCATCAGGACGCTGCTGCCGGCCAGGGTCTCGGCCATCAAGCACACGCCCCAGGGGTTCAGTGTCCGGGTGGCAAAGGACCAGACCTACGTCGACGCCAGCCGCTGCACGCTCTGCGGCAAATGTGTCGAGGTCTGTCCGGTGAGCGGCGAGAACGCCAGGGCCATCACCTTCCATTCGCGGAGGAGTCTGCCCGGCCGCCCGGTCATCGACAAACGCCGGCAACCGCTGTGCCAGGCCGGCTGCCCCTTGGGCGTCAACGCCCAGGGCTATGTGGCCCTGGCGGCGCAGGGCCGATACGACCAGGCCCTGCGCCTGATCCGTGACAAGAACGTGCTGCCCGGCCTCTGCGGCCGGATCTGCACCCACCCCTGCGAGGACAGCTGCCGCCGCGGGGAACTGGACGAGGCGGTGTCGATCCGCGCCATCAAGCGCTTCCTCGCCGATTACCTTGAGGAACAGAGCGAGAAGGGTGGGCAGGCGAGTGCCGACCGCAAGGATGGCGAGACCATTGCCGCCCGTAAAGAGAAGGTCGCCGTCATCGGCTCCGGCCCCGCCGGGATCGCCGCCAGCGCCGAGCTGGCGAAAAAAGGATATCCTGTTACCGTGTTCGAACGCCGGGAACAGCCCGGCGGCCTGCTGCGCTACGGTATCGGCGCCCACCGCCTGCCGGAAGCGGTGCTCGACCGGGAGCTGCAGACGATCGAACAGATGGGCGTAACCTTTGCCTGCGGGCAGGAAATCGACCTCGCCGAGGGAATCACCGAACTGCAGGCCGGCCATGACGCCGTCCTGGTGACCGTCGGCAGTTGGACCGACCGCCGACTCGGCGTCCCCGGCGAGGACCTTGATGGCGTCGAGGGCTGTCTCTCCTTCCTCACCCGCCACCAGCATCAGGACATCAGCGGCCTGAACCGGAAAGTCGCGGTCATCGGGGACGGCAACTCGGCCTTCGACCTGGCCCGGACCCTGGCCCGGCTCGGCGCCGAGGTGACCATGCTGTCCTGGTTCAGCGGGGCAGAGATCCCGGCCGACAGGGACGAAATCCGCGAGGCGCTGGAAGAGGGCATCACCATCCGGGAGCGGACCCAGGTCACGGCCTTTCTCGGCCGGGACAGCCGCCTGACGTCCCTTGCATGCCGGGCCACCCAACCTGGTCCCCCGGATGCCCAGGGCATCGCCTGGCCGGTGGTCGATGAACTGGTAGCGCCATGGAACATGGAATTTGATCTCGCCTTTGTCGCCGTCGGCCAAATCGGCAGCTTCGGCGCCGGCAGCACGATGCCATTTGCGGTCACCGAGCGGAGCTGTATCGCGGTCGACGACCTGCAGCGGACCACCCTGCCCGGACTGTACGCGGCGGGCGATGCGGTCACCGGCCCCTCGACCGTCGTCCACGCCATGGCCTCCGGGGTGCGGGCGGCGACGACGATCCACGGCGATCTGTCCGGCGAGAGCGTAGCCGCCACTGCGACCCGACCAGTCGACCGCGACTTCACCCCGATCTCCCAGGATATCCCGCGCCAGAAGCGGCGGGAGATGCCGGAACGGCAACCGGCGGAGCGGGTCGGCAATTTCCAGGAAGTCGCGCTGGGACTGTCCGAGCAGCAGGTTGTCGCCGAGGCGAGCCGCTGTCTCCAATGCGGCGTCTGTTCCGAATGCCTGCAATGCCTCGAGGCCTGCGGCGCCGTGGGTGCCATCCGGCATCAGCAAGGTACTGCGGAGGTCGTCGAACATGGCGGGGTCATCATCATCGCCGATCCCGGCATGGCCCCCGCCATCCGCGGGGAAGACATCATCCGGGCCTACGGCCCCAGAGCCGCGCGCACCGATGTCAATGACATGATCGTCCGCGGCATCGACGCCGCCGCCAAGGCGATGATCCTGATCGGCAGTTCCGCCCATCGCACCAAGGGCCACGCCACCGCCTTCTCGGTACCTGACGCCGGGCTCGCCGCCGAGATGCGCATCGGCGTTTTCGCCTGCCGCTGCAACGACTCGCTGGGCTGGCTTGACGGCATGACCGGGTACCTGCAGGAGCGGCAGGCGCAGGATCCGGCGATTGTCCATACCGAAACGATCAATGCGGCCTGCGTCAGCGACGGCGTCGAAACCATCATCAGGACCGCCAGGGAAAAAGGGCTGACCCGAATCGTCCTTGCCTCCTGCGTCTGCTGTCCGCTCAACTTCGTCTGCAGCGCCTGCACCGACCAGCGCAGCCGGCTGAAGGACAGCCTGTTCCATGGCACCGGCATCAGCCGTTCGATGGTGGAGACCTGCAACCTGCGCGGCGAGATCCTGCGCCTGGTCGCCACCAAACCGCAGCTGGCGCTGAAGCGGTTCAAGGGACTGCTGCACCGTTCCATCGAACGGGTCAAGGGCCTCAGGCCGCTCCCCGCCGTCGACCGCAACTACAATTTTGCCGCCGCGGTTATCGGCAACTCCCAGGCAACCGTCAACAGTGCCGTCCATCTGGCCGCCATGGACCACGATGTCTTTCATTTCGGCCCCAGGGAACAGGGCGTCACTACTGGTCTGGACCACGCCAACATCCATAGTTTCGCCGGCTGGACGGTGACCGGGCTGCGCGGCACCATCGGTGATTTCCAGATCCTGGTTCAATCCGGCGAAGAGCGCCAGGTGATCCGGGCCGGCACGGTGATCATGGGTGAAAATGCCCGCCGGCGCATTCCCTACAGCTACCAGGAGGGCCTGCCGGACAAGTATATCGAGCCCGTTCTCCAGCAGAAAGGCGTTACCGACATCCCCTTCACCTACCCCTGCGCCACCGCCGTTCCCGGGCTCTTTCTCGCCGAGCCCTCGGGAATCAATGTCTCCAGCCTGAAGAAAGGCGCCGCCGCGGCGATCATGGCCGCCGCCGCCCTGCCCCGAGGCCCGCGCCAGAGCAAGGGCTTTACCGTGACGATCGCGGCCAAGCGCTGCCGGGGCTGTGGCCGCTGTGCCGATGTCTGCCCGTATCATGTCGTGACCTTTGCGACCAACGAGGCCGGCGGCTGGCAGGCCCGGGTCGACGAAGCCATCTGCAAGGGGTGCGGCAACTGCATCTCCGTCTGCCCGACGGGAGCGGCCGACAGCCCTTTCCGGAACACGGAATATCTCGCCCAGGCCCTTGAGGAAATACTCCACAACGATGCAGCCCAATAAGAGTGCAACGCCCATGACACGTCCGACCAAAATCATGCTCTTTCTCTGCAACTGGGGGCCGCATGCGGCCTTTCTCAGCCTGCAGGATGACAAACGGGACATCCCCGAGGAAGTTCTGATGCTGCGCGTCCCCTGCACCGGCAGGGTCGATCGCTCGCTGCTGATCAAGGCCTTTGCCATGGGTGCCGACGGCGTCGCCCTGGTGGGCTGCGCGCCGGGGACCTGCCGCTACGGCACGGGCACCCGGACCGCCGCCCGCAACACCCAGGATACCGGCAAGATCCTCGACCTGATGGGGATTGGTCAGGAGCGGCTGCGCTCCGCGACCTTCCTGCCCGAACAGGCCGACGAGCTGCTGGACTTCCTGCACGCTTTTTTAGATGACATCAAGAAGATGGGGCCGACAACGATCACCACGTTGGCGACCGCCCCGGCGCCCAGCGCCCCGGCAACCCTGCCGCGGGAAGAGGTCGCCGCACTCATCGCCAGATATGATATCCACGCCTGCCAGGACTGCGGCAAATGTTCGTCCGCCTGTCCGCTGGCCCTGGTCGGCAAACCGTTTTCCGCCCGCGGCATCGCCACCGCCGTGATCAACCACGATCTCTACCAATCGGCGGTGCAGGAGAACGTCTGGTCCTGCCTGACCTGCGGCCTCTGTTACGAACGCTGCCCGTCGGCGGTCGATTTCCCCGCCTTCATCAAGGACCTGCGCCACCTCTACCGGAAACAATCGATCCAGGGCGATGAGGCCCATGGCGGTTTTCTCCATTCGCTGATGCGCTCGATGGCATCGACCGAGATGGTCCCGAACCGCTGGCGCAACCTGCCGGAAGAGCTGCAGATCGACCAGCAGTCGCCGGTGCTGTTCTACGGCGGCTGCGCGCCGTATTTCGATATCTTTTTCGGCAAGCACCTCGATGTGCAGACCGAGAAAATCCTCTTTGACGCTATCCGGCTGCTCAACTTCTTCGACGTGTCGCCCCGCCTCTTGACCGATGAGCGCTGCTGCGGCCACGACCTGCTGTGGTCCGGAGAGCAGAAACATTTCGGCCAGGTCGCCCGCCTCAATGTCGAGCGGCTCAACGCTCTGGGCATCACGACCATGATCACGGCCTGCCCGGAATGTTATATGACCTTCAAAACCACCTACCCCAGCCAGGGTCTGGAGCTCAATTTCGAGGTTCTGCATCTCTACGACTTCCTCGAGCGGGAGATCGATCGTGGGGCGGTGGAGTTCGCCGCCCTGGACCAGGCCGTCACCTTTCAGGACTCCTGCCGTCTCTGCCGCCTCGAAGGCCGGGCCGAACTGCCGCGGCAGCTACTCAGCCGGCTGCAGCCGACCCGCTTTACGGAGATGCGCGAGTCGGGCAGTGCGGCGATGTGCTGCGGCAATACCGCCTGGATGGGCTGCGACGCGTATTCGAAGGCGATGCAGGTCAAACGGCTGCAGCAGGCCCGGGAGACCGGGGCCGAGCTGCTGATCACCGCGTGCCCGAAGTGCCAGATCCATTTGCGATGTGCGATGCAGGACCCGTTCCGCGGCGATGAGTTGCGGATGGAAATGCTTGATTTGACCAGCGTCATAGCCAAAACCATACGCTGGAAATAGAAGAAGATCGGAGAAAAGCACATGACAACACAGAGTGTCACCCAGAAACCCGGCGGCGACGGCAGCGAGCCCCGCATCGGCGTCTACGTCTGCCACTGCGGCCTGAACATCGCCCAGTCGGTGAACTGTCGGCAGGTAGCCGCGACCGCGGCCGACGCCGACGGCGTGGTCCTGTCCAAGGATATCCCCTATGCCTGTTCGGAACCGGGGCAGCACCAGATCAAACAGGACATCCTCGATAACCGGCTCGATCGAGTCGTGATCGCCTCCTGTTCGCCGCGGCTGCACGAACCGACCTTCAAGCAGATGGTGCAATCCGTCGGCCTCAATCCCTACATGATGGAGATGGCCAACCTGCGCGAGCAGTGCAGTTGGGTCCACATGAAGGATGTCGACAATGCCACCCGCAAGGCCGAAACGCTGGTCGACATGGCCATCGCCCGGGTGCGCCACCTGCAGCCGCTGACCGAGGACACCCTGCCCCTGACCAAGCGGACGCTCATTATCGGCGGCGGCATCGCCGGCATCCAGGCCGCCCTCGATCTGGCCGACAGCGGCTATTACGTAACGCTCGTCGAGAAGCAACCCTCGATCGGCGGCATCATGGCCCAGCTCGACAAGACCTTTCCGACGATGGACTGCTCGATCTGAATACTCGGTCCGAAAATGACGGATGTCGGTCGACATCCCCGGATCAAGCTGCTGACCTTGAGCGAAGTCGTCGACGTCAAAGGCTATGTCGGCAATTTTGACGTCAAGATCATCAAGCGGGCGAAATATGTCGATGAGGCCGCCTGCACCTCCTGCGGCGAATGCGCCAAGGTCTGTCCGGTGGTGCGCCCCGACGAGTTCAATATCGGACTGGCCTCGCGCCGGGCGATCTACAGCCCGTTCCCGCAGGCCGTCCCCTCGTCGTACCTGATCAACATCAAGGAGTGCCTGGGCCACAACCCCGCCGTCTGCTCCAAGTGTGTCGACGTCTGCGACAAGCAGTGCATCAACTTCCACATGTCGGATGAAGAGATCGTCGAGCGGGTCGGCACCATCATCGTCGCCACCGGCCTCAAACCCTACGACCCGACGGAACTCGACGAGTACGGCTACACCCGGTTCGAGAACGTCCTGACCAGCCTCGAGTTCGAGCGCCTGGTCAATGCCGGCGGCCCATCACAGGGCGAACTGGTGCGGCCGACCGACCGGCAGCATCCCCGGTCGGTCGGTTTTATCCAGTGCGTCGGTTCCCGCTCCGCCCGCAAGGGCGGCCAGTACTGCTCGAACACCTGCTGCATGAACACGATCAAATCCACGCTGGTGCTGAAGGAGCATTACCCGGAGATGGAGGTGAAGGTGTTCTACATCGATATCAGGGCCTTCGGCAAAGGCTTTGAGGAATTGTACACCCGCAGCCGCCGGATGGGGGTGCAGTTCATCCGCGGCCTGCCCGGATCGGTGGAAGAAACGGCCGACAAGGGGCTGCGCGTGGCGGTGGAAAACGGCGCCAACGCCACCCTGGAATTCCATGAGCTGGATATGCTGGTTCTGGCCCAGGGCATGCAGCCGGCGCCCTCCACCCAGCGCCTCCAGGAGATGATGGGGCTGCAGCTGACGCCCGACGGTTTCTACCTCGAGGCCCATCCCAAACTCCAGCCGGTGGACGCCGCCACCCGCGGCGTCTTCTATGCCGGTTGCGCCGAGGGCCCCAAGGATATCAAGGAGAGCGTCACCCAGGCCTCGGCGGCGGCGGTGCGGGCCATCCGGCTGATGCACCGGGGCGAGATCACCACGGAGCCGATCACCGCCGAGGTCATCGCCGACAAGTGTACGTCCTGCGGCATCTGCGCCCAGGTCTGCCCCTATAACGCCATCACCGTCGACAAGAAGAGCAAGCAGCCGGCCGCGGTCAATTCGGCCGCCTGTGCCGGCTGCGGCACCTGCGCCGCCGAGTGCAGCTTCGATGCGATCAGCATGAACCACTACACCGATCAGCAGATCATGGGCCAGGTCGATGCGATGCTGAAGACGGCACCGGAGTCGAAGATCCTGGTCTTCGCCTGCAACTGGTGTTCCTACGCCGGCGCCGACTACGCCGGGGTGTCACGGCTGCAGTATCCGGCCAATGTCCACCTGGTGCGGGTCATGTGCTCGGGCCGGGTCGATGAGAAATTCGTCTGGAATGGCTTCCGCAAGGGCGCGCCGGTGGTGCTGGTCAGCGGCTGCCATATCGGCGACTGCCACTATATCGACGCCAACCACTGGACCGAAAAGCGCGTCAACCGTATCCGTAAGAAGATGAGCAAGATGGGCATCCGCCCCGAACGGCTGCAGTTGGAATGGATCAGCGCCGCGGAGGGCATCCGTTTTGCCAGCAAGATGACGGAGATGGAGAAAATTCGCCGGACGGTTACCAGTGCGGAGATTGAGGAAACAATTGAATTGTTGCGAAATATTTAGCGTCGCAACCTGATTTACTGCAAGCCGAGAAACACAAAAAGCGTCGGAATTCCGACGCTTTTTGTGTTTTCTATTGACGTATTTCAAATATTGAGGCTTCAATCCTCTAAGTTGCGATCTAGCTCTCAGTGCAGCTTAGCTTCAATAAAGCGTGTCCTTAATTTCGTATTTTCTTTTACTTACATGCTAATGCTGGTGCTAAGGCGAGAACCACTTACATAAGCAAGGGGCTTATTTAAAACCTTTATTACACGTATTATATTCTGACCCTTAACGCCTGATACGACCTGACAAGAGGTAACCTTGAGTCGGTCAATCTTTTGAATAGGGCAGTATTCAGCTGACTGTTTACTGATTGGAATTAGTACCCTATTCCTCTCTGCGTATCTTGAATCTCTCTTTGTTTTTGTTGAATCTGATCAAGCTTTCGACCTATTCTGTCTACACTTCTTTTCTGCTGTCTAGCTTGCGCTTGTTCGGGAGACATACACCTCATTTCGTATTCATCTCTCAACCCACTCATCTTTGCCTTGATTGTCACCAATTCGCCTATAGATCCATTCGCTGTGTCAGAATTTAATTTTTCCATTTCACCTAGCATTTCGGCACATCTTGGGTCAACCTGTTCTTGCTGAGATGGTTGTTGTGCTACGACAGAGGAGTTGTTGGTTGCTTCATGACTCTGGCCAGATTCTTGTGTCTGTTGAGGAGTTTGCTGTGCTGCATAATCTTGTATTTTCTCATAATCAGCAATATCCGTCTTGTTTATTACAATACGTTCTGATCCTCTTCGTGCAATTATTACATTGGGGTCATCTTTTGATTTATACAAAGAGTAATTTTTTAAGGTACTTCCGTTTCGTAGGTAAATATTATATTCTTGTGATTCACATCTATTTGATGTTGATAATAGCAAAATAAAGGTAACAATAAAGGCAAATAATGACCATATTCTCAGTTTTTCTCTTAATATCATACTGGCTGGATTCATAATAAGTACCTAAATTTTCGGAAAAATATTCCTCTTTTCTTTCAACCGATCCTTGGTAGTAGGCCAATCATCCCACAACATTCTTTCTCTGGTTTACCCCCAAATTGAATAAAGCTGCAAAAATTTGTCGTGATGTCTCACAGAAAATTTTTAAAAATTCGGACATCATCTAGGGGTGGGCTCTTTATTCTGCTGGCAGACAGTTGGATAATTGGCTTATCTTCTCATCAATAGATCGCAGAAACAAGATAATTCAGAAGTGGTACCACTTTTTAAACCACCGAGGCAATTGGTCAAAAGGGGTCAAAAGGGGTCAAAAGGGGTGGTCAAAAGGGGTCAGAGTAAAATTAATCCTTCTCCTTCCGCCACCCCACAGGGCGGCCCTGTTTTTTCGCTTTTACCCTTCTGCCGGTTAACGCCTCGATTTCTTCTTTGAATCGATCGTTGCCCAGTGCCAACCCTTTATTCGTATTCTCCCGTATGCTTGTCAGCAACTCGCCTTCAGTGTGCTGTTCAAAAAGGGCACGATAATTCTTCCTTCTCTCTGCGGCGTTTACACCCAAAGCAAGGAAAGCCGAATGTGGAGTGCATACGTCGGATCTGTGCCCCAAAGCATTGACTTGATAACTTGACCAACGATAGTCGCCGGGGTCCGCAACCATTCCGGCCCTGACCGGATTAAGCTCTATATATCTGTAG